>BNJT01000290.1_pt1 | contig 95247 bp, 82 predicted proteins | sample 8540491 | NCBI WGS metagenome assembly BNJT01 (sample SAMD00202455, study PRJDB9452) | human saliva metagenome | host: Homo sapiens | reverse complement strand
CTTATTCTTAGAGAAGTGGCTTAGACCGAACTCAGGTAAGTAGGAAAAAAAGCAATCAGACAGTTTTTTTATTATACCTTATTGTGTTGCAGAGTCTATGTTCAACATAACAGTAAAGGTACGAATAAATTACTACAAACCGATTGATTAGAGCATACAATTAATATGATATAGCAATTTGAGTACAATCCAACATCCTTCACGCTCTTTTTTCCAAAACATCACCCCTCTTCCATTTCTAAACGTACAAATCTGTCACCACACCACAAAAAAATCAAGGAGCTATTGCCGAAATCAAGGATAAAAACTAACTTTTCGGCACATTTCAAATATTGTACGCCAATGTAACATCACGAATCAAAGACATAAGATAAAGAAGCGTTAGCTTGTATTCTTGCTTTCTTAAAATCGCCAAATTAAAAGAATGCTGCAAGGAGTAAAAGTTAATGCTCACGCCTCACAACGGCGTGGGCTTTTACTCGTATATGGCAGCACGGTGTTTGGCGATACCTAAGAAAGCGTAGACGAAGTTATTAGTCCACGTTTTTTTATTGTCTCTACTCTAACCTATGGACTAACATATAAATCAATTATACACAACGATAAACAATTCACAATGAAGAAATATCTTTTAGTTGTGGCATTGACTCTTATATCATTAGGGACAAATGCACAGAACCTGCAAGGCGTAAAGGACTTCCTTAGAGGTTTCAAGTATGAGATAATTGTAGGTATCAACTTCCCGGGAGCGACAGAACCTTACAATTCTGGTAAAATAGGCTACAATCTTGGTTTTACCGCTCGCAAGGAAGTGAAGACATTCTTGAACGATAAACTTGGCGTTTATGGTCTGACAGGACTTGTGCTGACAAGCAGAGGAGGCACAAGGGGGCTTGCATTTGATGAATACTTTGGCACTGAGGACAGTTGGAGTGTATCCGCTAAATCTTTACCTATTCATGTTGGTTGTGAACTCAAGTTCAAATATGCTTCTCTCTTTGCCGACTTCGGGCCACATATACTTTTTGCAGGAGGTAATAGTGACATAAAAAATCTTTCCAACAGTGGAGTTGCCTTTGGTGGAGGCTACGATATGGGTATCCGTTTCAAGAAATTTGCCATGAGTGTAGGATTTGACCAAGACTTTACAAAGCTAGGAACATTCACACCTAACAACGACCAAAGAAGCAAGCTGAAGATTGAATCTGATAAGGAGAAATTTAATCTGACTGGCGCAGAGGCACACATCGACCTCCGTTGGACTTTCTAAAAACAACCACAGTGATAAAAGTAAAATTATTTTCAACAGTATTCTTACTTTACGTTACTACACATGCCCTCATTTCGTGTGAGGTTGAACATAATACAGACAAATCCATTAGTCACACTGAACTTGACTATAACCTTAAAGGAGAAGGACAGATTACAGTGACTGATGCTAATGGGAGTATTCTATATAACTGCACATTAAGCAATGCGGGTTATCAAATAGCGAGTTCAGACCTTGATGTTCCTCCTACACTATATTTGCGGGCAAAATTCAAAAATGAAGGTACTCCCGACGAAACTCAGAGTTTTTTAGCGAACAGCAACCGTATATCTGAGATTTATTTGGACTATACGCTTGAAGGACGAAACTGCAGTTAGGAGTCATCCCAACCAAAATTGGCAATGTGTCTATCAATCATTTTTCAAAGGATAAGCATGGTTACTATAATTGGGATGCTGAAAGAGGCCATTTTAACGGTGAAGTCACAATTACAAGTTTTGAGGCAAATCGTTACATTACAGTGGCTTTCAAAAATTGCAAATGCTATGTAGAAGGGGCAACAGGAAACCGTTTTAGCGGAACTATCAAATTCCCCTTGCGAAATACAACATTCTTTTGGTGACATAACGCAAAAGTAGCGTCACAAACCAAACTCCTTCTTCAACCGCTGAACCGTGCTGATGGAAACATCACACAGTTTGGCGGTTTTTCGTGCACTAATACCCCTCTTCAGCTCCTTCAGTACTTTTTTGTATTCCTCCTTCTGGTAATGTCCTTGCCCTTCGTGTATTTTGGTAAGCACGATGGTTCTTATAGCCATGGTGAATACAAATGTAGAAGTCTCCACGTTTCGTGCGAAACGTGGAGACTTTTTTCTGTGAGTCGAAGAGAGGGCTTACGAAACCTCCGAGCCGGGCAGCACTTCGCGGTCAGGCGTGATGACAGCCAGCGAACCGTCGGCGTTGAGCGCCGAGAGGATCATGCCTTGGCTCACGAGGCCGTTCTTGAAGGTGCGGGGCGCAAGGTTGGCGATGAAGCAAACTTGCTTGCCCACGAGTTGTTCGGGTTCGTAGTGCTGGGCGATGCCCGAAACGATGACGCGGTTTTCGAGGCCGTCGGCGATTTCGAAGCGCAAGAGTTTCTTCATCTTGGGCACACGTTCGCAGGCCGTCACCGTACCCACGCGGATGTCGAGCTTTTCGAAGTCTGAGAAATCAATCGTTTCGCGGATGGGATTCGCCTTGTGGTTGGCCTTTTCGTTCTCTCGACGGATGGCTTCGAGCTTATCGAGCTGGGCTTGAATGGCCTCGTCCTCGATTTTCTCGAAGAGCAGGGCGGGTTGGGGCAGGCGCGTGCCGGGTTGCAACAGATCGGTGCTACCGAGACGTTCCCAATCGGCCGTGGGAAGGGCGATCATCTCGCGCAGACGTGCAGAAGAGAAGGGGAGGAAGGGCTCGAAAGCGATGGAGAGGTTGGCCACCAGTTGGAGCGAGAGGTAGAGAATGGTCTTCACGCGCTCGGGATCGGTCTTGATCACCTTCCACGGTTCGGCGTCGGCGAGATACTTGTTGCCGATGCGGGCAAGGTTCATGGCCTCCTTTTGGGCATCGCGGAAGCGGAACTGCTCGAGTAGGCGCTCCACTTCGGCCTTCACACCGCGGAATTCTTCGATCGTGGCGCGGTCGGTTTCGGTGAGTTCTCCGCATTCGGGCACGCAGCCTTCGTAGTATTTCTGCGTGAGTTGGAGGGCGCGGTTCACGAAGTTGCCGTAGACAGCCACCAACTCGTTGTTGTTGCGCGCTTGGAAGTCGGCCCAGGTGAAGTTGTTGTCCTTCGTTTCGGGGGCATTGGCCGTGAGCACGTAGCGCAACACGTCTTGTTTGCCGGGGAAGTCCACGAGATATTCGTGGAGCCACACGGCCCAGTTGCGCGAAGTTGAGATTTTGTTGTCCTCGAGATTGAGAAATTCGTTGGCCGGCACGTTGTCGGGGAGGATATACGAGCCTTCGGCCTTGAGCATCGCGGGGAAGACGATGCAGTGGAAGACGATATTGTCTTTGCCGATGAAGTGAATGAGGCGCGTATCGGGGCTTTTCCACCACGTTTCCCACGTGTCGGGGAGCAACTCCTTGGTGTTGGAGATGTAGCCGATCGGGGCGTCAAACCACACATAGAGCACTTTGCCTTCGGCTCCCTCAACGGGCACGGGGATACCCCAATCAAGGTCGCGACTCACGGCGCGGGGCTTCAGTCCCATGTCAAACCAGCTCTTGCACTGTCCGCTCACATTGGAACGCCATTCGGGATGTTGCTCGATCCACGGTGCAAGCCACTGCTGATGCTTGTCGAGGGGGAGATACCAGTGCTTGGTTTCGCGCAGTACGGGCTTGGCTCCCGAGACGGTGCTGCGGGGATTGATGAGTTCGGTGGGCGAAAGGTCCTTACCGCAGCGCTCGCATTGGTCACCATAGGCATCGGGATTGCCGCAGTGGGGGCATTCGCCCATGATGTAGCGGTCGGCGAGGAAGGTTTGCGCCTCTTCATCGTAGTATTGCTCGTTGGTTTTCTCCACAAATTCGCCCTTGTCGTAGAGCGTGCGGAAGAAATCCGATGCCACCTTGCGGTGGGTGGCACTCGTGGTGCGCGAATAGATGTCGAAGGAGATGCCGAAGCCTTCAAAACTGTCTTTGATGAGCTTGTGGTAGCGGTCCACCACTTCTTGAACGCTGCAACCTTCCTTGCGGGCACGGATGGTTACGGGCACACCGTGCTCGTCCGAACCGCAAATGAAGAGGACATCGCGGTGGCGGAGGCGGAGATAGCGGGCATAGATGTCGGAGGGGACGTAGACACCGGCGAGGTGGCCGATGTGCACACCGCCGTTGGCATAGGGCAGGGCGGCGGTGACGAGGGTTCGCTTGAATTTATCGCTCATAGATTGTCTGTTATTTTGGGGCAAAGTTACAACTTTCCCACGAAAGCCGTCGGGATCACAATTATAATAATGCGTGGAGTTTTTCGACAACGGCGGTCGACGAGCGGAACGCCGGCGGCCGACAAAAAGACTTCGGACTCCTGCACAGAGAAAGTGGTGAACTTTGAGAAAAGGGTACGAAAAAAAGGTATTGAAAAGAGGAAAGGTTTCCTTTTTCAATACCTTGAATTAAGTCGGGGTGACTGGACTCGAACCAGCGACCTCACGCCCCCCAGACGCGTACTCTAACCAACTGAGCTACACCCCGATTTATTTTTGGAGGATAACGCTCGGAAGTAGGACTTCCTTTGCGTTTGCGAGTGCAAAGGTAGTGCATGTTTTGGAAACAACCAAGAAAAACCGTGGATTTTTTCTCAGAAAAACAATTTCTCCTGCCTAAAACGGGGTTTCGGGCAGGAGAAAATCGTTTTTTCAGCACACAGTCGTGCGAAAAGAGGGAAGAGCGAATGTCGGATTAAGCGCTGAGCGCAACGGCATAGGCCTTGATGCGCTTGATCATGGCGAGCAATCCGTTGGAACGCGTCGGCGAAAGGTTTTCGGCCAGACCGATCTGCGGAATAAAATAGAGGTCGGCATCGCGAATTTCCTCGGGAGTGTGGCCGTTGACCACGCGCAGCAGGAGACAAACGAGGCCTTTGACGATAAGGGCGTCGCTCTCTCCGCGGAAAGTGAGCGTGCCGTCGGGGTTCTGATCGCAAACAATCCAAACGCGACTCTGGCAGCCGTCGATGAGATTGGACTCGTTTTTCTCGCCGGCGGGCAATACGTCGCCCTCTTCGCCGAGGTCGATGATGAGTTGGTAGCGATCCATCCAATCTTCGATTTCCGAAAATTCTTCGATGATCTCGTCTTGTATTTCGTTGATGGTCATATTATAAGGAGAAGCTGATGTGTGAGAGGGAAAAGTAGCCGTGCGCTGTACAACGGCCTGAGGAGGCGGAGGCGAAAGCCGCTTGTGCGGCCGCCTTCGTTTAGGGAATGCGCTCTTCGGAGAGCACTTGCAGGAGCGTTTGGCCTACGGCGCGGAGGGTCTTGGCGCTAAGTTTGTCCATGGTGTCGCCCGTGGTGTGCCAGTGCGCAGGGAATCCGCCGTCGGGGTTGAAGGCGATGATGTCAATCGTGGGAATACCGGCGATATTGTTCATCGGCAGGTGATCATCGGTGATAAATCCGCCCGATTCCTGCACGAAGTAATCGCCGGCATCGGCCAATCGCGCGGCATCCCACACCTTCGTCACAACGGGTTGGGCGTAGCGCAGCGAGAAGCCCTCGAAGTAGAAACGATTGTCGGCACCGCCCACCATGTCGAGGAGGATGCCGTAGCGCGGCTTGTAGTCGGCGGCGATGTTTTTGCTCCAGTATTGCGAACCGAGGCAGAAGGTGCTCTCGTCGTCGCGCTTGTTTTCGGGCGCCCAATAGGGAGCGCCGTAGTCTTCTGCGTCGAAGCAAACGAGATCTACGCCGATTTGCGGATTCAACTTTTGGAGATGGCGCGCCACTTCGAGCAGTACGGCCACACCTGAGGCACCATCGTCGGCGGCCATCACGGGTGTGCGGTGACGAGTGGAGTCGGCGTCTTTCTCAGCCCAGGGGCGCGAGTCATAGTGCGCAGCGAGCACCACACGGTCTTTGCGTTCGGGATGAAAAGCGGCGATGATGTTGCGGCAACCGAGTTGTTTGCCGTCCCAGCCTGTGACTTTCGTGCGATGTTCGGTCACGGTCAGTCCCGCGACCTTGAACTGCGCCACGATGTAGTCGCCGCATTTTTCTAAAGCGGGGGAGTTCGGGATGCGAGACCCAAATTCGCACTGCGCACGAGCGAAGGCCAGTGCAGAATCGCCGTCGAACACGACGCTACACAAGCGCGAGGAATCAATCGCATCGGCATTTTCAGTCGCGGTTTTACTGCTTTTGCAAGCCATTGGGAAGATGGCGGCGACAGCAAAAAGCAGAGGGAGCAAAGAAGAGAACTTCATAAGAGTAGGTGTGATCCTTATGGGAAAACAATAAAAGGAATAATCAGAATCAGCCTTGCGCGGCGGCCTGCACGCGGGTCATGACGCGAAGGAAGTTGCCTCCCCAAATTTTGGCGAGGTCTTCGTCCGTGAAACCCTCAGCTTGCAGGCGACGTGTGAGTTGAATGAGTTCGGAGGCATTGGCCAATCCCGGAACTCCCCGTCGCCGTCAAAATCGGTGCCGATGCCGACATGATCGATGCCGGCCACAGAGATCATGTGAAGGAGATGGCGGAGCGCGTCGTCGATGGTTGCGTTTTCGTCGTCGGTGCGCAAGAAGCCGGCGTAGAAGGTGCACTGCGCCACACCGCCGTTTGCGGCAAGCGCCCGCAGTTGGTCGTCCGTAAGGTTGCGGGGGTGATCGCAAAGGGCGCGGGCAGACGAATGACTGCACACAATGGGGAGTTGCGACACCTCGAGGGCGTCATAGAAACTCGTTTCTGCGCCGTGAGAGAGGTCGACCATCATGCCGACGCGGTTCATTTCGCGCACCACGCTGCGGCCAAATTCTGACAAACCGCCGTGTTCTCCGCCCTTGCGCTCGGCGTGGCGCGCCAAATCGTCCTTGTTCGGGCGTGCAGAGTCGCAAATATCGTTGTTGCCGTTGTGGCAAAGCGTGGCGTAGACGACACCGCGGCGGCGAAAATGCGCCACATTGGCCAAATCGGTGCCGAAAGCAAAGGCATTCTCGATGCCCGGCATCACACTGCGCAGGCCGGCTTGCTTGTTGGCGAGAAGATCGGCCGGAGAAAACGCCATGCGCGCCTGCGGACAAGCCTCTACCATATTATATAGGCGGTCGAGAATCGTATTTGCCTTGCGCGTGGCTTCGAGATTCGCCGCTTCGCCGCGCCCGTTCTGCGCAAGATAGGCCACCATGATCGAAGCATCGAGGCCGCCCTCCACCATTTTGTGGCTGTCGACGAGGATTTTCGGATCGCGGCGGTTGAAATTGATGTCTTGGTCGAAGAACATCGGCGTGTCGCAATGCGAGTCGAGCGTGAGATGTGCGGCATGCCAACGGCGCGCACGGCGATAGTTCTGCGCTTCGTTCACGAAATGTGAGAAAAGCGCCCGTGTGTCGTCGCCTTCGAGGCACTCGGGATGCCACTGTACGCCGATGATGCTTTTTCGTTCACAGCTTTCCACAGCTTCCACAATGCCGTCGGGCGCAGTTGCTGTGATACGCAAGCGAGACCCGGGATCGGCGACGGATTGGTGGTGAAAAGAATTGACAAACAGCCGTTCTCCGAGCAATCGGCGGAGCAAAGAATCGGGTTCAGTGGTGATGCTGTGCGAACGCTCTGAGCGCGGCGCCTGTTGTGAGTGCTTAATGAGCGTGCGGTCGGGTAGTGCCGACTGTTGATCCTGGAATAAGCGGCCGCCAAAGGCCACTGTCAGCACTTGCATGCCGCGACAGATGCCCAACAAGGGGATTTGCCAATCGTAAGCGCGGCGCGCCAAAAGCAACTCAAAGGCATCGCGCACGGGATTGACGGTTCCTAGCGCAGACACGGGCTCTTCGTTCATCCACAGGGGATTGATGTCGGCTCCGCCCGAAAGCAAAATGCCGTCTGCGCGGCGCAGGATTTCGTCGATGGCCGAGAGATCGGTTGTGGGAGGGACGATGAGGGGCAAACCACCCGCGCAGAGTACGGCTTCATAGTAACCGGAGCCGAGCGTACAGCCCGGTTCTCCGAAATTACCACAGATCACAATGAGCGGTCGGCGCTCGGCGATGCGCTGCGTGGCGCTCTCGTAGACTTCATCCAAGTTATAATTCATGTGTTGTGAGTCGTAAAGTCAGGCACCGCCGAGGGGCTGAAAAGTCACTCACCGATCGCATGGTTGCGCTCGGTCAGTGACTTGCCTACGGGGGTACGAAGAAAAAAGTGGAGGATCGCCGTTTGGATTATTCCGAGGCGGTTTTGTCGGTCTCGTTCTCATTGGGTCGAGGATAGCCGCCGAAGGGCACAGCGTCAGCCGGATATTTGTCGCGGCGGTTGGGATTCATCGGAAACCAGCCCTTGATGACCCGTTGACGCTGCTCAAAGAGTTCGAGAATGCTCCACAGACACGAGAAACCGACGATGGCCGACAGCGCGCTCCAGAACACCGAGGTGAGGAAAGGGGCAGCGCCCACACCGGCAAGACCGCAAAAGAGGAATACCCACCAAAGGCGTGTGCCGAAATAGTATTCGGCTTTCACGACAATGGGGTGAAAAATGCCGATGATCAAGAAGGTGCAAAAACCTAACAGTAGACCTTCGTATGCAAGTTGTGACATAAATGTAAGGGTTCAATCAGTGGGCGGGCGAAAAGATCAGTCTTCCACTTCATCCACCATGTCGGTGTCTTTTTCGTCGACCACCAAGGTGTCTTCGTCCTCGTCGCCGATGCCAATGGGAATCGTGCGAGAGATGCTTTGTTCGAGCGAAATCATCGTTTCGGTCGAGGTCACACCCGGAATCTCCTGAATGCGGTTATTGAGCAAGTCCTTCAGGTGCTCATTGTCGCGCGAAAAGAGTTTGACGAGCATGGTGTAAGGGCCGGTGGTGAAGTGACATTCCACGATTTCGGGGATGTCGTTGAGCTTTTCGACGGCCGTTTTGTACATTGAACCGCGCTCGAGCTTGATCCCGATGTAGGTGCAAGTGCCGAAGCCCAAGAATTTGGGGTTCACTTGGTAGCCGCTTCCCACGATGATGCCGCGTTGCACCATGCGCACCACACGTTGGTGGATGGCCGCACGAGAAACTCCGCACTGCGCGGCGATTTCTTTGAAGCTACGACGGGCATCTACAGAAATGACTTTGAGTATTTTTCGATCTAAAAGGTCGGCCTTCTTCATTTTATATAGTCTTGGAGATGATTCGTGCGACAAAAATACGCATTTCGCAGCACAAATGTGGAGAAATGTCGTGTCTTTTTTATCGTTTGTCTATCCACATTCGGTCACGGCATGCGGAGCTGTGCAAATCATCACTGTACTTCGGCCGTCACCAAGCGCAAACTGTCGGCCTGCGTACGCACTTTGAGCCATTGCGCCAGTCGGTCGCGGTCAGCCGCGGGAAGGGGCGTGCGACTGTTGGCCACGGCCAAGACATAGGAGCGAACGGTACCGCTGTCGACGGGCGTTTCCGTAATTTTCGACAGACCGATGCGCGTCACCTTGGACAAACGGCTTTCACCTCCCCTCCGATTTCGCGAGCCAACGCATCGAGTCGGCGATAGTCGGCGGTTTCGCGTTCGAGCTGCGCCACGCGCTCTGTTTGCAAGGCCAGTTGTTGCTGATCCTGCCCCGAAAGACTTTGTTGCGTGCCGGCATTGTTGCGCGCCAAGAGCAAACTGTCGGACTGTGCGCCTTGAATCACATTCAGTTGGTAGTCGGCCAACTGATAATCTGCCAAGCGCTGACGCGCCGCTTCGATCATTTCGTTTGGAAGTGCCGCCCCGAGAGCTACCACATTGAGGGTTTTCGTTTCGTGGTCGGCCTGTTCTGAGAGAATGCGCGTGCCGTATTGGTCCAATTCGTGTTTGACAAACTGCCTCACGCGATTTTCGAGCACACTTCGACGAATGATTTGTGTCGTTATGTAGGCCGCCGGCAGCATCGTGACAAATACGATCGCCGCGATGTAGCGATTCACGATGGCCAAGCGCGCCCTGTCCACAAACTGCTTGGGGCGAAACTTCAACAAGCGCACGCCCACGTAGGTGGCGAGGGCGATGAAGACGGTGTTGATGAAAAAGAGGTAGAAGGCTCCGAAGAAGAACGACCACTCGCCCATTGCCAAGCCGTAGCCGGCCGTGCAGAGCGGCGGCATGAGGGCGGTGGCGATGGCCACTCCCGGAATGACGTTGCCTTTCCCGCCGGTGGAGAGCGCCAAGATGCCCGCCGCACCGCCGAAAAGGGCGATCAGCACGTCGTAGAGTGTCGGAGAGGTGCGCGCCAGGAGTTCAGATTGCGCCTCGGTGAGTGGGGTGAGCAAAAAATAGAGGGCGGCGGTGAGCACACTGATCACCGTGGCCACACCATAGTTAGTCAGCGAGCGTTTGAGCAACTCGAGATCAGCTCGTCCCACGGCCAACCCCATACCGATGATCGGCCCCATGAGGGGCGAAATGAGCATCGCACCGATGATCACCGCCGTGGAGTTGACGTTCAAGCCGAGGCAGGCAATGAAAATGGCAAAGATGAGCACCCAAAGGTTCGCACCGCGAAAAGTGACCCCGTCGCTGATTTGCTCCACGGTGACTTTTTCGTCGGTTTTATCGGGCAAAGCGTTGAAAAATCGTTTGGCGGTTCGCCAAACATAGTTCAGAGCAGAGTTCATAGCGTTGTATTTTCTGTGATGTTTTCGCCGCAGACGGATCACCACCTCACCGGGTCGGTATCCGTGCTGCGCTCGGCTTACTGAGCGCCGACTCGTAACTGCAAATATACGACGTTTTTTTTCGAGACTGCCGGCTCACTACAAAATAAAGGCTGAAGTCCCAATCAGGACTTCAGCCTTTTGCTATTGTGTTGTGTTTGTAGTGCTATTCGCTAAGTCTTCACTTATTTGCGGAAGAGGCGAACCAACTCACCGACCCAAAGTACAACCGAAGTACAGCCGATGAGGATGACCCAATCTTGGAGGGGTAGCGGCGTAACGCTGAACATCTGACCACCGATGGTGACAATGACGATTTGCCCGATCAAGATGAAGCACAAAATGAGCAGGAAGCTCTGACATTGCTTGAAGTGGAAGGCCGATTGTCCGGTGAGATAAGCGCGAGCGTTGAACATATTCCAGAATTGGAGCATCACGAAGAACGTGAAGATGTAGCTCTTCTCGAGATCGGAGAGGCCAGCCCCCGTACCGAATTGGAGATCGCACAAAGCGGTGAGCGAAGTCACATCGGCGTGCTCGCAGACATAGACAAAGCCGAGCAGGAGGAGGAAGAAGAGGCCACCGGTGACGAGAATCGTGCGCTTCATGACCTTGTCGATGATGAATGCGTTGCGATCACGCGGCTTGTCGTGCATCACACGCTCGGCGGGAGGCAAAGAAGCCAAGGCCATCGCAGCGAAGGTGTCCATGATGAGGTTCACCCAAAGCATTTGCGTCACGGTGAGGGGAGAATCCGTGCCCATGAAGGCACCAGCCAACACAATGAAACAAGCGGCTACGTTCACCGTCATTTGGAAGAGGATGAAGCGCTGGATATTTTGGTAGAGCGAGCGTCCCCACATTACCGCGCGGCCGATGCTCGAGAACGAGTTGTCGGTGATCGTGATGTCGCTGGCTTCTTTCGCCACCGAAGTACCGTCGCCCATCGACAAACCGACGTGAGCCGTTTTGAGTGCGGGCCCATCGTTCGTACCGTCGCCGGTCACTGCGACAACGTGTCCACGCTTTTGCAGCGTTTCGACGAGGCGCTTCTTGTCCAAGGGACGTGCACGAGCGATGATTTTTGAGTTCGTCTACACGATTATATACTTCTTCGTCGCTGAGTGCTTCGAATTCCGGTCCCGTGATGATAGCGCGTTCGCTGTGATGTTCGCCCCACAAACCGATCTGACGACCGATTTCTGCAGCCGTTGCCGAGGTGTCGCCCGTAACGATCTTCACATCGATGCCGGCTGAGATACATTCTTCCACGGCCTCGGGAACATCTGAGCGAACAGGATCAGAAATGGCCACGGTGCCGAGGTAAACCAGCCGTTCGGCCACCACTCCGCGCTCTGCGTCGATCACCTTTTCGTCGCCTTCCAAGATCTGATAAGCGAATCCCAATGTGCGCATGGCTTGGCGCTGGTAGCCCAAGAGGCGTTCGTTGAGCGTTTCCACCGATTCGTCGCCTACGGCTTGCGTGCAAAGCGCACGAACGATTTCGGGAGCACCCTTTACATAGAGCACACGGCGGCCGGACAATACGCCCGATTCCACGACGGCTGCCATATATTTACGCTCTGTCGCGAAAGGAAGTTCAAGTAAGGCCTTAGATCCCTCGCGCAGCGTACGATAGTCTTGGGCTTGCGCATGGAGCCAAAGGAGGAGCGCACCTTCTGTGGGGTTACCCAGCACACTGGGGCGCGTGGCCTCACTCAAATCGAGGGTGGCCGTGCTGTTCACGGCAATACCTTCTGCGATCAGTTGGCTCTCTTCGCCGGCGGTAAGCTGACCTTCGGGCAAAGAGGGGAAAGCCGCTTCGGCCACCGTCATGCGGTTTTGCGTCAACGTACCCGTTTTGTCGGTACAAATCACCGTGGTGGCTCCCATTGTTTCGCAGGCGTGCATCTTGCGCACCAAGTTACCCGTGCGGAACATACGGCGCATGGAGTAAGCCAGGCTGAGCGTCACGGCCATCGGCAAACCTTCGGGAACGGCCACGACAATGACCGTAACGGCAATCATCACAGTGCTGAGGAAATAAGCCGCGAAGCTCACCCATTCGAAACCGTTTGCGCCGGGACCGCTCACAAAGTACACCGCCACGCGTCCCACCAGGATCAGAACAGCAAGCACATAGCTGATATTCGTGATCAGTGAGCTGAGACGATCCAACTGTTCGTTGAGCGGAGTCTTCACACTGTCGTCGATCTGCGCAGCTTCAAACACCTTTCCGCTTTCGGTGGCATCGCCCACGGCCAGAATGCGGCAAATGCCGTGACCTGCCATGACTTTTGTACCGCGCAAGACGTGGTTGGAGGGGAAAGTGGCTTCGTCGTCGAACTCAGCTTCGACCGTTGTTTTCGCACAAAGAGGTTCACCCGTGAGAGTCGATTCGTCGACGGTGAGTTGTACCGATTCGAGCAACTCAGCATCGGCCGGAATGTCGTCGCCCGTGCCGATCATCACGATGTCGCCCACCACAATATCACACTTGGGCACTTCGATCGTGTTGCCTTCGCGAATCACACGCACCGGCTCTTCATCGTTTACCTGATTGAGTATCTCAAATTCTTGATTGGCTTTGAGTTCAAAATAGAAGGCCAAACCTGTGGAAAGCAGAACTGCAACAAAGATACCGATCGGTTCGAAGAAAACCGTGGCGGCACTGTTCGTCGCAAAAAACTCGTAGCACGAGATGAGCAACGAGAATACACCTGCAATGAGCAGTATAATAATAATAGGATCCTCAAATTTCTCGAGAAAACGCTTCCAAAGCGGCGTTTTGGCCGGAGGGGTCAGGACATTCACGCCGTGCCGGGCACGACTTTCCTCCACCTCACGTGCCGAAAGGCCGGTGTAGTGATTGGATTTAGACATTGTTATAATGATTTGATTGTGATTTCACAAGTAAACATAGTCGCTGTTCTGCATTTCCGCCAACACGCGGACGAGCGTGCAAATATAAGATTAAAACACCACACAGCCACGGGCAACACAACAAAAACAACGCGAACTTTTCTTTTTGAGACTTAAGGCTGAAAGCAGGCATTATAAACGGATTCTGAAAAACCAAAGAAAGAAGACCATCAGCAGACTGGCAACGCCCCAAAAGGTCATTATCGTCGCTTTACGCATGTAGTCACGACGGCGGCGCGAACTAAAGGTGAGACGCGCACGGCGACGCTGGAAATAGGGGATGATGAGACCGAACAAGATGGCTAACAAAAGAAATAACGTCATGAGAACGGCGAACGAGTAGAAGACGAAAGTAACAGAGCCTGTCAAAGTGCAAAGAGTGACGATGAGGCTCAAAATACAGAGCAAAATGCGCCGAGGCAGGTACTGTTCAAAGACAAAAACGTCGAAAATCGGCTAATTTACGATTGTGGATTTCATATCATGCCGGTGGTCAAAAAAAACGACACCGCATTTGCCGGCAAAATTACCTCTTTATCATCTATACACAAAACATATCTACTAAAAAGAAAGTGTTTCGCTTCCATTTTTGCACAGTTGTCCATCTAAATTGATATTCTGTGCGCTTCACAACAGACTTCGGCGCGATTCATTTAACACATGAACCGCGCCGAAGCAAAAAAGAAATAGGAGTTAGAACAGAGGAAGGCTCGTCCCCCCCTCGCGAAGTCAAGTAAACCAGAGCATAACCAGCACCTGCGCGATGATCACACGCAAGAACATGGCCAACGGATACACCGCCGCGTAGGCCAACGAGGCTTTGTCGCCCTCGACGGTGTCGTTCACGTAGCCCAGTGCAATCGGGTTGGCCATGGCACCGCAAAGCATACCCGCTGTGGTGGCAAACGACTTGCGGCGCCACACCACTGCCACAACGGCCATCACCGCCAAGGGGAGTGCTGTGAGCAAAGCGGAGAAAGCGATCCAGCGCAAGGCGGCCGGCTGCATCACGGTGGCCAGGAAATCACTACCGGCGTCGAGTCCGAGACAAGCCAAGTACATCGACAGGCCGAGCGAGCGCATCATCAAGTTGGCCGACTGCGTGGTGTAGGCCACCATGTGCAGGCGCGGGCCGTAGGCACCGATGAGAATACCCATAATGATGGGGCCGCCGGCCAAACCGAGGCTGATGGGGAAGTTCAATCCCACGCTGATGGGAATGCTGCCGAGCAACAGACCGAGCACAATGCCCAAGAAGATGGTCACCATGTTGGGTTCTTCGAGCGAACGCACCTCGTTGCCGAGCAGGCGCACCACGCGCTCAATGCTTTCGGACTGTCCCACCACCGTCACGCGGTCGCCCATGCGCAACATCAGGTCGGGCGTGGCGAGCAAACGGAGGTCGTCGCGCTTGATGCGGCTCACCGTCACGCCGTGCAGGTAACGCAGATTCAGATCGCGCAGGCATTTGCCATTGATCTCGGGGCGGGTGATGAGCACGTGGCGGGAGATGAAATGCGCATCGATGGCGTTCCAATCGATGTTTTCCTCCATCCAGTTTTTCGTCTCGTGCTCTCCGAAAAGGTTGGTCAGCGCCTGCACCTGCCCTTTGCGGGTGATGATGAGCAGGCGGTCGCCCTCACACACTTCGGTCGAAGCGTTGGGAAAAATCACCTTCCCGTCGCGCCACAAGCGCGACACCACGAAGCGCGTATGCTCGGCATGCGACACGATGTCGTGAATCGTATGCCCGAACAGCGCGGGGTTGCGCACACAATAGGAGGTGATGTGGGCTTCCTCGTCGTTGTCTTCTTCGCCGGCATGGTCGTGACGCTGCAACCAGCCGCGCATGATGACGAGTACCACAATAACACCGATCATGCCGATGGGGTAGGTCACCGCACAACTCAGGGCGGCCACCGCCGAAGGTTGTCCGAGCTGTTTGAGTGTCTGTTGTGCCGCACCGAGCGCGGGGGTGTTGGTCGTCGCTCCGCAAAGCACGCCCATCAAATCCGTGAAGGGCAACCAGCCCATCAGCGCGATCAGCACAGCCAACACCGTACCGATGAGCACCACGCCGATACTCAAGATATTGAGCACCGTACCGCCGTGGCGAAACGTCGTCACGAAACCGGGACCGACGTGCAGCCCGAGCGCATAGACGAAGAGAATCAGGCCGAAGCTCTCGGCATAGGACAACATCTGCGGATCGAGTTTCAGTCCCAAGGCACCGGCCAGAATGCCGGCAAAGAACACAAACGTAATGCCGAGGCTGATGCCCCGAAAACGGAACTTGGCCAACGACAGACCGAGGGCGCACACGGCCGACAAGACGATGACGGCCTGAATGGCGGAAGGGCGAGTGAGGAGGTCGACAAACCACATGTCGAGTGGAGCGTTGTAAAAATGGAATGAAGGGCACGACTGCCGGAGCACCGTACCGAAAACACATATTTGTCAGCCTCTGCCGCGCGGCGGCAAAGGGCGAACGTGTGCAAAGGTAGACAGAAAAGAACGAACACGACAAAATTTCACGGCTTTTTTCCATTCGACGCTCGCATCAACGCACGCAATCACCCCTCCCTCCCGTTCACGGCGCTATCCTTTCGAATCTCCACACGCTTTTCGCCCACAAAGGCGGCGCTTGCTGTGGGCTCCTTTTTCCGCCCCGCCGAGGGGCGGCTGAAAAACAAGGGGACTTTCGACGAAAAGTGGTGGAGTTTTGCCGAAAAGTCCACAGTTTTCATTGGGTTGTTCCCGTGTTTTTCATCGCACCGCCATCGTATGCTTTCAACCGTGTGCGACTTTTTTTGACCGTGCGAAGGTTTTCAGATCTCCTTCTGCGAGCTTTTGTTTTGACCGCGCTTTTATTCTATGTATTTTTGCAACTATCTACTATAATCACAGAACGCGATCACGAAAAGGTCATCGACCACCGTAGAAATTCTTGCCGCGCTTGTGCCGCGCAGGAGGATTTCCACGGCATCCGTTTACAATCAGAAAAATTCATTTCGCTCATTCTTTTTACCGCCCCTGCTCCCGAAGGCGACTTTCCCCCGATTGGGGAAGGAAATGGAGGAGCGCTACCGTATGATCCACTATTTACGTTATTGTTGTGCGATGTTCTTCGCACTATTTGGTTTCCTACTCGCCACTCCGCTGAGTGCACAAGCGCAAACCCGCGAGGCCTATGTGTCACAAAGCGCGGACAAGACCACCCTCACCTTCTATTACGATGCACTGCGTGCCACCCGCACCGGCACGACATGGGGCATTGGGGAGACGAAAAGAGAGGGAGACATCCCCGTCCCTGCTTGGGCAGGAACAAGCCAGGAGGTAGATAAGACCACCACGCGTGTGGTGTTCGATGCTTCGTTCCGAGACTTCCGTCCCACCACCACTGCGAAGTGGTTTCATTGTTGTGAAGCACTCAAGCAGATTGAGGGACTGGAGTATCTCAATACTTCGGAAGTGAAAGACATGAGTAAGATGTTCCATGGTTGCTCGGCGCTGACAACACTCGATCTGAAGCATTTCAACACAAAAAATGTCACCGACATGAGCTCGATGTTCGCCAAATGCTGGGCGCTGACAACACTCGACCTGAAGAACTTCAACACACAAAACGTCACTAATATGACCTCGATGTTCTCTCTTTGCGCGGCGCTGACGTCGCTGGATCTGAAGAACTTCAACACACAGAACGTCACTAATATGAGTTCGATGTTCTCTTTTTGCGAGGCGCTCACTTCGCTGGATCTGAAGAACTTCAACACACAGAATGTAACCAACATGGAGGCGATGTTCGCCAATTGCGAGGCGTTGATTTCGCTCGATCTGAAGCACTTCGACACACAAAACGTAACCGACATGAGGAAGATGTTCTATGATTGCAAGGCGTTGACTTCGCTGGACCTGAAGAACTTCAACACAAAAAAAGTAACCGACATGAGGAAGATGTTCTCTGGTTGCGCGGCGCTGACGACCATCAACAGCAATACGGCTTGGCAGTGCCCGGAATCAGAAAATCTGCTCGCCACTCCGCTGAGTGCGCAAGCGCATACCCGCGAGGCCTACGTGTCACAAAGCGCGGACAAGGCCACCCTCACCTTCTACTACGATGCACTGCGTGCCACCCACACCGGCACGACATGGGGCATTGGGGAGACAAAGAGTGTTATGTTTGATGGTACCTTCCCCGGATGGGCAGGAACAAGCCTGGAGGTAGATACGACCACCACGCGTGTGGTGTTCGATGCTTCGTTCCGAGACTTCCGTCCCACCACCACTGCGAAGTGGTTTTACGATTGTAAGGCACTCAAGCAGATAGAAGGGATGGAGTATCTCAACACTTCGGAAGTGAAAGACATGAGTAAGATGTTCTATGGTTGCTCGGCGCTGACGTCGATCGATCTGAAGCACTTCAACACACAAAATGTCACCAATATGAAGGGCATGTTCCGGCGGTGCTCGGCGCTGACTTCACTCGATCTGCAGAACTTCAATACACAAAATGTAACCGAAATGAGCCTCATGTTCGATGATTGTAAGGCGCTGAAAACACTCGATCTGCAGAACTTCAATACACAAAATGTAACCGACATGTACGGTATGTTCTGGAATTGCGCAGCACTGACTTCACTCGATCTGCAGCACTTCAATACACAAAACGTAATCGAAATGAGCCTCATGTTCGCCCATTGCTTGGCCTTGACTTCTCTCGACGTGCAGAACTTCAACACACAAAAAGTAACAAGTATGTTTTTGGATGTTCCATAGTTGCTCGGCGCTAACTTCTCTCGACGTGCAGAACTTCAACACACAAAATGTAACCGACATGAGTGGAATGTTCGCCCAATGCTCGGCTTTGACTTCTCTCGACGTGCAGAACTTCAACACACAAAATGTAACCGACATGAGTGTAATGTTCTCCGGTTGCTCAGCTTTGACTACTCTCAATCTACAGAACTTCAACACACAAAATGTCACCAATATGCTGGGCATGTTCTCCGGTTGCTCGGCACTGACTTCTCTAGATCTACAGCATTTCAACACACAGAACGTAACCAATATGAAGGCGATGTTCTCCGGTTGCTCGGCTTTGACTTCTCTCGACGTGCAGAACTTCAACACACAAAAAGTAACTGACATGAATTGGATGTTCTACGCTTGTCCGGCGCTGACGACCATCTACAGCAATACAGCTTGGCGTTGCCTGAAATCAGACGATATGTTCTTCTGCAATCCGAAGTTGAAGGGCGCAGTATCCTACGACGGAAAAAATAGAGATGTTATGATGGCTAATCCGGAAACGGGCTATTTCACCGCTAAGCCCACCATGGTGGAAAGGTACAGACGGCGCGCAGCACATCTACCCGCTGCAAGCAAGCGCGGAGCACCGAAACATTTGCCGAACGGAGTGCAGGTCGTGAACGGAAAGAAGACGGTCAAACCATGACACCATTCCAAAGATTTCCTCTCTTCTTGCACTGTCCATAAGTGCGACCGGTATCCGTGAGAAGAACACCCACTTGAACGAAAGCGCCACGCTGCAGGTTTGTAGCATGGCGCTCTTTGTTGAGACAAGAGGACGAAGGGAAGGGATCGAAAGGCGCAATAGGCGAGAAGAAGAGGGCACACGGCGGACGATGGAGGTGGTCGTCGAACGACAAAACGACGCGCTTTCTCACCTGAGTTCGGTCTAAGCCTCTTCTCTAAGAATAAGGTTCGTCCAACATTTGGAGTGAGGTCTCAACTACCGGACACCCTTTCTCAAAGTGCACCGGCCTCCCACTTCAGCTCCCAACGCGCACGCGTAGCGCGCGCGTCCGGCGTTTTTCGTTTTTTGCCTTCACCTCTTCACCATACGACGGTAAGAAACTATGAAACAGCGACTTGCGGGTGAAGGTTTCACCCCTGTTTCCTTCACCGGTGAAGGCAAAAAAGGCCTTCCCTTCACCCACAACGCACACTGTATCAACGACTTGTGGGTGAAGATGAAGGGTGAAGGCAAGAATTTCGAACTCGCTGAGTGCGCGATGCGCAGGGGCGTGTCCGTTCGCGCGTAAGGCGGTGCGGATGAGAAAACAGTGGGCGAAGGGACGGGCGTCTTTTCAAAAAAAGCGGGGAGGAAGAAGAAAAAGAAGGGGCGTTTCGAAAGAAAGTCCACAAGTTTTTATTCGTTCTCTCCCGATTCTCAAAAAACGAAACATTTTTCTCGCGAAATATTCGATAGTTCGAAACTAAATCCTTACTTTTGCGCTTGATAAAACACAACTTCCCTTCATTCCGCCGCACTGCGGCGTCTATATAGCGCAAAGTCGAGGTACTGCCCCGACCATCCGGCGCAAACGCTCTTTGACTTACTGAACCGGCGCGACTTTGCCATATCTCCACCTCTCGGAACAGACAAAAAGGCGCTACGCTGCGGCTCGGGGTGCGTCTTCACGCGACCGCGACGAGGCATTATCGAAGCTCCCCGACTTGCTGTCTACGCAATGCGCAAGTCGCTGTTTCATAACAATTTGACCACCTTAAAAGACGACCGGCAAGCGTGTCGCCTACGAACAAGGAGCCCAAGGGACTCAGCCTTCAGATTTCGGTTTCTTGCTGTCCGCGAAAAGTTTAGACGCAGCAGACTAAGTTCGGTCTAAGCATCTCCCCTAATAAAGAATCCCGCCGATCATAGCAAGTGGAAGGTAGATTGCTTAGACCGAACTCAGGTCTTTCTCGGAAGTGGCCGGAAAAATAGGTCAGCCGCACAGGGGAGTAACTTTAGTTGTTGCACTGCGCATGAAAAAGACTTCGCCTTTGTGGCGAGATACAAAAATACCGCGCCCGAACGATTGCCAAAAGTGGAAAAGGTTCGGGCGCGGTGTGTTGTATTACCGGCTTGGCATGTGCCGGGGGACGGGACTCAAGCGCGGAGATGGGCGAGGAGTTGCTCGGGGGTGAGTTGCGATTGCTCGCCGGTGGTCATTTTCTTGAGCGTGACGAGGCCTTGCTGCAATTCGTTCTCGCCGATGAGGGCGACGAAGGGGATGTGGCGCGCGTTGGCGTAGGCCATTTGCTTCTTCATCTTGGCGGCATCGGGATAGACCTCGGTGGAAATGCCGGCGGCACGGGCGTTGCGCGCCAATTCGAGGCAGCGAGCGGCTTCGGCGGCGCCAAAGTTGATGAAGAGTAGTTCGACGCCCGTATCGGTGTCGGCAGGGTAGAGCTCAAGTTGGTTGAGCACGTCGTAGATGCGGTCGGCACCGAAGGAGATGCCCACACCGGAAAGACCGGGAAGACCAAAGATACCGGTAAGGTTGTCGTAACGACCACCGCCGGTGATGCTACCGATCTCGACATCGAGGGCTTTGACTTCGAAGATGCAGCCGGTGTAGTAGTTGAGGCCGCGAGCGAGGGTGAGATCGAGGTCGATGGCGTTGTTGAGGCCGTCGCCGAGGGCTTCGAGCACGAAGGCCACTTCGTCGCAACCACGCAAACCGACTTCGCTTTCGGCCAATACGCGGCGCATGGTGTCGAGTTGCTCGGCGTTGCTGCCGGAAAGGGAGATGATGGGCTGAAGTTTGGCGATTTGTTCGTCGGAAAGGCCGGCGGCAGCGAGTTCTTCGTTGACCTTGTCGAGACCAATCTTGTCGAGTTTGTCAATCGCCACGGTGATGTCGACGATCTTATCAGCCGCGCCGATCACTTCGGCAATGCCGGTGAGGATTTTGCGGTTGTTGATCTTGATGGCGACACGAATGCCGAAGCGGGTGAAGACTTCGTCGACAATCTGCATGAGTTCGACCTCATTGAGGAGCGAATCGGAGCCAACAACGTCGGCATCGCACTGGTAGAACTCGCGATAACGGCCTTTCTGCGGACGATCGGCGCGCCAAACGGGTTGAATCTGGTAGCGCTTGAAGGGGAGGGTGAGCTCTTCGCGGTGCTGCACGACAAAACGGGCGAAGGGCACGGTGAGATCGTAGCGAAGTCCCTTCTCGCAGAACTTGGACGCGAGGGCGGGTGCCGAGGCGGCTTCGTAGTCGGCGGTGGAAACAGAGCGGGTGAAGTCGCCGCTGTTGAGGATTTTGAAGAGGAGTTTGTCCCCTTCTTCACCATACTTGCCCATGAGGGTGGAGAGGTTCTCCATGGCGGGCGTTTCGATCTGGCTAAAGCCGTAAAGACGGTAAACGCTGCGGATGGTGTCGAAGATATAATTGCGGCGCGCCATTTCGACAAAGCCGAAATCGCGGGTGCCTTTGGGAATTGCGGGTTTCTGTGCCACGGGGTGGAAAGATTTTGTTTAGGCGTTTGTGTTGAAGTTAGCGGGCATCCTTGACGAGGAAGATCTGCGTGGGCAAGTGATCGGAGTAGCCGTTGAGCCATGTTCCGCCGGCGGTGGTGCGTTTGGGCGCACCTTTGTACTTGCCTTCGGTTTGCAAGAGGTAATCTCGCGAGAAGACGGCGTTGGTGAGGAGGTGGAGGCGCGATTTGTCGGCCGTGTTGAGGAGATTGCCGGTGAAGATGATTTGATCGAAGAGATTCCACTTGCCTCGATAGTAGAGTGTGCCTACTCCTTTCTTATAGAGCATGTCATACCACGGATTGTAGAGATCATGTGGGGCGCAGGCGTTCTTGTCGCTCTTGGCACCGAGGGCTTCGGGCGAAGTGACCGAAAGATCGCCGGGATCGTCGTTGAGGTCGCCCATGATGACAATGCGTGCTTCGGGGTCTTGCTTGAGGAGAGCTTCTTTCAGACGGCGCACTTGATAGCCGGCGCGCTCACGCACCGGGCTTTGCGCGCCGCGAGAGGGCCAGTGGTTGACGATGAAATAGAATTTTTCGTCGCCCAGATAACCTTCGACCGTAAGGAAGCCGCGCGTGATGTAGGTGGTGTCGCCACGCAGGAGACCATTTTGATAGGGATAGCCTTTGACGCGACCGTTCTCGTCGATGTAGAAACCGAGATCCACGTCGGGTTGGCTTTCGGTGGGGTAGATGTAGGGAATGAGTTGGGCTTCAACCAAGCGGAAGGCTTTGGGATTGTAGAGCAGCGCCACATCGATGCCACGACGGTCGGGACCGTCGAAGTGCACATAGCGATAACCGCGAGCGGCCAAAGCGGGTTCGCGGAGCAAATCTTCGAGCGCACGGCTGTTTTCGACCTCACTCAGACCGATAACTGCAGCACCGGCAGGATTTTTTTCTTGCTGCCGAACTCTGTACACAGTTCACTCAACACTTGAGCGATGTTGTGGAGCTTGGCGGTGTACTTCTGTTCTGTCCACTGATAAGAACCGGTGGGCAGAAACTCGTGGTCGTTCTTGCCGGGATCGTGCTGCGTGTCGAAGAGGTTTTCGACGTTATAGAATCCCACTCCATAAAGCACTTTCTTCTGTGCCGAGGCGGGAAGAACTCCGATCGCGAGGATGAGGAACAAGGTGGAAAATAGATTCTTCATACTGTCAATGTAATATATGCAGCAAATTTAAGAACAAAATCGCATTCTCTCCGCTTTGACGGGGCTTTTTCGCCATGAAGAGGGGGAAAATGCGGGAGAGAGCGGATACATTTAGAAAAAAAAGGGAGGAAAAACCATAGAGTCGACGGCTTTTTGCTATCTTCGCATTGAAAACTACCCCTATAAGCTCGCGTTTTTTAGCGTAGAGAGCAAGACAGAACGGGGCAGCCGAGCCTTTGCTCGGCGACACACCTAACCTATATGACTCCTCAGACATGAAGAAAGGAACGTTCCTGTTGGCCGCCCTTTGGTGCGTGGCCGGTGCTGCGGCACGGGCACAGCATCCCGTGGCCGATACCGTCAGATTTCAAGACGACAACGCCGATTTCACCTTCTCCGACTCGCAACTTGACGAAGACGGCGACATCGCGCAGACCATTTCGTCGGTCACAGCCAAAAGCGATCCGTTTCTCAACAACGTCGGTTTCCGCTTCAGCCCGATGCGTTTCCGCGTGCGCGCATACGATAATATGTATGCCAACACGTACATGAACGGACTTCGTCTCAATGATTTGGAATTGGGACGTTTCAACTACGCTTCCATCGGTGGACTCAACGACGCCACACGCAACAAAGAGGGGGTGGATGCTTATGCGTATTCGACCTTCGGTTTGGCCGGCGTGGGCGGCGCGACGAGCTACAACACGCGCGCTTCGCAATTTGCTCAGGGCAAGAAGTTGAGTTTTTCAGCCACCAACCGCAACTATGTGGGACGTGCGCTCTTCACCTATGCCACGGGACTGATGTCAAACGGTTGGGCGCTCGCCGCTTCTGTGGGCTATCGCGGCGCAACAGAAGGTGTGATCGAAGGCACGTTCTATAATTCTGCGGCGTATTTCCTCGCGGCGGAAAAACGCTTCGGCACGAACCATGCCCTCTCTCTCGTGACCTACGGTGCACCGACCGAACGTGCGCAACAGGCGGCGTCGACAGAAGAGGCCTATTGGTTGGCCAACTCGCACTACTACAACCCGAACTGGGGTTACCAAAACGGCGAGAAGCGTAATTCGCGCGTGGTGAGAGCCTTTGCCCCCACAAGCATCCTGACTTGGGACTGGAAGACCGACAACAACGACACGCGCGTGACGACCAATTTGGGCTATACTTATTCGTTCTACAGCGGCACTTCGCTCGGTTGGAACGGCAATGCCTACGATCCACGCCCGGACTACTATAAGAACTTCCCCTCGGCCGTGGGCAATGTGTTGGGGCAGCGACGGCACGCGCAGCAGTTCGAACGAACACAACGTGGCGGACGAGGACTTCTTGCTCAAACAGTGGGAAAACCTTCGCCAACATTGGACGGCCAACAAGGCCAACCGGCAAATCGACTGGGATCAACTCTACTTTGTCAACCGTCGCAACGAACAAGAAGGCGGAGAAGCGCTCTACTATCTGGAACGTCGCCACAACGATCAAAGCGTGTGGGCGCTGAGTTCGACGCTCAATCACACCTTCAACGTGCACCATCGCATCGCCCTCGGCGTACAACTCAATCATACGCACGGCATGCACTACAAGACCATGGCGGACTTGCTCGGTGCCACTCGCTACACTGACCTCGACAAGTTTGCGGTGAACGATTACGGCATCGCCTCCGACGAAGCGCAAAACGACGTGCGTCGTCCGAATCGTATGATTGGCAAAGGCGATCGCTTCGGCTATGACTACAACATCGACGTGAACAAAGCTGAGGCGTGGAGCAATTATAAATTTACCTCTCCTCACTGGACCGTAACGCTGGCCGGCCGCATCGACGGTACGAGCATGGAGCGCGACGGTCTGATGGAGAACGGTCGCTACAAGAACAACAGTTTCGGCAAGAGCGGCTTGGCAAAATTCCTTGGCGGCGGCGGTAAACTCGGCGTGGCCTACTCGCCCACCTTCAACCACACCTTTGCCCTCAATGCCGGCGCCGGCACGCAAGCTCCTTTGGCGCGCAACGCCTTTGTCGCCGCTCGTGCACAAAATAACTTCGTCGACAACCTCACCAATGAGGATATTTACGACGCCGACCTCAGCTATACGTTCCGTATCGGCCCGGTGGTCGGTAAACTCAGCGGCTACTATGCGCAGTTTGGCCGTCAGGTGGAGCAAAGCGCGTTCTACAACGACCAGCAGTCGACCTTCACCTACCTCACCATGACGGATGTGCAGAAGCAGCACTACGGAGTGGAAGCGGCTTTCGACGTGCAGGCCACGTCCAACTTCTCATTCCTTCTCTTGGCTTCGGTGGGCGATGCAAAATACACCAACAACCCGCTCGCACAGATCAGCTACGAAGGCATGAATTCCACCGAATTGGCGCGTTTGAACAAGGTGGTCAATCCCGTAACCAAGGAAATATGCCCCTGCGCGTCATTGCCGATGGAATGCGCGTGAGCAGCACGCCGCTCACAGCCGTCTCGCTTGGAGCCAACTATAGCATCAAGGGCTGGTTCTTCGAGGCAACGGCCAATTATTATGACCGCGTTTACGTCGGTTTCTCTCCCTACCGTCGACTCAACAGCACGTACAACGGCGATGGACACTTCTACACCCCTTCGGGCACAGACGCCAACGGTCGGCCGTCCTACGACGTGACCGAAAACGAAGTGAAGCGTGAAGGCGGTGTGCTCTTCGATGCCACCGGCAAAGAAGTGGCCGCTTATGCTGCCGAACAAGAGAAGTTCAAGGGCGGATTCATGTTCGATTTCAGCATCGGACGCTATTTCCGTCTGCGCCACGGCCGCAGCTTGAATGTCAACCTCTCGCTGCAAAATATCACCAACAACACGAAGCTCCGCACCGGAGGGTACGAACAGAATCGATCGGACTACTATTACAAAGAAGACGGCGGAACTTACGCCAAAGGCGAAGGAAAAGCCTACAAGTTCTCGCGCAACTCGAAGTACTACTACGCCAATCCTTTCAACTTCTTCCTCAACATCGGATTCAAGTTCTAAAGCAGCTCACATGAATCGCATATTATCACTCGCACTCGCCGGTGCGCTCTCACTTTCCCTCGCCTCGTGCATGGATCACAACGAGGTGCCCGACAATTCGCGTGCGCTCATCACCGCACAACAGCTCCCCGCGGCCAACTCCACCATTCTCAAGGTGAAAGAGAAGTACAGCACGCCGATCACCGGCAACAACACCTTTGAGGAAGTCAAAGAAGATGTCATTTTTGAAGGCGTTGTCGTGGCTAACGACATCTCCGGCAATCTCTACCAGACGCTTGTGCTCCGCGACATCCATTCCACCGCCGGAGCCGACGACGACCAGTGTATTACGGTCGGTGTGAAGACGTCGACCCTCTTCCCCCACTTCGCTCTCGGCCAACGTGTGCGCATCAACCTCAACGGACTCTACATCGGCAATTACAGCCGCACACCGAAAATCGGCCGTCCCTACTATACTTCCGCCGGCAATCTGCGTCTCGGTCCCATGTTGCTTGAAGATGTGAGCACTCATATCGCCCTTGTCGGAACGCCCGATCCCAAAGCGCCCGAGCTCACTCCGCGCGACCTCACCACCGCCGAAGCGGGAAGCTGGCTTCAAAACAAAGCCAACCGCAATTACCTCAACTGTCCCATCCTCGCCACCGTGCGCGGCAAAATCAAAGAGGTACAAGGCGCAGAGGCCAACACTCCCGCCAAGGGCGCACTCTCCGGCAAGCTCGAACCGCTGCCCAAGATCTTTGCTCCCAAAGCACTCTACGACGCCGGCTTCGGCGTAGACCGCACCTTGTTGCTCGACAACAGCACTGCCGGATTCACCATCCGCACCTCTGTGCGCAACAACATCTCCTTTACCCAAATTCCCGTTGAGAGTCGCACCTACACCGGCGTACTGTCCTACTATTCCGACTGGCAAATGCAACTGCGCAGCCTCGACGACATTCAACCTTCCACTGTCCATACAAAATAAGATCTTATGAATAAGTTCCTCTCCCTTGCTGCGGCCTGCACCCTCGCTTTGGGCTTCACTGCCTGCGAAGACGTGCCCGCTCCTTACGGACTTCCCACAGAAAAACAACAGCAACAACCCGCTTCCAAGGAAGTGTTGCTCGAAGAAAGCTTCGCTAGCTCACTCGGTTCGTTCAAGAATTACACCACTTCCGGAGAAGGCGCGTGGAAAATTGACTTCAAAACCGCCAAAGCCTCGGGCTACGACAACGCCGCCAAGAAGACCACAGCCGGCACCTACTATCTGGTCAGCTCCGAAATCGACCTTACCGGCGTAGATAACGCTTATGTGGCGCTCGACTACATCATGCGCTACAACAAAGGCGACGAAAACCAGCAACTCCTCATCACCGATGCCTTCAACGCAGAGAAACCTGCCGAAGGATGGACGGTAGTCAATCAGAAATGGACGGAAGCCGCCGACTGGAAGAACTTCGTCAACGACAAAGTGGCCATTCCCGCCGCCTTCCTCGGCAAGAAAGTGCACATCGCCTTCCGCTACAACACCGACGACAGGAGCGGTTCCACTTGGGAAATCAAGAACCTCAAGGTACAACGCGGCACCGTGACGCCCTCCACGCCCGAACAACCCGTCCAACCGAACACGAACGGCACGCTTATCGACGAGAGCTTCGCCGCTACGCTCGGCACTTTCACCAACCAAACCACTTCCGGCGACGGCGCATGGAAGGTAGACTTCAAGTCGGCCAAGGCTTCGGGCTACGACAACACCTCGAAGAAACCACAGCCGGCACCTACTATCTCGTCAGCCAGGAAGTTGACCTCACCGCTGCCAAGACCAACGGCGCACACGTGGCCTTCGACTACATTCTCCGCTACAACAAGGGCGACGAGAACCAGCAACTCCTCATCACCGACGCCTACAACGCCGACAAACCCGCAGAAGGATGGACGGTGCTCAACCAGAAATGGACCGAAGGCGCGGATTGGAAGACCTACACTTCGGCCAACTTCGACATTCCCACTGCCTTCCTCGGCAAAAAAGTGCGCATTGCCTTCCGCTACAACACCGACAACAAGAGCGGTTCCACATGGCAAGTCAAGAATGTGAAGCTCGCACTCGGTCATCTCGACCAACCCGTTCAACCGACGCCCGATCCTACTCCAAAACCCACTCCTGCCCCTGCCCCCTTCGGGAAACAACCTGTTGAGCAACGCCGGTTTCGAAAGTTGGGACGCTACTGCCCCCGCCGTTTGGAAGTCGGGCATCGGCAATGCCACGCTTTCGCAAAGCACCACGGCACACGGTGGGCAATATGCCGTGAAGGTCACCGGTGATGCCAGGGCCAACAAGCGCTTGTCTTACGCCGAACTCAGCCTCAAAGCCGGCACTTACACTTTCTCGTTCTATGTTAATGGCGCAGAAGCCAACGCGCACCTCAAGACCGGCTATGCCATCATGACCGATCACAAGGTAGCCGACTACAAGACCGACTATCTCTACGGCAACTCCACCGCTGTGCCCCAAGGCACGTGGACGCTCGTCACCCATACCTTCAAACTCGATCAGCCCAAGACCATTTGCCTGCTCATCATGAACCAAAAGGGTAGTGGAGCCTTCCTCGTCGACGATGCCACGCTCAGCACCACCGACGGAGGAGTGCAGTAATCCACACATTCATACAACCATGACGGCCACCTCCGCGTAGCCGCCCCGTTTCTCTTCACACCGCTCGCGCACCCCGTGCGGGCGGTGTTTTTTCTTTACAAGCACAAAACATGCACAGACTTCTTCTCGCCCTCCTTTGCCTGTCGCTCACGCTCGTGGCCTGCGACAAGGAGCAAAAACCCGAGGTCAACTGGGGCAATTCGGGCACCACGCCCACACCTGCGCCCACGCCCGACCCCACACCGCACATCACACCCGGAAAAATGAGCGAAGCCAATCGGCTGGCCGCCTTGCGCATCGAGATGCCCCTGCTCACCGGCGATGCCGCCGAGCGCTTCCTCGTCCACCGTGTGGCGCCCGCTGCCCCCGGCCGCGACTCCATTCTCAACTATGCCGTCGCCTACGATGCCACCCTCTTTCATTCGCGCTGGGTCGCCTTCCGTTTCGACACCGACACCCGTCCCAAGAAGGTGGGTCGCAAGCCCTATTCCGAAAAGCCCCAATATCCCGCCGATCCCCTCCTTGCGCGCGCCGAAGCCCTGCCCTCCGACATCTCGTTCGACGGCTATGATCACGGGCATCTCGTCGCCTCGGCCGATCGACTCTTCTCGCGCGAAGCCAACGATCAGACCTTCTATCTCAGCAACATGAGCCCCCAGCTCGCCCACTTCAACCAAAAGTACTGGACGGCCCTCGAAAACTTGGTGCAAGACCTCGGTCGCCGCACTTCCTTTGCCGACACGCTCTATGTCGTGAAGGGCGGCACCATCGATCGCACCGCCGGTATTCTCAAATACGTGGCCGACGGGCGCGTTCCCGTGCCGGCACACTACTTTATGGCGCTCCTCAAGGTTAAAAACGGCGTATATAGCAGCATCGCCTTTTGGCTCGAAAACAAAAACTACGGCAAGACCGGCACCACCGCCGATATGCGCAAACACGCCCTCAGCATCGCGCAACTCGAACGCAACACCGGCATCAACTTCTTCCACAACCTCCCCGATCCCGTCGAGCAACGCGTCGAAAAAGACTTCATCCTCTCCGCTTGGGGACTCTAAACCACGCCCCTACAAGTCCACGGAAAGCAAAAAACAGCCCGATAATTTGGCAGCCCTACGCTTTTTTGCTAACTTCGCAACACGAAAGTATCTTTCTTTCGCCGGACTTGTAGCTCAGTTGGTTAGAGCAACAGACTCATAATCTGGAGGTCCTAGGTTCAAGCCCTAGCTGGTCCACCCACTCTCTAAAGGAGTTGCGCCGTGCGCAACTCCTTTTTCTTTTTTAGCCCCAACACCGCACTTCAGAAGCGCACCACTGTCCCGAAGAAAAATCGCCATTCCTTTTTCTTTCCCTTGCTTTTTCGTTGATTTCCAAAGTATTGTTCGGTCTAACGACAAGTAGTGTTCCGTTTTTTGTAGAACGGCAACCCCATCGCGCCCCATTCTCACTCCCTCGCAGGGGTAAATCCACAAAAAGTCGGCCGTTTTCGATCGAAAACGGCCGACTTTTCTTCATTTCTCCCCTTGTTTTTTCCACAAGTCCACCACTTTTGTTCCGTTATGGCCATCCCTGATCAGGGGCTTTCGCTTTTTTTCGGCGCACAGCACACTGGGTCGAAAGCGAAAAGCACCGCTCACCGACGCTCGTCGGTGGTCTACGACGTGGACACGTGAGCGATTTAGCGTTTCACGTGAAACGATTTACACGTATTCACCTTGTCCTCGCGCAACGAGCCGGCAAAGAGGAAGCCATAGGGGCGCGCTCGCTACGAAAACTCGAACAGCTCGTGCACCCACCGTGTGCGCTCGCAGCAAAACGGGTGTTTGACTGATGTTCCGACGCCGCAACGCACACATTTCCCCCCATGACAACGAAAAATCCCGCTGACGATCGATGATCATCAGCGGGATTGCTTGTAGTTGGTTTTGTTTCACGTGGCCCCGTCGGGTTATCCCCACACCTCGCGGGCAATTTCTTGCACTAGGGCAATCTTGGCCCACTGTTGTTCCTCGGTGAGTTTGTTGCCGATCTCGCACGAAGCGAAACCGCATTGCGGACTGAGGCAGAGGCAATCGAGGGGAATGTATTGTGCAGCCTCGTGAATGCGACGAATCACGGTGGCTTTGTCCTCCAGTTCGGGACGCTTCGTGGTGATCAGACCGAGCACCACTTGCTTGCCGTCTGCCACATCGGCCAAGGGGGCGAAACCGCCCGAGCGTTCGTCGTCGAATTCGAGGTAGAAGGCATCGACCTGTTCGAGGGCGAAGAGCGTCTTCGACACAGCGTCGTAGGGGCCTTTGAACGCCCAGTCGGAATGATAGTTGCCGCGGCACACGTGAGTGGTGATCACCACACCTTCGGGACGATCTTCGAGCGCCAAATTGTTCAGGCGCAGGCTCGTGGCTTGCAACAAAGCTGTATCGACGTCCGTTTCGAGCAATTTGTGGAAGTTGTCGCTGCAATATCCTCCCCAAGTGCAGTCGTCCAACTGGATATTGCGGCAACCGGCGACGGCCAAATCGCGAATCACCGTGCGATAGGCGGCAGCGAGGTCTTGAATCAGCTCTTCGTGGTCGGGATAGACGGCCAGCGTGCTCTTGGCATTCTCGCCGCGGAAGAGTTCGGCGTAGAACTGTGCGGGAGCGGGAATCGTTTGACGCGCCACAACGCCCTCGCGCTCAAACTGTTTCACGAACTTGAAGTGCTCGACGAAGGGATGATTTTCGCCGCTGATCTTGCCCGTGAGACGACACGAGCCGCAAGTCGTTTCGGTTTCGTGGAACTGATAGCCGTGCTCCAGCTCGATGTGTTCCACACCTTGGAAACCCCAAGTGAAATCGAGGTGCCAATAACTGCGACGGAACTCACCATCGGTGATCACTTGCAGGCCGGCGGCCAGTTGGCGCTCAATGAGGGCAGTGATGCACTCGTCTTCTACCTCGCGGAGGGCGGCGGCGTTGATTTCGCCGGCGGCAAAACGGGCGCGGGCTTCGTGCAAACGGGCGGGACGCAGGAAACTGCCGACGATGTCGGCGCGGTGGGGGGCAGATAGTTGGCTCATGTCTTGTTTAGTTTTTGTGTTGAAACTGTGTTGTTTTGATGGTGCAAAGGTAGTGCGCCGTTTTTTTACTGACAAATTCTTTCTGCAATACAGAAGAATATCCTACTTTTGCCCCATAATCATCCTATCTGCAGTAAATCATTCGGCAAACCACCAAATTCACAGAATGACAAAAATAGACCATACCGACATCGAAATCCTCCGTGTGCTGCAACGCAACGGAAAACTCACGGTCAAAGAATTGGCCGACCGCGTGCATCTCTCGCCCTCGCCCACTTTCGAACGACAGCGCCGACTCGAGCGCGAAGGCTACATCGAGCGCTATGTGGCCAAGGTCAACCCCAAGAAGGTGGGCAACACGATTGTGGTGTTTTGCAACATCAAACTCAAACAACACAGCGGCCGCCTGAGCGAAGAGTTCATGGAAGCGGTGCGCGGCATCGACGAAATCACCGAATGCTACAACACCTCGGGCGATTTCGACTTCATGATCAAAATTTTTGTCCGTGACATGGAGCACTATCAGGATTTTGTGCTCCACAAACTGGGGCGCATCGACAGTATCGGTAGTTTGCACAGCGTTTTTGTCATCAGCGAGGTGAAAGCGCGCAGCGAAGTGCCGATCGCGGTGGATCCCCTGCGCTAACGGGGGCGAAAGGCACGGCACGGCGCGAAACTTCGGCGGTGTGCCGCTGAACGGACAAGTGTTTGCCCACGACTGAAAAGCAAAAACGGCGCGACCCTTTGTGGGTCGCGCCGTTCGTTTGTCGGTCAAATTTCGGAAATTGGGAGGTCTTCGGTGAACAAACGTCCCCAATCTCTGCGAAGGGTGAGCACAGCGCTCCAAGCTTCGCGACTTTCGGGCGTGCGCCCAAACTGAGCAGTCGAAAGTCCGGTGCCGAGAACGTCGAAACGCTGCAAAACCGCGCCGACCGTGAGACGGTGCACATCGACATCGACCTTATACACCGCGCGGTGGCGGTAGGCGTCGCCGTAGGTTTCTCCCTCCGCGGGCACTCTATAGAGATAGCCCGCACTGCGCAGACGTTCGAGCGCATCGAAGGTGGTGCGCACGGGAAGGCGCAGTTCACGCGCCAGGCGATGCACCGGCCAAGCGGATTGTCCGACCAAAAAGCGGCGCGCGAGCAAACCCATCAGCCGAAGGGCGACCACATCGGTCATTTGTCGGTTGAGCGGCACCGCTTTCTCTCCGGCAAAGGGCTGGGTTTGTTGCTCGAGGGTGTGGCAAAGTGCGACACCGCCGAGACAGATGCTCCAAGTGACGTAGAGCCACATCATCAACAGCGGCAGAATGGCAAACGAACCGTAGACGGCATTATAACTACTGATGAACAACTGACTGTTGACATAGAGATCTTGCACCGCACAAAAGAGGGTGCCGGTGAGCAGCGCGGGGAAATAGATGCTACTCCAGCGAACGGGGACGAGGGGGATGTACTTGAACATCAAAGCAAACACACCGCTCACCACCAAGGCTTTGACGATCCACGAAATCAGGGGCGCACTGTTGTCGATCAACGAAACATGCGGCAGATAGTTGAGCAATTTCAGCACCACCACCCACACTCCGCTGAGAAAGAAGATGGCGAAAATGAGAAACACGATGAGTCCCAGGTAAGAGAGGGAAAACTGAAGATGCTGCGCGAAGTTTTGATGCCCCACATGGCATTAAATCGGCGCTCGATGTTGTTGACCAGCGAAACGAGGGTGAAAGCCAGCACCAAGAAGCTGACTCCGACCACAATGTCGTCTTGTGTGCGCGAAATGTAGGAGTTGGCGAAGTCCATCAGCTGGGTGACGATGTGATCGGGTAGGCTCACGTGATCACGGAGCTGGGCTTCGAGATAGCGGTCGAGACCAAAGCCGCGACCCACGGCAAGGAGCAACGCCAAGAGGGGAACGACGGAGAGCACAGTGGTGTAAGTCAGCGCGGCGACGTGCGTGAAGAGGTCATTGCGGTCGATTTGCTGCCAAAGGCTGCAAACCACTTGTGCAGGACGGCTACGCAGCATGCGAATATAGAGCAAACGGGGCTTCATAGGAGGGAGATGTTTCGTTGTGAATGAGGGCTTTTCTATCATTCGCCCCAAGAGGCGCGATCGAGGTTGCGATAAGAGATGGCTTCGGCGATGTGTGTGCGCGTGATCTGGTCGACGCCGTCGAGATCGGCGAGGGTGAGCGACACTTTCAACACACGTTCGTAGGCACGTGCCGAAAGACCGAGGCGCTCGAGGGCTTGTTCGAGGGCGGCGTGCGCCGATTCGTCGAGCTGCACGAAGGCTTCGATGTGGCGCGCGGCCATTTGGGCATTGCAGTGCACGCCGGGACAATCGGCAAATCGCGCGGCTTGTCGACGACGCGCCGCAACGACACGCGCACGGATGGCGGCCGAACTCTCGCCGGCGGGGCGGAGGAGAGTTCGCGCACCGAAACCGGCACGACTTCGACTTGCAGGTCGATGCGGTCGAGCAAGGGGCCGCTGATGCGACTCATGTAGCGCTGCACTTGTCCCGGACGACAGGTGCAAGGGTGGTGCGGATCGTTGTAATACCCACAGGGACAGGGGTTCATGGCGGCAACGAGCATGAAAGAGCAGGGGAGCGTGACGTTGTAACGGGCACGCGAAATGCTGATTTGGCGGTCTTCGAGCGGCTGGCGGAGGGTTTCGAGCGCGTTTTTGGAGTATTCCGGAAATTCGTCGAGAAAGAGCACGCCGTTGTGCGCCAAACTGACCTCGCCGGGCTGAAGATGTGCACCGCCACCGATGAGGGCGACGTCGGAAATGGTGTGGTGGGGCGAACGAAACGGCCGCGTGGAAATGAGGGTGTCGCCGCGTCCGAGTTTACCGGCCACGGAATGGATTTGCGTGGTCTCCAAACTCTCGGCCAAACTGAGGGGTGGCAAAATAGAGGGGAGACGTTTCGCCATCATGCTCTTGCCACAGCCGGGACTGCCCACAAGTAACAGGTTGTGCCCCCCGGCCGCTGCGACTTCAAAGGCGCGTTTCACTAAAGGTTGGCCTTTGACTTCGCTGAAATCGTAGGGAAAAGTTTCTTGCGCGGCATAAAACTCGGCACGCGTGTCGACTATTGTGGGCAAGAGGGGAGCGCGCCCCTCAAGATGGCCGATAACTTCCGTAAGGTGGCGCACGCCGAACACTTGCACGCGGTCTACCACAGCGGCCTCGCGGGCATTCTCCTCAGGCACGAAGAGGGTGGTGTAACCCATGCTGCGAGCGAGAATCGCCGCGGGGAGTACGCCGCGAACGGGGCGCAGATCGCCGTTCAAACCCAGTTCGCCGAGAAACATGCAGCGCTCTATTTGCACGTCGACGGGGTGAATGCGTTCGTGCGAAAGCAATAAACCGACGGCAAGCGGAAGATCGTAGCTACTACCTTCCTTCTTGACGTCGGCGGGGGCGAAGTTGATGGCCATGTCTGTCCCACTCGCTAACGGATAACCACTGTTTTCGAGGGCAGAACGGACGCGCGTTTTGCTTTCTTTCACGGCGCTGTCGGGAAGTCCTACCATTACAAACAGCGCGTCGCGGGGTTGATCGAAACGGGTGACGTTTATTTCGATCAATACGCGCGAAGCGGTGAGACCATTGATGGCTACGGTGTGAACGGTGGAGAGCATGGTTGAGATCTTGGTGGGTTTTGCGAAATGCTCCGCTTCATTCGGTGGCAATGCGCCGACAAGCGGAGAAAACGCATTTATCTTCACACGCAAATCTACATATTTTTAAGGAAATGCCCAAGCGATCGGGCATTTCACGGCGGTTTTCTCTTCGAGGTAGCCAACAAATCGCTTCTTCTCCACGGCTGTTCCACGTTCGACTACTTGTTTCGGCTCTCGGAGGAAGGTTCTCTATGAGAAGACGTGCCTTTGCCACAAAAAAAGAAGACCGCCCTACGAAAGTGGTGGGCGGCGATTCAAAAGTTCTATACCAAACATAATATCTTTCGCGCAAAATTAAACGGACGATGACTTATTCGGTTTTACGCGTCGTATGAATTTTAGAAACTTCGGGGCTGTTTTGGGCGCATCGTGGGGGAAAAATCAACGAAGGTGCGTCCAAAGCGCTGCAAATCGCCAAGCACCGCGCCCACCCTGTGAGGTATAGGCCAAAAGTAGGCGAGCCACCGCGTGATCGAGCCACGAAACACGGCGAAGTTGCGCACCGACAGCGGAAAGTAGCGCATCGGCGGCCGAACTTGCGCCTTCTGCGCGAAATTGTCCTGCAATAATGTGCACGCGCAACCACAAAGCCAAACGACATTGGGCAAGTGTTGATGCATCGACAGCGGTTTTCGGAGAAAATCCCACCGGTTCGGGCGCGTTAGGTGCTGTTTGAAGTGCAAAGCCCACACCTTTTTCCACTTGTTCGGCCAGTTTGCGCAGCACATGCACAATTCCTTCCGCATTCTCCGAAAGCGATGCGCCGGTGATGCTGTGTGGCGTGCGATAGATGCGGTGAAACACCGAAGAGCACCAAGCCGGACGCGGCGCGGTGAGGAGAAGATGGAAGCCCAGCTCATAGTCTTGCCAACAAGTGAGCGTTTCATCCCAACCGCCGACCGCTCGCAATAAATTTGCCTCGGCTACGAAAGATTGGGTGGAAACTTGCGCGCTCAACAAGTGGTGTGCCGCTGAAGGGTGGGGCACGCCGTGGCGCACTTGCGTCGACCCGTCGGGGAAAATCATGCGCGTTCGCGCCAAAACCCACTGCCCAGCGGCGTCCTTGCGCAAGGCAGCGAGCATTTGCGTGAGAAAATCGGGCGACATCTCGTCGTCTGAGTCGAAAAAAGCCACATAACCGTCGGTCACGGCGCGCAATCCGCAGTTGCGCGCCGCGTTCGCGCCGAGACGTGGCTCATCGAGCAAGCAAGTTTCGACAAAACGCCCAGCATTCGCCGACATCCAGTCGGCCACTCGCCAACGCGTTTCGTCGGTCGAGCCATTGTCCACCACAATCAGGCGCACGCGCTCATACGTTTGCGCCGCCACCGATTGCAGACAGCGGACAATTACCCCCGAACGGTTGCGAACGGGAATGATTACACTCACCGTCGGGACAAAAGTAGAGCACGGATCGGCGAAAGTGGGGCATTTCCCCTCCGCCATTGGGACGTTTGAAGCAAAAACGGGGTAGGACATGACAAGATGGGGCGACAATGTGCCGCAACGACACAAAAAAGGCGGGAGCCGCGTGGGCTTCCGCCGATGAAAGGGGGATTAGTATTCGTCTTCGTTGAAGAGGAAATCTTCTTTCGTGGGATAGTCGGGCCAGACGTCTTCGATCGTCTCGTAAACTTCGCCTTCATCTTCCAGTTCCTCGAGGTTTTCCACTACTTCCAACGGAGCGCCCGAGCGCATGGCGTAGTCAATCAATTCTTCCTTGGTAGCAGGCCAAGGTGCGTCTTCGAGTTTCGAAGCCAATTCCAATGTCCAATACATAGTTACGTGGATAGGTTTTACGGTTTGAGCGTGCAAAAGTAACATTTCCTCGCGGATAACCAAATTTTTCGCCCATTATTTCACCACAACGCCCAACTTTTGTTGTTTTTTTGTGCGTCAGAAGGCTTATAAATAGGCCACAACGTAATGTTGCTTGTGGAGTTTCGGTGCGAAAAAAGCCAAGCCAAAACGGCCGAGATCGAAACTTACACACACTTCCGGACGCTCCACGAAGTGCTGCCAAGCTGTTTTTGCCGCCGCGTTGTGCGCTATGCCCCGCACCACCACAAGTCGGCAGTGTGCAGGGGTGCGTGTTGTCGAAAAAAGTCGACGAAAAAAATCGCCGGAAGGCAACAATTCAGCCGCGGCGAAATAGACAAAAATCGTGCTGTCCCTTCCACTTTTCCGCAGAAGTCGGGAGCGCTGCGTAAGTGGTGAGCCGTGCCTGTGTGCGCGCTGCCGAGAGATAGGCGATTTCGCGTGCGCCGACTGCGCCGACCACGGCGATGTCGTTGGCTTCCGCAGCGTTGGCCACCCGAAAGAGGAGGCGATCGTCTTTCTCGCTGAGCGTTCCGGCGAGCGACTCGGGATCGGCCGCGGGCAAACGGCGGCGACGTTGCAAATCGGCGTAGGCGTAGTAAGCCATGTCGTTGTAAATCACCTGCGTGATCCACGAAAAAGCCCACGGAGAGTGGACTCCGTAGCCACGGCGGTGGCGCCAGCGGGAAATCCACCGCGAGAAGCGGCGCAAAGGAGAGTAGTCGGGGTGCATTGGGGAGGAAAGTTGACGTTGAAGTTGCGCACTTGGCGATGGTGCGCGCCCGTTTCAAACGCAATGCGCGCATCTGTTCGCCGCAAAGCGGAACAGATGCGCACACTGAGGGGAGGTTTGCCGATTCACCGCGGGTACTGATCACACCGCAGGACTTGTTTTCGACAAACGGCAGTCGGGAATTGCAAATATGCTCCCGTTATTAGATGCCGAGCTTCGTGCGGATGGCCGCGGGGATGGCGTTTTTGTTGATCACGATGTTCATCGTCTTGTAAGCGGCGTAGGGTTTCGACACATACCAGAAGCCTTTGTAAGGACCGTAGTCACCCCAAGAGTTTTTCATCATGAAATACTCCTTGCCGTTCTGATCTTTGGCCATACCGTAGATCTGCATACCGTGATCGTCGGTCGTTTCCCAGTTGTCGTAGGCGAGTTGGCGCATCTCCTGCGTGATGGTCTTTTCGCCCTTGCTGTCGGTGGCGTTGATCTTGGCACCGGCCTTTTCGCCCGTCCAGCGCGACTGGTCAGAACCCACGCCGGCCGCGCTCTTCGTGTCGGGTACGGTGGCCACGCAGCGGTGTTTGCCCGTGCGGCGCGAGAAACCGTCCTCACTCACGTCGGCACCCCAAGCAAAGGTGTAGCCGTTGCGCACAGCGCTCTCCATCACTTCCATAAGATCGTTGAGGGGGAGGTTGTAGCTGGGCGCCCAACGCCAGTTGTCTTGCACTTCGATCACGAAAGGCTTGTAGAAAGGCTCGTGCGTGTAAGAAGTCAGGCTCACATAGTCGTTCGGATCGAGACGGAGGTAGTCCTTAACGTAGGTGTGGGGCGTGTATTCTTGCCGTTCACCTTGAAGGTCTTGGGCGCTTCGCCGAAATAGCCGTCGATCATCGTGGAGAGCGTCTTTTTTTCCAAAACGGGATTGATCGTTTTGTGGTCGCCCTTTGCCACGCTACCCACGAAGGCTTCGAGGCCGGGGAAGAAGTGTTTGAAGTTGAAAAGCGAATCTCCGTAGAGCGTTTTGGGGTAGGGCATGGTGCCTTCGGGCACGAGGCCGTAGCGATCCATGCAGTAGATCACATCATAGAACGAACCACCCTGCGAGAAGCTCACATCGCCGTGTGTGCGAACGGCACGGTCGGCGCGGTCGTTGTAGGTTTTGCTCACAACAAACGATTCGCAGAGATCCAAATCGGCGGGTTTCAACGAGGGATTCTTCTTGAGGACTTCGCTTCGAGGAAAGCCAAAGAAGAATAGGCCCAGCAAGTACCCGAATTGTTCTGGTTTTTGATACTCGTCACAGGGGCCGACACGATAGTCGTGAACACGAGCGTGTCTTTGGGGGCTGCCTTCTTATTGTTGTTGGCGGCAGTGGCCACACCGAAGAAGCTCCAGCGCCGCGAGGGCGAGGGTAAGAAATTTCTTCATATTGGAATGATAGTTATAGGAGTTTACGATGGAAAAAGGGGCGCCGCGCCTTGGGGCGAAACCTGCGGAGCGGAGCGATGAAGCAGCGTGCGATACGCCGCCCGGTCGATCAACGTGCCAAGAAGGCCTCGACGTCGTCGGAGTGATAGGGCACGAGTTCCGTGCCGAGGAAACGACAACCGTCGGCCGTGATGAGCAGATCGTCTTCGATGCGGATACCGCCGAAATCCTTATAGCGCTCGATGGCGTCGAAATTCAAGAAGTCGCTGTTCGTGCCTTCGGCGCGCCAGAGGTCGATGAGGTCGGGGATGAAATAGATGCCCGGCTCGTCCGTCACGACGTGTCCCACTTCCAAGCGGCGACCGAAGCGCAGACTGGCCAAACCGAACTGGTCGGAAGGACGCGTTTCCTCGTCGTAGCCCACATTCACCTGACCGAGGGCTTCCATGTCGTGGACATCCATGCCCATCGCGTGGCCAAGTCCGTGCGGCAAGAAGAGGGCGTGGGCACCGGCGGCCACCGAAGCGTCGACATCGCCCTTCATCAGGCCGAGCGCCTGCAGGCGTTCGGTCATCAGGCGGCACACCGCGAGGTGCACATCCATGTATTTCACCCCGGGGCGCGCCACTTTGAGTGCCAAGTCGTGGCAGTCCACCACAATGTCGTAGACATCGCGCTGGCGCTGGGTGAAGCGGCCCGAGATGGGCGTGGTGCGCGTGTTGTCGGAGCAGTAGTGCTCGCGCGATTCGGCACCGGCATCGACCAAGAGCAGGCGCGTGGGATCGAGCGTGGCCGTCGAGGGGAAACCGTGCAGCACTTCGCCGTGCATCGATACGATGGAGGGGAAGGAAACCATGCTACCGCGCGACGAGGCAATGCCGTCGAGCGCACCGGCGATGGTGGCCTCCGTCATGCCGGGCTGTACGGCCATGCGCATCGCGGTGGTGTGCATCTCATAACCGATGGCGGCGGCGCGGTCGAGTTCGGCGATTTCCTCCTCGCTCTTGATGTTGCGCAGTGCCACCACGGCACGAATGAGTTCGATGCTCGCCGCCTCGCGCACCTTCAGGGGGTGCAGGCCGGTGAGATCGGCCATTTCTATCATGATGTCGTGGCGATAGGGGGGGGCAAGAAGTGCACGCGACGTCCCAAGCGGCGGGCTTCGGCGAAGATCGTCGCCAATTCGCTTTTCGGGGCGGTGCGTTCGATGCCGCTCTCGGCCGCCATGTCGGCCATTGAGGGAACGGGTCCCGTCCAGATGATGTCGTCGATGTCGATGTCGTTGCCCACGAGCGTTTCGACGCCGCTTTCGCAGTCGATCACCAGCGCCAGCCCATCGCGGTGCTGACCGGTGAAATAGAGAAACGAACTATCCTGACGGAACTTGTAGGTGTTGTTCGGGAAGTTGCAGGGGCTGTCGTTGTTGCCGGGGATGAAAATGATGCCGCTACCGACGAGTTGGCGCAGGCGGCTGCGGCGCTCTGCATAAGTGGATCGAGAAAAGAGCATAGAACGCAGTTTTTAGTAATTATTCTTTCCGCAAAGTTACTACATTCCGCGCGGAATAGTATACCTTTGCACAACTTTTATAGACTGATATGCAGCATTTGTTCGCCAAAGGAGCCAAAAGCTGCCACAAATGTTTGTGCTTATGAATGCAACGACTGGACTGGTTTTGGAAGGTGGGGGCATGCGCGTGGTATTCACCATCGGAGTGCTCGACTACCTGATGGATGCCGACATCACCTTCCCCTATGGCATCGGCGTGTCGGCCGGTGCCGGGCACGGCATGTCTTTTCTGAGTCGGCAAAGAGGGCGCGCCAAGAAGACGGCCATCGATTTGCTCGAAAAATACCAATACATCGGGCTGAAACATCTGTGGCAATCGCACGCCATTTTCGATCAAAAATTTCTCTACGACCGCATTCCCAACGAAATTCTCCCCTTCGACTACGACACGGCCTTCGACAATCCGATGCGCTTTGAGATTGTCACCACGAACTGCCGCACCGGTTACGCCGAATACCACACCGAGTGCCGAGATCGCCAACGCCTACTCACCCTCTGCAAGGCCTCTGCCTCGCTGCCTTTCGTGGCACCGATCTGCCCCCTCGACGGTGTGCCGATGCTCGACGGCGGCATCACCGACCCCATCCCGTTGGAACGCGCCATCAGCCAAAGGTTTCGCCCGCAACGTCGTGGTGCTCACCCACAATCGCGGCTATCGCGATGCCGGCAGCGACGTGCGCATGCCCAAATTCGTCTATAGGAATTACCCCCGCCTGCGGGTGGCACTCTCGCGCTTGAAGCGCGTCTACAATGCACACATCGAACTGGTCGAACAGCTCGAAGCCGCCGGGAAAGTGCTCGTCATCTGCCCGGAAAATCCCCTCGAGGTGGATCGTTTCGGCACACGCATCGACCAACTCGAAGCCCTCTATGAGGAGGGATATGCCTGCGCCGAACGCATTTTCTCACAACCGCACACTCAGCGTTTTCTCGCCGGAGAATAAAGTTGTGGTGTTTCACGGGAAACACCACAACTTTCTCGCGAAACCCGACTTGTTTTTTTCGATTTCGCCCCGCTTTTCGTCAAGACCTACGGCGAGGGCGGGGCGAAGTTCTTTTGCCTTGACTGATGGTTCTCCACATTTTCAATCCCTCGCACGACGAAGCCCTCGCCGCCCACACGGCGCACTACTGTCCCTCACGCCCTGCACGCCGATTGGCTCACGCGCTGGCCGAACTGCCCCGACTGTGGGCGGCGGCCGGTGATGTGTGCCTGCATTTGCCCGAATCGGGCGGCACGGAAGGGGTGGAAATTCCCGATTGGGCGGCGGTGGAGCGCATCGATCCGTGGGGTTGGGATCGGCATTTGGTCGGTTTGTTGCGCCGACTCGGCGCGCCCGAACAGCTCTTGCCCGACGACGAGCGACTCTGTGCGCTGCGGCGCATGAGTAGTCGCGAGACGGGGGTGCAATGGGCGGAGGGTTTGCCCACCGACGACCTGCCGGGAGTGGTCAAGCCCCGTGCGGTGTTCTGCACCTCGACGGCGGCGGTCGAAACAGCTGCGGCGGCGATGAACGGGCGCGCCATGATCAAACAACCGTGGAGCTGCAGCGGGCGCGGGGTGTGGGCGTTTGCCGACGATGAGCCCTGCCTCCGACGAATCGAAAAAAACATTCGTCAACAGGGTGGGGTGGAAGTGCAGGCGCGCTGCGAAGGTCTACTCGATGCGGCGCTTGAATTTAGCATCGACGCGGCGGGGCACGTGCATTTCGAGGGCGTTTCGCTCTTCACCACCGCACCGGGCGGGGCCTACGGGGGCAATCTGGCGGCGCACCCCATGCAGTTGCGGCGCACCTTGCTCGAACGTTCCGCCGCGGTGGGCAGTCCGCTTGCCGACGAGGTCTTCGACACGCTCATTGCCCGCATGGCGGCACGCATTGAGGAGGTGTACGGCGCGGGATGTCCCGACGCGGCGGCGCGCTACGTCGGCCCTTTGGGCGTGGATGTACTGGTGGCACGCGAAGGGTGGTTGCCCTATGTGGGAAATCAACCTGCGGCGCACCATGGGACACGTGGCTTTGGCGGCCGGCCGCACCTTCTCGCCCGACGAAGCACCGCGCCTGCTGCGACTCGGTGCGCAGGGTTGGGATTTGGCCGACTAGGAAGCAACCGCCTGCCGGTGATTTCCGATGTGAACGAACGAAGGGTGAAAGAAATGCGATGACCGTCCGCAACAACCGTGGTTCGTTCTGCCTCCGATAAGCGCAGCATCAAAGTGAAAAACGCGAGCGGACATAAACGGCTCCCCGACAGTGCAAAACTGCTGTCGGGGAGCCGTCTGTTCAGAGGGTTCGCGAACGAACGCGGCATCAACGCTCGCGCTCGCGGAAGAGTTTCAACGTTTCTTCGCCGGCCACGATGTAGTCGTGGCGCGTGTTGGGATAGGTGCGCACGCTGTCGGTGGTGAACGAGGAGTAGTAAGTGGGCGTTTTGGCTTCACGATCGACGGAAGTGCCGGCTTTGAATCCGGAACCGGCGGCGGCTTTCACGAAGGCGGCTTTGTCTTCGGGATACTTGAACCAGAGTTCGTTGTACACACGGTCATTGTTGATCACAAAGCGGCAGAGCACCGCACCTTTCGTGGTGGTGAGTTCGTAAACGTCGGCACGTTCGCTCACTTCGTCGCCGGCTGTCGAAGCCGTGGCGGTGGTATCGGTTATCTTCACGAAGCCTTTTGCCTCGAGCATCTTGCGCAACTGTGCATTGGTGTACTGAAGAATCAGACCGCTCGGGCGTTTGGCATAGACATCCCAGTAGTTGATCACCTTTTCGCGCAGTTCGGCCTCGTTGTCGGCCACCGCTGCCGGAGCTGCAGGCGTGGTGTCGGGCTTCACGATGGGAGTTTGCACCGTGGGTTCCGGAGCTGCGAGATAGCTGTCGTAGTAATAATATCCTCCTGCGGCACAACCGCCGACCACCAAGGCAAGCACACCGAGCGCCCACTTCATTCCACCACCGGAACGGCGGGGCTCTTCGTCGTCCTCGTCGGTCGAGGGCTCGAAAGCGGGGGCGGAGCGACGGGAGGTGTCGGGGTGGGGGCACAGGCGGCACTTCGGGCGCAACGGTCGGCGCAACCGGTTCAACAGCGGCGGACGTTGTCGACGAAGCGGGCGCGGAGCTTTGGGCCGCCGCGGCATGGGCAGTGGAAGTGGCGGTTTCGGCGGTCGCTATCCCCAATTTCTTCGCTCAAACGCTCCACGGCCTCCACCTCGACGGGGCGTGGTGGCTGCCGGGTGAGCCGTAGTGGGCGACGGCGTTGCGGGCGGGGCGGCGCAACGGGGCGGGAAACCGGTGCGGAGGGGCAGGGGTGCTACCGCCGCCGAGGGTTTTCGGCGTAGAGGCGGGTACGAACGGACGACGATCGACCACGCAACCGCAATAGGGGGCAGTATTCGGCGTGCACCGAGACGGGACGACCGCATTTCTACAGGGATTCACTTCCCATAGGTGGGGAGTAGGTTGCAGAGATGGAGAAGAGGGGGCTTTTGGTGGCGGTGATGTGCAGCTCACACGCTGAAGAAGGGGCGAAACATCGGGCAACGACTCAAGAGCAAACGCGAATTTTTTTCGCGCCGTAAAGTTAGCCATTTTTGTAGACTTGCGGCGTTTGAGCCACATGGTGAGCAAAAACGAGTTTTTAGGACAAACGCCACCTTCTTCCCTTTGAATGGGAACAAATCCACCGGGGGCGGGGACTTTGGACACAACCTCACGGAAACACGCCAAGCAAGAAAAAGAGGCGGAAAATAAAAAAAGAAACGACGGAAGAAGCGCAACGAAAGCGAGAACCAGTTTTTTTATTGCCACGATTTTACGGCAAGAAAAAGGGAATTGAAATCCTTAAAACGCGTGCTTTAGACGCCTTCAATGTTAATAAACAATTTAATTCGGTGATTTCTTGGGTTTTTGGTTTTGGAAAGTAAAATCGAGAATGGCTAATTTCGCACTGTGTTTTTCATAGTATTAGATTTATGTTAATCAAGGTTGGGATACAGTGGTATCCCATTTTTGCCCCTTGGTCTAAATCCACTTCCCCCTCTCTGATTTTTCGCGTCTGTTGTGCGCTTCTCACCCTGTGCTGACCTCAATGGGCGGAAAGTTGTCTCCTCATTTTATTTCTCCCTCTCCCTTTTCGGCCGTTTTCTCCCTGTGCGTGGGGGTAGACGGCGTTTTTCTTTCTCTGCTGCAAGTTGACCGACAAAGCGCCGGGCCTTCGGATACGGATTCCGCCTACTCGTCGGCCGCAGGGCACAAAAAAACACAGGCGTTTCCCATCGCTCACCCCGATTTGTCTAACTTTCGAATGAAGTCGGGCGGGAGATCGACGTGGAAACGCCTGTGTGCTGCTGACGGATGCAGCTAAACGGCAGACATCAGCTGTATTTGCGCGGATAGCGCAGCAAGATCCCGCCGACGGCCACCAGACCGAGGAGGAAATTGTAGTACAGATGCGGAATGATTTGCAGGGGACTGAGCGCGGTCAAGCTTGAAGCGAGGAGCAACTGTGCGCCGTAGGGCAACAGTCCCTGCGCCACGCACGAGAAGGTGTCGAGGAGCGAAGCACTCTTGCATTTGTTCACCCCGTAGCGCACGGCAATGTCGTTGGAGATGCGGCCGACGCTGAGAATGGCGACCGTATTGTTGGCCGTCACGCAGTTGGTGAGCACCACCAAGGCCGAAATGGAGGCTTCGGCGCCGCGTTTGCCGCGAATGTGGAGCGTGAGGCGCGAAATGATGAAGTCGATGCCGCCATTGTGGCGAATCACTTCCATCAATCCGCCGGCCAAGAGGGCAATGAGGATGGTTTCGCTCATGCCGGAGACACCTTTCGTCATCGCATTGAACCATCCCGCCGCATCGAAGGCGCCGGTGCTGATCCCGATGACGCCCGTGAGCACATTGCCCAGCAGTAACACCAGCATCACGTCGACACCCACCATCGCGGCGACCAAAACGGCGAGATAGGGGAGGACTTTGATCAAGCTGAAGTCGGGAATCGAAGCCACGTTGTGGCTGCCGGCACCGTTCACGCAGTACAACACAAAGCACACCACGGCGGCGGGCAGGGCGATGCGGATGTTGGCGCGAAACTTATCGCTGAGTCGCACGCCTTGTGAGCGAGTGGCCACGATGGTGGTGTCGGAAATGAACGAAAGGTTGTCGCCGAAAAACGCACCGCCCGACCACGGCGCCCACCACCATGGGGAGGGCGAGGCCGGAAGACGAGGCAACTCCGGTGGCAACGGGCACCAAAGCCATGACTGTGCCCACGCTCGTGCCGATGCTCAGCGAGACAAAAACAGGCAGCTAGGAACAATCCGGGCAAAAGCAGCGAGACGGGGAGCGCACGCAGCGTCATGGCGACCGTCGAATCGATGGCCCCCATCTGTTTCGCCGAGGCGGCAAACGCGCCGGCGAGGATGAAGATCCAAATCATCATCATCAGATTTTTCTCACCTCGCTCCGCGGCTGAACACACTCACGCGTTCGGCGATGGGAAGCAGACCGCGGTGGAGTTCGGGTTCCGCAGGGGCGCATGGCATCGGGGTGATTGGTGATGAAAAGGGCGTAGGCCGAGGCGATGATAAAGACAATGACGAGCGGCACCTTTGTTGAAATCGCCGGCGGCGATGCCCAACACGAGGAAAAGCACGACCATCAACAACAAAGGGCTCACCGCCAACCATCCGCGCCGCGTCGACACGCGGGGCGTAGAAGAGAATTGCGTCATAAAGGAACGAATAGTTTTTGTTTGTGGCTGCGAAGTTACCATTTCCCCGCGCACGACCAAGCACGGGAATGGGGAATGCCTTTACTTTCCGTCAAAGGGGAAATGAACACTCCTATATATTATAGGATCTTCCCTCACAAAAAACACCGTGACCGCCGTTCGTTAGGAACAGCGGTCACGGTGGAGCGAAGCGAGAGCGGGGAGTTGTGCCGAAGATCAGGCGGCGTGGCGGTAGGCATAGAGCACCGCGGAGAGATAGTGCACATCGGTTTCTTCGGGCAGGCGACCGCCTACCACAGACTCGACGCGACGGGCGAAATCGCCGGCGTCGAATGTCTTGCTATGCATGGCGGCGGCACCCAAAGCACGCGAGATGAGGGCGGCCCGGCGGGCATCGATGCGATCGATGCGCGAGAAGGTGCGCTCATAATCGGGCAGGTCATCGAAAGCATGCAGCGGAGAGCGTTTGCCGTAGTTCGAACCGCTTTGCGCCACAAACGTGCCGGCGGCCAAATCGCCCCAACGGCGGTGCAACTTCGTGCCGAAGATCAACAACAACCCGCTGCCGAAACTGCCGAAAACGTCGATCCACAACAGGAAATAGCGCAGGAGGAGCGTCCAAACCGTCGGAGCGCTGCCGTCGATTTGCACCACGCGCAGGCGAAGACAGAGCTTGCCGACCGTGCGCCCGTTGAAGGTGATTTCTTCGAGGACGGGAAGGAAGTAGAAAAAAAAAGAATAAACAGCGGAATGAACGGATCCAATTCGCGCGTATAGAACGAAAAACCCACCAAAGAACTGAGACCTAAGACGATTAACACCAAGACAATATCGATAGTGATGGCGGCAAAACGCTGGAAGAGCGTGGCAGGGAGCAACGAGATGCGGACATTCTCGACAGAAACAAATTCGGGCATATCTATTATATAAGATGAGCGGATACAAAAACGAGGAACGAAAAACGAAGTTTCACGAACTCTTCGCGACAAAAATACGAATTTCACTCGTAAAGACCCTTATATTGAAAAAAACTTTCTTACTTTTGTGCCATCGTCTTGACTTAAATCGCTCAACGATCGTCGCACCCGCGGCGCATTTCGAACTTGTATCACAGACATTGTCGCACCGCGAACGCTGCTCGAGCCGCTACACAGCACAAGCCGCACCGAGCGATCGACAACCTTCGCCCTTTACTCTGCTCACCTCCATGAGAGAATCAGCCTTTGTCCGACTCAACCGCCAGAAATGGCAGTCCTATCAGGAATGGGGTCAAAACATGGGGATGCTCAATCCCGAAGAGATGGCTAAGATCTATCTCGATGTGTCGGCCGACTTGGCTTTTGCCCAACGCACTTCGCCGAAAGTCCCGTCACCGACTACCTCGAACGCATCGCCCGCCACTTCCATCAGCATGTCTACGGCCAACGTCCCAACCGCTGGGGCGAGGTGGTGCGTACGCTCGAGTACGACATCCCGATGGCTTTCTACTATTCGCGGCGCGATCTCCTCGTTTCGCTCGCCGTGTTCCTCATTGCCATGGTCGTGGGCGTCCTCTCGCAGCAAATGGATCCCGACTTTGCCCGCACCGTCCTCGGCGACCAGTATGTGGACATGACGATCCAGAACGTAGCCAACGGCGATCCGATGGCGGTCTACAAAGATAAAGACACGGTGTCCATGTTTTGGGGCATCTTTCTCAACAATGCCTCGATCGATGCGCGCACCTTCATCGCCGGCCTCTTGGCGCTGCCGGGCGCGCTGCTCATCATTCTCTACAACGGCGTGATGTTCGGTTGCTTCGAAACCTTTCTCATGCAACAAGGGGCGGTGTTCGAAGCCCTGTTTGTAGTGAATCTCCACGGCTCACTCGAGATTCCCACCATCATTCTCTCGGGCGCTTCGGCACTGGCCTTGGGCACGGGCTGGCTCTTCCCGGGGCGGCGCTCGCGCATCGAAGCTTTTCGCCAAGGGGCGCGGCGCGGACTACTCATGCTCATGGGGGTGCTGCCCCTCACGCTCGTGGCCGCGCTGATCGAAACCTACATCACCCGCCACACCGAGGCTCCGCTCGCCCTGCGCGTCTTCTTTGTCTTCGGCGGCCTCTTGTTGGTGAGCTGGCTCACCATTTTCCTTCCTCAAAGACTCCATCAAAATGGCCACACTCTATAAAGAACGTCCCGGGGGCGCCTTCATCTCCACCGCCCTCCTCACCCTTTGGCAGCATCGCCGCCGAGTGGTGTTGCGCATTTGGGCAGTGAGCATCCTCCTCGTGGGCATCGCCACTTCGCTCGGGCAGAGCACGATCGGCATTGCCCTCGCCACCCTTTGGATGTGGTGGAGTGTGAGTGAACAAATCTTGGCCGACGACCAAGCGGGCGCCGAAGCCCTGCGCGAAATCGCGCGCAAACGCACCGAAAGTGCCCGGCTTTTTGAGAAAACACCTCCGTTTTCGAGCGAAAGTCGTGAAGTTTTCATTCCATCTCGCTTCTCCCTCCCGGGGTTTCGCCATCTACACCCGGGGCGCATGCTCCTTTCGGCCCTTCCGCTCGTGCTTTGGTTCTTCTTCAGCGAGGGCGAAAACTTCGCTACCCATATCTGGATGTTGGTGCTCTGCCCCATGGCACCTCTGCTCCTCGTGTTGCGTGCCCTGCCGGGGCGTTCGCTCCTCGGCATGGTGCCGATGCTCTTCACCAACAGCATCCTGCCCGGGCTCTCCGTGCTGTTTTGTTTCGGCATTTGGTGGCTCACCATCGGAGCTTCGGGGACGCTGATAGCGGTCTTTGATGTATGGAAAAACTTTTCGGATTTTCTGCCCAACAGCTATCTGGAAACCATCCACAATGCCCTTTCCCTACGCGTCGTCGAGACACTCAGCACGATGGGTGTCTACGGCCTCCTGCTCATCCAAGGCACACTCGTGGTGTCGATCTTCACCTATCTGCTCGGCCACGTGGTCGACTGCAGTGACCATCGCGGACTCAACCGCCGGCTCGACACCTTTTGATTCACGCCCCTACAAACGCCGCCTTCATGCCTTCCTTTCAACTCAATGATTCCGTCCCCACACCGGCGCACGACTATGCCGCCGACTTGGCGCGGCGGCTGCAGGTGGAACCGCCCAAACAGCCGGAAGAAACGCCCAACCCCTATAAGTATGTCAAATGGGATTGGGTGGATGATGTCATAAAGTATTTTGAACGCCACCCCGTGGTGACCCAAGTGGTCTTGATCTCCATCGCCCTTGCGCTCTTGCTGCTCATTATTTATAAAGCGGGACTCTTCGACTACCTCAAAGAGCGCTTCGCTCTGCGCCGCACGACGCCCACCTGGGACGAATCGACCGTAGACACCGACATCTATGCCCACGATTTGCCCAACGAACTGCAACAAGCCACCGACGAGGACGATTTTCCCGAGTTGGTGAAACTACTCTATCTCACGGCTTTGCGCACCCTCTGCGACCGCGGTCGCCTCGAATGGCTGCCGGCGCGCACCCCTTCGGACTATGTGCGCCTGCTCGAAGAGAGCGACGCAGAGGAAACCTCGGCCATGCGCCGACTCACCCGCCACTATCTCTACGTGTGCTACGGGCACTACGCGGCCGATGCTCCCCTTGTGGACGAATGCCGCGAACTGCTGGCACAAATCGAACAGCAACCCCAAAAAACGAGCCGACGTGCCGAGAAAGGAGGTGAACGATGAGCAACAAATCCAATCGCACGGCCATCGCCCTCATCGTCGGATTGATCATCTGCGCGGTGCTCTATGCGCTGATCGCACCCAAAACCTTCAACTGGGACTTGCCGCCTCAAAACCACAACACCGATCAGCCCTTTGCCCAAACGGTGATGCACGATGTGCTCAGCCACTCGTTCCAACACGGCTATCGCGTGAGCGATGACCTCGCCCAAACACTCCGACAACAGCGGAAAGACACCTGCGAGAACCTCATTGTCAACTTCGACGACTACAACCCGGCCGAAGAAGACAATTTTGCCCAACTCGACCGCATGGCGCGATTGGCCAAAAGCGGACGGCGCATCATCTACAACCCTAATACGACAACAAGCGCCGATCACAGTTTTTTCGGTTTGATCGACAAATACGATGGGGGCGACTGGAGTTTAAACCTCAAAGCGAAAGATGAACCCAAAACCGACCCGAGCAAAATTGATCTCCTGCCCTTCCCGGTTCTCGACGCGAACCACCGACTCAGTATGAGCGAACGAGGCGGACAGGAAAGCGTGTTTCGCTGCATGATCGGCAAGAGTTTCCTCAAATTGGATCTCGCTTCGGGACGGTTTAGCCACAACATCGATTTCGATCGCTCGGGGCAAAGCGGCATTCTCCTCCGCCACAGCCTGCTGCGCTTCGAACAGGAAGAAGACGCGCCCCCTCATCGCATCACCGACTACGGCCTGCAACGCATCCGCGCCCTCCTTGTCGACAACGAAGGCCATGTCTACGGTTTGCGCTACGAGTTTGCCTCGGGCGGCTCGATCACTTGGCTCGCCGGCAGCGCGATGTTCACCAACTATGGGCTTTCTGCACCCGAATGGCGCGGACTCTCGCGGCCGATCTTGGCCGATCTCGACAACCGTCCGGTGTGTTTCGTCAATGCGCAGTATCAAGATGAGGAAAACACCGCCTCTACCAACGATTCGGTATTGAGTTTCTTCGTCGAACGCCCACCGCTGCGCCTGGCACTGTGGATTCCGATCGGAATGGGGCTCTTGGCGCTGCTTTTCAACACGCGCCGCCGCTTCCGTGCCGAACGCCATTTGCCGCGCCCGCGCAATCGTCGCTGCCCTTCGTGCACCAGTTGAGCACGCTCTTCAAGGACAAACAAAACTACGCGGCGCTCGCGCGCAACGAACTGCATTTGCTCCTCGACATCCTGCGCCGCGAATATCGCTTTGAGCAACACAATTCCACCCTCTTCGCCTTTGCCCCGCGCTTCCTCGAACGCGACACTCGCGGACTGCTCGATTCGTTTGACCTCGATCTGAATTTGGCCAGACTCGACCAACTTTTGGACGCCGAAAACCAAGGCTACTACATGACGCGCAGCGAATTTTTGAAAATCTCGAAATTCACCCAACGTCTGCTCCTCATTCTTCAATCGCAACCTAACACCTGACCTCCTATGTCTACCGACTCTCGCATCGACCTCACCGCTTTCTCCGAACGCATCGCCACACTTCGCCAACGCGTGGCCGACAACGTGGTGGGACAATCCCAGCCTGTGCACCTTCTGCTCACCGCCCTCATGGCCGACGGCCACGTGCTGCTCGAAGGCGTGCCCGGCGTGGCCAAAACCCTCTTGGCCAAAACCCTCTCGCACCTGTTGCGCGCCGACTTCCGCCGCATCCAATTCACCCCCGACCTCATGCCCACCGACGTACTGGGCACATCGATCTTCAACCTCGGCACACAACAGTTTGATTTCCACCCGGGGCCTATCTTCACACAGGTGCTCCTCGTCGACGAAATCAACCGTGCGCCGGCCAAAACGCAGGCGGCACTCTTCGAAGTGATGGAAGAACGACAGGTGACACTCGACGGCAAGACCCGAAAACTCGACCCCTGCTATCTGGTCATCGCCACCCAAAACCCGGTGGAACAGGAGGGCACGTACCGCCTGCCCGAGGCACAGCTCGACCGCTTCCTCTTGAAGATTGACATGGGCTACCCCTCGCACGAAGAGGAGCTGGAAATCCTGAGCCGCTACAATGCGGGCGTGGACCTGCGCGATGTGAGCGCGCTCCAACCCGTGATCAGCGCCGAAGAACTGCTCGAGATGCGCAAGATGCTGCCCCAAGTGGTGGCCGACGAGCGCATTCTGCACTACATCACCGGCCTGATCGAAGGCACACGCACCTCGCCTTTGCTCGATTTGGGCGCATCGCCCCGCGCCACTGTGGCCCTCTTGCGCTGCGCCAAGGCCGTGGCGCTGCTCGCCGGTCGCGACTTCGTAATTCCCGACGACGTGAAGGAAGTGGCACCTGCTGTGCTCTGCCACCGCCTTTCCCTCACGCCCGATGCCGAGATGAACGGCTACACCGCGGCACGCATCGTCGGTGCGCTGCTCGAGTCGACCGAAATCCCGCAATAACCCCTCTTTCTTCTCGCCTCTCACCCATTCCATGTTTCTCACCCCGCGATTCTTTGTGATCTCAGCCGGCGTGGCGTTTCTTTCGGCCATCGGCTTCTTCTGGGCGCCGGCCTACACCGTGGCGCTCGTCCTCCTTGCCTCCTTGGCCATCGCTTTGCCGGCCGATGCAGCCCTCGCGTTGCTCTCGCTCCAATGTGAAGGGCAGCGAGAGGCCGACACGCGCCTGTGCATCGGGGCGAACAATCCCGTTCGCCTCATTGTGCGCAACGCCTCGCGGCTCACGGCGCGCATTCTTCCCCTCGACGAACTACCGGAGGACATGGCCGCCACGCCCCTCCCGGAAGACTACACCACAGTGCGGCCGGGGAAAACGGTGGAACTCACCTATCAGCTCCGCCCCGACCGACGCGGGCACTTCGCCTTCGGCAATTTCTACGTCTTTGCGCGCACTGTGCTCGGATTGTGGGAGCGCCGCCTCCTCATTTGTGGCAGCACCGAGGCAAAGGTCTACCCGGAATTTCGACAACTCAGTGAACGAGAAGCGCAATATCGCCTGCAGCACGACGTGCAGGTGGGCAAACGCCTGGTTCGCACCGTGAGCTATTCGACCGAGTTTGAGGAAATTCGTGAGTTCATCCGCGGCGACGACTTCCGACGCATCAACTGGAAAGCCACCGCCCGCCGCCAACAGGTGATGGTGAACCATTTCGACGACGAACGCTCGCAGATGGTCTACACCGTGGTGGACTACGGCCGACACATGCAGCGACGCTTCGACGATATGACGCTGGTGGACCACGCTGTCAACGCAGCGCTCCAACTCTCGTTCACGGCGATGCACAACGATGACTTGGCCGGTCTCGTGACCTTCGGACACGACGCGCCGGTGGTGGTGCCTCCGCGCAAAAGCGCCAAGCAACTGGGGCTCATTCTCGAGCAGCTCTATCACCTCGAACCGCGCTATGCCGAAAGCGACTTCTCGCAGTTGGCCTCCGTCCTCGCCGCGCGCGCCCCGCGCCACGCGTTGATGGTGCTCTTCACCGATTTTCTCACCGAAGACGCCTTCCGCCGACAGCTGCCCCACCTGCAACGCATCGCCCGCAAGCACGCTTTGGTGGTGGTGTTCTTCGAAGACGCCGAACTCACCGCCTATACCGCCGCACTGCCCGAGCGCGCCAACATGTCCAAGCGCGTGTCGCACGCCTTGGCCGCCGAACTCGCGCTGCAAAAGCAGCAGATGGTCGACCTACTCCGCCGCAACGGCATTCACGCCCTCTGCACCCGACCCGAACAGCTCACGGGCAACGTGGTGCGCAAGTACTTTGCCCTCAAAAAGCGCGGGGCGTGGTAAAGGCTTCGGCCGACCATAGCCCGATCGGTGCGCACATCGCATGATGATGAGCCACTCCTCTTTTATATGATAAGCCACCTCTTTGCTGTCGTCTGTGCACCGGAACGCTTTTTTGTTCTCGCTCGAGCACAAAAGTGCCGGTTGTCAGACAGAATGGCAAAAATTGGGGCAAAGTCTTGGTGCATAGCGAAAAACGTCGTATTTTTGCGGCAATTCGCGTTCACTTCTGCGCGAAATAACTTTCTAATTCATATCACCATGTATTTAGACTCTGCAAAAAAGAGTGAGATCTTTGGACAATACGGAAAGTCTAACACGGACACCGGTTCCGCTGAGAGCCAGGTTGCCTTGTTTTCATACCGTATCTCCCACCTGACGGAACACATGAGAGCCAACCGTAAAGATCATACGACTGAACGTGCTCTCGTGAAGCTCGTAGGTAAGCGCCGCGCTCTGCTCAACTACCTCAAAGACCGCGACATCGAGCGCTATCGCGCCATCGTCAAGGCATTGGGTCTGCGCAAAGTCAAGCCAAAGCTCACAGTGATGCCACCGCCACGGCGGCGGCGCATAACGAAAAACACTCCCATGGTCTGTCAGAACTGTGGGAGTTTTGCTTTTACCGCGATTTATTCGTACATTTGCTTCACACACTTTTTTCACTGCAACGCCCATGAAGTTCAAATTCCATATCAATAACCGGCTCAATCTCCTGCTCGTTTGCGTGGCAAGTACCCTCTGCCTGCTCATCGCCCTGCCCAGAGATTCGAAATCCGGCTACGACTATGAGGTGGGGAAGCCCTGGAACTATGCGCCGCTCATCGCCGACTTCGAATTTCCTATCTATAAATCGGCCGAACAGCTCGCTGCTGAGCGCGACAGCGCCCTCCGCACCTTCTATCCCTACTATAATAGCCACGAAGCTGTGGCGCAGCAGCAAGTACGCAACTTCGCCGCCGCGCCGCGGGACATTTCGCAGGAGTCCCCGACGCCTACATCACCTATGCCATGCGCACGCTTCAAGGTGTCTATGCCGCCGGTGTGATCAGCAGCGAATCGATGAGTAGGCTCACGGCTTCGGGCACTTGCGGCGTGCGGGTGGTGAACGGTACGAACGCCGTGACGCGCGATCTGGGCACGATTTTCTCGCCCCGCACCGCTTATGAGCACATCATGGACGACGAGCACTACTCGCGCGACCTCCTCTCGCGACTCAAGCTCCATAAATATTTGGAAGCCAACCTTGTCTACGATAGTATCAAGACCCAGCAGGGCAAAGCCGAGTTACTTTCGGGCATCTCGGGCAGCACCGGCCTCGTGCTCCGCGGCGAGCGCATCATCGACCGCGGTGAGCGCGTGAATCTTCGCCAAAAAGCCATTCTCGACTCCTTGCGTCGCGAAAGTGAGCGCCGAAAAGAGGACGTAGACAACGAGCGCATCATCCTTTTCGGCCGCTTTGGACTCATTGGCGCCTTCATGGCGCTGCTGGTCATCTACCTCCGCATGTTCCGGCGCGACCTTTACCAGTCGCCCCACACGGTCTATCTCATTTTCTCCGTCGTCACCATCTTCCCCCTCCTCACTTATCTCCTTTGCACCTATAAGTTTTTCTCGGTCTACATCATCCCCTTCGCCATGCTCCCCATCGTGCTGCGCGTCTTCACCGACACCCGCACGGCTTTCATGTCGCATCTCACGATGGTGCTCTTGGCCTCCATACCGCTCCACACACAATACCAGTTCATCCTCTCGCAACTCCTCGCGGGCTTGGTGGGTATCTATTGCATCAAGGATCTTACCGAACGCTCGCAGATCTTCCTCACCTCGCTCATCGTCACCGTTTGCACCATCGTCTTCGGGGGTGATGTTCGAACTCTCGGAGGGCGGTAGCCTCATTGGCGCCAATCGTTCGTGGTTCCGCGACATCGTCATCTCGGGTGTGGCGCTCCTCTTCACCTACCCCCTGTTGTATCTCATCGAGCAGGCCTTTGGCTTCACTTCGAGCGTGACGCTCATCGAACTCAACAACACCAATTCGCCCATCATCCGACGTTTGGCCAAAGAAGCCCAGGGCACGTTCATCCACTCCATTCAGGTGGGCAACCTTGCCGCGGAGGTGGCGGCGAGAATCGGCGCAAAGGTGCAACTTGTCCGCACCGGCGCCCTCTATCACGACATCGGCAAACTCACCAATCCCGGCTTTTTCACCGAAAACCAGGCCGGCTACAATCCCCACGACAAATTGACCGAAGAAGAGTCGGCCGAAATCATCATTTCTCACGTCACCAAGGGCGTTGAACTCGCCGATAAGCACGGACTCCCCAAGGTGATCACAGATTTCATCCTCACTCACCACGGCGCTTCGATGGTGCGCTACTTCTATGTCCAAGCGGTGAACAAATACGGGGAGGAAAAGGTAGACAAAGCCAAATTCACTTATCCCGGCCCCAATCCTTTCACACGCGAACAGGCCATTCTCATGATGTCCGACGCCATCGAGGCCTCGTCGCGCAGCTTGAAAGAGTACACCACCGAGGCCATTACCGAATTGGTCAACCGCATCATCGACGGACAAGTGGCAGACGGCGCATTTGTCAACTGCCCCATCACCTTCCGCGACATCTCAGAGGCGAAACAAACCTTCATCGACAGCCTGCAGGTCATCTACCACACGCGTATCTCCTATCCCGAAATAAAACAACCCAAGGACAACCCCGAACAGCCCAAACTCGGACTCTTCGGACACATGCAACCGCGTCCTCGACAATAACTTGCGCGCGAAATTCCTCATCGAAAGGAAAAATCCCCGAACGCTTTCTACAGCGTTCGGGGATTTCTTTTTGTTCTGCGGTCTGCGCCGGCCACCAACTGCTGCACATCGGGATGACGCACAGGCCGAGGAGAGCGAGCGCAGGGCGGGGACTTAGTATTGGAACACACTGTGCCCCATAAACTCGCGCAGGAGCGAAGTGGGCGGCACAGCGTCGAGCGGCATCGGCGTGAAATAGGAAATGAATTTCCGCAGGCGGTAGGCTTCCGAATACTCTTCGGCGCACTCCGGCACCATCTCCAAGAGCGGCAAAGCCTGTGCGCGCAGCGCCGACAGCTCATAGATGAGCGCGGTGTTGAACATAGCATCGGCTTCCTCTTGGAAGGGGAAAATCCATTTCTCCTCGCCTGCCGTCACCGAGGGGCAGCGACGAATCACTTCCCTGCGGCAAATAACCGCGATATTTGAAGTCACGACAGATGCGGCGAATCAAACGCGTGTCGGTCGTGGGGATATAGTTGTGGTCGTCGAGCGAAATCGTCGTCAGCGCCGAAGCATAGATCTTATATTTCGCCTCGTCGGGAATTTTCTCGCTGAGTTGCGGATTGAGCGCGTGGTTGCCTTCGAGAATCAAGATGGTGTCGGGCTGCAAACGCAGGCGGCGGCCGCTCGGCACGCTCATCCCCGTCGGGAAATCGTAGCGCGGCAGTTCCACCTCCTCGCCCACGAGCAGGCGGTTCATCTGATCGTTGAACAACGGCAGGTTGAGCGCCTCGATGTGCTCAAAGTCGTAGTCGCCCGTCTCGTCGAGTGGCGTGAGCGTGCGGTCCACAAAATAGTTGTCGAGCGAAATCGACACCGGCTCCTTGCCGCAGGCCATCAGTTGCACACTCAGGCGCTTGGCGAAGGTGGTTTTTCCCGACGACGAAGGACCGGCGATGAGCACCACGCGCAGGGCATCGTGCGAAGCGATGTGGTCGGCAATCTGTGCAATCTGCTTTTCTTGCAGCGCTTCGGCCACATTCACCAAATCGTTGGTGCGCCCGGCACGAATCAACGTGTTGAGTTCGCCCACCGTCGTGCAACCCAAAATCTCTTGGCGACGGTGCTGCTCTTGGAACACGGAAAACATTTTGTGCTGATCCGTCATCGGGCGCAGGCGCTCGGGATGTTCCGAATCAGGCACGCGCAACAGCAGTCCTTCGCCGAAGGGCACGAGGTCGAACACCGTAAGTTGACCGGTGCGCAAGAGCAGTGCCGAGTAGAAGTAGTCCACCGTATCGCCGAGGGTGTAGTAGTGCGTGTAGAGGTCGCCGATGCTCTCGAGCAAGAGCACCTTGCGCGTGAAACCTTGGCGGCGGAACACCTCGATGGCGTCGGTGGTGTGCGCCGTGACGCGGCGGAAAGGCAGATCGCTCGCCACGATTTCTGTCATGCGACGGCGTAGGCGCTCGGGCACCTCGGGCGTGATGCCGCCGGGCAGCGCGAGGCGGCAAAAGTAGCCCCCGGCCACGGGCGTGCCGATGCGCAGTTCGGCTTCGGGATAGAGGTCGCGCACGGCTTTGTAGAGCACAAAGAACAGGCTGCGCGTGTAGGTGCGCAGTCCCGAAGGCGAGGCAAGGGTGAGATATTCGAGGTCGCGCGAGTCGTTGATCGTGTAGTGCAGCCCTTCGACGCGATTGTTCACCTTACAGCTCGTCACACAGCACGGCAAGTTCAGATCGAGCGTCTCATACACCTCTTCGAGCGTCGCCCCCTTCGGCACATCGTGATACCGGCCGTCGTTCTTGCAATAGATGCGAATGGATTTCATGAGTCTGCTCTGCTTATCAATTGATTTAATTCTGGAATTGTGATCGCTTTGAAGTGCTTCTTTCCGCCCCATTTCGCTCTCGCAAACCTATAGCGTGCCGTCGGTTGCACTCGCTCGTTGAACAAGAAATAAACATTAGAATGCAATTTTCCGCAGCCGGAAAGGATGCTCTTTGAGCAACTCACCTTCCCTTCAAGTTTTTTCAGTGACAAATTATCGGCCTTCTTATAGTTCAATCTGAGTTCAACCAGAACTAATTCTGAGATTTTACCTGAAAAAACACCGATCACCGCATCGACTGTGGGGTTGTGAATCCCCTTTTTCAACCCTTTCTCGTAGGCATCCAAATCGATACAACGCATTGCTGCGGGAAAGGCATTCGCCGGTCCGCCCTCATGCTTCACCAACGCATTGAAATTCACGAGATACGGCGAAAATTGAGGGAGACGCTCAATGGGTTCATTCGTCCATATCATTTGTTCTGCCATATTCTTCTATTCGATCTAATGCGATATTGAAAGAATCAAAGATGGGTTCTATGTCCGTGCCTGTCGAGATAAAGTCGAATTGGTGTTTGTTCTCTTCATTGCGCTTGGCAATGTAGAAATTCAGCTTGTCGCCCAGCTCCTCTTTTTCTCCGATGGACTGCAAGGCAGCGACCATATCGGGGTCATGCGACGCCAAAAGAATTTTTACACCCACCTGCTTGTGTAGGCGCACCAGTATGCGCGCAAACTCCACCACCCACTTCGGATGCAAATGCACCTCGGGTTCATCGATGATCAAGATGGTTTCGGGCGTGATATACCCATTTTTACTCAAACTATAGAGATAAGCAAAGGATTTTAATCCCGTGGCGGCATCTTTAATGGGAATATCAATTACCCCATCAGCAGACACATAATGTAAGTCACCTATAAATTCATCATCACTCTCCTTTATATTGCCTCCAATTATAGTTTTCACTTCATCAAGAAGTGCTTCCGGTACATTCGATCCTTCTGAAGCTTTTATCATTTTCCATTTGAGATCACTCCAAATTTCATCATAGACGTGATAATCTACGAATAGAGGGAATTTACATAAAGGGATTGTTTCAAGTAATAGGGCTGCATTACTTTCTCCTCACTAAGAAGCTTAATACCTTCTTCAAGGAGTTGTATCTGCTTTGGACTCACCTTATCATCAAGACTTACACGAATTCCATCAAAGAAGATATCACCGGGTCTGTTCGCCATATAGGATTTGAAACGCTCTTCTAATTTAGCGTACTCTTCCATCAAGACTGTACGCCACTGCTCGATGAAGTCATGAAGATCTTGGCCTGTGAAATCTAGTAATTCTGCACTTCGAATGATTCTTTCCAAGACGATCTCGTTGCCATTCTTCTCCTGTAAGGAAGCAAGCGCTGTGAAAAAACGATCCAATAAACGAACCACAACATCATGAAGCTTCTCAAATGACTCTTCGGATACATAGGAGACTCTCTTCAAACTTGTAGAAATTACAAATCCACGCATCTCATTGTAAGATAGACCTAAATCCGAAGAGATTCGATCTATCGGAGGCAGCATTCTAGCGATCTCTCTTTTGAAAGCGGAGAAAACATAACTATCGTATTCCTCCAGTCCATTTACGATGTAGTAAAGCAACCTTCCAATGGTGCTTTTTCCACAGCCGTTTTCGCCGGTCAGGACAGTTATCCCATTCAGCGCGATATCAGCGTGATGAATCGCTCTGTAATTTCGAACACTAAGAGATGTTTGTGCATAAGGTTTCTAACGATGGGGCAACTACAAGATGATCTACGCTCAGTGGGTCTCACTGAGCGTATTTTTTTACTCCTCACCCTTGAAGAGGGGATCCCAAGCGGGGAGGAGGTGGGGTTTCGTTCGAGCAGGCGCAGGGTGGCGGCGGGCACATATTTCTTGTCCACCACCAAGCGGAAGGTGTATTCGTCAAACCAACCGTCGGTCATGATCAAGTGGCCGCCCACCCCATTGGTGGGGCCCCATGAGTTCTCCACCTTCCACTTGCGGGGCTTTCCGTCTTTTGTCCAGATCCACGGCGCAGAGCGTCATGGCGTGGCTCGAAGCCGAGGCGAAGGTGCGGATGCGGTCGGCCTTCGTCATGGGGAAGGTCGTGTCGAAGAGGTCGCCGTAGTCGAAATTGTCGAGCGAGAGGATGCCCGTCTTGCGATTGTAGAACTTACCCACATCGCAAGAGTAGTACATGCGCGTGCTGTCCTTGATCGAGGCGATGGCCATCTGTTTGATCTCGTCCATCGGCAGATTGATGTACGTCCAGTTGTGACCGTCGTAGGTGTGGCGATCGAGATCGATGGTGTAGGTCTTGTGATAGGGGCGCGAGGGGTCGTTCATGAGCATCACGTAGCTCGAAAGGTCGCGACCCACGAAGCGATCGTAGAACGAACGCGGGGTGTATCGCTCGGTACTCACGGGCTTGCCGTCCTTGTCGCGCAGCGTCCAGGTGAATTCTGTCGGAGGCGTGCCGAGGCAGGCGGTGAGGATGCGGTAAATGGTCGAGAGTTGGCGCGTCTTGCGCTTTTGGAGCTTCGCGTCGCGCTCACCGGCGGCATAGGCCTTGCGCAGTTCGAGCCCGTATTCGCGGAGCTTGAGGGCGAGCACACCGGCCATTTCGCGGGTGTTGTTGGCATTGTAGCTTTCGGGCATCACCTCCGAGGGCACCACGCCGTATTTGCTCACCACGTCCTGCACGCCGGTGAAGGTACCGCCGTCAGAAATGGGATTTTTGAAGAGCCACTCCACCGTCTTGTCGTCCATGGGGCGGGGCGGCGTAGTCGATGATCGACTGCAAGAAGAGGTTGGCTTTTCCAACTGATCGTAGAACGAGTTGTAGCTCTGCGAGAACTCGAACTTGGCGAGTTGGCGCTCCTTGATCACTTGGGCGCGCATCACGTTGAGCCCCGTGAACAGCCAGCAGCGACCCGACGATTGTTGGTCGGTGATGCCTTTCGAGGGGCTTCGTTCGAGAAATAGGTGTCGGCCACTTCGGCGGCGTTGTTGCGCGTGGCCAGTGCGCCCACACCTTGGGTGACGAGGGCGTTTTGCAGCGCGCGAGCCGAGGCACCTTGGGGCACTTCGCGACGGAAGTTTTCGAGCATTTCGCCGCTGATGGCGCCGCGTTGAGCCACGGCCGGAAGAGCCAAGGCAGCGGTGATGCAGAGGGTGGCTAAGGGATGGGGGCATAGGTACGAGAGTTGGATGTTGATGCGTTTTGAAAAACTATGGGAAAGGCGCGCGCCGATTGTCCACGATGGCGAGGAGCGACGAGCCGAGGGCGGAGGGCTTACTGCCGAAGGGACAGCCTGCCGACAAGCCCGAGGGGGAGCATGGAGAAGGGCGACGGCCGGCGCTACGCAATCGGGCGAACCGAGAAGCGTTTGACCGGCAAATGCGAATGGGGCGACGGCTCAGAGCCAGCCTTCGCTTTTGTACCAAGCGACAGCTTCTTTCACACCGGCGGCGAGTGTCCACTGCGGGGCGAAACCCAGATCGCGGCGCGCCGGTTCGATGTCGCACAACCAGTTGCGCTGACGCAGCAGGCGGAACTTTGTCGAGGTTGGAGCGTCGGGGGCATTGTGCCCTTGCGGCCGAAGAGGCGGTAGTAGGCGCTGCCCAAGGCACACACGCCGTGCAGGAACCACTCGGGAGCGGTGATACGCAACACGCCGCGCACGCCCATTTCGCTTTGCAGCAGGCGGCCGAACTCGCGGCTGTCGTAGCTGCCGCCGTCACTCAAGAAGTAGGCACGGCTGCGCTCGCCGCGCGTGAGGGCGGCATAGCAGGCGTCGACGAGGTCGCGCACGTAGATGAACGTGAGGCGTTGCGGACGATAGCCCACGGCGAAGTCGATGTGCTTGCGGATGCTGTCAGCCAGCGAGGAAATAGTCGCGCTCACGAGGGCCGTAGACGCCGGTGGGACGGAGGATGACGTAGTCCAAACCCTCCACGCCGGCGAGGGCTTCTTCGGCTTCGAGTTTCGAGCGGCCGTAGTCGGTGTTGGGCACCGGGCGGTCGTTGTCACTGATGGGGCGATAGGGCAGCGGCGGCTGCGGCCGAATCGGATCGGCGGCGGGCCCGCGACCGAGAGCGAGGACACGAAGACGAAGCGACCGCACAGCAGATTCAACTCAGGAGCGTGCGCGCCAAGCGCAGCGTGCCAGCCGTGTTGGTGCGGCGAAAGGCGTCGAGGTTGGCGGCCTTAGTGGCACCGGCGGCGTGAATCACGCAGTCGAAAGCACCGTGTTCGGCACCGTGCGCCGAGAGTTGGCGTTGCAGTTCGCCATCGTCGCCGAGATTCAACTCGATGAAGCGAATGCGGGGGTCGGTGAGATAGCGGCGCGAACTGGTGGCGCGGAGAGCCGCCCACACTTCGTGGCCGTGTTCCAAAACCGTGTCTCGACCAGAAACGAACCGACGAAACCGGAGGCACCGGTGATGAGGATTTTCATACTGCTGCGGGTTTGAGCGTTCGCCCTGTGTCGAGGGCAAACGAGTGTTTTGCAAAGTTAGGTATTTCGCACCGTTCCGCCAAATCGAAACGCGGCAAACTCAAGGCGGCAAAAGCCGAGAAAAACACGGGAGGTTTTGAAAGATTGTGCCCTGATTGTGGCGAAAAACGGGGACATTTTTTGAGCGAAACTCGCGACGTTTCGAGGCATTTTTGCGCTCGTCGCGCGGAGCGTTTGGCATCGGGGGAACGGGATATTTTGGCACGGTTTTCGTCCTCCGTCGGCAAGGGGTCGAAAAAGCCACGGCCTTCCCTTCCCTCTGCACCGACAGCCCCCTAAATGCTGATGCGCTGCCTCCTTCCCCATGCGCCGCTGCCCTCTCCTGCCACTGCCCGAACTCCTCTCCCTGCACTCGCGTGCGTTTGCTTGCCCCACCCCTTCCCACTCAGGGGAGGGGCTTTGAGGGTAGGGGTCTTTTTATTTTTTTGGGGTTTTGTTTTCCCTCTCTGTTCTTACTGTTCTATTTTGTTTGCGACTCGCCACAAGGCCTGTGCATTTGTACACACTGCCGCATTTTGCCTCATGGGGGGCAGATTTCAGTCGCCGGCGTGACGATTGCGCGGGAAGTGTTCGAGCACCTGTTGGCGCAGATAGGCACTGTCGAGATGGGTGTAGATTTCGGTGGTGCCAATGTCCTCATGCCCGAGCATGGCTTGGATGGCGGGTAACGAAGCACCGCCCTCGAGCAGATGGGTGGCAAAGGTGTGGCGGAAGGTGTGGGGCGATACGCTCTTGTCGATGCCGGCGGCGGCCACGTGCTGCTTGATGTTGTGGAAACACCGTGACGCGCGAAAGCCGACGACCGCGGCGTGCCGAGACAAACAGCACATCCTCATCTTCGGGTTTCACGGCGATATCGGCGCGGGCATCGAGCCAGTTGTGAACTTCGTGCATTGCACGCGGCGAAATGGGGACGACGCGCTGCTTGTCGCCCTTGCCGATGACACGCACAAAGCCTTCGTCGAAAAAGAGATCGGAGAGGCGCAGCGCACACACCTCGCTCACGCGCAGACCGCAGCTGTAGAGCAGTTCGATCAGGCAGCGATCGCGCTGCCCCTCGGGCGTGGAGAGGTCGATCGCATCGAGAATGCGTTCCACCTCGTCGAGGGTGAGCACCTCGGGCAGGTGCTTGGGCAGGCGCGGCGTTTCGAGGAGTTCGGTGGGGTCTTGCCCCAAATATCCGTCGATTTGCAGATAGCGGTAGAAGGAGCGCACGCCGCTGATCATGCGTGCCATGGAACTGGCGGCAATGCCGGCTTCGAAAAGGTGCTGCACATAGTCTTCGAGTAGGGGCAGATCGACATCGAGCGCATCGACGTGGCGCGCGCCGGCATAGTCGAGAAAACGGCGCAAATCGCGGCCGTAAGCCTCACGGGTATTGGCAGAAAGACCCTGTTCGAGCAGGAGGTATTGTTCGTAGTGTTGGAGCAGTTCGGTGTTCATCGGCAGGCTTCACAAGTTTTGGACAACGCGGTTTGCACACGTCATCGAGATTTCGTATTTTTGCGCGCAAATGTACGAAGAATAATCTGTCGATTCAGCCGATCGGCGCGTTTTCTCCTCCGCGCGCTCGTCTCGCCGAAGGCGAGCGTTTTCGTTTTGTGGAGAAAACCCTGACGAGCGGCGATGATTCGACGGGAAAAACACCCTCCCCGCTTATGTCTCGCCTTTGCCTCGCGTGTTGGTGCTCAACGGGCCCAACCTCAATTTTTCTCGGCCGCCGCGAACCGCAAATCTACGGTCGCACGACGCTGACGGATGTCATCGACGAACTGCGCCGCCGCTACGACGGGGTGCTGGACATCGACCATTTGCAGAGCAATCACGAGGGGTGCTCATCGATCGCCTGCAGGCCGCGGCCGACGAAGCGAACTTGCTCGGCGTGGTGCTCAACGCGGGGCATTCACCCACACCTCGGTGGCGCTCCGCGACGCGGTGAGCAGCATTGCCCCCTCCCGGTGGTGGAGGTGCACCTGTCGAATGTGCAGGCGCGCGAAACCTTCAGACACCAATCGCTCATCGCTCCGGGTTTGCTGCGGCATCGTGGCCGGTTTCGGCACCGACAGCTACCGCCTCGCCGTGGAGGCGTTGAGAAAAAAAGTGAACGCGTAGAAAATGAGTAAACGAGGGAATGAGTAAACAGCGTAAACGAGAAATTTACGCTCCGGACAGTTCCTCGCGTAAACGAGTTTACGCGTACACTCGTCTACGAAACGCCCAACCGCTTACTCGTACACCCGTCCACAAACCTCCCAAAACCCAACTCGACATCACCACGCGTCTACTCGTAAATCGGTATCCCCGTCTACGAAACGCCCAATAGACACCCGAACATAGACATATTCCCCAATGAAGAAACTCCTCATAGAAACCTACGGCTGCCAAATGAACGTGGCCGACTCCGAAGTCGTGGCCAGCGTGATGAAGATGGCCGGCTACGAACCCTGCGAAACCCTCGACGAAGCCGACGCCGTGTTTCTCAACACTCTGCTCCGTGCGCGACAATGCCGAGCAGAAGATCATTCATCGCCCTCGAAGCCCTCCACGCCCTGCGCAAAAAGGACGCTCACTCATCTTGGGTGTGCTCGGTTGCATGGCCGAACGCGTCAAAGACAACCTCCTCGCTAAGCACCATGCCGACCTCGTGGCCGGCCCCGACGCTCATCTCTCCCTCCCTGACCTCATTGCGCAGGCCGAAGTGGGACAGAAGGCCATCAACATCGACCTCCTCGCTCACTGAAACCTACGGCGACGTGATGCCCGAACGCTTCTGCGGATCGAAAAATCTCCGGTTTTGTGAGCATCACCCGCGGTTGCAAACTAACTTCGCCACTACTGCATCGTGCCCTACACCCGCGGTCGCGAACGCAGCCGCGATGTGCAGAGCATCATCAACGAGTGTCTCGACCTCGAAAAGCGCGGCTTCAAGGAAGTGACGCTCCTGGGGCAAAACGTGAACTCCTACAAGGCGCGCCGCAACGCCACCGGCGAGACCGAGCGCCCCACCATCGCCCTGGACGAAGAGGCCGCACGCGATGCCGCCATCGCCGCCCAACACATCCGCTCCACCGAGGACGAGGCGGACGCCAACCCCGACTTTGTCTTCTTCCCCGAATTGCTCCGCACCGTGGCACGCGCTGTGCCGAGCATGCGCATCCGCTTCTCCACGCCGCACCCCAAGGACATGAGCGATGCCACCTTGCGCGTCATCGCCGAGGAACCGAATGTGTGCCGACACATCCACCTGCCTGTGCAGAGCGGCAGCGACGCGGTGCTCAAACGCATGAACCGCAAATACGACCGCGAGTGGTATCTCGGTCGCGTCGAGGCCATCCGCCGACTGGTGCCCGACTGTGCCATCACCACCGACATCTTTGCCGGCTACTGCGGCGAGACGGAGGACGATCACGCCGAGAGCCTGGACATGATGCGCCGCGTGGGCTACGATTCGGCCTTCATGTTCAAATATTCCGAGCGTCCCGGCACCTACGCTTCGAAGCGTCTGCCCGACGATGTGCCCGAGGAGGTGAAACTGCGCCGACTCAACGAACTGATTGCGCTGCAAAACGAACTTTCGCTCACCGCCAACCGCGCATGGGTGGGTCGCGAAGCGGAGATTCTCATCGAGGGTGTGAGCAAACGCAGCCGCGAGGAACTCTTCGGTCGCACCGAACAGAACAAGGTGGTGATCATTGCCCGCGGCGACCGCCGCATCGGACAGACGGTGCGCGTGCGCATCACCGACGCTTCCAGCGCCACGCTCAAAGGCGAGGTGGTGGAGGATTAAATCCACAAAAACAACCATTCATCGCCGAACAACCGGCTCAATCACCGACCAACGCCCCGTTTCCCAAGTGTGGAAACGGGGGCGTTGTAGTGCAGATTGGTGCGCCGAGGAGCGGAAGGTGTCAGACGTAATTGCGCACTTCGCGCTCGCCGCGCAGCACGGCCAGCGCATTCTCGGCCAGGGCTTCGAGCTCGTTCTCGCCGGGATAGATGTGGATGGGAGCAATGAACGACACGCGCTCACGCAATCGCGAAGTGATGTAGTCGGCATGCGCCAAACCGCCGGTGAGCAAGATGGCATCGACCTTTCCGCTGAGCGCAACGGCCTGTGCGCCGATGCTCTTGGCCACGCTGTAGATCATCGCGTCGAGCACCAACCGCGCACGCTCATCGCCGGCTTCAATACGCGAGAGGACTTCGCGCACATCCGACGTGCCGAGCCAGGCCACCAGTCCGGCTTGACCGGCAATGCGCGAGAGAAGTTCGCTCTCGCTCCACTTACCGCTGAAACACAACCGCACCAAATCGGCGGCGGGGAGGGTACCGGCGCGTTCGGGGGAGAAGGGACCGTCGCCGTCCAAACCGTTGTTCACGTCGATGCACTTGCCGAGACAATGTGCCCCGACAGTGATGCCGCCCCCCATGTGGGCAATGACGAGGTTGAGATCTTCGTAGCGCACGCCCTGAATTTTGGCATGACGGCGGGCGGTGGCGCGCTGATTGAGGGCGTGCCAGACGCTGACGCGCGGCATTTCGGGACTGCCGCAGACGTGCGCCTCGGGCAACATCTCGTCGACGATCTCGGGGTCGGCCACCAAGGCCATACAGGCCGGCAACTGCGCAGCGAGTGCCGCCGCAATGTGGCAACCGAGGTTACACACGTGCTGGCGAACGGCCGAGCGCGTGTCGCGCAACATGGCTTCGTTCACCGCATAGACCCCCGCGGGAATGGGATGCGTGAGACCGCCGCGCGCAATGATGGCGTCGAAATCGAAGGCGATGCCTTCGGCGGCCAGCGTTTCCAGAAGGCGCTCGCGGCGCGTGGACTGTTGCGCAAAACAGTCGGGATATTGCGCGAGCTCTTCGGCCGAGTAGTGAATGGTTTTGATGAGCAACGGGCGCTCATCGTGGTAGACAGCCACTTTCGTGCTGGTGGAACCGGGATTGATGACCAGAATTTTGCGAATCGTGGGGGACATAGGAGGGAAAAACGGGGTGAGGGGATGAGCGGTGGGGAGTTTTCAGCAAGCGCCGGCCAGTACGCGGAGGGCGGCGAGCGCCAAACTGTCGATTTTCACGTCGACGGAATCGCCGCGCGAGGTAAGCACGACGGGATGCGTGGTGCCGCAGAGCAGGGAAGCGAAGCGCGCACCGGGAACGAGCAGGCCGAGGGTTTTGTAAAGCACGTTGCCGGCTTCGATATCGGGGACGAGCAGCACATCGGCGCGCCCTTCGAGCGGACTTTCCAGCCCTTTGTCGGCCAAGCCCTCGGGCGAGAGGGCGCAGAGGAGATCGAGCGGCCCGTGGACGAGGACTTCGCCCCACTCGCCGGCGGCGGCACGACGAGAGAGCGCAACGTAGTCGAGCGTCACGGGAAAGGCCTCGCTCACCTTCTCGGTGCAGTGCAGCAAGGCCACACGCGGACAGGCGGTGCCGAGGGTGCGCGAGAGGGCGATGGTATAATCGAGTTGCGCGGCGCGCTGTTCGAGCGTGGGGTAGGGGATGACGGCCACATCGCTCAGCACAATGAGTCGATCGAAGCCGGGAAGCGACACGACCGAGGCGTGAGTGATGACGGCGCCCGCGGGACGCAGCCCGTAGGTCTTGTTGAGAATGTGGCGCAAGAGGTCGTCGCTGTTGACCAAGCCCTTCATGAGCACCTCGCCCTCGCCGTTGTGCACCATCTGCACGGCGCGTTGCATGGCGTCGGCGGCATCGGCGGCCGGCACACACTCCACTTCGGCGCGCACATCGGCCGGCGCTGCGGCGAGGGTGGCGGCATCATACTCGCCCACCAAGAGGGCATGGACAAAACCGAGCCGCACACTTTCGAGCACGGCTTGCAAGGTGTGGGCGTCGGCGGGACGACACACCACGACACGCACACGGCGACCCATTGCGGTGAGGCGGCTGCGCAATTCGGGGAACGAACGGATGGAGAGGGACATGGTGGCAATTTTATAGGCGGAAGAAAAACAAAAACGCGTTCACAACACACTGAAAAGCACGGGCGAAACGACTTTTTGCGCTGCAAACTTAAACAGATTTGCGGCATATTCCAACATTCGAGGACGTTTTCTGCACGAAAAACGTGTTTATGGGCAATCTGAGCGCCTTTCCTTCGACGAAAACACCCGCCTACATGCGGCGCGCTGACAGCAATCGACCGAAACTTCGCGCCCCACACCGACACCGCGCCGAAACACGGACGGAAAACGCGCATCAGTTTTTGGCAGTTTTGAGAGAAAAACGTAAATTCGCCTTGTCGACGCCGTTTTGCGTCGACTCCAACTTCAGCATCCCCGATGAAAATCATTCACACCGCCGATTGGCACCTCGGCAACGTCTTTCACCGCCACCATCGTGTGGCCGAACACCGCCACTTTTTCGGCTGGTTGCGCGACACCATCGTAACCCAACAGCCCGACGCCCTCATTGTGAGCGGCGACATCTTCGACGGACCGAATCCCTCCGCCGAGGTGCAACGACTTTTCTACGATTTCCTCACCCATCTTTCGGTTGAACATCCCGGCATGAGCATTGTACTCATTGCCGGCAACCACGATTCGGGCGCACGCCTCGAAGCGGGGAGGAAATTGCTGCGCATGCACAATATCTATGTGCGCGGCACGGTGTGGAAGGACGCTGAAGGCGAGCCCTATTTCGAACGAATGATTTTGCCCCTCGCCCCTCGCAGCTCAAACACGGCCGAGGTGGTGTGCTTCGCCCTACCTTTCCTCCGTCCCTCCGACTATCCCACCGGACTCTCGGTGCAAGAAGGCATCCGACACTACCTGACCAACCTGGACAAGCGACTGAAAAAAACGGAATTCAAGCGCCTGCCCGTCATGGTGGCCGCACATTTCTATGCCCACGGCGCGCTGATTCAGGAACAAGAGCACAGCGAACGCCTCGTGGTGGGCGGACAAGACATGGTGGAAGTCGGGGCGATGGGAAAAAACTACGCCTACGTGGCACTCGGCCACATCCACCGCGCTCTAGCCGTGGGCGACTGCGCCAATGTGCGCTACGCCGGCAGTCCGCTCGCCCTCTCGTTCAGCGAACGCGACTACAAACGCTCGGTTCAGCTCGTGGAGTTCGACGAAAAAGGCCATATCCAAGCCACCGCGCTGCCCTATACGCCGCTCTGTCGCTTGTTGAGCCTGCCCGAACGCGGTTCGCTCGATCCCGAAGAGGCTCTTCAGCGACTCCGCGCGCTGCCCGAGGCCAAAGCCGACGACGATCGCAACGCTTACCCCTATCTCGAGATCAGCATCCGCCTCACAGCCCGAACCCGAGCTGCGGCGACGCATCGGCGAGATCATTGAGCAAAAAGCCGTGAAGTTTTGCCGCATCACTACCGCCACGCAACGCGAACTGCGCGAAGGCAACGCCACACAACCCACGGTCGAAAACTCACTCCACAAGTTGGCGCCCATCGATATCGCCAAACAATACTACACCGCGCGCTACGGCAACGAAATGCCCGATGCGCTCGTCGAAAGATTCAACATAGCCGTTAACTCCATCGACAAATAAACGCCGGCATGACCATCGAACTCATCGCCCTGCACAACCTCACCTCGCTTGCAGGCACACATACTATCGACTTCACCGCCGAACCGCTCAGGTCGGCCGGACTTTTTGCCATCACCGGCGACACGGGAGCCGGCAAAAGCACACTCCTCGACGCAGTGTGTCTGGCGCTCTACGGAAAAGCTCCACGACTCGAAAACGTGGAGCGACTTTCGCAAGACCAACGCGAAGACGCGGCCGAAAAACCTGCCCGAACTTTCGCCGCAAGACGCCCGATCCTTCCTCAGAAAAGGCACCGACGAGGGATGGGCACGCGTCAGATTTGTCAATTCGAGCGGCGAACGCTACGAAGCGGAGTGGAAAGTGCGCGTGAACCGCAACGGCCATCTCAACAAAGCCGAACGCTCGCTCAGCACCGTCTCCAACCGCGGACAACTCACGCTCATCGCCAGCGGCATCAACGAGACTCAACAGGCCATCGAACAGGCGGTGGGACTGGACTATGCGCAGTTTTCGCGCACCGTCATCTTGGCGCAAAACAGCTTTGCCAACTTCCTCAAAGCCCGCCACGCCGACAAGAGTGCACTCCTCGAGAAACTCACCGGAACGGACATCTACTCCGAGATTTCCAAGCGCATCTTCACGCTCACTCAAAGAGGCCGAAGCGGAAGTGAACCTCCTTTCGGCACAACGCGAGGCCACCGCACAAGGACAGCTCCCCGAAGCGGAACTGCGAGAGACGAATGAGCGCATTGCCCTCTTCGACACCGAAATTCTCCACCTCGAAAAACGCGCACTTCACCTCGAAGAAACCATTCGTTGGCACGAACAGCACAACGCTGCCGAGACCGAACTGCGCAACGCCTCACAGGCTTTCGACGAAGCCAACCGACAACTCCTCGTGCTGCGCGGCGACGAATTGAAACTCGAGCGCTATGACGCGGTACAGCCCTTCCGCACCCGATTCGAACAGCTCCGCGCACTCAAAGAGGTGGGCGACGGCATCAAAGAAGCCGAGACCGAACTCGCCCGCCGCGTCGCTGAGCAAAGACAACTCCTCGAACGCGCCGAACAGCAGTTCAACACGGCGCGCGAACGCAAAAACGGCGCAGAAGAACAGCTCCGTCACAAACAACCCGACATCGCCGAGGGACACGCCATAGAGGGAGAAATCAAACGCCTCGCCGAAGCCGGAGACCATGCCGCCGCCCTGTTAGAAGTCGCCATGAAAAAGGTGGCCGAACGTGACAACGAGCTCCAAAAGCGCAACGAGGAACAACAGCAACTCAAACGCCAGCTCGAATCCCTCAGACTCCGCCGACAGGAGCTCGAAAACCACCACAGCACCTTCGAGCGCTTCCAAATGGTCAACGAGCGACTGCAGGTCTTTGCCGAGGTGGTGCGCGAAAACAAATTCCTCCACCTCAAACACGACGAGGACTCGCGCCGACGCTCGGAGATGCAAGCCACCTTTGAGGAGGCCACCGGCAAACGCGGCGCACTCGAAGACCGCAAAGAGGCCCTGCGCGCCGCCGTGCTCGTGCATCGCAAAGCCATTGGTGGTCTCGAAGCCTCCTACCTCCACCGCACGCTCAACGAAGCCAAACAAAAACACGCTTCGCTCAAAGAAGCCAAACGCAGTTGGCAACACATCGTGCAGGGCTACCAACAGATCGACAACCTGCGCGCCGACATCGAGCGACACACCCGCAAACTCGAACAGTTCAAAACCGAACATCGCCGCGTGGAAATGGAGGAAATCACCCTCCGCGAACGCTTTTTGCAACTCGAACGCGCCTACACGCTCTCGCAAATCTCGGAAATCAAAAAATTGCGCCGAGAACTCAAAGAGGGCATGCCCTGTCCCGTCTGCGGAAGCGCCCACCATCCCTATCACACCGAGGTGGCGCTGTATTCCGGCGAGACACAAACACAACTCGAACGCGAGTACAACGACGCCAAGGCCAACTTTAACGCCAAAGCGGCGCAGCGCGAAAAACTGAGCCTCGAAATCTCGTCGAGAGAAGCCGAACTCATCAGCGAACAGACCACGATGAAACGGCTTACCTCGCAGCAAACCGATCTCGAAAACGACTGGCAGCACTTTGCCGACCTCGATCTCTCCTTCAAGGACTGCTCGCCCAGCGTGAACCGCGATGCCCGATTCACCACCGTCGACATGCTCCTCGACTTCATGCAACAAAAAGTGGACGAGATCGAACAACAGATCGTTCACTTCGATAATCACAGCAATGCCATCTCCGAAATTTCGGCCGAAATCGAACAAATCGACGAACAACTCACCGAAAGCAAAAAGAACACCGAAAAACTCGAAGTCGATCTGCGCGTGCTCTATCAAAAGTCTCGACAACACGCAGAATGCCCTCCGAGAGACCGACGCACGACAGGCGCAACTCTACAAGGACCTCGACCAAATGCTCACCCTCACCGGCTGGGAGGAAGGTGAAGTCGACAGTTATTGCAAGCGACTCGCCGAACTCTACAACGATTGGAACGCGGTGAACCAAGGCATTGAGGACGGCGAGAACCGACAAGCCTTGCTCGACGGACAAATCGACTTCCTCAACACGCGCCTCGAAAGCGAACGCGCAGAAGTTAACACCCGACGCGAGGAAAGAGACCGCTATCGCGAGAGCATCGGCGAGCGAAACGACCGACTCCGCCGACTCTTCGGAGAATATACGCCCACACAGCTCACCCAAAGCCTGCAAGAGCGCATCAAGGAGCAAACCGCTCTCTTCGAAACGGCACAAACGGCCTACAGAGAGGCACAATCGAACCTCCACCTCCTCGAGGGACAGCAGGAAAACCAGCGCAACGAAGCCATTCGCAACGACGAAAACCGCCGTGCCGTGGCCCTCGAACTCGATGTCGCCATCACGCAGTTCAATAGCAACCACACGCCGCTGCAAATGGCCGAGTTGAGCGAAATCTTTGCCGACCCGCGCGACTGGAAAGCCCTCCGCGGACTACTCGACGAACGCCGTGAGGCGAAACTCATCGCCGAGCAAAACATAGAGCGCGCCCAAAAACGCTATCTCGAACTTGAAGCGCAGGCTGCCCGCATCAACCACGAATCGGCCGACGGCGATCCCGCGGAAATGGACCTCGATGTCCTCGTGAACCAGCGCACGCAACTCAACGACGAACTGAATCGCCAACGCGAAGCCGTGGGCGAACAGCGACGCCGCATACAGCGACACGAAGAGAGCCTGCGCGAAGCCGAAAACTACAATAAGAAAATCGACAAGGCGCGCAACAACGCCGAAGAGTGGGGCAGACTCCACGAGTTGTTCGGTTCCTCGGACGGCAAACGGTTCCGCGATTTGGCACAAACCCTCACCTTCTCCTTCCTCGTTGAGCACGCCAACCATCACCTCCGCCATCTCACACCGCGCTATCAGCTCAATGTCCTCAAAGGCACCCTCGCCCTCGAAGTCATCGACCACGATATGCTCGACGAACACCGATTTGTCCACTCTCTCTCGGGCGGCGAGACCTTCATTGTCTCCCTCGCGCTCGCACTGGGCTTGGCTTCGCTCTCGAGCAGCACCCTCAACATCGGCAGTCTCTTCATCGATGAAGGATTTGGCAACCTCGACGAAGAATCGCTCGATCTCGTGCTCACCACCCTCTCTGCCCTCGAAGCCGGACAGGGGCGCAAGGTGGGTGTGGTGAGCCACACCGAACAAATCCGCACGCAGATTACGCCGCAAATCCGTGTCGAACGCCACGGCAGCGGAGGTAGCGCGCAGATCCGCATTCTCTGATCGAAAACTCCCCCGTGCGCCGCATCACCCCGCGGACACGCTGATGCAAACGACCGACGGCCGGATGCCCATTCGTGGACATCCGGCCGTCGTCGTATCTCTATTTCAGCGGCAAGACACTGCGGCATAAGCCAAAGCGACACCTTTGCACCGACAGTGCGCACAAAGCGCAAGCCCTGCGCTCAAAGTCAATCGTACCGGCTCATAGAAAACGCCCTTTGCGCACAATTTCCCACATGGCCATGCCCGCCGCCACACTCACATTGAGCGAGTGCTTCGTACCGAATTGGGGGATTTCGAGCACCACATCGGCGGCATCCACCACCGACTGCGCCACACCGTGCACCTCGTGCCCGAGCACCAAAGCATATTCGCTGCCCGGCTCGAAAACAAAATCCTGCAGCGCCACCGAACGGCGGCACTGTTCCAGCACACAGACCTTCACGCCGCGCTCACGCAGTTCGGCCAGTGCGTCGGCCGTCGCATCGAAGTGCCGCCAGTCCACCGAATCCTCCGCCCCGAGCGCCGTTTTGTGCATCTCGGGCGAGGGCGGAACGGCCGTAATGCCGCAGAGCATCATCTCGCGCAGACGAAACGCATCGGCCGTGCGAAACACGCTGCCCACGTTGTGGACACTCCGCACATTGTCGAGCACTATCGTGAGCGGGAACTTTGCGGCCGCGCGAAAATCGGATACACCGAGACGACCCATTTCATCGACTTTCAATTTTTCGTTCATACTGCAAAGGTAAACTTTTCAGCCGAAATAGGCCCCTTCACCACCCTGTGGAAAAAAGCGTGGAAAAACAGCCGATAACCCCGTGAACAACCCTTGTACAACTCCCTTCCGCAAAGGGAAGAGCTAAAGAGGGGACGAAACTACGTTTTCCGCCCCCTTTACACCGAAAAAAGGGGCTTTCTCACAGACTTTTCCCAAAAGAAAAACAGACCACTATTCTTCAAAACCTCAGGACTATATCACAAAACCTGCCAACTTTCTCCACAGATTCCACAACCAATATACATCACCATCGCATACTTCTTCTGATAAGGAAGAAAAAGTCTTTTCTTCTTTTGAGAAATGGCTTATATATAATGAGTCGTCGGTGGAAAAAACCGATTTCGGAGAAAACTGTGGGAAGGGGAATGGGTGAAGATGGCATCGAAGGAGCAGCCGATGCCACGCCCCGATTGAGCGACAAGGCGGGCGACAAAGCACAAGAGTCCTCTCGGCGAAGAAACGCCTTTTCAGAGCGAAAAGAATTATTTAGGCCGAAAAAATCGCATTTCGTTTCGCACTTGGCAAAAGACTTTCTATTTTTGCACTTTGAAGTATCATGCACTCATTGCACCCCTGCGTGCGAGTGCTCACCCATCAGATCCTATATGTCACACAAGCTCCCTTCGCTTTCGCGCGCCGCCGTGCTGCTTCTCGCTGCCGGCACTTTGACCTCGTGCTTGAACGACGACACAAAAACCGGCAACGTATCGTCGGACTGTGTTGTCACGAGTTTCAATATCGGCAATCTTGACCGAAAGATCTATCTGCGCACGAAAGACAACCGGCGCGACAGTGTGACCACGGTCGAGGTGAAAGGGAGTCTCTACCGCTTCACCATCGACCAGCAGCGCGGACTGATTTACAACATCGACTCCCTTCCGCCCCACACCGACCTGACGAAAGTAGAAGGCATCACAGTGGGCGCACGCGGCAGTGTCGGTTTGCGCGAAAGCGGTGCAACGACCTTCGTCGCCCGGCAGAGCAAAAAGAGCGGACTTACCGCCAACCTCACCGGACAGCCCACCGTCGTGGTGCAGTCCACCGATCGCACGACGCAACGCACCTATAAGGTCGAACTGCGTGTGCACCGCGAACCCAGCGACTCCGTCACTTGGACGCGCAGCACCGCTTCTGCTTGGAACGCACAGCAATTCGTGCGCACCTCTTCCGGCCAATGGACGGCCGGCGGCCTGCGCTTCGACCTCTCGGGCGCCACTCCGCGCGTGGAAGTCAACGGCGTGTGGAAAGCCGACAGTGTGGAGGCCGCCGACGCGGCCGAATTCCCTACCGCCGAACGCGCCGTGTGTGTGCAGCGCACGAAGGCCGACAGCACGCTCACCGAAATCACACTCTACGGCTTGCTCAACAACAGCCCCCGCGTGTGGAAGCGCTATGTCGACGCCCGACAGTTCACCCCCTTCGGTTGGGAACGCCTGCTCCCCGTGCGCGAAACGGCCTATGCCGCCCCCGCGCTCACCCAGCCCACGCTCCTGGCCTATGACGGCGGTTTGCTCCTTGCCGGACTCAACAGCGCCGGAAAACCCACCTTGCATTTTAGTCCCGACCGCGGACTCACTTGGCGCGAGCACACGCTCCTGACCCTCCCCGCTGACTTCCCCACACGCGCCACGCAACTGGAAGCGGCCATCGACGCGCAACAGATCGTTTGGTTGCGCATCGACGGCAACCAAGTGTGGAAGGCACGACTCCACCGCCTTTCGTGGCAGGAAACGCCCACCTATTTCTATCGTTCAGCACATCAATGAGCCGACAGTTGCTTTTGAGTGAGCGCCGGGCGAGATGGCAAACCGCCGTTTTGGCGATGCTGCTCTGCTTCGGCGTGACGGCACTGCCCGCTGCCGCCCGCGAGGAAGAGGAATATACCAAAGAGTGGGGCGCCAGCCTCGGTTTGAACTCCCTACTCGACGACACGAACTCCTCGATCGTGGGCAATCTCCACGGATCGATGGGTGCCTCGATGCGCTTCCTCTTCAATCCACGCATGGCGCTGCGCACCGAGATGGGCGTGCACTTCATCGGCGGTGACACCGGCGGCGTCAAAGATTTCTATCCCGACTATGTCGACCAAGTGGGCACCGCTCGGCGATTCTATCGCTATTCGGGCACCATTTTCGACCTCGCCGCGCTCTACGAACTGAACTTTTTCTCTTACGCCTACCGCCCCGGCTACCAAGGCCACCGGCGTTTCACCCCCTATCTGCAGATGGGACTCGGATTCGCCTTCTCCACCACCGGCCGCACGGTCACGCCGTGGGTGCCCCTCGGCTTTGGCGTGAAATACAAACTCCGACCTCGACTCAACGTCGGACTCGATTGGACCATGCGCTTCTCGCTCTCCGACCGACTCGACGGATTCGACGCACCGCACGGATTGAAAAGCGATTTCTTTAGAAATCAAGATCACCTCGGACTCCTACGGGTGACCATCACCTACGACTTTTCGCCGCGATGCCCCACTTGCAACAAAGCTGATTAGCTTCCACCCCTATGATTACTCTCGATCCCGAAAGGATACCTCGGCACATCGCCATCATCATGGACGGCAACGGACGCTGGGCCAAAGCCCGCGGACTCGATCGCTCCCTCGGTCACCAAGAAGGGGCTGCCACGGTGCGCGACATCACCGAAGAGGCGTCAAACCTCGGTGTGAAGTTTCTCACCCTCTACACCTTTTCGACCGAAAACTGGAGTCGTCCCGAGAGAGAAGTCGCCACACTCATGGCGCTCATCATCGACAGTCTCGAGGAAGAACTCTTCATGGCCAACAACGTCCGCCTGCGCGTCATCGGTGATCGCACGCTTTTGCCCGATTTCGTTTGTCGCGCCCTCGAACGCTGTGAGCAGAACACCGCCGCCAACTCCGGCATGACGATGGTGCTCGCCCTTTCGTACTCCGCCCGCTGGGAGATGACCGCCGCCGTGCGCAAACTCGCCCGACAGGTGGCCGACGGACAACTCAGCCCCGAAGACATCGACGAACAAGCCGTGGAGCGATCGCTCGAAACCCACTTCATGCCCGACCCCGAACTCCTCATTCGTACCGGAGGCGAGCTCCGGTTGAGCAATTTCCTCTTGTGGCAGAGTGCCTACAGCGAACTCTATTTCACCGACGTCTTCTGGCCCGATTTCTCCGCCGAAGAGTTGCACCGCGCCATCGCCGACTATCAGCACCGCGAACGCCGATTCGGCAAAACCTCCGAACAGGTGACCCAAGCCTAAGACGGCAGCACATTGCCTTCTCCCACTTCCCCAACGCACACCCTCTCGTTTATGAAATATCTGCACTATCCGTTCTTGCTCCTCTGCGCTGCCGCACTTGCCGCACCGCTGGGCGCGCAAACGCAGACGAAGCCCGACATCGTCTACACCACACAACCCACACGCTATGTGCTCGGGGGCATTAAGGTCGACGGCATCAAGGGCTACGACGAAGATCTGCTCATCGGCATTTCCAACCTCGAAGTGGGAAAAGCATACGAGATTCCCGGCGACGAAATCAGCGCGGCCATTCAAAACTATTGGAAGCAAGGGACTCTTCTCCAACGTGCAGATTCTCGCCGACAGCATCGTCGGAGACAAAATCTATCTCCACGTCAAACTCACCGCCCAACCTCGCATTTCGGCGGTGCGATTCACCGGACTCAAAAAGTCGCAACGAGAGGAAATCGAAGCCCGAATTCCCCTCAAAGCCGGCAACCAAATTACCCCCAACCTCGTCGATCGATCCAAACTGCGCATCGAAAAGTATTTCGAGGAGAAGGGTTACAAAAACGTCAAGGTCAACATCACGCAGCACGAAGATGTGACGGCCGACAACCGCATGATTGTGGACATCGATGTCGACAAGAGCGACAAAATCACCGTCCACAAAATCTACATCACCGGTGTCGATCCCAAAATGATCACACCGCTGAAAAACGCGATGAAGAAGACCAGCGACCGCTCCACCTTCAAAAAGTGGATCACCTTCGCTTCGCGCAAGTTCCTCGCTGAAAAGTATGAGGAAGACAAGCGCCTGCTCATCGAAAAAATGAACGGCTGGGGCTATCGCGACGCCATGGTGCTCAGCGACAGCGTCGTGGCTTACGACAACAAGCACGTCGATGTCTACATCAACCTCCACCAAGGGCCGCGCTACTACCTCCGCAATGTCACGTGGGTGGGCAACACCGTCTATCCCACGCAGGCACTCGAAGCCACTTTGCGCATGAAAAAGGGCGACGTCTACGACCAAACGCTCCTCAACAAGCGGCTCGATGCCGACGAAGATGCCATCCGCAACCAATATTACAACAATGGTTACGTCTTCTTCCGTGCCGATCCCGTCGAAGTCAAAGTAGACAAAGACAGTGTCGACCTCGAAATTCGCATGAGCGAAGGACGTCAGGCCACTTACAACCGCATTCGCATCGCCGGCAACGACCGCGTCTACGATCACGTCATCCGCCGCGAACTCCGCACCAAGCCCGGCGACCTCTTCTCCATGGATGCCCTCACGCGTTCTGTGCGTGAACTCGCCGCCATGAACCAGTTCGACTCGGAAGTGCTCCAAAGCGAACTCAACAAAAACATCCGTCCCGACGAAGCCACGGGAACCGTCGACATTACTTATCCCCTCGTCACCAAAGGCGGCGACCTAGTCGAAGTTTCGGCCGGTTGGGGACAGTCGGGCGTAGTGGGTAAAGCCAGCTTGAAGTTCACCAACTTCTCGATGCAGAACCTCTTCGGCAACAACGGCTACAAGCGCGCCGGCTTCATCCCCCAAGGCGATGCACAGACCCTCCAACTCTCCGCACAAACTAACGCGCGCTACTACCAGAGCTACTCGCTCCAGTTCGTCGATCCGTGGTTCGGCGGAAAGCGACCCAATCAGTTCTCTGTCTCGCTCTTCTATTCCCGACAGAGCGACGTGTCCTCACGCTATTATACCGACAACAGTAACCTTTACAGTAGCTTGTACGGTTACGGCTCGTCGCAATACTACAATAACTACTCGCGCTACCTCGATCCCGACAAGTACATCCAACTCTTCGGTGTCAACATCGGTTTCGGTAAACGCCTGCGCTGGCCTGATGATTACTTCACCTTCATGGCCACGCTGGGCTACACCCGCTACAACCTGAAGAACTGGAACTACTTCCTTATCACCAACGGGAACAGCAACAACATCAACCTTGCGCTCACCCTCGCGCGTTCTTCCACCGATAGTCCCTTCTTTCCCCGAAGCGGTTCCGATTTCTCCTTCACCCTCACCCTCACCCCGCCCTATTCGCTCTTCGACGGAAAGAATTACAAGGGACTGGCCGAAAACATTTACAGTGCCACCTATCAGCAAGAGGCGCAGGAGAAATATCGTTGGATCGAATACCACAAGTGGAGCTTCAAATTCCGCACTTACACCGCGCTCAGCTCCAGCTTCAAGCACAGTCCCGTCCTCATGACGCGCACTGACTTTGGTATTCTCGGAGCCTACAACAAACATCGCAAATCGCCTTTCGAAACCTACTACATGGGTGGTGACGGCATGAGCGGCTACTCTTCGTCCTATGCCAACGACGTCATCGGACTCCGCGGTTACGAAAACGGATCGATCGCAGGTAACTTCGCCGGCACGCGCAACAACGCCTATGCCTATTCGCGCCTCACGCTCGAACTCCGCTATCCCCTCATGCTCGAGACCGCCACTTCCATCTACGCCCTCGCCTTTGCCGAAGCCGGTAACGCGTGGTCGGATGTTAACCGCATGAATCCCTTCAAACTCAAAACCTCGGCTGGTGTCGGCGTCCGCATCCTCCTCCCCATGATCGGACTCATGGGTATCGACTGGGCTTACGGATTCAAAAAGACCGAGCTGGGACAGCATATCGGCGGAAGCCAATTCCACTTCGTCCTCGGACAGGAATTCTGATCACACGCATCCACTGCAATGCGCCACAACGAAAAGCGGCATCGACTCCATCTTCGGAGTCGATGCCGCTTCTTTTTTTCTGATCGAGGCAAACCTTAGATTTGGCCGCCGATCGAGTGGGACGAAAGGCTCGTCTTAGCAGCAGTCCCAGTTGTACACCACGTCGCTGAAGTCCAAATTCTTCAAGTCTTCGGCGTTGATGAAGAAGTTGCCCACGCCCGAGTCGCCCCACATCGTGATTTCCTCTTCTTCTGCAGTTTCGCTGTCCAGTTGGAAGAGCAACGTGTCGTAGCGCCAACCTGGCTCACGAATGTCAGCTTGCGTGAAGTACGGATGACCGAGCAGGTGACTGTTTTCGCTGTAGAAATACTCTTCTTCAAGTAGGGCGTATTGGTCTTCGCCGAACACTTCGTCCGCGCTCTCCGCATCGGTTTCGCCGAACAAATCCTCTGCCACTTCCAAAGTCAGTTCATCGAACCTTTCCCAATTATCGGGCGTCAACCATGTCTCTTTTTTCGCTAGGCGAAACACACACGATCTAAAGACCGGACTGTCCACTCCTTCGTCGTCTCCATTGTTTGAAGGAATGCCCATCGCTTCCACTGTTTCGGCCGTCACACTCGCATCGACCTTTTCGTGATAGACGATGCGCCAGTCTTTTTGTTCGGTCGGATGATCGAAGTCTAAACCATACATTTCTTCGCCACCTATAAAAATTGCAGCATGCCGCTTTGTGGTAGGGGAGATTCAGCCTTGTCTTGGTCGAAATTGATTTGCGCCAGCAAAAACATCTTCTTCCCGTTACTATCCGTCGGATAAGTTTTCGCCGGATCCCAATAAGGCAGACCGCCCACCTTTGAATCAAAAATAGTAGGCGCACTTTCCATGTCGAATTCCAACTGATAAGCAGTGGTCGAGGTGCGACGCTTGATTTCGTCGAGTATTTGTCGACTTCTTTCGTTCAATTTTTCGTTTATCATAAAAGAGGATTATGAAGTTGCTGTGATAAGATAAGGCAAATATAGTAAGGATTGATGAGAACTACAGCATTGGGCTTTGTCTTTTTGGATCGTGCATAGTCGCATCCTGCAAATCATCAATGATTGCGACTACCTTCTCCGTTCAAAGAAGACCTTCGCTACTATCCTAAAAAAGTGCGTAAGCTCCAAAGTTCTTATATTGTGGTGTAGACATTACCGTTTCGAGAGCCTCGTTTTAGCAGCAGTCCCAGTTGTACAACACGTCGCTGAAGTCCAAACGCTTCAAGTCTTCGATGTTGATGAAGAAGTTGCCCACGCCGCAGTCACCCCACATCGTGATTTCCTCTTCGTCCACTGTTTCGCTGTCCAGTTGAAAGAGCAACGTATCGTAGCGCGAACCCTCTTCGCGAACATCGGCTTGTGTGAAGAACGGATGACCGAGCAGTTGACTACATTCCGTTCCCCACAGTTCGTCTTCGATAATTTGGTATTGCTCTTCGCCGAATACCTCCTGAGCGTATTCAAAATCTCTTTCTCTGAACATGTCGCTTGCTATCTCCTTTGCGAGTGTGCCGAAACTTTCCCAATTAGTGAGGCCCGATCCAAGTGTCTTGCTTCACTAAGCGAAAAACACACGATCTAAAGACCGGACTGAAAACTTCCTCGTTGTCAGGAGCTACAGGGATGCCCATCGCTTCCACCTCTTCGGTAGTCACACTTGTATCGATTTTTTCGTGATAGACGATGCGCCAGTTTTTTTGACGAATCTCATCATGGTAATGCAATCCGTACACATCGTCATTCGCCAAGAAAAATTGCAACATGCCGCCTTGGGGGAGGGGCGATTCCACCTTTTCTCGATCGAAATTGATTTGCGCCAACAAACGCATCTTATTCCCTTTGCTGTCCGTCGGATAAGTTTTAGCCGGATCCCAATAAGGCAGCCCCCCACCTTCGAATCAAAAATAGTAGGCGCACTTTCCGTGTCGAATTCCAACTGATAAGCAGTGGTCGAGGTGCGACGCTTGATTTCGTCGAGTATTTGTCTACTTCTTTCGTTCAATTTTTCGTTCATCATGCGTAGGGATTATGAAGTTGCACTGATTGTGTGTGCAAATATATAGAAAAATGTTTAGACAGGTCGGATTTGCTTTTTCTTTCAGCGAATCGAGCACGGCACAACAGCATATTTTCAAGGAGGCTCTTCGGGCGACAGTTTACCTCTACCGCTCAAACCATACATATGGTTCATCCTACATTTGGAGTGATGTGGTTTTAAAATGAATAGTCTAATTTTGCACTTGCCGGTTGACTCTACGAACAAAGAGGCTGAAATCCTGCAAGAGGGTTTCAGCCTTATTTTTTGCCGCGTAAAACTTTCATCGGACAGCAATAGACAAAAATCGGGTTTGTTGCACACCTGTGGACATGCATCAGGGCATTCTTCGCCTGTCCCAATTGATTCGTGGCTATGATTTCAATCCGTCTGATGGAGGTAAACAATCGCTCCCGTAACCGAATGAAGTTGATGAACTGGGAACGCTGTGGTTTTGTCGTCTATCACAAGCAGATGGAAAAGGGTTGTTCTGTCCTAAAAATCATACGAGCAAGTACTAGATTTTATGAACTTCGATGGGATTCTTACTTACCAAACGTGGATAGTTTGATGTACGCGTACAGGACGTTTAGCGTAAGCCACAGCCACATCGCGAGCCGCCTTGATGGTTGCCATGCGTTCTTGGTGGTTGCGTGCTAGTTCGCGATTAAGAGCTGCCCATTTTCGTTGGTCAAGCGTCTTTAGATGCGCCTCAATGTGTTTCACCAACTTTTGAGCACTTGCAGACGAAGGAGTGCCAACAGGCATACGGCTCAACAATTCAGCCACTTTCTCTGCGCCATCCTCATCGGGGGAAGTTGCCCAAGCCGTTTGAGCTTGTTGCAAAAGCGAAGCAGCCAAATCTTTTGCATATAACTGATAAACACGCTCTACAACAGGCAAAACCTTAGTTGTAAAACTTGGAGTCTCTTCGGGAACTTCCATCAGCACTTCGAGTGCATCTTCATATTGCTTAGCATTGACAAAGGTTTGTGCTTTAGCCACCACTTGTTGAACATTACGTTCGTAGTAGCCCAACACCTTCGACTGAGCACCCAGAAGAAAAGCGTGAAATTCTGGAGTGTTGAGGTTGATGCTTGCAAACGAACGAGCCACAGCATTTTCTTTGTTCTGTCCACGCGTCATAACACCTGGCACAACAAACGAATCGAAGGCAACACCGGAATTGATGTTTACCAAGGTGAACGTGTAGTTGAGTTCCATGGTAACAGTGCTTTGCACACCTCCTGCTGTTTTCTCGTCTACCACCGAGATAGAAGGCAAAAGAGCAACAGAAGCATCATTTCCTAAATTGCCCAAACCGGCAGCTGTGAGCGCAGCGAGCATTTTGTCGCGCAGTTGAGTTTCCGCTTTTTCGACCACTTTGTAGTCGCAAACCACGTGGGCAGGAAGAATGGTGATAGACTTCTGTGCTGCAGTGTTCAGCATAAAGCCCATGCAAGCAATGAGCAAGAAACCCAAACGACGGAATAATGAATGATCTTTCATAAGAATATACTTATTTGATGGTGAGGACCGCTGAACCAAGTGCGCCTGTCATACCAGAAGCCGTTGCACCTGAACGAGGACCATCCACATTCAGACCCAATGACTTGAGATATTTCGCCAAATCTCTGTAAAAGACACGAGCGTCCACCGCCTTACCTTGTTCATTGAAGAGAGGCATCATAGATTGAGAAACACTCATGCGTTGTTCGTCTTGATTATCAATGGAGAAGACATGTTGCACACAGTGTGCTTGAAGCCAATCTTCCACGTGCTGAGCGATGCTCTTGCCTGCGACTTCTTTTTCCAAAGACACGTCTCCGGCAGCCTGTACTGTCAAACGGCTTTCGCGTCCAGACACGAGATAGCTTTCAAATGTGGCTTGCAACTGGCTGTTAAACTTGTCGAGATAGTTCAACACAGCCTCTTGAAGCAGGGTGGCCACGTCTGCACCAATAGCAGGTTCGCCGGTGCCACTAGCAGAAGCAATGCTCTTGTTGCTGTAGGCATCAAAAGCCTCGAGAGTGAACATCACAGAGCTGCGAGGGCCTAGTTTCTTCAATGAATAGCTAAGTTCTATTTTAATGTCGATGGGGATGGGGTGATTAGGATCATTTTTCACCAACTTCAGTTCTTGTTCCAACGAAGTGACTTCAAATCCGCGATCTTTCATCATCTCGTTAAATTTCGACAGAGCAGCTTGAAGGTCATTGTCTAGGAAAGCTTTCTCGTAGTTAGCCACCCATGCTGTTGCACCCATGTCGTCTGTTGTTGAGAGTAGACCCATCGTGTTGAGCAAGCGATCAGAGGGCACCACCACAACGCGAGGTTTTTTAGCCTTACCTTGTGCCCAAGTGTTGAGCGAAGCACCGAAAAGCAGTACAACAACGCTCAAAAGAAAAGCAAATAGTTTTTTGTTCATTGTCTTGTGTTTTTTAGAAGATTCCTACACCAAGAGGCTTAATCACACCGGCTTGTTCGAGATACTTGCGGAGTGCATCCTTTTGAACAGACACAGTGACCCCAATTTTATACATACTTCCCACTTTCAAGCGGTCAGCACCGCTGACGCTACCATCGTTTGAGATGTTCACAAAACGAAGATATTCTCCTTTTTTGAAGAATTCATCGAAAAAGGCTTGATTAGCCACTTGCTCTTGAGGCTTTACCATTGCAGGTTGGTTAGCGCAACCGTTGCTTCCCACGATGCCCTTAAACAAGATGCCGTGCACAGCATCGTGCTTTGCTTGTTCTACCGACTTGTCGTAGGTTTTTCCGTAAGAGTAGACCTTGAGTAAGTTGGAACCTTCAGAACCCACTCCGAGACAAGTCATTTCATAACCAAACACTTGCTGTTGAGAAGCACAAGAAGAGGTTGTCAAAGCGAGGGATATTAACCCCATGATAACAAAATCTTTACGCATAAGTATAGTTTACCTTAATAATGATGTTGATAAAAGCACCATCCCCAGCGCGAAAGTGAGAGTTTTACGCGCTGAGGTGGTGAAGATATAAATGATACAGATACAGCGTATCCAAGTTTAGAAGCTAATACGTGCTCCGAAAGAGGCAGAGATTGGGCTGACTCCCCATTCTGTGAAATAGTCAGCTTCATCCCCGAAGGTTGCACCATATTCTGCACCGACAAAGAAGCCAAGTGCAGGTGCCACTTGCACACCAAATCGACCACCTACGTTGAGAGTGTAGGCTCCCAGATCTTTTGTGCCCTCGCCATCTTCGGAGTATGCGTAGCTGCCGAATCCTACGTGAGCTGAAGCATTGAACATACGGGCAAAGTTAAACTCTTTGCGAAGACCTAAACTATATTGGTAGAGAAGGTCACTACCGTACTCTACAGGACCGAAACTCTTTGCGTCTATACCCTTACTACCCATTGGGAGACCCAAACGAACATAAACGAATGTTCCTGGGTAATTGACTATCTTAGAGATTCGTTGTTCGATTTCTGCACCCACAAAGTTGGTGCTTATCAGGGGGATAAAAGAAATACCTAGATCTTTCTTTGACACGAGTGTCATACCCTTGTCGTAGTTCGCCCCCCCCACTTGGTAGAATGTGGTGTATTCATTGCCATGACCATCCGCATTCTTACGATTGTCTGCGATGTCTTTGGTAGCACGGAACACAGCACGACGCACGTCCTTAGTTTTACCATCAGATCGTAGCACTTGTTCCATTACATAGAAACGATCGTCGATTTGAAGACCTTCTTTCAAGCCGATTTTAGCTTTCAAAGGATTAGCTTCTGCGATAGGACTTTGCACTTGGAAGTCTGCGTGTGCTTGTGACAAGCGGGTTAGCATTTCGTCGTATTTACCCTCGATTTTACTCGTGAAGTCTTCTCCGTTTTTCGGCTCTTTGGTGCTCTCTATTAGGTTAACTTTCTTCGTTTTGGTAACGAATGTGACCGGAAACTCTACTTTACTGATACCATCCGCAGAGTCGAAGCCCTTTTCGTAGAAGTTTGCGCTTACTTCAGGACCAAAATCAAGTTTATAGAGCACAGAGTTGAAAGAAGTTGTCAAAACATCCTTTTTAATCGTAGAACTAATGTAGACCACTTGAAAGTAAGAACGGTCAATCATACGTTCTCCAAGGGTCATAAGGGCGGTGTTCTTACCGCGTTTAGATGCTTCCGCTGTGAGAATGTCAGAGTCTGTTGCACCGTAAGATCCACGCTTTGCAAGAACATCAAGAGAGTAAGCCTTTCTTTCTCGTCAAACTTAGGGAACCAGCAGCGCATGATGCCTTGTCCCACATTATGTTGCTGAATGAGTTTTTCAGCATACTCCTTAAGTTTCTCGGGGTATTGACCTTTTTCGAAATCAATATCAAGTCTTCCGTCGGGAAGTGATACATCGTTGTAGTCGAATTGTTCAGTGCTCTGTTCCTTGAGTACTTTAAGTGCTTTGAGTGCAGCTGCACTACCATCAGTCACATAAGCTACGGTGAGTGAGGGACGAATGTAGCCGCGTGACAAATTGCTTTGCACCGCTGTGGTGTTCTTTACTTCCTCTTGAGCAAAAAGAGGAGCAGTTGCACCTCCTATAGCGAGGAGGGCTGATAAGGTGTAAACCTTTAACATAGGATTGAGATATAAATTGGTGATGAAACGGTGTAGTGAGAAGACGGGATAAGCGAAGGCTATTTGTCCTCAAATCTATCAAGACGGATCTAATCCTTGATTCGTTTTCGGTGCAAATGTAACTTTTTTTTTTATACAGCAAAGCAATTTCACTTTTTCGTGTTTGGAGGTGTTTTTTTTGGGGGGCTTAAGGGTCAAATATACTCCTGAAATAGGCTTTAACCTGCTGAATTTCATACCTTTGTAGCATATTATAAGGTTATGATGCACTTAACTCGAAAAAAAATGCCCCAAATGTGGCTCTTTTCGGATGATTCGCAAAGGGCAACACCATGGTTCTTCTTACTGGTATTGTAAGACTTGTAATCGCTATTCCGGCAGTCGTAAAAAGCCTTCCCAAGAGGCTATATTCAATCGCTACAGTCAAGGTACATTTACGATCAAGGAACTCTCGCAAGATTTCACCCGCTCGTCGAGAAACTCTAATTTACCTAAGTTCGGACTAATTCTTTTCTCAAAGAAAAATATTGCTGTCCACTAAAAAGAAGCTGCGAAGAACAGAAAGTGGGGGAATTTTAGACGAGGTAAGATGAATCAATCTGTTTAGCGGAGATCAGAACGACATATTTGTTGCGACTACACTTTTAGCGGACAGTAAAAAAATAATTCCACCGACTAAGCGTAGGGGAAACTGCTTGAATTTGCCCTCCATTTTATTTCTCTCTCGTACGCGCGCGCGTCCAGTAATTTTATGTTTTTGCCTTCACCTCTTCACCTTTTGGGGGTAAGGTGTTGAGCAAGTGCGATTTACGGGTGAAGGTTTCACCCTTTTGCCTTCACCTGTTTTTTGCAATCGGTGTGGTGCAAGGTGTTGAAATTCAGTTTGTTGCGGTGAAGGTGAAGGAGGAGTTTGCCTTCACCCTCAACCGGTTGATATACAGTTTGTTGCGGGGTGAGGTGAAGGGTGAAGGCAAAAATGGCAAATTCGGTGAGAGCGCAGGCGCGTATATACGCGTAGGCGCGTGTCCTGCGCGTAGGGATGAAAGGGGTTTTGGGTGGGGTAGGGAGGTTTTGAGAGAAACAAGGGAGGAAGTCGCGAAAAGTGGAGAAGTTTTGAGAGAAAGTCGGCTTGTATTTTTGAGTGGAGTGGGGGAGGGAGAGAAAAACAATTTGCCTTGCTTGCTTGTGCTTGGTCTTTTCTGTGTAGTGCGCTTGCTTGTTGGTCTTGTTCTTTGGCTTTTTCGTGATGGCCTTTTTCTTTTTCGATCCTGACTGTCCTATTTCGGCACCTCCTTTCTTCATTTTTTTATATTGTTCCGTCTGTTGTTAGGAGAAGAAATGCCTACTTTCTCTTTTCTACGCCTGCAAAAGTCGAATTTCGGGTGCTTTGGCCGAAAGAACTCCCCGTCAAACTGATTTTTTCGGTGCAAAATGAGATTTTGGGCAAGAAAATCCAGTGCAGAGAAGAAGGAAAAAGCTCCGAAAAAGGTGGAATTTGCCCCAAAGTGGCTGGATCGGACGAAAAAAAGGCGGTCTTGGGGAGGAAATCACAGGGAGGGGATGAAGCGAAAAAAACGGACTTAACTACCGATTTTGCAATGCTATGAAGTAGCAAAATGGTCGCAAATGAAATTTTCTCGCATTTTTTTTCGTCGAAGTCTTGCAGGGAATGCAGAAATGCCCTACCTTTGCACTCGCAATCGGGAAGCAACGCTCTTGCAAAAGAGGGATGCACTCTGATTCGCGACGAGGCAGCAAAAAGCGCTGCTGTGATCTTTGAAAGTCTTACATAACAGATTGTAGAAAGTACAAGGAACAATCGATCATGAAGCTTTCTTTCTTTTTAAGGAAAGAAGATGCTTCGGGTAAAATGAATTGTACCGTCAAATTCTACTCCTAAACAAAATAAAGGATACAGGAACCTGAGCGATAAAAAAACAGAAAAACAAACAAATATCATATTTACAATGAAGAGTTTGATCCTGGCTCAGGATGAACGCTAGCTACAGGCTTAACACATGCAAGTCGAGGGGCAGCATGGAAGAAGCTTGCTTCTTCTGATGGCGACCGGCGCACGGGTGCGTAACGCGTATCAAACCTGCCTCATACTCGGGGATAGCCTTGCGAAAGTAAGATTAATACCCGATGTTATTAGTTCATCGCATGGTGGGCTAATCAAAGATTTATCGGTATGAGATGGTGATGCGTCCGATTAGGTAGTAGGCGGGGTAACGGCCCACCTAGCCTTCGATCGGTAGGGGGTTCTGAGAGGAAGGTCCCCCACACTGGAACTGAGACACGGTCCAGACTCCTACGGGAGGCAGCAGTGAGGAATATTGGTCAATGGACGAAAGTCTGAACCAGCCAAGTAGCGTGCAGGGATGACGGCCCTCCGGGTTGTAAACTGCTTTTAGTTGGGGAATAAAAAAAGGGACGTGTCCCTTATTGTATGTACCTTCAGAAAAAGGACCGGCTAATTCCGTGCCAGCAGCCGCGGTAATACGGAAGGTCCAGGCGTTATCCGGATTTATTGGGTTTAAAGGGGCATAGGCGGATTGTTAAGTCAGCGGTTAAAGGGTGTGGCTCAACCATACATTGCCGTTGAAACTGGCGATCTTGAGTGCAGACAGGGATGCCGGAATTCGTGGTGTAGCGGTGAAATGCTTAGATATCACGAAGAACTCCGATCGCGAAGGCAGGTGTCCGGGCTGCAACTGACGCTGAGGCTCGAAAGTGTGGGTATCAAACAGGATTAGATACCCTGGTAGTCCACACAGTAAACGATGTATACTCGCGGTTTGCGATAGACAGTAAGCCGCCAAGCGAAAGCATTAAGTATACCACCTGGGGAGTACGCCGGCAACGGTGAAACTCAAAGGAATTGACGGGGGCCCGCACAAGCGGAGGAACATGTGGTTTAATTCGATGATACGCGAGGAACCTTACCCGGGCTTGAACTAACGGTGACGAATCTAGAGATAGATTTTTCTTCGGACACCGTTGGAGGTGCTGCATGGTTGTCGTCAGCTCGTGCCGTGAGGTGTCGGCTTTAAGTGCCATAACGAGCGCAACCCTTCTCCTCGGTTGCCATCGGGTAATGCCGGGCACTCCGTGGACACTGCCATCGTAAGATGTGAGGAAGGTGGGGATGACGTCAAATCAGCACGGCCCTTACGTCCGGGGCTACACACGTGTTACAATGGGGGGTACAGAAGGCCGCTACCCGGTGACGGGATGCAAATCTTTAAAACCTCTCTCAGTTCGGATCAGAGTCTGCAACCCGACTCCGTGAAGCTGGATTCGCTAGTAATCGCGCATCAGCCATGGCGCGGTGAATACGTTCCCGGGCCTTGTACACACCGCCCGTCAAGCCATGAAAGCCGGGGGTGCCTGAAAGCCGTGACCGCAAGGGTCGGCCTAGGGTAAAACCGGTGATTGGGGCTAAGTCGTAACAAGGTAGCCGTACCGGAAGGTGCGGCTGGAACACCTCCTTTCTGGAAGCTCACACCATGGGTTTCTGTTCCGAAAGGTTTAGGAAATGGTGGACTTTGACACAACAGGTATGATTCGCCTTCGAGCGATTCGGTCCTGTACTTCTCGCATGATGTTATGAAATAATAGAGAAAGATGAAGCCGGGCCGACCGGTGCCGTCCTCGGTACAAGAGGTGAGCGCACGGTTCGATTCTCCGCCCCGCGGATTTTTTCTGCCAGTCCTATAGCTCAGTTGGTTAGAGCGCCACACTGATAATGTGGAGGTCGGCAGTTCAAATCTGCCTGGGACTACGAAGGGGGATTAGCTCAGCTGGCTGGAGCACCTGCTTTGCAAGCAGGGGGTCAACAGTTCGAATCCGTTATTCTCCACTTCGCTTCACTCGACGAAGCAAGAGATCTTTGACATATTGAACACGCAACATGAAGTATTGATGATGTGCGTAGGCAAAGGTAGACGAGTTTACTCGTAAACCGGTTTACGAAACACACAATACTCCCAAGTAGTAATACAAAGGTAAACGAAGTACAGCTTTAAGTATATCTGCCACCGAGGCTCTTAATTGAGCAGTTCGGTTCGGAAGAGAAAGTACAAAAGGGCGTACGGTGGATGCCTAGGCTCTTACAGGCGATGAAGGACGTGATAAGCTGCGATAAGCTGTGGGTAGGTGCAAATGACCATTGATCCGCAGATTTCCGAATGGGACAACCCGGCAGGTTGAAGACCTGTCATCCCGCTAAGCGGGAGGCTAACGAGGGGAACTGAAACATCTTAGTACCCTCAGGAAAAGAAAATAATAATGATTCCCTTAGTAGTGGCGAGCGAACGGGGAAGAGCCCAAACCGTGGAGGTCTCGGCCTTCACGGGGTTGTAGGACCACGTCATTGGACTTGGTTCGATTAGAGGAACGTTTTTGGAAAGAACGACCATAGAGAGTGACAGTCTCGTACTCGACAATCGAATCGGCCATAGTGGTATCCTGAGTAGGGCGGGACACATGAAATCCTGTCTGAATCCGGCGGGCCCATCCGCCAAGGCTAAATACTCGTAAGAGACCGATAGCGAACCAGTACCGTGAGGGAAAGGTGAAAAAGCACCTCTGTCAGAGGAGTGAAAAAGTTCCTGAAACCGTACGCCTACAAGCGGTCGGAGCAACGTAAGTTGTGACGGCGTGCCTTTTGCATAATGAACCTACGAGTTGCCGTCGTCGGCAAGGTTAAGCGCAACGATGCGCGCAACCGAAGCGAAAGCGAGTCTGAATAGGGCGCATAGTCGGCGGTGGCAGACGCGAAACCAAGTGATCTACCCTTGTCCAGGTTGAAGTCCCGGTAACACGGGATGGAGGACCGAACCGATAAGCGTTGAAAAAGCTTCCGGATGAGGTGAGGGTAGGAGTGAAAGGCCAATCAAACTTGGAGATAGCTCGTACTCCCCGAAATGCATTTAGGTGCAGCCTCAGGGCGTTCCCTGTGTGAGGTAGAGCGACTGATTGGATGCGAGGGCTTCACCGCCTATCAAGTCCAGACAAACTCCGAATGCACACAGGCTAAGCCCGGGAGTGAGGGCGTGGGTGCTAAGGTCCACGCCCGAGAGGAGAAGAATCCTGATCACCGGCTAAGGCCCCGAAATCCGGGCTAAGTTAAACTAACGAAGTGTGGTCCCCGTGACAGCTAGGATGTTGGCTTGGAAGCAGCCATTCATTCAAAGAGTGCGTAACAGCTCACTAGTCGAGGGACCGTGCATGGATAATAATCGGGTATTAAGCCCGGTGCCGAAGCCGTGGGATGTTTTTTTATAACATCGGTAGGGGAGCATTCATGCGGCCTTGAAGCTCGAGGGACAACCTCGGGTGGAGCTTCATGAAAAGCAAATGTAGGTATAAGTAACGATAAAGAGTGTGAGATGCACTCTCGCCGAAAGACTAAGGTTTCCAGGGCAACGTTAATCGTCCCTGGGTCAGTCAGGGTCCTAAGGCTCATCCTAATGGAGAGGCCGATGGCAGAAACGGTTAATATTCCGTTACTATCTATTGGGGCGATGTGGAGACGGAGGAGTGACACTTCCGCGAGCTGACGGAATAGCTCGTTAAAGACCGTAGGTGTTGAGGATGGCAGGCAAATCCACCATCCGAGCTGAAAGTCGACAGTATGCAGCGTCTTCGGACAATGCAATAGCGAAGGTAATCCTACTCCCGAGAAAATCCGCTAAGCTTAACCCTTTAGATACCCGTACCGCAAACGGACACACGTAGTCGGGTAGAATATACTAAGGCGCTTGGAAGATTCATGGTTAAGGAACTAGGCAAATTGACCCCGTACGTTCGCAATAAGGGGTCCTCGTCGCAAGGCGAGGCGCAGAGAATAGGTCCAGGCAACTGTTTAACAAAAACACAGGGCTGTGCCAAATCGAAAGATGAAGTATACAGTCTGACACCTGCCCGGTGCCGGAAGGTTAAGAGGAGAGCTTAGAGGCAACTCGAAGGTTTGAATTGAAGCCCCGGTAAACGGCGGCCGTAACTATAACGGTCCTAAGGTAGCGAAATTCCTTGTCGGGTAAGTTCCGACCTGCACGAATGGTGTAATGATCTGGACGCTGTCTCAACCATGATTCCAGTGAAATTGTAGTATCGGTGAAGATGCCGATTACCCGCGATGGGACGAAAAGACCCCGTGAACCTTTACTATAAGCTTAACGTTGTAACCGGGCGGTCGATGTGAGGATAGGGCCGGAGACTTAGAAGCAGGCACGCCAGTGTTCGTGGAGTCGCTGTTGAAATACGGCCCTTCGGCTGTCTGGTTCCTAACTCCTTTAATAGGAGGACCGCGTTTGGTGGGTAGTTTGACTGGGGTGGTCGCCTCCAAAAGCGTAACGGAGGCTTCTAAAGGTGCCCTCAGGCCGATTGGTAACCGGCCGTAGAGTGTAATGGCAAAAGGGCGCTTGACTGAGAGACCTACAAGTCGATCAGGTGCGAAAGCAGAGCATAGTGATCCGGTGGTTCCGTATGGAAGGGCCATCGCTCAAAGGATAAAAAGGTACTCCGGGGATAACAGGCTGATCCCTCCCAAGAGCTCATATCGACGGGTGGTTTGGCACCTCGATGTCGGCTCGTCACATCCTGGGGCTGGAGAAGGTCCCAAGGGTTGGGCTGTTCGCCCATTAAAGTGGCACGCGAGCTGGGTTCAGAACGTCGTGAGACAGTTCGGTCTCTATCTATCGTGGGCGCAGGAAATTTGCGTGGCTCTGACACTAGTACGAGAGGACCGTGTTGGACTGACCTCTGGTTTACCGGTTGTGGCGCCAGCCGCACCGCCGGGTAGCTAAGTCGGGATCGGATAAGCGCTGAAAGCATCTAAGTGCGAAGCCGGCCACAAGATTAGATTTCCTTATTAGGGTCGTTGTAGACGACAACGTTGATAAGGGTGCAGGTGTAAAGACGGCGACGTCAAAGCCGAGCACTACTAATCGCCCGAAACTTTCCTTCCAATAGCAGATGATACTTAAAGCTGTCGCTTACTTTTGCAATCACTCTCCGAAACGGGAGAAAGCCAACTACAACAGGAGTTTGTAATTCAACTATACACAGCGCGTGTTCAAGAGATATTTCCGGTGGTTATAGCGACGGGGTTCCACCTCTTCCCATTCCGAACAGAGAAGTTAAGCCCGACCGCGCCGATGGTACTGCACACCCGCGGGAGAGTAGGTCGCCG
>BNJT01001073.1_pt1 | contig 95287 bp, 136 predicted proteins | sample 8540491 | NCBI WGS metagenome assembly BNJT01 (sample SAMD00202455, study PRJDB9452) | human saliva metagenome | host: Homo sapiens | reverse complement strand
TTGTGCCATTGATTTGAAAAACTTTCGTTTCAAAAACACTTTTATATTGCTTTTTCTTTAGCAGCCTATTAAAATATTTAGAAGGAAGAGATGTTGGGTAGAAAAGATATTAATGATGAGGAAAAATAAATAAGAGAGATGTATGAGGAAACAAACAAAAATCTCAGAGCTATAGAACTCCTTTGTAATACCGCTGCTTTTTACATTGTAAAAAGGAATGTTATTGAAGGGTAAAAGTCACAGCTTTTTAGGGTGTAAAAGCAGTGACTTTTATAAGGTGTTGATAATAAGATTGTTGTGTGATAATTTAGATGGTGCGTTGTAAAGGTGGTTTTTATCTCCTATTCTTTCTCACCTTTAATTCTTCTATTGCTTGTTCAATATAGAAAGTAAGTGGAGGAGGGGAGGGCTTTTCTCACACATATTGTTTGCTGTTGCAGTGGTTTATATTAGTTATTCTTTTTATAACTCAACACAGCCCAGCCACTCATAACTAGCGATATGCCAACCAATGCAAATACTTGGTGGGCAATGTTACTGAAATTTCCGCCTCTAATAAATACCGTACGCATAGCTTCGATAAAGTAACTCACGGGATTTATGTAGGTAGTGAGATAGGCAAACGGCGGCATAGAACGTGTGGGAGTGAATAAGCCAGATAGCAAAAGCAATATAACAACGAAGAACCACATCACAAATATGGCTTGTTGCATGTTGTCAGAGTAGTTCGAAATGATGAGTCCGAACGACGAAAAAGAACAGCGCAAGCAGCATTGCAAGCAAGTAGATGAGGGCAACGTTGCCCACAGGTGTTATGCCATACACTCCCAAGCCAATGCAAGACAAACCGTTATGATGAAGAATGCAATGATCCAATAGGGTATAAGCTTCGAAAGTATGAATGTTCCTTTACCTACTGGCGTTACATTTATCTGCTCAATCGTTCCCTTTTCTTTTTCACTAACAATGTTAAGCGTTGGCAAAAAGCCCGTTACCATCATTATCAACATAGCAAAAAGAGCAGGAATCATAAAGAGTTTGAAGTTGAGATGCTTGTTATAGAGATATAATGTGGATATTTTTGATTGAATTGCAGATGTTGTTGGAATGGCATTCGCAGACACTATCTGAGAAAAGATAACTTGCTCCCATTGCTCCTTTTTGTACCATTTATGGCGTTAGCTGCAATGAGTACTTGTGGCATTTTGCCTTGTGTTAGATCTCGGCTATAATGCTGTGGTATAACGATAGCAATGTCTGCTTTAGAACGTTCGATGTTATCGAGAGCTTTAGAGTAGGTTGGTTGCTGACCATGAAAGATAAAATATTTACTTGCTTCTATTTCATGTACCAGCTGTTGCGACTGAGTTGAGCGGTCGTTATCAACAACATCTACCACAATATTCTTTACTTCCATGTTCATAATCCATGGCATTACGCACATAAGCATGATAGGATAGAAGAAGATAAGCCGTGGAAGAAACGAGTCTCTACGTATCTGTGTGAACTCTTTTCGTAAAAAGATACTTTATCGTCATGGCTTTTTTATTCTAATCGTTTGTTAAACTTAGCGAGTGAAAGAGTTAGCAATGTTGCGAACATTCCTATAAGCACTATCACTTCATAGTATATTTGTTCTATTCCAACTCCCATAATCATCAGCTTACGCATGGCGCTAATATAGTAGCGAGTTGGTACTACTGCCGATACATATTGCAATATTTTGGGCATTGATTCTATGGGGAACATCATTCCAGAGAGCATTATGATGGGCGTCATTAATACCATTGCCGATATGAGTAGTGCCATTAATTGGGTCTTTGCAATGGTAGAAACGAGTAAACCGAGCGACAAAGCTAAGAGGATATATATTGTTGATACAAAGAAAATCCAAAACAGAGAGCCTTGTATGGGGACGTTTAACACGAATGTTGCCATAAGAAGTATTACAATTAGGATAACAAAAGCAAGTACTAAGTAGGGAATTACTTTGGCAACGACAATCATTATCGGGCGTATGGGGATACAAGAAGCACCTCCATTGTGCCTTTCTCTTTTTCTCGTACAATCGAAATAGACGTCATCATGGCGCAAACCAGCATCAACAATGTGCCCATAATAGCAGGAACAAAGTTGTAGGCAGATTTCATTTGTGGATTATATAGCAACTTAGTATTCACTATATCATTTTCATAATTATTGATTACGGCATTGGCATAGGTTGTCCATTGCTGCGCCATGTTAGGGTCTGTGGCATCAATCATAAGCTGATAGCCAGACTTTCGGCTTGCAAAGTCTTGAGCAAATACCACCGCCATATCTGCTTTTTGTGCACGAATAACTTGCTCAGCCTCTGCAGGTGTATGAACAACCTTTGTTATTTTTGAAGTATTCTGATGCGGCTAAGCGATTAACAACCTGTTGAGTTGCATAGTCAGAGTTGCTTGTAACGATAACAACTCGTATGTTTTTAACATCGTTAGTGACGGCAAAGCCAAATAGAAGCATCATAACTATCGGCATTCCGAATAGCATTAGCATCGTACGCTTATCACGAACAATGTGCTTAGTCTCTTTGATAATAAATGAAAAGAATTGCTTCATGTATATTGAACATTTGAGTTGAAAATGTATTTTAGTCTGAACTGCGTGTGGCTTGGCGTGCAAGAAGTGTGAAAACGTGATCCATATCGGGTTGATTAAGTTTTTGTTTCAGTTCTTTGGGTGTACCTAATGCCTTTATTTTGCCGTCTACCATAATAGATATTCTGTCGCAATATTCAGCTTCGTCCATATAGTGTGTGGTTACAAAGATGGTTATTCCACGCTTAGCAGCATCATAAATGAGTTCCCAAAACTGACGACGTGTGGCGGGATCTACGCCTCCTGTGGGCTCATCTAAGAACACAATACCAGGATTATGGAAGATACTTACAGAGAAAGCCAATTTCTGTTTCCATCCTAAAGGTAGACTTGCAACCAGCGTGTTGCGGTGTTCTGAGAAATTTAAGCGTTGCAATAATTCGTCGGTTTTATGGCTTATCTCATCGTCTTGCATACCATATATGCCTGCAAATAGACTGATATTCTCTGCAACCGTAAGGTCTTCGTATAGCGAGAACTTCTGACTCATATAGCCAATGTGCTTTTTATCTGCTCATATTCAGTGCGAATGTCGAAACCTACCACTCTTCCTGTTCCGCTTGTAGGCTGATTTAGACCTGTAAGCATGTGCATTGCAGTGGTTTTTCCTGCTCCGTTAGCACCTAAGAATCCAAATATTTCGCCTTTCTTTACCGTAAAAGAGATATCGTCTACAGCGTGGAAAGAACCAAAGGCCTTAACAAGATGTTCTACTTCAATTACATTCTCTGCCTCTTTCTCTATCTTATGTGCTTCTTCACGCACAATGCTTGGTGGGTTAAAGATATCTTTAAACTCTGTAAGAATCTCGTTAGGGGTTCCTATTCCCTTTATGGTTCCTTCAGAAAGAAAGGCAACTCGTTCGCAACTTCTCACTTCATCGAGATAAGGAGTAGATGCAACTATGGTTATATCACGCTCTTTCAATTGTGCAAGTATTTCCCAAAACTCTTTACGACTCACTGGGTCTACACCCGTAGTAGGCTCATCTAAGAAGAGAATACTGGGCTGATGAATGAGCGAACAGCATAAAGCTAGCTTCTGTTTCATGCCTCCTGAGAGTGCACCTGCTTTCCTATTTTTGAACTTTTCGATTTGAGAATAGATGGCTTTTATTGAGTCATAGTTCTCTTCTATCGTTGTATTAAAGAGCGTTGCAAAGAATTTTGGGTTCTCTTCTATTGTCAAATCTTGATAAAGTGAGAACTTACCTGGCATGTATCCGATTCGCTTCCTTATCTCTTTTCATTTGCTGAACCACGTCGAATCCATCTACAATTGCAGTCCCATTGTCTGGAAGAAGCAACGAACAAAGTATGCGGTACATCGATGTTTTGCCTGCTCCATCAGGTCCAATGAGCCCAAACACTTCGCCTTTCTTTACAGAAAAGCTAACGTTGTTCAACGCTTCTACCTTGCCATAGCGCTTAGATACGTTGTTTACTTCAATTGCATTCATCTCTTTCTACGTGATTAGAACTTTACTTCTCCATACATTCCGATTTTAGCATAGCCGTCATTTGCAGAACTGAATCTTGATGGCATACACCAAATCAGCACGCTCATCATCGGTAAGAATGGTCTTTGTGTGAATTCAGAGCGGTTAGATATCCATGTAATAACACCATTATATTGTTTCTTTTGTCCGTTTCCATAGTCTGCAAAGACAGTTGCTTTTTGTCCAACTTTAATGCTTTTTGAGCTGTTCAGAGGTGATATAAGCTCGCATAAACATCTTGTTTGTATCTGCAACTTTAAAGAGTGGCTTGCCAATAGACACGAATTCGCCTTGCTCTACATACTTTTCTAGTACCGTTCCTTGTAGCGGAGAGAACACTTGAGTGTTGTTAATTTTCTCTTCTATTTGACGTTTTTGTGCCATCACGCCTTGCTTTTTGTGCCTGAATAGCACTAATTTGCTTTTTCGAGTGAGCTGTTATTGCTTTGTATTTGATTGCGAGTGGCTTCGTATTGTCTTTGTAATACCTGAATTTGATTGTTGATATCATCAAGTTGTTTACGTGGAACTGCGCCATCTTTAACCAATTCTGCGAATCTTTTTTGCTCTTGTTGCTCATGAGTTATTTGCTGAGAGAGCGATGCTAATTGCTCTTTTAGATTTAATTGTCGGCTACTTGTTGATGAAGCAGTGGCATCTAATTGCTGAAGTACGGCTGTTAGCTCATCTTGTTTCTGTTGAAGTTCATAAGCATCAATATTACCAACAACTTGGTTTGCTTTTTAAGTTTTCACCTTCATTTTAGGGTGAAACGCTTTTAGTTCTCCAGATGATTTGGCAGCCACAGTAACCTCAGTTGCTTCGAAAGTACCTGTTGCATCATATTCTTTTTGATTGTTGCTGCATGATGTTATCCACAAAAAGCAAGGGCAGTTAATAAATATATCTTTTTCATATCCGTCTGTTATTTATTCGTTATTTGTATATTTGAGGTTGTACATTTCTTTAAGCATTTCGATGTCATGTATCGTTTGTTGAATCTTAGCAGCATTCTCATTGTTGATTTCTCGAAGTAGATTATTGATGTCAATGATGCCATGTGAGAGCTTAGATTCAGCGGATTTGCGTATGTTCGTGCGCAACATTATGATCTCATCGTCTGTTTGTTTCATTGTATGATATCGCTTGATATTCTCGTTTTGCTGTATTTCTTCGAGTTGATTATTAAAGAGAAATATCTCACGGGCATTCTCCGTCATTTCTCGTTGCAGTCTTAATTTGACCTTATCATTCTTTAATGAGTAGAGAGCACCTACGTTCCAAGAGAGCTTCACGCCCACCATTCCGTTAAGACTCCACTTTCGGTTTATCATATCCTCAAACATATTCAATCCTGGATAACCATAAAAAACCTTGAGCAAAGATGCCTAGTTTGGGTCGTATTTGAGTGTTTAAGGCCTTTTCTTTTATGCTAGATAATTTGAGTTGATTGTCAAATAACTGCATTTCAGGTCGTTTATTGCTTGAAATGGTTGTTTCAAAGGGATCAGGTTTTTGAACATTGCTCACCTTTATACCGCAAAATGTGCTTAATAAGTGTTGTAACATCTGCTGTTGCGACTTCAAACTCTCGTTCTGTTGTTCAACGCTTAGTCGCTCAGCTCTTATATTTTCGAAATCACTTGTTGCAATGGTGCCACCTTTAAGCATACTTGCAAGTTTCTTTTCGCTCGACAACAATAGGGCTTTAACATCGTCGTTGAGTTTGATTTGCTCGTTAAGAAGCAAAAGAGAGAAATACATTTCATTAACACGTTTACGCACTTGATATAGGTTTGTCTCCACTTGTGCCTTCTGAACCTTCTCTTCTTGGCGTGCAATAGAACGCAGACTGCTTATCGTTCCACCATCATAAATGGTTTGTTGTAGGTCTATTCCTACCTTATATTGGTCTTTCGACAACCCTTTCATATTGACTCCGAGTTGCTGAAACGTTCCTTTCATGCTCTCAGGCCACGATGTTACATCGCTTTGGTAGGTGGCTTGCGCTGCAATAGCAATCTGTGGCAACCAACCTTTCATAATGTTTTTAACCGTTAGCTGTGTTGTTTGGCTTATTAAATCATATTGTTTAATCATGGGATAGTTCTTTTCTGCAGCCAATTGGCATTCTTCAGCGTTTGTGCTTGTATGGCAGTTGCCATCATTATGAGGGCGAAAGATATTATTTTTCTTTTTCATATAGCTTACATTTCTTTATTCTAAATGGAACAAATGTTTTGATGTTGCAAATATAGTATGCCGTTCTTTTTGTCTTGATTAATCAATACACCGAATAAATTTCCTTTTTATACGATTCTTCTTAAGATCTTTCTTTTTATATGATTAAATAATAATATATTTTGCAATAAAAATCATACAAAAGGATAATTTTTATGGATAAGACGAAGCAAGTAAACCAGTTTTCATTGAATGATATCGATTTAGAAAGCCTCTTAAAAAGTACAGACTCATTCTTTTTGCGAGTGATGATGCTCTTGTTATTTTAAATGGAGATATTCAACGAAGTCCTTTCTTTCAGCAGCATGAAGTATATCAAATTGCAGAGCCTCGTATTGTTTTGTGGTAGAAGGGCATGGAAGTGTTTGTATTAATTTAAAGGATTATCATCTTAAAAAGGGTAGTGTTATCTTGGTAGGAGGTGATACTATTCTTGAAGTGAACGAGATTTCTCCCGACACTCGTCTAACTGCTATTAGTGCTTCGAGATAGTATAGACATACCTGAAGAGGTGGTATTTCAAGCCTCACCAGTTGAGTTCGGACAGACTGCTACGTATGTTTTATCTTATATGGGACGTTATTCAGCTTAGTCCTTATCGTAAAAGAACAGTCCAAAAATCTCTTTAAAGCGATCATTGCTAATATTCAAGAGATAAAGAAAGAGGAAGAAGATAGTGTAAATATAGAGGGCTCTATGCGTACACAAAATGTGTTCTTGCAATTCAAACGCTTAGTGCATCAGCATTGTTTGCAAGAACGTTCCATTCAATTTTATGCTAATTTGCTTCACCTTACACCTCACCATCTCTCTGCAGTTATAAAGAAAAGCCAGCGGACAAAGTGTGATGTTTTGGATCAATAGAGCCACTATTCAGGCGGCAAAGCTGTTGTTGAAAAACAACGATATGATGGCTTATGAGATTGCAGATCGCATGAATTTCCCTAGTGCATCAGCCTTTTTCTAAGTTCTTTAAGCGTGAAACGGGCATAACTCCTCGTGCTTATCAAGAGGTACCGCAAGTGATTGTAGCACTCTTAATGTGTTTTTAGGTGTGGAGGATATTGTACTAAGGCAAAGAGTATAATGGAATTTCTTATAAAAATGACAGCTATTCGAGGCATATAAATATGAAAAATAAAGAAATATATTGCAGGGAATTATTATCCTTGGAGGACTATCTTATGTAGCATATAGTTCGTTTATAACCGATATTTTATTGAGATTTGGAAATACAATGAACACGAAAGCGGTTATAGAAGAGCGAATAACGGGAAAGACTTCGTATCCAGTTCTTCGCTATAAGTTCTCTTATCAAAATCAAGATTATATCGGTTTTTGCGTCAGAAAACTCAGGTTTGCAGGTCTCTGACACTATATCTGTAGTCTTTTTAGAGTCTAATCCTTCAATGAATAGACCGCAGAAGGAAATGGAGTAGAGGAGGGAGTGATAAGAAATTGATAGTGTTGAGAGACAAGTAGAATGTAGATAAAGAGTATTAGATATGTAAGAAAGGCAAAGAGAGAAATGAAATAAGCCGTAGTAACTATTTAGTTGCTGCGGCTTGTGTTATGAATAATGCGTTTGAAAAAAATCTGCATTACAGACTTAGTTCAACGATATAATCAATGTCAGTGGGCACAGTATCGAGGTTAAGGGTGATGCCCTTGCCCGTCTTAGTGAAGATTAACCCGCTTGTTGGTGCCATAAACAACGGCAGATTTAACCTTGTGGTTGCCTGTTGGAATGAACAAACTAGAGTCCATGCAGTTCATAATATGAATGTATAGTTTATTTCCACGCTGTGTACTAACGCCCCAATCGTGAGGACCAACGATACCACCACGAGTGCCATAGATGGTCTCTCCATATTTATTCAGCCACTCACCGATAGTCTTTAAGCGGTCGAGTGCCAATGAAGGAAGCGCTCCTCCGGGTTCAGGACCAATGTTAAGAAGTAGGTTTGCGTTCTTTCCTGCAGCCCGAACAAGCATCTGAATCAACTCTTTTCCTGATTTATAGTTGCTGTCTGTGATTGAATATCCCCAGTGCTCGTTGATGGTTTGGCATGATTCTAAAGGCAAACGACTGATGTCTTGTCCTGATAATCCCGCCTTATTCTCGCCTGGTAGGTCACGTTCAAATATCTGAATATCCTCTCCAGGGAAAGGAGTTGTGTGGTGATTGTTGCCGATGAGGCACTGTGGTTGTAGCTTATGAATGATGCCATACTGCTCTTCTAACTGCCAATCGAAAGGCTTTGCGTCGTTATCATGATCCCACCAACCATCGAACCAAATAGCTCCTACCTCGCCATAGTTGGTGAGTAGCTCGGTTAATTGGGTGTTCATAAATTGAAAGTAGCTTGGCCAATTAGCCTTTTCTTTTGGTCTTCCAGTGCCACGGCCCGTTCTTCCTACTGGATAATCTTCTCTTCCCCAATCCAAGTGCGAGTAGTAGAGATGCAACTTAATGTCGTGTCGCTTGCAAGCCTCAGCCAATTCCTTGATGATATCTCGCTTAAATGGAGTGCCATCAACCGAGTTATAGCTACTTGTTGCTGTTTTAAAGAGCGAGAAACCATCGTGATGACGTGTGGTAATGGTGATATACTTAGCCCCAGCAGCTTTGATTGCGCTTATCCAAGCATCGGCATCGAACTCCGAAGGGTAGAAAGTTTTGGCCAACTTAGGATATTCTTGATAGTGAATGTCTCTGTTGGTCATAATCCATTCGGTTACACCCATCATAGAATAGAGTCCCCAATGCAAGAAAACTCCAAACTTTTGGTCTTGAAATTGTTCACGTGCTTTAAGATTTTCTGCAGTTGGTTGATAAGATGTTTGTGCCATACCGACATAATTCATCAGTAGGGTTGTAACGATTAGTAAAGTTTTTCATGTCAGAATTGATTGTTTAGATATCTCGCATACAAATATAATGAAAGTTCAGCATATACCTATTGAATTTCTTTAAAATGATAAGTAGAAGCTGATATTTTGCGCAACGGATATGAAAAAGATTTTGGTATTCGTTTAGGTGCTATTTCCTTGTATGCAAATTACATTCTAATTGAGGTCTAATAGCAATGCTTTTGAGGTGTAATAGTTGTCCTTTTAAAAAGTCAATTGCACGCCTTTTGGTTGCGTGTTTGGTAACGATTTGGTTCTATGTTACTTATAAAGCTAACTTTTTTTAACTTGTATTTTCGCCTTTTCACCTTTCCTTCTTCTCACTTTTTTTAGGTATATTTGCAGTAGAATAAAAACACAATTACAATGGAATTGAAGCCTGCGACACGCCCGTTAGAAACATTTATCCCAGCTCGTTCGACTGGTCAGCGTGATGTTTTATCGTTAACTCTTGCCCCAATGCCTCAATTAAAAGTGGCTTTTTGTGGGCGTGGGAGCACGTGGACAGATGGCTGTTACACGCTGGTGTCATATTCCTGATGTAGAAATAGTTGCGGTTTGCGATGCTTCGAAACAAGTGACTGAGGAGGTTGCACAGCATGTTGAGCAATTAGGAAAGCCTCGTCCTGCTGTGTATTGGGGCGAAAAAGGCTATATCGACTTATGCCAAGAGCATGCAACAGACCTTGTTTATATATGCACCGACTGGCTTTCGCATGTGCCAATAGCGGTTTATGCCATGGAACATGGTAAGTGTGTGGCGGTGGAAGTGCCTGCTGCTCTCACTTTAAAGGATATTTGGACGTTGGTAGGTACGGCAGAACGCACGCAAAAACACTGCATGATGCTCGAAAATGCAGTGTACGACCACTTCGAAATGGCTGTTCTTGAGATGGTTCGAGAGGGGCTATTGGGCGAATTGGTGCATGTGGAGGGGGTATGCGCACCCTCTTGGCAATCGTTGGACGCCTTGGCGCATGGAATATACCAGTCGAAATGGTGGTGATGTTTTGCCCAACGCACAGCATAGGACCTGCTTGTAGGTTGCTTGATATACATCGAACCGACCGCATGCACTATCTCACTGCCATGCAGACCGATGCTTTTTTAGGCGAACAGACCTATCAAAAGGTGATGGGGGAGACTTGCAATAGTTTTGCTAATGGCGACCAAACGTCTACAATGATACGCACGGTGAAGGGCAAAACCATTCTAATTCAGCATAATGTGATGACTCCACGTCCTTATAATCGTATGTTTTCAGGCGGTTGGAACGCAGGGATATGTAGCCAAATATCCTATTCCTGAAGTGCTACTAAGTTCTGAGTCTGCTACTAAGGTGGGACTTGAACTCGACGATTGTAATGCGCCTTTGACTGCTTCACAAATAGAAACGCTGCTCAATCGCTATGCTCCTGCCTTCTCGGAAGAAACAATGAATATTGCTAAACAACTTGACTCACGTGGCGGAATGTCGTATTTTTATGGACTTGCGTTTAGCTCAATGTTTGCAACAGGGCTTGCCTCTGGATATGGACGTGTACGACTTGGCTGAGTGGTGTTGCATTGCTGAACTCTCAAAAGCTATCTATTGAGAATGGTTCAGCATCCGTCCTCGTTCCCGACTTCCTTCGTGGTGCTTCGGAGGTGGGGTGATATAAAGTAAATATGCTTATTTACAAGAAAGAAAAACATTTGATAACATAAAAAATGTATTACAACGAATCACTCAGAATATATAATTTTTCGTAAATATCCTGCTACTTCAAAGGGAAAAATAAAATAGCCACACAAATTCGAAATTTGCGTGGCTATTAGTATTATTTATAGTGCTCTTTCTGCACTTTTTCTCTTTATAGAAATTTCTTGATATTCCCTTTAAACAAAAAAAGGATAGGGGAGTATTCGTCGTGTTGATTATTTGCGTTTGGGCAGATTAGCGATACCTGCTTTGATCACATTGATAGTAGATTTGTCTGTTGAGAACACCGAGTAAAGACCTTGTGGCTCTTGTGGTGGATCGCACATATAGTCGTCTCCAGGTATCCATTGTTCGTGTTTGGGTTGCGCATGACCTCCCCAACCCCAGAAGTTACAACCCTGTAAGTATCCGCCCTTGGCTAAGTCGTCTGCAAAAAAAGCGAGAATACGTAGCTATAATAGGCGTCTCGAGCAGTGGTAGATGATTGTTTAGAGAAAGAAACACCATCTCGTGGATAACCAAACTCTTCCATAACTAGAGGCTTGTTGATCTTAGCACAGATATCCAAATGGCGGTCTAAATACTCCTTTGTGAGGTCTTTGGCACGTTGCATATTTAGCATTAGCGAGTCTTTCTTAGCCCAACCCCAATTGTAAGGCCAAATATGTATGTTGCAATAGTCTACATTTGGGTCAGAACAGATGCGTTGCCACGAATCATAATCGACCTCACAACCGAACGCTCCTTCTGAACCTATGCTCACTAAATGTCGCTTGTCAATACTCTTCATTATGGATGCAGCCTTAGCTAACCATGCTTCGAACTGTGGAAGTGCAGCCTTATCGAATGCACGTGGCTCATTACAAATTTGCCATGACATAATAGCAGGATCGCCCGTGTAGGGCTTTCCCGTGTAGCGATTAGTGCGTTTGAGAATGAAATTGACGTGATTGAAGAAGAGTTGTTGCGCCTTTTGATTGGTAGCAAATTGCGATGCGTATTTAACGTAGGCAGAATATCCCACCTCGTTAGGCTGTTGTGCCTTGCCTCCACCTGCGTTTTCGAGGTAAAAACCATAGCCACCACTCCATTCCCAAGAATTGTTTAGGTAGAGAATAGCTACCATTCCACGGCGTTGAAGCTGCAACATTAGATAGTCGAGACCATCTAATATGGTATCGTTATACACGCCTGGAGAAGGCTGTAGTACGGGAGATGCTTTCCACTTGATTCCTTCTTCGCCGTCACTACCCACCAATATGCGCAGATTGTTTATGCCTAGGCGTTTCATTTCGTCTAGTTCACGGTTCAGTCTTTTTTTCTGTTTCCGCCCTTTCCTTTAGAGCCAAGAATGGCGCCATACCAATAGTTTGTTCCGATAAAGGTGTAGGGTTTACCGTCACGATAGAGCTTTCCGTCCTTTACAGTAACGAAAGATTGCGCCTTAACGGCTGTAGCACAAAAAGAAATAGTGCCATAATGAGGTATTGTATTTTTATTCATTTCAGTTTATTTTTCTTTATTAATAAAATAATGAGTGTGTGATGTTTGTTATCTTTTTATATCAATTTAAATGCACAACTGCAAATATAGTTACTTTGTTTGATATTTCATCATATTGTTTTTATAAATGATGTCTATAATGCAATTAATGCAAATAAAAACGAAGGGCAGTTGAAATAAAATAACTATATTTGCAATAGTGCACTTGGCATTGAAAATGAACTGCAGGGTTTAAAAAGTATGTAATCGAAATAGATGCAGGTTATAATACGAAATAAGAAAAAAATGAACCATTTGACAAATATCACCGACATAGAAGAGGGTTATCAGTAAGAACCGTCTCTGCTTATTCTATATTAAAGGCTCCCGATTGTGGTGTCTGCAATGTAATGCTTAGTAAAGTTGAACGATTAGTAGAGAACTATCCTCGGCTATTATCATTTTATACAGACATAACAGAAGAGCCCTTGATAGCAAGTCGGTTCCTTGTATATTCAGGTCCAACCGTATTACTTATATTAGAAGGCAAAGAGGTTTATCGAAGTTCTCGCTTTATAGACTTAGAAGAACTGAAAAGAAAGATTGATCAACTAATAGAGTTTTTTTGGAGTTATGAGGTTGCTTGGTGATTATATATAATGGTAATGTTTACAATGCAGACTTATTTCATCTTGTTTTTCTAACATCAAAAGTTGGTATTAAAAACAATATCAAAGTCACGAGAGGGTAAATAAATAGACAAAATGGGTGTTTGATGATTAGAAATGCTAACATAGTAATTCTATTTACAGCTCAATATGTGTTATAACTAAATATAAAATGGAAGAATGATAGATTACAACAACATAGCGAAGATGTATGCAGAAAGTAACGGATATGACTCTGTACGTCCATCAGTTGAGCGTAATGGCTACAGATATTTTCATATAGATTATGCCATTCGCCTCCGTTATTTGGTATATCCTCATATTATAAAGAACAATCCTATAGAGAAATTTGAGCGGGTACTAACTTTGATAAGATGTATTGGGCTGTCAGACAAGCTAATGATCCGTTGAAAATGTAATAATATTAAAGTGCGGTAGTGTGATTTGAGAGAATGTTTCAGTAATGTTCTTTTGTGTGCTACTAGAAATGTTTTCACTTAGTTCTAATATTTTTAGTACGCTAGTATTGTCTTTGGCTTGCATTTCTTTCTTATTTTATAGTACTAGTAAATGTATCCCTTGCAGTTGTTCACTTTTGTTTGGTAACATCACTCGTATATTTTCTCTAATCTTTCCTTAGCAGAATCATTTCCATTTTCAAGGGCTTTCGTCCACCATTCTTTTTGCCTTATTTATGTTTGGCTTTTACGCGGATGGCGCAATAGTTATCGTCATTAATAGAAACAGAATCAGTCTTAATCCATACATCACCATCTCTAAACATATCTCCATAGTTAAGTTGTGCCCAAGAATTACCTTTTTCTGCAGCAATTCTCATTAACTCTGTGGCTTTATACAGATTCTGCTTTACTCCTCTTCCATACCTATATGCAAATGCAAGAAACTCCATTAGCAGACGCATTGTCTTGGATTGCTGCTTGATACCACCAATAGGCTGCTTTTTCGAAATTAAAGTCTATGTGCATCATGGTTTGACCTTCAATTCCTTTTTTCATAGTGGTTCTAACCTTATCTTCATGAAATGTTGTTTCGTACCAGTCATACTGAGCACCAGCATATATGCAACCTAAAGTAAACTGGGCTTTTGCATCTCCTTTTTCAGCAGCATTTATTAATATCTTTATGCCTCGCTCTATATGATCAAAGTCACAACTATAAGGAAAAAGGCTCACGATAATCAGACTTGTGACTATGGTTTGCATCTTCCTCGAAAAATTCTCTCGCGATGTCATCAGCTTTGCTTATGTCTTTTAAAGCAATGGCCTCACGTCTTTCGTCCTCCGTATTCCATTTTTTTGTTTGATAAGCATTATACTGTCTGATTCCTATCAAAGCGATTAGACCAAAAAGCTATTATGACAAGTGACAGTACAACTACACGCTTCGACCATTTCTTAATAAAAGGCCAAACTTTCAATTAAAGTTGAACTTGTAAATTTGTATTTTCGTATACATACGTTGTATACAGCCAATTGTGACCTTTATGATTCGAGAAGCGGATCTATCCATTTCTTCAAAATCCGTTTTTGAACCTTGGGTCGTTTGGGCTTTTCCACAATGAGTACAGAAATTGGAATTGTCATCAATTATTTTCCCACAAAATCTACAGTATTTCATATTTTACGCGAGTTTAGATAAGTGGCTTACCGCAATGTTTACAATACTTACCACTTAAATAGTCTAATACCACAATGTTGGCAGAAATTAATATTTTTGGATAGAACTACTTGAGTGTATACTCTCTTGTTCTTCTCTTGAACTATACGTTGTCAAACAAAAGTGCACAATTGCAAATATAGTTATTTATTTTTATATTTTATTATTTTGTTTAAAAATCTTTTTATTGCTTGAATTTTGTTTTATCGTTTCTCGTATTTTTCTTGACAAAAGTTCCTTTACCTCATCACTTGTTGCTTTACGGACGGTATCACTATCAAGGCGAGCTTTTCCAGTCTCTATAAAATCCTTATCCCGAGTTCAGGTTTGATTAGGGATTTACTGAATAATTCTGCTGTCATTATGCAAATATACTTTTTGTTAATAATTATACATCAATCCCCAAAACTTAATTGGAACTCAAGTTATGCACTTTTTGTTAGACAACGTCTAATATTCTATTTTTGCAGAAAACAAAAAGGAATCTGTTATTGAGCAGATTCCTTTTTCTTCTTCTAAGATAATTCACTTAATAATTAGTTCTCTTGTACAAACTTTCCGTTGACATAATTCAATGTGTAGGACTTATTTTTGATTGTCTTCAATACAAACTTGTCTTCTTTGTATCTCAATTCACAGTTTCCTCCATTCTTTGAAAGAACAGTAACAGATTTTTAAAATGCCATTCTTCCAGCAAATGTCTAATTCAAAGTTACCTTTTGGCACAAAGACCTTTCACCTCTCCATCTTTCCATACATCTGGTAGTGCTGGTAGTAAGTGGATGAATCCCATGTGACTTTGCATTAGCATTTCGGTTACACCTGCTGTACCACCAAAGTTACCATCGATTTGGAAAGGAGGATGTGTGTCCCAAAGATTATCTAGTGTACCATTCTTTAGTAGGTTTCCATAGAGCTTATATGCACGATTTCCATCATGTAGGCGTGCCCATTGGTTGAGTTTCCATCCCATGCTCCATCCTGTTGCTCCGTCACCACGATGATTAAGAACAACCTTTGATGCTTCTGCTAATGTTGGAGTTGTGATTGGTGAAACTGTATGTCCTGGATGCAATCCGAACAAATGGTTTACATGTCGGTGCTGATCGTTTGGATCATCAATATCTTTCGACCATTCTAACAATTGTCCATAACGTCCCACCTTATAAGGTGCGATTCTTTTTAAGACTTCTTCCCATTGTTTACGCTCCTTTTTATCTACGTCCAAGACCTTTGACGCATCGATGGCGTTCATCAGTATTTCACGAATAACAGCATGAACAAAGGTTGTTCCTTCGTCAATTGGGCCATGTTCAGGTGAAGTTGAAGGAGCTGCGGTGTAAGTTCCGTCTGGCTTTTTCCATAGATAATCTACAGCAAAGATGGCACTACTCTTGATAAGGTCGTAGCCTACTTCTTTTTAAGAATTTCTTATCTCGTGTATAGTCGTAGTAATCCCACACGTGAGTAGCAAGCCATGGACCAGCCATTGGGTTGAAGTTCCAAGACATATCTTCACTTTCCAAAGGGCTGTAAATCCAAAAATATTACCAGAGATAGAAGCGGTCCAACCTCTTGCACCGAAATAAGCTCGAGCTGTTTTCTCTCCGGGCTTAACTAATGTACGGATAAAAGTCTATCAGTGGCAGTGTACATTCAGACAAGTTTGTCGATCCCGCTGGCCAATAATTCATCTGTATGTTGATATTATTGTGATAGTCTACACGCCATGGGCCGTCTACATTGTTATGCCAGATACCCTGCAAGTTTGCAGGTAGATTGCCAGGTCTTGAACTAGCAATCAGTAAATAGCGACCAAATTGGTAGTATAGCTCTTCTAAATAAAAATCTTCCTTACCATTACGATAGTTTATCAAACGCTGTGGGGTAGGGATGTCTGAAGTTCTTTGTTCACTATTTAACGTCAAAGAAACTCGGTTAAACAATGAAGCATAATCTTTGTAGTGTGCTTTAAGCAAAGCATCGTAACCTTTGTGATACTGCTTTTTGCATCCATGCAGCTGTGGTTTCAGACGGATTTACACCGACGTATGTTCTTGGGTTCTTATAGTCAGGATTGAAGTTGACTTTATAATCTGTATCAGCGGTAATCAAGAAGACTACTTCATTGGCACCATTGATTGTCAATTTACCATTATCATTATTGATAGTACCTCCTTGGTTTAGAGCCTTAATGCGGACTACATACTCCATTTGGTTGTTGTCAAGATGTGCTTTAAACACTAAACCATTCTTCCCGTCTGTTTCCATCTTACCAGTCGATACTGGATTTGCTTCGTAACTGAATACCAAATTCTGCTTACCTGGTTGGTCTGCCTTAAAACGAACAACCATAATATTATTGGGATAGGAGATGAAATAGTTACGTTCATATCTCACTCCATCTTTCTTAAACTGTACCACAGCCAATGCTGAGTCTAAAGAAAGAGCACGTTTATATTCGCTCATCCCAACGGAACTCAACCCTGTCTCTATATAGAACTCGCCCATAGTTGTAAAGTTACCAAAGCGGAAAGGCTTTTTCCTTCCAAGACTCATAAGGAACGGTACTATTAAAGTTCTTGCGTGTTAACAGTGCAGCCTTCTTTTCATTACCCTCAATGAATGCCTGTCGGATTTCTTTTTAAATAATGTGCAGACTGCTTGTTTACATTCCAATATGCATCGGCACCTGCTGACGTGTTGGGACCACCACGCCATAATGTTTTTCGTTAAAGGTGATGCGTTCAGCCTCTATAGAGCCCATGACATTTGCACCTAAGCTGCCATTCCCAAGGGGAAGAGATTGAGATTCCCAATCGGCATCAGGATTTTTGAGCCGTATCCCCTGCTGATATTGGTTTGTTCCCGCCTTTCCACTTTTTCAGGTTTGTTTCCCCACCAAATAGCTTTGTTTGCTAATGTTGTGGGTCTATCAAACCAGATGGTAAGCCCTTCTTTTATGTTAGTGGCGTTTGCTGATAATGCAAAGCTAGCCATAATTGCTAAATGAAATATTTTGTTCGTTATCATATTTTTATGAGAGTTCTATTGATTGTTTGATTTTTTTGTAATTCCTATATGGGGATATAGTGTTATGATGTTGAGAACAAAGATACTGAAATATTTTTGTATAGTAGGTGCTTTCCCCCTTTTTGGATTGCTGATGTCAAAATATATCCCAAACTTTCTGAAACGTATATTAGTAATTTTTATAATGTCAAAAAGAAAATAGCTTTATGACTAACTATAAAAACAGTGGTAGCCTTGAAATGTATAAACTTTCTATACTGCAGTTATTTCTTTGCACTTTTGTTTGATAACGTACAATATTCAGAACTGTGGTAAAGCAATTGGAAAGGTAGAAGTTACACGTAGGAATCTTCCTTGTCTGTTATTAGACGATAGACCATGCTGTATTGCTTCCTCTCTCAAACAGTATCTCTGTAAGGAATGTAATATCAAACATATCCACGGTAAACCCTTTTATCCGTAGACACAGGGAAAAGATCGAACGATATCACAGAACGATGAAAAAAGTGTAATTAAGCTAAATCATTATTTCTGCCCCTTAAGAACTGGAAAAGGCTATCGATGGGTGGGTGAAATATTATAATGAGAGAAGGTTTCAGGAATCGTTAGATAATCTTACACCCAAAGACGTATACTTAGGGCAAGGGAGAAAATCAAAAAGATAAGAGAAATAATAAAGCAAAATTCTATCAACAAAAAAGATTTTTGATAATAAAACAATGAAATATCAGGTAAATAACTATATTTGCAGTTGTGCACTTTTGTTTGACGACGTACAGCTATTCTCAAAAAATATCTGATGTAAGATTATGCCATACCCGATAGAAAAGAAACTTGTCATAGCCGTTTCATCTAGTGCTCTCTTTGATATGCAAGAGTCTGATGCAATCTTCAGGCAAGACGGTGAAAAAAAGCTTATAGAAAATACCAGCGGAAGAATATTGATAGTCCTCTGAGAACTGGTGTTGCTTTTTCTTTTTGTAAAAAGACTTTTGAGCCTAAATGCCTTTTTCCAAGAGGAACAACCAATAGAGGTAATTCTGTTTTCTAAGAATAGTCCAGAAACAGGCTTACGGGCATTCCGTTCAATCCAGTATTACAAGTTAAATATATCTCGTGCATGCTTCTCTTCAGGCAATTCCAATTATCAATACCTTCCAGCCTTCAATTCAACTCTTTTTTTGACTACTAATATAGAAGATGCTAAAGAAGCATTAGCAAATGGAATCACAGCAGGAGTTGTAGGGAAGCAAGAGATACATGATTCAAATGAAGAAGGGCTTTGCTTAGCATTTGACTTTGACAGGGGTCATAGCAGATGATAGCTCAGAGAAAAGTCTATAAAGAACAAGGTCTAGAAGCCTACCAGGCCTTTGAACAAGAAGATGGGACGCACCCACTAAAATCTGGTCCCATAGCAGAACTTCTCAAGCGAGATCTCATCATTTCAGAAACTAGAGAGAAAAAGGCTCAAAAATCCAAGCTATAAGCGATTGCTAAAACAGCTATTGTCACCGCACGCAATGCGCCAGCTCACGAGCGTGTTGTCTTTACCCTGATTAATATGGGGATCGAAGTTGACGAAGTCTTTTTTTATGGGAGGAGTAGAGAAAGCAAGATTGCTGAATATTCTAAAACCTCATATTTTCTTTGATGACCAAACTAGCCATCTAGAGAATATAAAAGACACTGCAGGAGTGCACATACCTTTTGGCGTTGCAAATTCTCCAGCCTAAAAACTAGCGGTATTGCATAATTAAGGCTTTGGACTTTACAAAAAAATAGAGAATGACTTGATGATGTCCAATACATCAAGCAGCATCAATAAATAAAAGCCAAGCTCTAATGGGTCCTATATAGGGAACTCAATGAAACTTGGTTTGTAGTTTGTCTGTTTTTCGAGGTGTAGAAAAGGGTGTAAATCGCATAATCTGCTGATTTACACCCTTGCTTCCGGAGAGAGGAAGTGGACATCTATACAAAATCATTAAAGATTTATATCAAACTATATCAAAATTATCAGAAAATCAGAAGTTACTGATATAATTTGATATGATATTTTATTTATTGATAACTTAGGTTCTAATACTCCGTGAAAAAGTGGGTCAAGCAGTGGGTCAAATTTTGGGGGTTCAAAAATATCTACATTATTTCATAACTTGTGAGGTTTTTGAGAAAATATTTTACAATAAGTAAAAAGTGGGTCAAATCTAAATGTTTGTACGCTTGTGTATAGATGTAAATCTCATATTAACAGTGTATATTATGCAATTATATTATTGAGATATCGGTAAAAATCTTATACTTAAAAAGAGAATTGCTCTCATTAAAGTAACTATATTAATAGAATTCAAAAGTTGGTAGTTTACCTAAGATAGTTTCTAACTATAACCCTCTATCTTCTTTATTTTTAAGACAACCCATTACGAAGGGAATAAACGAGTTGATGTGGTTAAGCCTAAATATGAACTTGTTGGAACCCATTGTGGACGACGTACATTTATATGTACTGCACTTTATAAGGGTATACCACCAAGTGTAGTAATGAAATGACTGGACATAGTGATTATAAAGCTATGAAGCCATATATCGATATTGCAGATGAAGTTAAGTCTTCATATATGAAAACAGTTTGATGAATAGTATTACTATTTTTCTATCTGGAATAAAAACTTATTATCTTTGTAACGTCGTTTTATAAGCACTTTAATATAATTACTGGTCAAGTTACTGCTAAAAGCCAGTGCACTTTTGTTTGACAACGTACAATGGTCAAGTCTAACAAACTAGGTGGCGATGGTATTAAGCGAAGTCAGTTAACTATCTCAGGATGGTATAGAGGAAAAGAAGGCGTATCACAGTGCGCTATCTAGTAGAGTGACAAAAATTATTAGATCCATTTAATTCTCATGATCCTGCATTTCATATAGAAATCAGGCAGTACTAATTATAGAATCAAAAATTGATAGTCTCATTTAAAAAGAGACTACACAATTATACTATATTCAACAATTGAGGTATATATTACATAAGATATTCAAATATGAAAAAATGTTTTATTTCAATAGTAGTTTTTATTATGCTGTCTTGCATGGCATCTTCGCCTCAGCATAGTCTTCAGTCCCGATTGTTTGGGACTTGGGCAGCAAGTGATGATAAGGTTGCTGTATTCCAAATCGACAAGGATAGTTTGTATTATATTGATGAAGATCCTATTGTGGCGATATCTTATAAGTTTGCAAGTGATAGTATGTCCCTAGACTATTGGGGGAACACTATCGTACAACACATCTCATTTCGCAAGGATACGCTCGTTATGCAAAACAAGTTGGGCGAGGTTAGTCGTTTTGTACCTGTTAAACTAAGCTGTTAATCGTATATAATATAGTTCCTTTTTAATGAAAAAGAAAGATATAATCTCAATAATTCAAGATAATGATATTTCTGAATATTATTCCTTGAAGAATTTAGGTATTGAAGGCTATGCTTTTTCCATACCAAGAAGCGCTTAAAAATAGTGCAAATATGCAAATTTTTTAGTGATTCCAATCTTAGGTGGTGATGTATATATAGTATGAATAATTCTACTATAGAGAACTCAGATGATAATTGGTATTATGATAGGACTCCAAATGAGTCATTTTATGATTACGTACAAAATAGTTGTAATAAATCTGAATCTTACATAAGGACTTTTTAAAAATTATTCTTGTGATAGACCTTTATTTTCCTTTTGTCCTTGAAGATCAATTAGAATAATCGAATACTGGCCGAATAGACGGTGCGGCTCTTGGCTGATTGGTTGGTTCTGGCTCTGATCCCGTTCTTCTTGGAATTGCTGGTGATTACTATGGAGGAGAATTTGGAGGATGGCTCTCTGATACTATTCTGTATGATTGTGATTAAACAATGACGAATATGTAGTTCTGCAAATCGAGTCTGGTAAAATGAGATTTCCATGAATATTCAAAAGTCCGGACTCGTCAATACTGGTAAAACTAGAAAATGCAGTGCCATTACTCGCTTCTAAAAAAACATCTACACTGTCAATGCAGTTATATAAAGATCCACCTATAATCACTGTGTCGCAGGTGCAATTTTTGCGACCCAAAATAGGCTATCTTGTGTGTTATCAAGCACTTCCCAATGTGTTAGTCGTGGATTACACAAAAAATAGGAACGAATTGCTCCTTGCTCTGAGAAATTGACGAAACTGTCTGGTAAACTATTATTTTATGCTCAAAATGTGAAGAACTATTAACGTTTTTAACCAAAAACGTTATCATTGTTTTAAAGTCTTGATGCTTGATGCTTGATGCTTGATGCTTGCATATTTCGGGAAAAAGGATTAACTTTGCATATAGTTTACATTTTATACTAAAGTAAACATTATTGATATATGGCAAATGTGATAATATTGTCAGCAATACTTCTATCCGTAGTTGGAATTAACTATGGTTGTATGAAACTGGCTGTTCTGAATCCAAAACATTATATCAGGGTTCGAATTGAGTGAGGAACCTGAACAGAGAGAATATGACAAAGCGTGGCTTAGACTATTGCATAAATACATGCGCGCTGCTAACATAGTAACACTTATTGGTGGAATCGTAGGAATTATTAGCGGATTACAGATTATTTACTACCTGTTCTTAGTCCTCCCCATTAGCTTTGCTGCACTATTAGCTTATAGCCGTCGAAAGCTTATAGTTAAGAAAAAAGGGAGAAAGCTCGCAATGGTTATTACCATGTTGTTGGTTATTGGCCTTACTTGCCTGCCCATATTGTATTCATCTCAAAATGATCTCAAAGTAATTCTTTTAGACGATAGAATGGAAATTTCTGGTTTGTACGGTCTTGACATACCACTATGTAAAAATAAGTGAGGCGAAATTATGCCAATCGCTTCCCAAAATTAGCATTAAAACAAATGGCTTCGCACTTGGAGAGACTTGTCTGGGACATTTTCGTACTACAGACGGAAAAAGACGTAATACTCTTCACGCATTCAGATAATTTTTATACAACTTACACAGAGTGATGGGAATACATACTATCTATCATATAAAGACGCAAAAAGCTACAAAACAACTCTTCAATAGAATTCAAAAACAAATTGAAATTACAAAATAGGATGGAAATAGAACCATTAATTAAGGAGCCAACTACGCTTACATTTTATAAACTTCCGAATGTGCCAGTCGAAAAACCTTTAGAGTCTGTACTATCCAGAGTTCGGAATATTTTTGTTTGGAAGAGCTGCTGTAATAGAAGGAGCATTTCAAGGATTTTGGACTGTATTAAAGTATGAAACGGGAGGATGGAAGCAATGGGTTAGGTTAGGAAAGTCTTATTCTAAGAGTGGAGACTTTTCAAACAAAATCTCTTCGCTGGGGGCATCATCATATTACACAAAAAGATAGGTAATCCTACTTTAAGAAACATAAATCAAAGTTTGAGAAATACAAAATTTTCCTTATGACAATTGGCGCACTGCTGATCCAGGACATATTCATTATAAATGGCGATTAAATGATGAAGACTCATGGCACTGGTTTCGTTAAATATTAAGTAGTACAATTTATGAAATATTTTATTTTAAAGTGGTCATTAGAAAAAGCAGAACAATAAAAACAAAAACGAAGCTTATGGTGTCGTTTGCTGCATAAGATGATCGCTCCACTCAGTGCAAATCCTGATTTTGATGATAAAATAGAGGATGTTACTCTATGGTTTATTGAATATGACGATGTGGTAAATCATATTGCAAACAGAGAAATTGGATTTGCTAAAGATGGTAGGATTATTGTAAAAAATGCCAGACGATAGAAATTATGGTTATTGGCTGGATACAAATTGCGAATTGGAAGATTTCAAAAAGATGGGTATAAATATGATAACCGAAAAAGAATTTAACGACTTATGGAATTCGGTCTATTACGATAGAGAAGCAAAAAGAATTCAAGCAGACTGTTATCAAAAAAATGGAGACTAAAGAATGTATGCAATCTTGCCTTCACGGACATTTTGGACAGCATCCTTTACGTTATGGATGAGAAGGGGCACGAAAGTCTTCGATGCTTCATACGATGCGTGGGGGCAAGCAGACGGATACGCTCAACACCATTGGGCCTGCACCGTGGTTGCATGGGGCATGAGATGCTGAATGAGTTCAACCTCATCAATATGAATGGGCGTGTCTATGATCCAGTACTCGGCCGATTCCTAAGCCCGGACAAATACGTACAGGAAGGAGACAATAGTCAGAACTATAACAGCTATAGTTATTGTCTGAATAATCCTCTCAAATATGCAGATCCTAGTGGTGATGTATTTGTCCTTGACGATTTTTTCGCAATAACTGCAATGGGTGCAATGATGGGTGTCATGAATGCAGCTATGTCAGACAAACCAATATGGAAAGGAGCTTTATTAGGTCAGCTAGTGCTGCTGCTACTTATGGAATAGAGCTCAATTTTTAATGGCGTTGGAACTTTTGGACATGAACTGTTGAGAGCTGGTGCACATGGCTTATCTAGTGGTGTCTTTTAATGCTTTAAATGGAGATAATTTCTGGAAAGGATTAATTTCAGGAGCAGCTTCTTCAGGAATAGGGTCTTATGCACAAAGCATAAACTTAAACTCTGGACTTATGGTAGCTTCCACTACGGCAATGGGTGGAATCGTTGCATGAGCTACAGGGAGGTGACTTCCTGCAAGGAGCAATGCAGGGGATGACCATAGGACTTTTTAATCATGCAATGCACAATGAGAATATAAATGGAGAAAATGATTATTCTGAGTACTCTGACTATTTGTCCGGTGGTCCTAAAAACGTGTTGTAAAAATTAAAAAGAGTAGTAGTTCTTGGAAAGAATAATGCCCCTCATGAAAAAGCCTTTAGAACCAGTGTATCCAGAGTTTTATATTCTGTTCTCTGGAAGAGCAATAGCAAATGGCGTGGCAGGCATGATAAAAAAAGCGGATTGGGTTTATTCCACGAATTTAGCAAATTGCAAAATAGAACAGTTCAATTTGGTAATAACCCTAACCAAGTGCATCATACATTTAGACATGTGGATGATATGGGTCTTAACAGAAACATGGTGCGAAGTTCCGTTATAAATGATTTGAAACGTATAAGTAATATTCCTGTAGGTAAACCAGTGAATAGAATAATAAATGTGTCAGGTGACAAACTTCAATATACTGTATTCAAAAGGTTGGAGAATGGTGAATATATTTATAATATAGGTCGGATTCATGGAATATAAAAGAAAAATTTTTCCTGAGGAAGTAGCTCTTATTGCCTTTCTAGCGTCCAAAGCTCAATTCCAATTAGAAAGTAATTGGGAAAAATAAATTTATCGCTTATCCTCTCACAAAAGAGAAAAATAGGCAGTATTGGGCTTTTTTTAAAAAATAACCAGAAATATACTCGAAGACAAAGTAGAGTTCTTTCATGTTGCAAGTTTCATGATGTTGATAATGTTGAAGTAGCGGTTTATCTTTTTAATAGATTCTAATGATACGCTCTATGAATTAGATTTTTGGAAGGTAGATGATTCAGAAATTTGCCATATTCCTTCCGTAGACTCTATGGAGGATATCCCGCAGATATAATCAGACATGAAATGAACTTAACTTAACCAGTGTATTCGTATCTGGCGTATCTGGTTCGACATTGGGAGCAAAGGTTGATACGGCGATAGGAGCATGGTTTTGAGGTGTTGGTGCTATTCCTGGAGCAATACCACCTACTAAAGCTCCTATGCTTCCAGAACCTAAGCCAGCAAGAAGACCTTTTCCAAAGCTGTGTCCATCTATTCAAGAATTACCAGTTCCCAAGATAAAGCCACCAGCAAACCCAGCGCTAGCGCCCGAAGCAGCACCTGCAAGGAATCCTGTAGAAGCTATTCCTTGGCTAATCCTGCTGCTCCAGTCCAGAAATTACCTCCTGCCATGGCCACGTTCACTCCCGATGCTAATCCTGCACCGATAGCTCCGGCTACTGCACCAGTGGAGAAGTAGCCAAGTCCCTTAGCATTAAGCTGGAATCCATGTGAACCCAATTGAAGTATAGTCTAATTAGCGTGAAAACACACCGACAGCCTTATTTGATAGACAGACTAGCTGCCAGTGTGAATTTATAGTGTTCAAGAATGTTTATTAAATACCCTTTGTTAGAAGAACTAAAGAGTATTAAAAACGGTTAATTACCACAGCTATTTTTCTCTTCGGTCTCCTCAATACTATTCTCAACGAATCTGTGAGTACTCTTTTGTTATTTCTCATAATGAAGTTTGATGGTAAAACAAATACGACTAAAGAGTCATCAATCCTTTGTTCTTTATCTTTACGTTCATAGCGTAATTGTACTGTAATTAAACGATTCTTTACATGTGTATTATTTTTATATGTATTTGTTTCTGAACAGGGTAATAATTTCCCTACTATTATGTTCTTATCGCAAAATTCTAATTTTAAGGAATCGGGATTCATTACATATTCTCCTTTTTAAATCAAAGAGAAGGTAATGCCAGCCATTGAAGTACATACTGCGAACCTTAACCATACTGTCCTCCGATAAAAGAAAATGTCATAACTAAACTTGTTGTTGTTTAACGGAAGTATGAATCCCATATCGCAAGATTGGACAGATAACATAAAAAAATCATGTACAGCCCAAGCCATTTAATGTGTCGGCCACCAACTGTAACTATCGACAAAATCTTCATAATAGTTTTTTTATTTGCTACAAAATTACCTTTTTAAAAATCAAAGCATATAATCCTTGAAGTCCATCCTGAGACTCTTGCCCGCATCTTCTATCAACTGGATCTTTTCGAAGTCGTTGAAAGATGTGGTCAGCGCATCGCCCGGTATCTTCCCGTCAGTGTTTTTCCACCTCCGTCACGGCATGCGGACGGACATTCTTGTCGTAAGAGAAATTGCCCCCCGTCTTGAAGAGGATGTTGCCGTTGGGGGCATAGCTTATCTTCATAGTTTCAGCTGCCCCGCTCTTCACGGAAACAAGCCTGTCGAGATTGTCGTAGCCGAAAGATTCCTGCGGGTTGTTGTTTCTCCTGCGTGACAACAGGTTGTCGGTGGCACCGTCGAAGGTCTCGCCAAAGGTCTTCAGGACGCTACCTTTTATCATTTACACGTATGTATTGGGTTTGTACCTTCTTCATTCTTCATAAAGAGCGTATCTTGGACTATATTATACTTGTTCTTTTGAATTATCCCATCAAAATACCAAATAATCGTATCTTTTATTTATAGAATATTTGATAGGAGAAGTTCCTTCTTCGTCTACGAAATAGATGGAGTCACTAGTTATTTTTTTAACCATGTAACTCCCTCTAAACTCCAATAACCATATAATGATTTTTGGGGCATGAAATTATGTCTTGTCACATTAGCCAAACAGCTTGTTAATATAATAAAAACAAAAAGAAATAATATTTTTCATACATATAAGTTTTAATGTTGTGGAATCTCAATATGAAAGAAGGGGGCCTTGGAGGGTGTCCATAGATCTAGCACTCTGGATAGTTTGCTATTATTCAGAAGTACGCGATGAAAGGCTGCTCTATTGGATACACTACTAGGAGCTATATCTATAACATTAAGTTGCCTAAAATCTGCACAATGTTTTGACACTTTGCTGGGTCCTTGCCTATAAACCTCTTTTAACATTTTCTATTTGTCAGGATATCGACTTTCTACTGCACGACCTGCAGGAGCATAATTACATGTTTGCTTATTTTTAAAATTATTATACATCGCATTTACTTGCTCTTCAGGTGTTCTTGCTGTGCTTGACATGTTATTCGTGAAACTAATTTTATTTTTAGCATAGGAGAATATCTTTTTATTAGTAATAAATGGGAAATCCATTGGGATCATAATATGTATGCGTAGAAAAATATATTTTCATTTTATTTGTTATATTACCCCCATTTCCTATGCAATTACTATTATGTACCATCCTATCATTGTTGCTTGTCTTGCAAATATACAACCTTTATTAGAAGTACAATAACTAGTGCTGTGATAAAATTTAAATAAAATAGCGGGCTCTTTTTGTATTTTGTGATATAATGAAGAGGTACTTTGTGTTCTATCAACCTTGTTAACTTTGCAAAGGAAAAATAGAAGCAAGACAAGTGAATGCGTGAAGTGAAACGATATTTCTGTTAGGGGCGTGTCACACGAAAAAGAGGGAAATACGGCAAGTAGGGGATAATGTGTTTATGTTATAGCTATCTTGTCTTGCTGGTCCATAAAATGCAAAAACAGCTCTTACCTATAACTCAAAATTAGGGGTTGAGTCTCTTCTTCTGAAAGAATTGATATGATTTGATATAAAAGGTGTACGTTGTCAAACAAAAGTGCACAACTTGACCTCCAATTAAGTTTGGGGTTTTAGTTATAATTATTAATAATAAAAGTATATTTGCACAATGACAACAAAAAGAATTATTCAGTAAATCCTAATCAAAGTTCTTCAGAATCCTTATTAAAGGATATTCGTCGTAATACGAAACGAGTTTGCACTTCAGAACAAAAAAAGTTTTGATTGTGATGGAAGGAATTCGTGGCGAACAGAGTATTGCTGAACTCTGTTGTAAATATAGTATAGCCGACAGCACTTACTACAAAATGGAATAAGGAATCTGTTGAGGCTGGCAAAGCTCGCCTTGATGGTGATACTATTCGTGAAGCAACAAGCGACGAGGTAAAGGAACTTCGTCAGGAGAATAGTCGCTTAAAAAGAAGCTCTTGCCGATTTGGTAGTTAGATATGATGTTGTAAAGCTTGAAACTCATCGAATAAGCCCTATGCATGAATCGTATATACGTTATAGTGCGGAAGAGAAAGAGAGCATCATTCTAACAATAAAGCGTTCAGAGTTAAGTATTGTTCAAGCACTTAAGCGTTTAGGAATCCCAAGACGTACCTTTTTTATAATTGGTATAAGAAATATGCTATAGGAAGTTTGAATGTTCTCAGAGAAACACATTGCAGAGCATCTACAACGTGGAACCGCATACCTGATAAAATGCGACAAATAGTGGTTGAACTTTCTTTAGAGTATCATAAGCTCACCCCCAGGGAATTGTCAGTTCTTTTATTGGAAGAGAGTCAGATATTTGTTTCGAGTCAAGCTTTTATCGTATTTTTGTACGAAAGAGGTCTATTGGAACGTATGGAGCATGATTTTATCTTTGCAGCTGATGAATTCCATCATAAGACTAAATTCGCCAATGAGATGTGGCAGACCGATTTTACTTATTTCAAAGTCAAGGGTTGGGGCTGGTATTATCTCTCTACGGTAATTGATGACTACAGCAGGTATATTATCCATTGGGAGTTATGTTCGAGTATGACTTCTGATGATGTATCCAGAACAATAGATAAAGCAATTGAGAAGGCAGGAGTTACATTCCAGAATCCTCCTTGTCTGTTATCAGATAATGGACCATGTTATATTGCTTCCTCTCTCAAACAGTATCTCTGTAAGGAATATAATATCAAGCATATCCATGGCAAACCCTTGCATCCGCAGACGCAAGGAAAGATAGAACGATATCACAGATCGATGAAAAATGTGATTAAGCTAAATCATTATTTTTGTCCCTCTGAATTGGAAAATGCTATCGATGGGTGGGTGAAATATTATAATGAGAGAAGGTTTCATGAATCGTTAGATAATCTTACACCTAGAGATGTATATTTGGGGCAAGGGGAGAAAATCAAAAAGATAAGAGAAATCATAAAGCAAAATTCAATCAAAAAGAATTTTTGATAATAAAACAATGAAATATCAGAGTAAATAACTACATTTGCAGTTGTGCACTTTTGTTTTGACAACGTACAATCTCAATGAAAAACCGTTACTGGAAAAATACGTAGGAGAATTCGAAGGTGTAAATGTGTTTGCAACCAAGAAACTTGAGTAGTTTAGTTACTCCAGAATCTGATGGATACTATCATTATCGAGCAGTTACTGTCCCTGAGCGTGGAATCATTGCTGGAGAAGGTGTCTTCACTAGTGGTCAAAGGGCTGGTCAAGCTATGATGCAACATGAATTTGGACATATCCTTCAGTATCGTATGTTTGGCCCTGCAGCATATTGGCATGTAATCGCTCCAGAAAGTTTCTGCCAATGCAACATTCTTCTCATCTTCCCATCATAAATATTGGACAGAAACATGGGCCAACTACCTTGCAAAAGGTCATTTTAGAGGTCTCTGGATAGGGGAGTTGATTATCCAATAAAAATATTAGTACCTTTTAATTGGTGGAAGATGGTACTTGCTCAAATGCAGGGAATGATGATGGCTAAACCACGTGGATGTATTTAAATCACTTACTAAAAATATATGAAAAATAGATAAGAAATATAGAAATTTGTTAGGTGGTATTGCGATCATTCTTAGTTTTGTCTCTTCATGCATCCCTATATGTGATTCAAGGACTATCGCCATTTTCACGAATCGTACGAATGACACCTTATTTATAGGTGCCTCCCACTACGATACGATTGATAGTGTGGATTGTCTATTGCAACCTGCATATTTGCCTATTGATAGTGACCTCTATCCTTCTAAGGTGACGTTGTGGAATGGTATTGATGTCCAAGGTGACATCGTATATCCAGACTCGTTGTTTACCATAGATGGCAATTATCTATTCAACAATACTGATACCTGCTATTTCTTCTTAATCAAATGGAAAGATGCTAAAAATCATTTATGGGATGAAATCCGCATGAAGAAGTTATATCGTCGAAAAAAATAGTTGTTCGAGATTGTAACGGTAAGTTTGATCAGACGATTCAATAGAAAGATCCTAACCATGTCCCATACTCGTCGAAGGATACGCTATAGCATAAGGTCATAGATGAGTTACAAGATATGTTAACCCGCTGATAACTGTAGATATATAGATTATCAGTGGGTTTTCTTGACTTTTGGAAAAACTATCGTGAATTGGTTCTGTTCACCATTTTTCGTGCACTTTTGTTTGACAACGTACAGATATAAAAGAAAAGTATCATAACTACTTGTAGCTATGATACTCACGTTTTTGTTAGGATTTCTCTGTTGGTATGTTCAGAGTACCCTAAAGCGGAGAGAGAGCTCTTTCTCTTGAACCTTCAAATAGTATCATAAACGTTCAATCTATTGTATAATAGCCCTTTAATTAGAATACTAATAAAATGAGATTTCATGGAAAATCTTTGGTAGAATCAATTTTTGGGTGTAAATTTGGGTGCATAAATCAATACACCCGAAGATATGAACATCAAACGGAATATCATCTTCACATTGAGAGCAGGAAAAAGGACGGAGTTCTTATCACAGAGAATGTGCCTATCCGTATGCGTGTTAATTTTGCTTCCAAACGAATTGATTTTACAACAGGTTATCGTATTGATGCTGTGAAATGGGATTCTGATAAGCAGCGTGTAAGAAATGGTTGCACAAGCAAACTGAAACAGTCAGCCTCTGAAATCAATGCTTCACTTTTTGGGCTATTATACAGAGGTGCAGGAAATCTTCAAAAAGTTTGAAGTAGAAGAAATAATGCCAACCGCTGAACAAATTAAAGAAGCATTCAATGCGCTGCACAAACCTATAGAGGAAGAAGTCAAACCGAGAAAACCAGCACCTAACGCTTTCTATAAGGTTTTCGATAATTTTGTGAGAGATTGTGGACAACAGAATGATTGGACTGATTCTACTTATGAGAAGTTTGCTGCTGTGAAAAATCATTTGATGAACTTTCGTGATGGACTTACATTTGATTTCTTTTGATGAGAAAGGTCTAAATGATTATGTTACCTATCTTCGTGATGTAAAGGAAATGCGCAATTCTACTATTGGCAAGCAACTAAGTTTCTTGAAGTGGTTTTTACGCTGGGCTTTCAAGAAAGGTGTACATCAGAACAATGCTTACGATAGTTATAAACCTAAACTCAAAAGCACACAGAAGAAAATCATCTTTCTCACATGGGAGGAACTGAACAAACTCCGAGAGTTCGAAATACCAGCTGCCAAGCAAGCTTTTGGACCGGGTGCGTGATGTATTTCTTTTCCAATGCTTCACAGGTTTGCGTTATTCCGACGTGTTCAATCTTCGCAGAAGTGATATAAAGGGCGACCACATTGAGGTAACGACAGTTAAGACTTCTGATAGCCTGATTATCGAATTGAATAAACATAGTAAAAGCAATTCTTGATAAATACAAGGATGTGGCATTTGAAGATAACAAAGTGTTGCCTGTCATTACCAATCAAAAAGATGAACGATTATCTTAAAGAGTTGGCAGAATTGTCAGGTATTGACGAACCTATACGTCAAACTTATTATAAAGGTAATGAGCGCATTGATGAAGTTACACCTAAATACGCCTTACTTGGAACACACGCTGGTCGTAGAACGTTCATCTGTAATGCGCTTGCATTGGGTATTCCTCCGCAAGTAGTTATGAAATGGACTGGGCATAGCGATTACAAGGCTATGAAACCTTACATAGATATTGCGGACGACATCAAGGCAAATGCCATGAGTAAATTCAATCAATTATAACACCGAAACAATATGAGCCAGGAAATAAAGCAGAGAAGCAATATTTATCTCGTTGTTCGAGCCATCGGTTCTGACCTTGAACATACGCAAGTACGCATGATAGCCTCTGCAAATGCAGATATGCTTTTCCACTATTGGAAAGTAGGGCATTTTATTCTCTACCTCCAAAAGAAAGAAGGTTGGGGAAGTAAAGTTATAGATAATCTTTCCAAGGCGATACGTTCTAAATATCCTGATAAGAAAGGTTATTCCACTCGTAACCTTATCTATATGTGTCAATTCGCCAAAGCCTATCCTATGGAGATTCTATTAGAAATGGGTAAGGTTGAAAAACAGCTTAATAGTACTTCGGTAGATAATGTATTACAACTTACAAACGAACTCAATCAATTTACGCAAGAACCTCTTGCGCAAATTCAAGCTACAGATAATCAAGGAAATATAATTACGCAAGAACCTCTTGCACAATTAGGAGAGATTTCAGAAACAGTGTCTGTCATCTACCAACACGACATAAATCTGATAGAAGACATTTTTAAGCAGTCTGCCGTAGTTCGTACTAACTGGGCGAGCCATGTTATATTGCTTAATAGCAAGCTGCCTTTGGGTGAACGTTATTGGTATATCACGCAGGCGGTTGCCAATGGCTGGAGTAATGTCCTGCAAATGCAGATTGAGACCAATCTTTTGCTCGGCAGATTACGACAACGAAAGTGAGCAACTTCTCTGTGCGATTACCCAAACCGCAAAAGCGACCTTGCCAACTATCTAATGAAGGATCCTTGCATCTTTGACATGATGGGACAGACAGATAAAATGGTAGAACGAGACATTGAACGACAATTGGTTTCTGCATATCACCAGATATCTTTTGAAATGGGTAGTGGCTTTTGCATTTGTGGCACAGTAGAAGCGTTTTTGAAATAGGAGATTCTGATTTCTATACCGACCTCATTCTCTATAACATCCAACTACATGCATACGTAGTTGTCGAACTCAAAAGCCACACCTTTTAAGCCCGAATATATGGGGCAACTAACTTCTACATTAATGTAGTAGACGATACTCTCCGTGGCGAGCACGACAACAAGACCATCGGCTTGCTCCTCTGCAATGGTGGCGATAAGGTGGTAGCGCAATATGCTCTCTCTGGCTATAACCAACCTATCGGTGTAGTGATTACAAACTATCAAAAGCAATTCCCGAGAATCTAAAAATCTGCTTTTACCTACGCTGGAGGAAGTTGAGGAGGAACTAAGTAAAATCATTAACTGAAACTATTTTGTAAAAAATATCTTTATAAATCTATGGTCACAGGGAATGAATATATATTTGAAGATATCTTTCAAGCAAGAGATTATATACTTAAAATTGAACAGGAAAAATTAAAAAGTGATACCTTTCATCAAAAACCACCTCTCATTTTTCCTATTTCTGATTTCAATCTTTTCTCAGAAAAAAATTAGATATTAGCCCCCATTCCTATGGATAGTCTTGAAAATCCTAATGCTGCATATTTTTAATTGTGCAGAAGAAAGTAAATTTATTATGACTCGACTTATGTCTGGTCGTTATTCACTCAAGCCTAATTTAAGAAAGAGAAAGTTTTTATTCAGAGGTGAAACTGAGTTTCACAATCCTTGTAAACCCAACTTATTTATAGATACAAAGAAATCGTATTTTTTTAGATTCTATGATTTACGGAGATGAGGTGTTCTGCTTGATATTATCACACCCACTTGTACAACTACTCGACATGGGGGCATGCTTAATGGTGAGCATATTCGTTTTGAGATGAATCTATATGGCTTGATCCAGCATTATTATAATAAAACTGCTTTGATAGATTTGACAAGTGATATTAATGTTGCATTATTCTTTGCAACTCAACAATACGATAGGGGTACAGATTCATATTCGCCAATAATAGATGAGAACCATAAAGTTGGAGTTCTATATTATTATGCCATTGATTATTTTAAAGATTTCAAACCCCAGTTGAATGGGGAAACAACTTTCTACTATAGGATTACAAGTATTTCCAAGAAGTGGTGAGCAAAAAGGATTTCTTGATCAATGTAATAAAAATACAAATTTCAATGAACTTCCCCAATTGAATGCCTTTCAATTCAAGCATAATGCAGATATTGCAAAAATCTCTAAACAAATGGATGGAGGGAAAGTTTTATTCCCTCATGATGTATTACAAACTTACTGGGGAAAAAAAGTTAAGGAATAAGGACTTGGTATCATTAGATGCTATAAAAAAATCAATTTAACTCGGAATAAAGAAGAAACAATTGAGTCTATACGTATAAAACTTAAAGAGTATTACAATATAGAAGTGGGAAACTATAAACCAGCATTAACAGCTAATGAATTACAAGAATATTATGAAGCTGTTAAGAATGAATGTCTTTGGGAGAATTTTTTTGTGATCAGATACACATTCCTGGTGATAAAAAGTGGAAAAATGATGTCTGATTTACTAGATGTACCAAATAAGCCAGAATATGAAATGGGCTTTTAAAGAAGGAATTCTACATTCTGTAGATTACGATAAAGGATTTCTACTAAAAATATAAACATATTCTTGCATAAATATGAGATGAGCTACTCCAATTCTCTACAAACTTAACTATGAATTGAAGTAGCTTTTGAAACGGTTCTTTCCTCTAATATGTTATTTAGTTCCTTGCTCTAATCTAATTACTACTGTATATCAGGTATTTACGAATACGCGTGAACGATAAGAAGATATAAATGAGGCTGTAAAGCCAAACAAATATAAATATCGATAGCTATTTGCGATTCTTGCCAAGCATCTTCTCTTCCAACTGAGGCAGATGCTCTATGATATTCTCATCAATCTTAATTGAGTATGTACCAGTTGTGTTATGGAGCGTCTTTTTGAATCGTACCCTTCTCGGTATTCTTGAACCAAGAATGGAACAGATTGACTACAAACATAGCCAGCACCTCGTTGTCTATGTTATATTGATGTCCGATGTTCCAAGCAAAGTTCTTTAGGTCGGTCTGCTTCAGTTTCTTCTTTTCAATCTTCACCGATACACAATTCACAATACCATTATACTGTACAAGCAGTTTAACGGCTTCCTCAATCTGGAAAAGTTCTTCATCGCTGAATCCGTGTGGAAGGAAAACAAGACGGGTATATCTAAGAATTTTATCAAGTTTGTCCTTCTCTTGCTTTTCTTTCGCTTCTGCCATTTGGGTGCGGTCAATGTGCAGTTGTTGAATAAACGGAGCCAAATCTCGCTGTGTTTTTTTAAGAGTCTCTTCGAGTTCTGACATAATCTGTGGTTTCAAATCATTTGCCACTTCCGAAGTCTGAGGCTTTTTGTTGTATAGGCTGGGGAACCACATCACATTGTGGTGTTTCTATCACAGACTTTGTTTCCAGCTTCTTTTGAATGTCCTCCAGATGCTTTATGATGCAAGCGTCCATATTCTCCTGGTCTGCTCGATTGTTCAACTCCTTTCTATTGCTCTTGAAGTAAGCATAGAGACATTGTTTGATGCCATGAAGCGACAATACAAATACAGCATATCCACCTATAAATATAGGTATAGTGACAAGAAAGCAAAGTAGTTCCTTGTCCTCACCTATCAGTTGCTGCTCAATCTTGTAAGCGCCAACTATATAGGTAATGATAATCAGCCCTAAGAATGACGTGCCAATATAGCGATGCACTCCTTTAGCAGACGGAATGCGAAAAATGTCTATCTCCATGATTACAATGACTTTATTTTCTCCTGTGCAACAATAATGGCATCGTTACACAAGTCTCGTTCCTGCTCATCCTCAACAGCATCAATGAACTTGTCTGCCAGCCATAAGGTAAGCATTTCTTTTTTTCATCCTGATGAAGATACTCTGCAAGCTTGATGACCTGCTCACGCTTTGCTCTTCTGTCACCACGTTCAATCTTACTGAACATTGGGGGTATCAATCTCTAGGAATGCAGCCAACTGGCGTTGTAGCAAACCTTGCTCTTCTCTGAGCTCTTTAATCTTATCTCCGAATAACATGTTTATATCTATTTTTAGTCCTTCAGCAAGTTACCAGCAAGTTACCGGCAAGTTAAAACTAATTGTTTATCTGCTTTTAATATCAGTAATTTGGCAAGATTACATACTTTATTATTGGTGTTTCGGGCAAGTTACCAGCAAGTTAAATCTATGCCCAAATTGGGATATACTTCATATAACGAGGAGCTGTATTGGGGGTCAAGTACTTTTATTAAGTTCTTTCCAATCGCTTCCTTGATTAATCTAGAAGAACTGCTGGATGATGTTTCAGGAATGCCAAACCTGTCTCTAAGCGATTTGTTAGTCAAGGCATCACCTTGTATATACATCAGACAGGCATGGAGATAGCATGACCAAAGTTTGTCCTCCATAGGAATATTGCTAAATTCCATTTCAGAGAATAGAGTAACCTTGGTGCTATCTTGGAAAACTTCTATTCGAGGAGCTGGGAGATATTGAGCTTCACACGCCAGCACCATTCTGTCCCAACCACGACCAAGTTCTTCACACATCTTCAGTCGACGCATGAGAGAAGCTAATTTCTCGTTTCGTGACTTAGGAGGGTTATCAATGATACGAAGTACATCTACCAATGGAGTACCAGGATTCGTCACCCTCAATACGATTGTCGAATATTTCCACTACAGGAGCAGCCCCTGTTATGTACAGGTCTTGATGAATAAGACTATTTGCGATGGCTTCTCTTACAGATGGCAGTGGGAACTTGCTTGTTGTTGACAGTTGAACGGCATTCACATCCTCGTTACTTGGCAATAGAGCATTCACATAACGCACGATATTCTCAAAGCAAATGGCATAGCCCTGTATAAACGATTCTTCTTTCTGTATCAGCAGTCGGTTGATTCCCTTATACTGAATCACTCGCATGGCTTTACGTCCTAACCTCGCAAATTCGTTCAGGTCCTTTGCAAATAGCAGAGCACCTAAGTTCGTGATTGAATAAAGACCATTATCCTGCTTCTGGATGATTCCATCCTCATTCAGATAATGCACTATGGCATCCTTTTCTGCTGGCTGAGGAATCTTTTAACAAGGTAAAGTATGCATCCACTTGAAGCAGCCTGATGATGTCCTCATACCGCTGATCTATCTTTACACATACATCTTCAAACAGGGCATGGCGCAACTTATCCCATAGCTGAGCACGAAAGACAGGGAACTCATGCAGTTTCTTGGTGTAACTGCCACTACGGATGTAGTCAATCTTCTGGAACGCAACAGGCTCGTTAAGGGCCTTGTGGATTCTAATCAACTCAACATGCTTACCATCTATGTCAGCACCATAGAATTCAAAAATCTGCATTCTTGGAAAGAAGATAGCGAAGCCAGTTCTCCAACTCCTGCTCACCTTTCTTTTCAAGTTGAAGACGTACTTTAGTACCAACAATCTCATGTGAACCATCATCTACGCCCCAAATCATGTAGGCATAGTCACGATCGTTCAAAGTAGCACTATTTGCTAGAGCACTAATGTCCTCACCAACCATTGTCGGCTCGCAATTGTTGCGTTTAAACTCAACCCAGCCAACTTCCTTGGGAAGCTTGCAGAGTTCTTTTACCAGTATGTCGATATTTCCTATCATTTCTTTGTTCTTTTTATGTATTGTAAAAATAAGGAACGAAATCAAGTATACACTCTGATTTTATAATATATCCCAGATTGTTTGGAATAGCTGCTACGGACATCGCTTTTTGTTGCGAATCTGGAATAGATACGATTCTGATGTCTCCAGTAACAGTTAATTGAGGCCCGGCATATAGAACACCAACAAATAGCACCCTAGAACTTCCCAAATTTAGATTACCTTGCGTATCTCTATAAGCACCAACATTGCAGATTAATACAGGAGAGCCACTTGATCCAGGGAAACAAGCAGCATCAATAAGAAATTCTTTCCATTGTAGTCAAATGAAATATTTGTGGCTGTAATTCCCCTCCGAATTATAGGCATATTATTTGTACTATCCCACAAACCATTGGGATAGCCTATCATGATAATTTCTTCAACAGCGTCTACAGATGACAAGTTGTCTGCCGTCGGTATTAGATCATTATCGAGACAACGATAAAAAGATTCTTGCCTTTCGATTTTGCATCATTAATTAAAGGTAATATTGGCAACACACAAAAGATCGACATCGTTTTTCGGATGAAAAAAATCCACATTTTTCTCAAATGAATTTTCATATGTAATTATAAAATGTTCGGTATATTTAGGATTAGCATTTTCATCTGCTGTCGTAAACCTAAATACTCCTTTTTCATTCCTTTTACAACATGCTTATTTGTAACTAATAAGGGGACTATTCCGCCTTTAACTTTCAAATTAAAGAAGAATCCTGTACCAGAAAAATATACATCCCTTTTTCATCTTCAGTTTCTATGCGTGTCGTGCAGAAACTTAGTTGCTCGTATATCGACAATTTATTCATAAGAATCAGTTCAATGATTATAAATACATAATGGCAGATTATTGTATTACCCAAATAGCTGGCATTTCAGCCTTGTACTCATGATTGATGTAATACACACAAACTACCATTTTATTTTCTTTACACAATTTAGATCTCTTATTATAGCATCCTTCATCTCCTTTTTGGGAGTTCTCGAATGATAGACATTTTTCATATTGAAAAGTTTTTGCATATTGAGATGCTGCCAAAGCGCTTTTGCTGGAATTCCTGTTTGAATAGATAGTTGCCATACTTGTTATTTTTGTCGTTCGAAATAATGAGGGTTTAGTTCTTTATCAAAATAATGTTTTCGCTTTATCCAAATAAAACCGTCTCCTCTTGTTATTACAGCGACGTCTACTGGCCCCCAACACTTTCTTCATCAGTGGTAATATGCCTTTTTTTAAACATGTCATACGTACAAGACTTTCTGCCATATCTGCAAGGTCTTCTTTTGACAAGAATGCAACAGTGTTCAAAAGTTTATCAACATAGTTGTTTTGGATATAATCATTTAAAAAACTAATAAATGAACTTGTTTGGTTGGATATTTCAATATTATGTAATGCATCTAATAAAGTATTCGGAGCATCTGCTTGGGATAGTACATCAATAATGTTGTTTCTAAAGCCATCAAATGCTAATAATAAACTCTTGTTAATGGTATCTCTTAATTTTTGGTCAATACCTCTAACTACAGTGTTGGACACATCCGTTTGAGCGAACGGAGCAACACATGCGTTTTTTTGATTTGAAACTTCATAGTTACTTAGCTCTACAGATTTTATCTTATTGTCAAAAAGCTAAAGATACTTCATAGTGATAATATGAAGGAAATAATTCCTCCTCACCGTATCCCCAGAAAACAAGGCCAGTTTGAGATAAATAAACTATTGTATCCGCTGATATTATAGAAAAAAGCGTAGTAAGAAATGTTTGGGGAAAATCTTTAGGACATGCTGGGTCCTGTATTAAGTCAGATAATACGGAGTCGATGATTTCATTAGCATAAATCTGAAATTGACTTATTTTATATGAATTAAATTCAGATGTTCTGTTATGCAATTTGTAGTCTTCCGATAATTCTGTTAGAAATGAAATCATTTCACTGAATAATGAATTTGAATCAATATCAGTCTTGCTTAGCTCTAATTGCTTTTATGGCTGTTGATTTTGCTTCTTCCTTAAGTTGGTGAGCAAGATAGGCTACTTGGGCTTTTTGATCTTCAACACTAACTTTTGTCAGAATAACATTATGAAGATAGCCCCAGAAATCTTCTGCATAATCTTTTCAACTTAGGGAATGACTGGTCTTTCAAATGAACATCACGATATGTTTTAAAAAAATAATTTCCATGGGATTCCATGAAAATCTAAGTTGTTATAAATAGCAATACCAACAGGATATTTTTGATAATTCAAATATCTTGTTGGTGTTGTTTGTTATTTTATTAGTTGCGGACGTGGAATAAGTTGCAGCACTATCTGCAGCAATAGCAATTCCCTTTTTGTTTAGCGTTCCTACAATAGCTGTCATATTCAAAAATTTATTTAATACTTCTGTTTACTTGGAATAACTTCCCTTACTCCTCCCTTGGGATTCTCAACATCTCCTTTGTAACGTGGAATTAAATGCATGTGGCAATGGAATACACTTTGTCCAGCATATTCACCAACATTGATGCCTATATTGTAGCCGTCAGGATGGAAACGTTCATCAACTTTCTGCTTCACATATCGCAACACCACATTCATTGCCTCGCGCTCGTGATTAGTGAGATCAAAATAGTTGGCAACATGCTGTTTGGGGAATTATCAGGGCATGACCTGGAGAAACAGGATAACCATCGTAGAATGCAACGCACGTAGCTGTCTCACATATTATTTCAACCCTCCTTGATAACCTACAGAAGGGACATTTCTCACCGTCCTTGCGAGGTAGTTTGTTAAAGTGGTTGTATTGATACAGTTCGTAACTCTTGTTGGCAACGAGACTCTTGTATGGCAATTTGACGTTGCACTGATAGGGTATATTGTTTATGTATGGCGTGGAGTCGGAAGCCTTCTTCTGTCAAGTCACGACGTACTGCAAAAATATGCAGTTCCTTTTTGAGAGAGAAGATTAGTAACATTCATCAATACCTCCGCTTGGGCATAGGGCTCAAGAACATTCAGTACATAATTACAGATGATGGTATCAAACTTTCCTTCGGGGAAGTCGGGCCGATAGTAATAGTCATATCCTGTAATGTCGTATCCTTGCTTTTTCAGTTCGTCAGTATCGAATCCGAAACCGCAACCGAAGTCAAGAATCTTTCCTTTCAGCAGTTGATGTTGCATGAGGGTATCTAGTCGGCACAGAAAAAGTCTGTGCGTTTGATAGCCGTGAGGTAGGGGATGATTTATTTTCTCTGGTTCCATAATCATTTTAGTATTTCCAGACCTCAAAAACCCATATTCAGGGCAATTTGGTTGATTGGATTAAACGTTCTTTCGTATAGTTTGCGAAAATGAGCATCATCCATGTTCGCCAGTTCTCTTGCCGTATAACCGAGAGAAATGAAGTCCTCCATAACCTTCGGCTCCTTTATTATTCTTAATTAGCAATTGTAAGGAATGATGTTGTAATTCTGCCAATTTAGGCAAGTAAACGTTCAAGTCTGGGAGATTATTACTCTTTGAAGAATTGATGCTGCCGTCAGAAGGAATTAGGGTTCCATAACAAATCATGAGAAACAAAAACTCCATGGGATAAAATGATCAAGATCATAATCTTTCGGATGAAGTTCCTTGTCTGTATAGATGCAATGAATAGGACCTCCTATTTCCATCACCATATCCCAATAATTATGCTGCCTTGCAAGTGAATTTCTAACTTCAGGACGAATCAATTTGCTAGAGATGGCTGGTACGTTGGGATTCCTTGTTTGCAAGAATAACGTAAGATTCCAATAAGCAAAAATCTATTAAAAATATTGTAATGTGTATGCAGATAAGTGTCCCAAGCATTATTGAGAACGATGTAGAAATCCGAGTCCTCCTTGTACAAAGCATATAGACTTCCATTCTCCAATGTCTGGGAACGTCTGACCATCTCCTTGTCATCAGAAGTATCAATCCACGGACGCAAAAAGCGATAGGGAACATTTAACGTTAGCGTTGTTAGTAATCGCTTTATTTGCTTGTCTTCCAATCTGCTTGTTAAGCCTTCAATGATTGTCTGAGAATTGGCATCAATGGGAATCTGTGTGATGTGCTGTAAATCCATCACAATATCAAATAGAGAATCGCTCTTACCAAAGGACAGGCGGAAATAGTGAATAGGATACCATGCATTTGCAACCATTCTGATTACGATGTCCCATACGCTAATTCTCGGATTGTCCGATTTTGCGTGTATCTGCATAATCGATACAAACCAGAAGAATTTGTATGTTGCAACCGTATTTGAGAAAAATCTTCCCAAAGCTGGTTCGTGGTAAGTATGTCAGACGTCGATATTTTGCATTAAATATTCATTATTTCTAAGTATATTTTTAATATCTGCGAATTTTCTTATTCTGAATTGTCAAATTTTTGGATACAAAGATAATAATAAATAATGTAAAAAAGCTACAATGTTATGCGAAAAAAACTATAGTATTTTTTTAGAATTAACAATAAAAGGCAACTATAGGTGACAAAAATTCCTATAGTTGCGCTTTTTGCATGGGCTCTTTTCTTTTTTTATTCTCGATAGGGTTCGATTAGTACTTCAACCACTGAAGGAGTAATTGTAAAATACACCAAAGTGAATATAGTGAGGGTAACATACGAGATGCCAGCCCACCACCAGAAAACCTTGGGTGACAGGAACACTCCTTGGCAAGACTTTATGAAAGACTTGATTTCTTCGTTCTGATCGCGAAATTCTTGTAGCTGCAACCTCCTATGGTTGGCAAGAAAATCTGTCTCTGCTTGAATCAGTTTCTCTCTTTGCAGATTGGATGGTGGTTAAGCACTCATCGGTCATTTCAACTTTTAAAAACTGTAGCCTCAGCACGGGTAACGGCACGGCAGAATGCGAAAACAGCCATGTCCATGCTATCAGTGGCTGCTTTCATCGCAATCACCATATCTGTTCCGTCTTTTGCGAGTCTTCTCAACTTTTTGAATGCTATCGTGCAAGTCGCTTATAGTTTTGCTTAAGAGTTGAAGTTCATTGTCAAGATTAGCCTTTTGCTCCTTGACCTCTTCCTGTTTGTCGATTTCTTCGACAAGATTACTATACTTGGACATAACGAATTGTATTTAACGGTGTGGACCTTTATATTTTCTAATTTGTTTGCATAGCCAGTTGGCGTGTTGGGCACAGCGTCGAGCCCTCTCACACTCATCTTCATCATCGTCCTTGCCCCAGTTTGATGACGTTGAGCCACCGCCACCACAGGATTCTGAAACTGTTGTGGCAGCATCGACGTAGTTCATGAACAGTTGCATCGCCACATTCAAGACGTTCTCAAATGGCACAGATTCGTCGGGTGATTCTATAGCCTCCTTCATTGCCATGTATGCTTCCGTTGGTATTGCGATGGAATAATTCTTACCATCAACAGACAATATCTTCCTGAATACAGATGGCATTTCTGGTTTTGGATTGGACGACGCTCTGACGTGCAGAATTGTGTTCTGTGAGCGACTTCCGTTCTGTAGTCTGAGAGGTGTCAACAATAGAATTGGGCTTGGCAATACCTGGAGCAACAGGATGAAGCTTCTTCCATGTGCCTTTAAGTTTGGGGAACGGTCAGGTTACGACCTTTACCCAACGTGGATGACTTGAAACGGGAGTTACCACGAAGTATGGTGTACCCATGGAAGACTCCTTGTTTGTCACGTTGCTCATGCACTTTGTAACCACAATTTTCAAGATTGTGCTTGTAATCGTTCCAGTAATAATTAGCCATTCCACGTAGGATGTTATAACAGACTTCCATAATCTCCTTTTGATGAGCCTTGTGAATATCCTCGGGCAACTCCCAACCACGTTCAACGTTAATGGCATGAGCAGCCTTGACTGCACTATCGCCAATGAAGGAGTCATTCATGAGATTTCCGTCAAGGTCGATGCGGTTGATGAGGATGTGAAGGTGAGGAATGCCAGACTTCGCATCAAAGTGAAGACAGGCAAAAATCTGTGCTCTGTCCAGATTGAACTTGCCAAATCCCTTTTTCTTCCCATCCTTGGTTTGGGCAGCTTTCTTGAACTCATCGAGAAAGCGAAGCGCATATTGCTACCAGTCATTGAGCGTCCATCCTTTGGTTTCATCAAGGGAAGGGGAAACCTCCATCCGAAGGGTCGGCTTTTTCGACTGGCTTGCGCCTGAATTTCGGAACATACTTCAGGTGGATGGTTTCCATTGCTCCCCACATGGCGAGAGGAGTAAGCCCGTCGCCAAGGTTACGTGTCAGCACCATGTCGGCGCGATTATGTTTGGTGGCATAGTTCGTCATGGCTGAGCCATGCGAGATGAGACCTTGCTTTTGCTATCATACCATTATCTTTTTGAACATACTTTCTATTTCTACTAATCTGCGGATAAGCCTGTTAACGCCCTTAATCCATTGGTGCATGAATTGCTCGTTGCGAAAGTACTTCTTACGCTGTTCCTGGGTTGTGCCATGAAGGGCATTCTTAATCAGAATGAGTTCCCCTCAGGCTGCTTTCAGTGACATCAGGGCTTCTGCCTCTTTATCGCTCATCATTACCTTCGGCTCCTGCCTCAAAGAGGTATCGTGGATATACTGACTTTTTCTTCAGTCCACAGGCAGAAGCCATCTCTATAATTCTCTGATTCTCGTCAGGCGTATAGCACACGGTGATACGGGGATTGCGCCCTTTTCGTTCAATTGTCTTATTCATTTGTAGATGGGTTTATCGTTATGTTATAACTGGGATTGGTCAAATCGATGCGAGCCTGCGAGTATTGCAAGAGGTCAAATAGTCTGGCAAGTAGCGAAGTGGATTGTCGGACATTGACACTTCTTGTTTAGAGAATACGAAAATTCAGGCTCTTTTAGGTGGCATTTCCTTTCCCAATCGTTATCTCAATTAGAATGGCTGATTGCCTTGATGCTGAGTCTCAACAACCAGCCAGTCTCCATTAGCAATTAGGGATTCAGCACAACTCCGTAGACGCTCTCGTTAGCATTCTCATTCTCGTCTTTTTGAGAGTGAATGCCCTGAGAGTAATCATAGGGAAATGAAGTGTGATTAAGCTATCGTTACGAGCAATAGCTTCAGAAATCTGCTTTTTGGTCATCATCTCAAAGCAAAGTTCATCAAGAGGGGTATCGCAATTATTTCCCTTATGCACTACGTCATCAGTAGAGGTAAAGCTTGTGATGCATGGCTCGATAGCGAATTCATTCTCGGAGGGTGAATACTTTAGCAATCCATTCTGCTCCAAGTCGTACATGATGTGGAGCACATCCTCAGGAGCAACCTCCCAACGTTCTGCGAGTTTGTAGAGATGGAAGAAAGCCGTAGGACCATACACAAGTTGCGGCTCTGTATCGTCCTCATCCATAGAAAACGATGCTGTGAGATGGGACATGATGTCCATAAAGAACTTGGCGTTAATGCCGTTCATAAGAAAAATTGAATTCCTTCTGTGACAATCTGAGTGTCACGGACTTGATGTTTGAGATCATAATTTTACAAGATTTAAAAAGTTTGTGAATTAGTTAATTATTGCGGTATGTACCGTTCTTGAATACTATTTTTTCTCCACTATCTCGTTGAGACGGTCTGCGATGCGGTCATCGTAGTGCTCACGGATTTGTTGTGGAGTAAGGTTGGTGGTGATGATGGTGAAAAAGCTGCTCTTCGTAGCGCTTTGTCAACAGGTCTATGACTGGAGTATAGACGTTACCGTAGTCCATCACCTCAGAGGGCTCGGTGCCAAGATCATCGATACCAAGCATATCCATGCTGATGAGTTTGCGGTATGCATCATAGTTGTTCTTGCACAGGTATGCAATGTATTTGGCATCCACTATCTGGATTCCGTATGTGCCATCGTTAAATGATTTCGGAATATGCAGATTGTTTAGTAGCTGTTGGAATGCTTTGAGCATAGTGCTCTTGCCATTACCGCAACCACCGCATAGTAGCATGCCGAATTTGGGTGATGACGAGGTAAGCCAATGAGCTATCTCATGAAGTTGATTCTCCATATCCTCGCTAGTACAGAAGCTACGGTGGCGATATTCCACCTCAGCCATCATTGCAGCTAACAGATAGGCATACGCCTCGTCTTCAGACATGGGTAACTTAAAACGAGCCTTCATAGGGCGACGCAGTAGTAGAGATCTCTTTAATGCCTCTACGTCGATTGTGAGTTTCTTTTCCATTGTTTAAGATGCTGATAGAATCCTTTTTTTATTAAAATTATCTTTCTCTTTTATCTTTTAAAGGGGTAAAGTCTGCCGTCAATCCATTCGTCAACTTTACCGTCAAGTTATCCGTCCAAATTAGTAGTGAATATTTGGACGGTACATGACGTGATTTGCCTTCAGAAAAAGAGATAAGTCCACGCCTGGCAAGATTCTTACGTGCAGTGCAAAGTGTCTGTTTGGACATGTGCAGCATCTCGCAGATCCGTACCGTAGAGCATGGCACTGGCATGTTCCAGCGGTGTTGGTTGCATTCATTCACTAAGAATGCGTAGAGTGCAACCTCGCTGGTGGACATGTACTCCATAGCAGAAGCGCGCCAGAACTGATTCATGTAATCAATGTACGTCATATTACATTCCTCGTCTCATAGAACTGTTCGCTACGTATACACGCGCTTCATTGTAGATGTCATTGACAGACTTGCGAGAGGTCTGCATTAACCAGTTGTCAATTTCCGACTTACGGAAAATGATACTCTTACCATTCTTATGATAGGGAATGGTGCGATTACTTGTCCAACCGTAAACTGTCTGTTCGGCAGGATGGTTAGGAAGGTAATTGCATAGGTCTTGCAGAGAGAACCAGGCATCAGCCTCTACATTGTTGTTTGACTGCAGAGCGTCGAACTTCTGTTCAAGCGTCTTCAACTTTTTAAGGATGGTAGCCACTATTTGTGGCATTGCATCAAATGAAAGAACTTCTGAGTTCATTATAGAATTGTATTAAAGTTGGCTGCAGCGATATGTTACAGTCATTCTCTTTAGTAAGAAAGCGACTGCAAAAGTATCGTTAAAAGCAATGGTGATTTCGACATGATTCTGACCACCATAAGGCCATCATTTTTATGTCTATATTATATATGTAACTCGTTGATAGTCAGATATAATAAATAATCAAATAAATGAAAAAAATATTTTTTTATGGTGATTTCGTGGTGATTTGAATCACCATCAAATCATCATTTTTGGATAGAGAAAGGGTAAAAAAACAAAAGAAGCCACTCACACGTGAATGTGAATAGCTTCTTGAAAAAAATGACGTGAAAGTCGCTATGAAAATCGACTTGCTATAGCGTTATGAGTTCTACTGATAATTGGAACCGTCAGGAGACTTAATCTGGTCGTTTGAGAGGAAATGCGGATTGCATCAGCGGCTGCCTCTTTCTTCTCATCTACAATCTTAGCGTATATCTGTGTTGTGGTCACCTTTCTATGACCAAGCATCTTGCTGACGAGTATAGATGTCCGTGCCATTGGTAAGTTGCAATGTAGCATAGGTATGGCGGAAACAGTGGAAGGTTATGTGTTTCGTGATACCAGATGCCTCAACCCATTTCTTGACAGGTCGGTTAATCCAAGACGGATCCTGCAACCCTTCAAAAACAAGTCGGTCTGCATCGCCTCGTTCACCACATAGCAAATAGGCTTGGTCGGAAATCGGCATGTATTCAATACCTTTGGTCTTCTGCTGGGTGAAAAGAAGTCGATAGTGTCCCTCGTCTTTCACCACATCACGCCATTTCAACTGCTTGATATCACAGTGGCGCAGTTCCGTCAAAGCAGAGAAAAGGGGTGCTCTTCTGAGAATGTCATTCTCGCATGGAGTGGAGGCAAGTTGGTTGAGTTCCTCCAAAGTGAGGTATTCACGTTGGCTTTTCTCGTAGGATATGTTCTTCACTTTAGCTGCAAGGTCAATATTTAGATACCCATCTATGAACGCTTGACGAAGTCCCGCCTTAAATATCGAGAAATAGGTAGATGCTGTATTTGCTGATATGATGCCTGATTTGCCTCCACCTTTGGGAGCATTGAGAAGATAATCTTTGTAATCCCCAATGAGTGCCAAGTCTATACTTCCAAATAGAAGCGGCTTGTCTCCTGTATACAGTTTCATCAATGCTATCTCTCTGCTCCAATTTGTTTGAATGGATTCAGAGCTATTCTTGTGACGTTTCTCCTTCAGTTCAGCAAAATATTGAATGAAATCACATTTTGATCTTATGTTCTGAGCAGCCTGTTCTGCTTCTGTATCGGTATAAAGCGACTGGTTATCATACTCGTGCTGTCGAAGATCTCGCACCTTATCAGCAAAGATACAAGTATCTTGGTCTTTCTGCGAGCGACACATGATCACTCCATTTTGCATCACGCTTAGGACGATAATATGCTTTTCCATCAGCAGTAGTTCTTCCAGAGCTATTCTTGTCAAAGATTGGAGTTGTAACAAAAACGCCCAAGGGGTTCATGTTTACGAAGCGGTTTTATCCTTTCCTGGTTCAAAGACAGGGAAACTTTCAATGAGCAATGACCACTGCTCTTTGTATTCAGATTTTGCGGAGTATTACCTTGAATACTGTACGCTTCATAGGAGTCTTCATAACTTGATCGATTTATATAGTTTGTCAATTTCAGATTTAGGAGCATAGACGTAATTGCCTATCTGTCGAGTAGGAATAGAGAACTTGTGGATGTGAGCCCAAACTGATGTCGTGTATTCTGTATTTCTTGGAAATCTCACCAATGGTGTAGCAGTTCTCTGGTTCGAGATTATAAGTCTTTGGTATTGGCTTTTGTGCTGCCTTCTTCACTTTCTTACGCAGTGGATAACGTTGTTCGATGTCCTCCCGCTTCACTCTGATCTGTTTCGTTCCGAGATTAACGGATGGAATCCTGCCCTTACGGATTTCACGATACAAAGTAACACGCTCCGCTGAGTACGTGGCAACAGCCTCTTGAACTGACAAGAACTCTCTAATATCGGGAATCTCTTTTGCTATCTGTTCGTACTTTTGCTTCTTTAGCCTCTCTGTCCTTCTTTCTTTTATAGGCAACATCAGAGCATTGCTTTGAGCAATACACTGCATCTATGGTGCGTATCTGGAACACTGCACCACAGATAGAACATTTCCTCCGAATTTCGTATTTTGCCTTTGGCATATGCTATATATAATTAAGGTGTATACTTGTTTTGCTGAACTTCACTGACTAAAGTGTAGCATCAACGTTTTTGGTGCAAATATACGATAAAAAAAGCCGAATGTAGGCATAAATTCGCAAAGTTCAACTAAAAGAAAAAATCTGTGTAACTTATTGATATACAAGGTTTTTGTATATTTGTTTATTGTTTGCTTATCAAACTTACTTCACTTCCTCTTATCTAATTTTACCTACTGTAGTATTTTTGCTTGCCGTTGCTGGGCTTGCTCATAATCTACGACTTTCTGCTCCAACAGCTGAATGGCTTTGCTATTGCGATGCGTTATAAATATGCTGTCAAGATGTACGAAGTCTACGGCGGAAGCTTTGCCCTGCATACGCAGATAGCGGTAACGTAGGTCGTAATCAGAAGCGGTTTGCAGCTTATTGGCTCCCATACCGAAGAACCAGCAACTCACCATGACCAGCCCGCAAACCAATATGAGCAGCATACGCTCGGCTAATTGCACGCTGGCAAAGAGCGAGTAGTTCTTGTACTCTACGGGCTTTTTGTTGCTCTATGATGAGTTGCTGCAAGGCTTCAAACTTCGGGTCGAGTTTCTTGCTCGACTGCGAGAGTGCCTCCAAAACAAAAAGTTGATGTTCTTTGATCTTGTTTTGAGTTTCTTGTGAGAGATGGATTTGCACAGTTTCTTGTGTTTTAATGCTATCTCCCTTTGGATTAGATAGCTGTTCAGCAATAGTAGTGCGCAGTTCTACCTGTGCCTTACTGATGGCTTTTGCATTCTTGTTTAAGTTCTTCGAGCATATCAAGAACAGGTGCTATTTCGTTATTCATACTGATATAAATTTGATGTGATTAAATTCTACGTTTGCGATTAGCTCTATTGCGAAGTTTCTTTTTGGAAGCGGAGCTCATCAACATCTACGCCATTACTTGGTGTTGGCATAGAAAACACTTCACTAATTGCTTCAGATAGGTCGGTAATGAAATAGCTTTCATCTACAGAATCTACCATAGGCTCATTTTGTAGATTAGTTTTCTCTTGTTTGTGAGAATTTTGTTCTATCTCAGCATTGAGGCGAGAGAAAAGAGCACGTTCGGTCTATCTTTGAGCCACTGAAACTACATCCGTCTTTTTCAAAGATGATTCCTTGAACAACATCGGTGTTGCCTTTCGTTTTTGAAACGAGTGGTAATACCTTGTTGCTCTAACCCTGCAACAAAATCTTTCCAAGTCTGAGATTGAAGTAATATAGACTTAATGGTATCGAATATTTCATATCGCAATTTATCCTCACCTCTCAATCTTGAGCGGTTTTACCTCTTGCTTTCCTTCGCCAATGGTTAGACTATAACGCTCTGTCAGTTCTCTACAAATCTTCGTTGAACGATACTTTTCGTTGTGGTCGCTGAGGGTTTTGCCATTGTTACCAATGCGATTGATACAAATGTGCAGGTGAGGATGATGGCGGTCACTGTGCCTTACGATAAGGCTCTGTGTGTCGCCATAGCCCATTTTTATGAAGATATTCGTTGGCAATCTTCACCATTGTTGCATCTGTCAGTCGTTCTGAATCATGTGCTGAGAATGAGAGTATGGTATGACAAACTGGTTTTTGTACATTCGGACGCATAGAGGCTTGCAAGTTGAAGTCGTGTGCAATGTCATTTGGTAAAGAACTGCGTACGCCATTAGCTTGTAAAAAACCTTGACTTGACCTTCGCGTTTGCTGAGCATATAATTGACAACTCCACTGAAGTTTGTTCCTTTAATAATCTTGGCTATCATGGTTTCAATCGTTTCATGAGTTCGTGAATAAGTTGTTTCAGAGCATTCAAATCTTCATTGAGTGCAGAGATGCCGAAAGCATTGAGCCGATGGGCAATCTGATTAAGATTGTTTTGCCATACCAGAAATTGTACGGATGAGTTGCATTTCCTCTGGCTTGATTCGGCTCTTTACTTCTGCATTTGTAATGAGCATCCGTAAAAAAACTCTATTCGAGGAATTGAGGCTTCACGTGCTTTACCTAGCAGGGTGTAATACTCCATTGTATTAAGCCGAAGAAGCACTTGATATTTTCGTTTCTCTGATAATGTCTTGGTGGGTCTCCCACCTTTATTCTTTTGTTCCATTTTTGTCACTTATGCCCATTTTTTTGTTTTTGATGAGACCAACAGGGATTTTTCATCTCCCTATGATGGGAGCAAGTAGGTTTTGAGATACTCAAAACACAAACTTGCTTCCTGGATAAACTACTATCTTCTGATACCACGCTTTATGGTTGGTAATAACATTTGTTTCTCTTTGACTTTGGATTGAAAAACAAGCCATTCGTTGAGATCTTTGTGCGCTCGGTAGCGAACAGAACCGTCTATGATAGATGGGCAAAAAATGCTTCAAAAAATTCAAACGATTTTCGTCCTGCTTCATCATTGTCCAGAAAAACTCTCAACTTGTTTGTAGCCTTTTATCTTCTCTTGAATACGTGGCAAAAAGCCAAAGAATTAAGAACTATGGTGTCGCAAGTTGAAGAAGGATTTAGCGTTTGCCACGAAAGAAAAATCCATAAACCCTTCAAAGATTTGTAAAAACGTTTGTGCCTTTACTAGTAGTTGTAATCGCTTTTGGAGCTATGCAGCCTTTGAAATAAGGACTACGAATTTCCCATCCGCCAGCATCGTTTGCAAAAGCCAATGGCATAGTATGTCCGATAGGTATTATTGTATCGAATTTCAGAACAGAATCTATTGCGCGATGCTGAGAGGTATTTCTCGTTCTGCGATGTAACGTAACAAATAAGGATTGGTAAGTGATTGCACAGATATGATTTCTAATTTGTGCTTAGAGGTTTTTCTTTTCACCGCCAAAAGAAAAAAATCATGAAGCACTATTTGTTTTGAATCGATTAGAAGTTCAATGGCTTTGTTCATGGTACAATGCTGTAAAGCACGCACAAGGTCAATAATATCTCCATGTTCGCCAGTTCCGAAGTCATACCATTGGTTGAGCTCTGTATTTACTTTGAATGATGGCGTACTTTCGTTACGTAGCGAGGGAGCAGTACCAAAAATGAATTCCTTGTACTCGTGCAGGTGAATAACCCTGTTGCTGCAAAATAATCTGTGATAGAGATTTGCTTGATATTTTGTATTTCCATTGTGATTTTGTTTTGAAGTTTGAAAAGAATAACTCTCAGCCTTTTTCTTTTGGAGGCTGAAAGGCTTAGGATTGGTCGGACAGTCGTACACTATAGGCACACCTTTACGTCCGGCCAAGTTTGTTTCTCATTGGTCGGATTGGTTCAGGTATATATAGCCTGTGTCCGACCGACCAAAGGTTTTATTGTAGAGAAATTATGACTGAGCCGATATTTTCCTCGTTCTTCCTTAACCATTATGCCTTTGTTGAGCAAGAATTGCAAAAAGCTCCTTGAGTTTTTGTTTGTCCGTAGGGATTGTCCCACAACTTCTGCATAAGCCTCTTTGAGAGCTACGATAAGTTTACTATGGCAAGACTTCATTTTGTAGAGAAGACTGGTTCCAACGCTTTTCGATGTTCATTAGTGCTTAACTCTTGGTAGGAGAAACGATGTGACTTCCGTTCATTGTCAGAATACGAGAAATCTATTTCAGGAATGCAAATCTCATCTTCTGCCTCTTGGAGCCTAAAGGCAAACTTTTCAAAGGGTTTAGAACGAATGATGGAGGGTGCAACAATACTGCGTTCAGGCATGGTGTTATCCTTTGTAATTTGCAGGACAGTCTCTGCCTTGTTGTTGAGTTCCGTCCCAATATGTCCTCGTGCGTTGTCGTCACCCTTATTGAGGTGAAGCATCAGTTTGGATGTGGATGTTCTGTTCACTTGTCCACTGCATTAGATCACCTACCAACTTGGTTGCCTCTGTTGGATTGTTGATGTCGAGCATCAAATCCCGAATGCCGTCAATGACTACCAAACCCACATGGGGTGTGTGTAAATGGCATAACGAATGATTTCTCTGCGCTCGTTAGGGTCTGCAATGGCTCTAAGATGACTGAACTTCAAATTCTGCGGTTCCTTGTCTATCGGCAGTTTTGCCAATCTCAAAATACGTTGCATCACAAGTTGGCAATGATAAGGGCTTTGTTCCGTGTCAAAGTAAAAGAATTGTGCGTTTACTTTCAGGAAATGATGCCTGATATTCCAGCACCTGCCATTGACAAGGGCTGCTGCAACGATAGCACTCACGTTGAAAGTCTTCTTAGCTTTTGCCTTACCTGTCGATACACTGAAGTTCCCCAGTGTGCCAATAATGCTTCACCTGCTTGCAGTACAACTGGAGGAAGCGTAAACTCATCGGTTACATGAATGAGCGACTTTTTCCAAATGTTTTCATAATCTATTGTATTCATCATCGTCCTCCTGTCTTTCGCCCTGCCAGTTCAAGAGCAAAGGTCAACATCAACAATAATCTTACGACCGACTTGTGTAATGGCACGGTTGATTTTACCACTCTGCTTGATGCGATTAGCTGTGGGCAGGCTACACCCAAGAGGCGTGCAATGCCAGCCAACCCGTACACATATCGCTTTTTCTTCTTTGGAGGAAGAAGCCTTTGTTAATTCCCTGCTCGAGTATATATTACTGTGTTGTGCAAGGAAAAGTAATTCTTCACCAGTCATCTGCCAAACAGGCTTGTCCAGTAATTCGTTTATCGTCATAATTCAATTGTTTTTAAATGAATAACTCGCCCTTGCGCATAGGGCATTCAGTCAGGTCTGACGATACAAAAAGTAGAGGGCTTTTGATGTTACTCCAAGAGATAGGGATATTGTGGGAAGTATAGGGAAATGCAAGGAAATCAGTGACTATCAAAAACGCTCAATATACATTCTAAAAGTAGACTATTTCGGGCAAATACACATTGTTTCTCAATCATCATTGATTGTTTAAGAGATTCCTTTTGATATCCTCGCACAGGAAAAACTATTTTCAATAGTATGAAAGTACCGTTTTTTTCTTCGTTTTATTCATTATAAGTTCATATCTTTGTAACTAATACAGAGATATACAAACATCTAATGGGACAGAAGAAAGAGCACAGCAACCTGATTAAGGAGCATTTGAAGAAGCGAGGTATCACCCAAACATGGCTCGCCAAAGCGTTAGGCATGAGTTTCAGCATCACTAACGTTTACATTTGCAACCATAAACAGTCGTATCTTGCTATCATCTTCAAAGTTGTGGATCTATTCTGCATATCCAAGAAATCTTAGCGGAATTTAAATGTAGTTATTCGCACGCGATTATGAGTACTATAAGCACCATTTCAGTTGGGAACCTAGTTTTTGAACAAAGCTACTCCCCCAAAGAAAAACCGAGAGTAGAGCATTATTTGATACCATCTTATCAAAGAGGCTACAGATGGACAGAACTTCATGTGAGTGCATTGTTAAATGATATTGATTCATTTATGAATAGCAGGAAGAGTACAGATGAGAGTTACTGCCTTCAACCTATTGCAATTGTAAAGCAATTGGACAAAGATGGATATACCATTTGGGAAATTGTGGATGGACAACAACGACTCATCACTCTATTCTTGATTCTCAATTATTTAGGTCAATATTCGTATAAATTGTCTTTCGAAAAGAGATCTCAGAGTGAGGAGTTTCTCTCAAATCTAAATCATAACACTTATTGTCATGACACTCCTGACCACCATTTTATAAGTAAGGCTCATGAGATAATTTCAAATTGGTTTGAAGAAAAGTCACATGAAGATATGGGCTATAAAAATCGCTTTGCGGTTGTTTTAGTAGATGCGGTAAAAATCATTTGGTATGAGATGGATATTAAAGGTACCCAACCTAAAGAAATTGAGGCCGAAAAAATAGATTTATTTAATAGACTTAATATTGGCAAGATTCCACTCGAAGATGCTGAGTTGGTAAGGGCTTTGCTATTATGTAAGTCTTACGAACCAACTTCTCATGAACTACTATTTCGCCAGTCTGAATTTTCAAACGAATGGCATGAAATAGAACAGTTCCTTCAAAAACCTGAGGTCTGGGGATTTCTTACTTCACATAAAGAGCTGGCAAATCACATACAGTTGATATTTGAACTTCTTGCAGAAAAATAAGAATTCTAAAAACTATAGCACATATAAATGGTTTGAAGACACAATCAATAAGGCGAACAATCCTGTGCAAAAAGCTCGAGAGTTGTGGAATAAAACAAAGCACATCTACTCACAATTCAAATATTGGATGTCAGACCGGACGGTATATCACTATGCAGGCTTTTTGCTGTCTATTCAAAAAATAGACATCAAGACTTTATATAAAGAGTCTCTTCAAAATAAAGGTGTATTCAAATCAAACTTATATATCAAAATTCTTGACTACTTGAATTCTGTTAATTTGGACACAATCAACTATGTGGATAATCCAGAGAAAGTAAAAAAACATACTATTGTTATTTAATGTTCTTTCATATCAGGAACTGATTGACACACCTAACAATAGATTTCCTTTTAACCAATACAATGATATTAGGGATACCCAAAAATGGAGTCTTGAACATATTCATGCTCAGCGTTCTCAAGATCCTCTCAAACGTGAAGATATTATTCGCAAATGGATAGAAGATACATTGGCATCAATTTCTAAAAAGTCGACTCTATATCTAAGGAATCTAAGGAAGTGGAGAATCAACCTGTCGTTATTGACATGGCTCCGTACAAAAAAAGAACTATCAAAGTTTCTTGAACAGAATGTAATTGATATTGAGAAGTTCAACAATATTCGAGAAAAATAATCGAGGTTTTTGATTCTGGCTCAATTCACAACCTTGATAATATGGCTTTACTATCATGCTCAAACAATTCTTCTTTAAATAATGCAATATTCCCAGTTAAAAAGAAATCGAATTATTCAATTGGAAAAAAAGAAGGACATTTTATTCCTTTGTGTACAAAGAATGTATTTTTGAAATTGTATAGTTCTGCAGACAATCAGCCTTATTACTGGAGTACAAGCGACAAGGAAGCTTATGTGGAAGCAATCAAACAAGTAATTGAAAAGTTTAAGAATAAGAAACTTAAATAATGAAACATACATTTCTCTCACTCTGTAAAGAGTATGATAAAATTGAGATACCTGTAATCCAACGTAACTATGCTCAAGGACGGAAAAAGTGCAGAAAAGGTAAAAAGCAATTTTCTCGCCTATATTGCTGATAAACTTTTTTTTGATATTCCTATTGAGTTAGATTTTATCTATGGGGCAATTAGAATTGAACAGATTCAACATGATTCTTCTAATGCTCAAAGAAGAACATTTATCCCTATAGATGGTCAGCACGCCTGACCACCTTATTTCTACTACACTGGTACCTTACCGTAAAGGATGGAAGATTAGGAGATTTCAAACCTTACTTGGAAAAAAATTTTGTTACGAAACTCGCCCCAGTTCTCATGATTTTTGTAAGCGTCTTGTAAATGAACAATATTCAAAAAGTTGCCTAAATCATATTGATGAGTTTATTAGAGAACAATCATGGTTTGATAACGAATGGCTTATGGATGGGACGATAGCAGGGCATGTTACAAATGCTTCATGATATTTCCAGAAACAAACAATTAAATTCAGATAAAAGTAGATATTGACCAACTTGCCTTAAAAATAGAATATCCTTTTACTTCGTCCCGTTAGAGAAGTATGGGTTATCAGATGAGATATATGTTCGTATGAACGCTAGAGGAAAGATTCTAACTGACTTTGAAAACTTCAAATCAGAGTTCTACAAACTCCTAAGTTATCATCCGGCGCTTGAGGATATAAAAGATAAAATGGAGTATGAATGGGTAAAATAACCTTTGGTCTTTTTGTTCCTCAAGGCACTTTCGTAACTGACGAATGTTTTATGTCTGTATTATCATTTGTCACTCAGATGCTCTATTTTAAGCGCGCGCAGGCTCGAGATAGCAATGGGTATGCCACTAATTTTCTAGATTTAAAATTGATAGGAGAATTATATAAAGAAAAAGAGAATGCAGACTTCTTCTTTTTCGTCCTTGATCAAAATCCTACCATATCTTCATTTAAAGCCCCAATTGTCTGGGACAAAAAATAATGAGTTAAAAGATTCTATCGCTAATATTCTTTCAACAGTTGTTAAATCTAAATCATTAGATGTTACGAGGACGTTTGTATTATTCTGTACATTTGATTATTTGTGGGTTAACAAAACTGATGAGGACTTGATGGATTATATTAGAGTGATTCGTAACTAATAATAAACACCCTGATAATTCTTCACGTGAGTGGCCTACAATTATCAAGAGTTTCAGATCCCTTACTAATGCTCATAACACTCATAAGTTTTTAACAACAAATCCCACACTACCCGGATTGCGGAACGAACAATGCCATGAAGAAATTTTTAAGGCAAAATTATACCTCAAGTATCCAAACTGTAAGGCAGATTTGTATAAAATTGAAGACAATTATAATTTTTAAAGGCAATATAACCAATATCTTGGCAACTAGCTATGTTCAAAATGAATCTGATATTGCTGAATTTGATTTAAACAGTGCATCATTGGATAATTTCTCACTTGAGCAAGCTAATAAAGTTTATGTCTCCTATAAGGAAATTGCTTCTGATGATTTCAATCAGGTTTTCGGTAATTTGATAGACTCTGGATTATACACCCATTTAGTATCTGCAAGCCGTTTGGTTTATAATCCAGATTATGGTAGGTGCCCAGCTATTGTTGCTATGTCGCAGATTATTCATCACAGAAATGCAATGATCTTGAGTTGTACTTGATATCTATAGAAAAAGCAATATGTGAATGATTTACATAATAGCTACCCAGATTTTTCCTTGATAGATGATGTGAAGGTCCAATTGCGCTTATACTATATAATAACAAGAAGACTGATGAAGCTTGCTCCTTGGGATTTTTTTAAAGAATGGAATTTTGGATGGCTATCAAAAGAAATAGGTTTTGTATCTCTTTTTAAAAATGGAATACGAGGAGACTCATGGTGGGGTACTGGTCATGCAAATCCTATTTTTCAAACTTATAATTCGCAATTCCGATATAATTTAGGTTTGAACGAAGCCCACGCATTAGATGTAGAGATTGTAGGAAAAACGTCCTCAACAAGCATTTGAGAAGTTAATAAAATGGGCTCAATCTTGATGCTACATTAATTTTCAAATTATAAAAACTTGAGAGTCATACAAAAAAACAGAGCGTATAGGTGTTTAACTCCTTTTCGCTCTGTTTGACTTATTATATATGTCTCTTATTTCACAGAAATCCATATTTCGTCTGATGTAATGAGTCGCAATCTCTTCCACGTTTTTTTGCTTTTATACCCCTACATGCTTAAACTAACGGACCTCATAGAAGGTTGTTGAAGTGCTAATATTATAAGTATTGTTGCATGGCTAGACTATTAATAGCTGATTTTCGGGTGTAATAAAGGGTGTAAATCACATAACTCGTTGATTTACACCCTTGTTTGCGGAGAGAGAGGAAAATGAATATTCCTTGCATCTCCTTGTATCATAGTTCTTTATAAACTTTCTTCTTTTCTGTGTAGCCAGATTGTAGCCACAACAGAGTATTTTGAGAGTACACGTGGATACTGCTGCTTGAAACACGCTCTTGTGTTTCTTGGGTTCAAAAGTACTAAAAATATGAACATGCTCCAAATATTTGATAGAAAATGTTTTATAGATTCTTTGGCTACAATTTTCAGTGCAAGGTGCAAGCCTATATATATAGATAGGTCTTGCACCTTGCACTGATGGACCTACCTTATTTTTATACCGTTGATTATCAATACGTAAAATGGTATTATACTACCAGAAAAATGGTATTTTTAATATTCTATCTAAAGCCTATTTCATTAGGAACTTTGCAGCTATAATAATTACAATTATGTATATTATGGCTAATAAAAACAAATTAAAACCCAAAAGGGCATCTTTATATTAGTAGCCCTACACTTGAGAGTTTAGTTCTTTTATGTGATAATGCAAAAGGCTGCTCATATAAGTGGCATTGAGTATTCAAATTTCCTTAAGGCTTGCAAGATGGAAAAGGATATAAGATTTAGCACATATCGAAAGTGCTGCAGGCTTGGGGAAAGAAGTTCTAGTTATTCATCTTCCTTTTGGGAACCATAGAATCAATGATTGAGCCTAAGACTCATGTGAACGGTTTTTATGAAACTATAGAACAAGATAAATTGATTAAGGTGTTGATGGCGGTTATGCCGAGTGACGGAATAAAAATTTTTAACTTCATGGAGGATTTCAAGAGACACCTAACAAGTCACGACAAAGAACATCTAATGAAACCATTTTTATCAGCTATTATTAATCTTTGCCAAACCCTACTTAAAGAAGATGGAACACCACGAAATACTCTCCCTAATAAATGAACTTCAAACACTTCGTGAAGAATTTAGACAGATAGCCTGCTTTATCAGGGAGCTAAAGCGTGATTATTCCGTTTTGGAGGAAAAGATTGAGTTGAGTTCGGCAGATGTTCTGCACCTGCTTGGAATATCCAAGGCATCACTTGCAAGATGGAGGGAATCTAATTCTATTCCGTATAGGTATGTATCAAGTAACCATGTAGTTTATCCATTTAAAGGACTCTATCTCTCTGTCAAGACGGGTAGAGCCACATTCAAGGGCTTTCGTCGTTTAGAGGCTTTGCAGCGTTTAAACGCTTACAAGGAAGGTGTGCTAAAAGGCTATATGGGAGAATCTCAAAACCTTATTCGAAGAGCTATGAACATCAAAGAAGAAATATTATTGCGTACCAACAAAGGACTTGAAATATTCTGTTTCTATATGCCTATTGATTTCGTGATTAAGCGTAATTTTCGTAACCCTTTGTACGAAGATAAACGTGCTTCATGCAATATATATCTTGATAGAAAGTCAGACTGCTATCGCATGAAAGACTTTGGAAATGATGCTTATTCTGGAGATTGTTTTTGGTTTGCTGCCACAATGATAGGATTGGATATTAAGAAAGATTTTGTAAAGGTACTTGAGACTATTATTCGAGACTTGCAACTAAACATCTACATAGGAAAGCAAGAACACTTTGAACAACGAGCTACGATAATAAAACCTCCTAAACCGACTATTTTACAACCCGTAGACCAACCAAAGTTAATGGAAGAGAAGAAGTGGTATAAACTAATAGAGCAATCTTTTTGGTATCGAGGAAATAAAAATATTGGCAACAATATGGTATTGATTTCAATACCTTACAACGTTTTCATGTAAAAGTCGCTTGCTCGTTATGAATCTATCTCTAATCAAGGTAAGCTGTTTACATTAGGAGCGACACATGACGAGCCGATGTTTGCTTACAATATGGGGACGTTTGTAAAGGTCTATCGCCCAAAGAGCAAACTACGCTTTCTTTATGGTGGCGAGAAAGTGACCGATTATGTCTTTGGTTTTCAGCAATTGCCAAGTAAAGGAGATATCATATTCATTACTGGTGGTGAGAAAGATGTACTATCTTTATCTGCCCATGGTTTTAATGCTATTTGTTTCAATAGTGAGACGGCAGAGATTCCTGAGAATATTATCGAAGGGTTTACAGCTTCGTTTTCGACATATTATCATATTATATGACACTGATGAGACGGGAATAAGAGAAGCCAAACAACAAACAAATGCACTCATTCAATATAAGGTTTTGAGCTTGACCTTACCATTGCAAGGAATTAAGTCAGAGAAAGATATATCTGACTTCTTTGCCTTGGGAAATAACTCGAATGACTTGAAAGTTCTCCTTTCTGATATGTTTACCAATATGTATTCGCAGACAATGATGATATTAAAAATCTTGTGAAATCGACTACGATAATCCACCTGATGCTTCAAAAATCAGTTGTGGCAGTCAATGGTGTTCCACTCGAGACACAGGATAATCTGTTTTGTATTACAGGTGGAGAAGGAACAGGTAAGAGCAACTATATTTCTGGAATCCTTTCAGGCACACTTGGTTCGGAACGATTACAAGCTGAACAGACATTGGGATTAGAGATAACTGCTAACCCAAAAAGCTTAGCGGTTCTTCACTATGATACGGAGCAGTCTGAAGCACAATTGCACAAGAACTTGGGAAAGACACTTCGTAGGGCAGGAGTAAAGGCTGTGCCAGAGTTCTACCATTCACTCTACTTGGCATCACTATCCCGCAAAGACAGGCTAAAAATCATTCGTGAGAGTATGGACTTATTCCATCACAAGCATGGTGGCATCCATATTGTGGTAATTGACGGTGTTGCTGACTTGATACGCTCAGCCAACGATGAAACGGAAAAGTATAGCCATTGTTGATGAACTCTACCGATTAGCAGGAATATACAATACTTGCATCATCTGTGTGCTTCATTTTGTGCCTAATGGTATAAAAGCTACGCGGGCATATCGGTTCCGAGTTGCAGAGAAAAAGCCGCAGGAATCCTCTCCATTGAAAGATGATAATCCCGAATATTCAGTCGTAAAGGCGTTGAAAGTCCGCGACGGAAGTCCCTTAGATGTGCCAATGATGCTATTCGGCTGGGACAAAAGATGAGGATATGCATGTCTATTGTGGTGAGAAGTCAAAGGAAGATAAAAGAAAAAAACGCAAGTCCGATGAACTCTTGCTTGTCATCAAATCTGCATTTCGTACTAAATTAAGGCTTTCATACCAGGAACTTTGTGAGGTGCTGATGTGTGAAATGGAGATCAAAAGACCGAACTGCAAAAAAAGTACATTGCATATATGAAAGAGCAGCGCATATTGACGCAAGATACAAGTGGAAACTATCAAAAAGGAGAACTATGCCATACTTAAACGATACTTCAGAAACAGATTGGTGCAAACAATTGTTTGATAAACTAAGAACTGTCGAGAATAAACTCGACCAGTTACTTGATCCTGCAAAAGCAATCCGTCGATACAACTGTCCGTCCACCTTTGAAACCGGAATATCTGGATATCATAGATGTTTCTAGAATCTTGAAAGTTGAGCAAAAGACTATCTATAACTGGGTTTGGGCGGGTAAGATCCCATTTTTCAAAGCTAATGGTAGGCTGCTGTTTCTTCGTGAAGAGATTGATAGTATACTACGTAAGCGAGTGTAGGGTAAATTCTCTCAAAAATTAGATTCTTTCAATATTCTTCTATTGTTCACTATTATTGAACAAAAATTAATTTATTGAACAAAATATTTGGTGGTTTTGTATTTGTTCATTATCTTTGCAGTGTTCAATGTTATTGAACAAGTAATAAATAATGAACAAGTATGGAGAAAATACATATTATAGAACAGGCAGTAAGTGCAATGAATCAACAATGGGGAGAAAGTGGACTCAATATCACCTATGATTTAACCCCACAAAGTAATCCTATACTTAAAGGACGAGTTAACATCATAGGAATAGACTTCCTTGCCTTGTGAAAAACGAGGGTGAATAGTATCAACATTGGCCGCATTCAGGATTTGATAAAGGGGTGTGCTGAACTACAAAAGATACCTATTTTGCTTATAGCACGATATGTTCAACCAGGTGTTTATAACATTTTTACGAACAGCAGGCATTAATTTTTGTAGACACTGTTGGTAACTATCAAATCCTATATACAAAAAGGTAAGAAGCTGATTTTTCAACTTTCTCACACAGGGTGAAAAAGCACCTATAGCGCTTAACAAAGGCTTATCCAATCTTTCAAGAAGCAGGCTTAAAAGTTATTTTTTTATTTATTGCAAGATGTAGACAATGTGGGTAAAACTTTTTAGGAAATCAAAAGAACAGTGCGACGTTTCGTTAGGTACTATAAAAAATGTACTTGATGAATTAGAAACTCGAAAGTTTGTATTGACTACTAAAAGAAAGCGTATACTGAAAGATAAACGCAGGTTGCTTGATCTATGGGTGGAAAACTATCATCATGTTCTTAAGCCAAAAACTTTTGGTGAAGCATTTTGCCTTTCGAGATGAACAGTCTAAAAGCACAATGGGATAAAAATAGTGTTGCCCGAAGGAATATGCTGGGGTGGAGAGTGTGCTGCTTATCAAGTAAACGGATATTTAACTCCACAAAAGTTTGAAATATATACCGATGTAGCTTGGGGTAATCTGATGAAAACAGGTGCCATGCGTGCAACAGAAGGAGAAATTACAATGTATCAGAAGTTTTGGAAAGGCAGTACAATGCCAATAATTCTTATTTATGCAGACTTATTAGGTGATGGCAATAGTCGTTCGATAGAAGCTGCAAATAAAATATTGAATGATGAGCTTTCAAATTTCAAGTAATAAGATAGACAATCCATTTTTGGTTGAATTATTAAGAACCGCCAGTGAATGTTTTTAAAGAGGTAGGACAAGACTTCTTTGTAATTGGTGCAACTGCACGTGATATACTGATACAGCAATTAGTAGGCATTAGCTCTGGTCGAAAAAAACGAGAGATTTAGATTTAGCTATTGCTATCCCTAATTAGGGAAGCCTTTGACGAAAATAAAAGCAGATGCTTTTTGGCGCATGGTTTCACTAAGGATGAGAAAAATGTATCAACGCTTCTATTATGGGGTTTATGAAATGGATGTTGTTCCTTACGGAGATGTTGCAAAAGAAGATGGATATATTTATTGGCCACAGAAGAAGATATTGCCATGTCTGTGAAAGGTTATGAGGAGGTTCTAAAAGATGCTATAACCATAAGTATTGATAATGAATTTGACATCAAGCTAGCATCACTTCACGGACTTTTTTATCCTAAAAATTTAATGCTTGGTTAGATCGTAACCTGCAAACAAATAAAAGATGCTGATGATATGGGGTTTTATCATTGAGAACTACTTCATAGCCAACTTAAACAGGAGTGTGTACCAAGAAGTTTTTGATTGGGACGATTTTTGATGAGTTTATTGTCGGTGCATATTGGCTTGCTAATGACATTGTAGGTTTTCTCCCCATAAAGTATTTGTCCTATTATGAAAAAAATGCCTACAAAAGGAAATCGTAAAAAGAAGAGGAGAGTATGCTTCTTCAACAAATACTGGACAGCAACTCAGTTCTTCAGTATGAGCAAGTTTTATATGCTTTCCAAAAAATGATAGAAGTTTTTAATAAGTTTACCCGATGAAGATATGTATTGCTTTTCAAAGCATAGCTGCTAACGAAAAAGAATGGAGACTTTATTCTTCAGAAGAAAAAATAGCAGACGGAACTTTTGGTTTTTACTTGCTGATGGTATGGGAGGATTAGATTTTTCCTGAACAGGCATCGAAAATCGTTTGTGAAAGCAATCCTTGATTACTTTGAAAGTTACAATGCGTCTGTCCCCTCAAAGATTATTCAAGAGAGCTTAGAATATGCCGATAAAACCTTACGCAAGGCATGCTACCAAAGAAAGTGTAAGATGGGTACTGCCCTCACGCTTGTGTATCTGACGGATAGCTTTCTCTATTATACTTCATTGGGTGATGTTCGTCTATATCATGAACACATTAATGGGACAATCACACTGCTGACGTCCGATGATGTAATCAACATTGGAGGTGAGAGTTACCTTACAGTCTGTATTAATGGAAGAGGGTACAGAAGTCCAATAGAAGTATATCAAATGTCAGTACAAACAGGAGATCGCTTCATACTTTGTAGCGATGGCTTTTACAAACAATATGATGTAAGCAGTACTTGCAACAGAGAATTTCACCACCTTTACAATGCACGGGAGATGACTGTTCTGTGGTTGATATTAATATAAAATAAAATGTTAGATTCCGGCAGCTATATATATACTACCGAAAATCTACTCTTCTATATATTGGAGAATTAGTGCCTCCATTTTTGGACGAAAACCTTGTGAACGACCATCCTCACTGTCTTCATGTATCTTAGATTGTTTTATTATCTATTTGGTTAGGTAGTCCACTTATGGATATGGAATTGTCTTGTTCTACATCTCCTTTTGCCTCTTTATTGGTAGAAATTGTCAATGCAATCTTTCTGTCCAATTCTGCAGCTTCACTTTTAAGTGAGCGAAGCTCGTCCTCTTTCTTCAAGAACTGTTAGCAATGTTAGTGTAAACGTCTTTGTTGGCCAAAACCTTTGCCATTTCCTTCTCATGCGATTCTATCACCTTTGGAATACGCTCCAAGGCATTAACGAAGTTCTGACACGCAAGTTTCGGGTCAGTTGCCAACTTACCGTTATTATAGGTATAGTAGATACTCTCCTGCCCTTTCACAAAGAAGCGGTTCACCGAACAGTCGAACAAATCCTTGGAAGTACTCTCCGTCTTGACCATGATGGAAAAACTATAAATCTCACCGATTTTATTGTACTCTCCCTTGGTGCGTGCCTTCTCATCAATCTCCTGTAAACGTGCAGCAATAGCCTTGATATCGGTACCGTCTTCCACACCTTTGATTGTCAGTTTATTTATAGGGTGTACCTTCATCATCACGCTCCACACGCTTCTCAAAGAGAGCTAAATCAGACTGTGCCTCCTTTATTTTGTCTGTATGGAAGGATACAGAACTCTCAATCTCTGCCAACTTGCCCGTTGCGGCATCACGCTCACGGAGAAAGTTCTTACGCTCGGATTCCAAGGTGGTAATCTTCTTATCCAATCTTGCTTTCTCTAAAAGGTCGGTATTGCCTGAAAGCACTGCTACGTATTCTGAGAAGTTCATACCGCTGTCTTCATCCATTGAACCCTCGTCAATGGTACGACTGCCGAGCGTGTTCGTCTTTAGCTGATTGATGAAGAGTTGCTTGTTATGCAGCAAATTGAACTTATAACTGTCCAAAAGAACGTTCTACAGCGTAGATAATTACATCAACCTTGTTGTCCGCAAACTCCTTGGCAATAAGATTTCCCTTGCGCACAGCTCGTCCGTTGCGCTGTTCCAGAATCCGAAGGTCGCCAGGGCGTATCCAAATGGTGGATGGCCACGGCACGCTGCTGGGCATTTACACCAGTACCCAACATCGAGGTAGAGACCGAAGATAATGCGAATGTCACCACGGTTCATGGCATCTACCATTGCCTTCTTGGCTTTCTCGTTCTTGCATTCTTGAATGAAGCGTATCTCATAGGATGGGATATGATAGTCTTCTACCAGCTTGCGCTTGATTTCCGAATAGACATTGAAGTCTCCACCGGGCTTATAAGTACCTAAATCAGAAAAACGAACTGCGTTCCTTTCTGTGCATCGAACTTTTTGGTAATAGTCATTGAGCATCTTAGCACAGTGACTTGCCTTGTTGTCGATATGATCTGAGTAAGCATTTTTCATCTATCATGCGTAAATCAAGGCTCATCTTGCGGGCATAATCAGTCATTAGAATTAAAGGGAAATGAGGGAAACGCAAGGAATGTAACTATTTTGAAATAATATCATTTAGCATTTTCTTACTATTTTGAGGGTAAGCAAGAACGAGCATCAAACGGCAGGAGTTCCGTTACCAAATCGTAACCCATCAGGGAAAAAGCAAAAAGGGGTTTACAGATTGAGAGGTAAACAACTGTGTCATAGGTTTTTATTCTTCATCTTTCATTTTTCTGCATCGCTCAGGAATACTTGTTCATCTGTACCTTTGCAAGCAAAGGAAATTTTGAAAAAAACGACAGAAAAAAATGAAAGAAAACAAGCTGAAAGTATCGTTCTTCGTTCAGGCGAAACGAACCGACAAGAAAGGACTTGTGCCTGTCATTGGGCGAATCTCAGTAGGCAGAACCCATTCTGGCTTCTCCACCAAGTGTAAGACTCCGATCGCTCTTTGGGACAGCCGTAAGCAACGGCTCATCGGTAAGAAACAGCATGGCTGTGTTCGTCAACCAGAAACTCGGTGAATGCACCGCACTCATCCACGCACGCTTTCATGAACTCAGTGAAGAGAAGAATCCTTTACCGCCACAGACGTGAGGGATGCCTATCAGGGGGCAAATCCACCGTCAGGCCTTGCTCTTGGAGAGTTTTGGGGAGTATCTCACACAGACAAAGGAACGTGTCGGTATCGACCGAGCCTTAAAGACGTTCAAACTCCGTACCTACCAACTCTCCCTGCTTCGTGAGTATGTGCAGAAGAAGCACAAGGTAAGCGACATTCCCCTTTCACAGTTGGACAAAAGCCTTTATCGAGGGCTTCGAGTATTATCTCACTATTGACCGCAAACTGAAACGCAGCAGCATATCGAGTACCGTGTCTACTTTGCAGACCATCGTCCGCATGGCGGTGAAGAAAGGTGTGCTGGACTTCTATCCGTTCTTGGGTTACAGTTACGAGCGACCAAAAGGCGAACCGAGAAGCATTACGCAGGAAGAACTTGAGCGCATCATCGACTTGGAGATTGAATGGGAAAACTACCGCATTGTCCGTGATTTGTTCGTCTTCTCCTGCTTTTCTGGGCTGGCAATCTCCGACGTCCGTAATCTTCGGGAGGAAAACATCGTTTTGGAAGAAGGCGAACTCTGCATCAAGGGCAGGCGAATGAAAACCAAAACTCCGTATCGTGTACAGGTGCTTCCCCCTGCGCAGACTATCATGAATCGTTATAGAGGGATAAGGGCAGGCTTTGTCTTTGACGTTCCAACCACCGACGTTATCCTCAATGGCATGCACTATATACAGCGAAATATCGGTATGAAAACTCCGCTGACCTTTCACATGGCAAGACACACCTTTGCATCGCTTATCACACTCTCGGCAGGTGTACCTATAGAAACGGTGAGCCGTATGCTCGGACACACAAATTTGAGAACAACACAAATCTATGCAGTTGTTTCCTCGAGAGAATCCATCGGGATATGCAGAAAGTACAACAACGCATACAAGATACATTCACCTTAAAAACTTTGAAATCATGGCACGAAGCACATTCAAGACACTCTTTTATATCAACCGTTCCAAAGAGAAAAAGAACGGCAAATGCCCGATTATGGGGCGCATCACCATAGACGGAGAACAGGTACAATACAGCACGGGAAAGGAAATCGCTCCCGAACTTTGGGACAGTCGTAAGGGACGGTGCAAAGGTATAGGCGAAGAAACAAAGGAAATCAACCGCTACTTGCAAACCAAGAGGAACAAGCCAAAGGCAAATACCAAGAATTGGTTTGGCAACATGGCTATATCACCGCCGAGTTACTGAAGCGTGAACTCATGGAAGAAGACAAGCCCAAAGGTTTTCTTTTTGGAGAAGCCCAACTATTTATAGAAGAAAAAGCGTCCTTGTGTAGGAATAACGGTAGCCAAAGCCGACCTTTGCCAACTACATCTATGCCACACAACTCATTGAGGCTTATTTGCGTGAACGCTTGGGGGCTGGAGGATATTCGCTACTCATCGCTTGACTATGGTTTCATCGAAGGGATGGACTTCTACCTTAAATCAGAGCGCAACCTTTCTCTTGCCACTATTCAGGTAGCGGTCATCTTCCTTAGAAAACTCATCGGCATAGGTCAGCAGAAGAGTATATCCGCATCGATCCGTTTGCAGACTACAAAGCAGAACTTCCACACCGCACAAGGCGTTATCTCACTACAGAGGAGCTGCAACGAGTATTACAAACGCCCATCATTGACAGGCAATTTGAGCGAGCAAGGCAACTATTCCTTTTCTGTGCCTTCACCGGTTTGGCTCGTGTGGACATACAACAGCTCAAACCGAAGCATATCATCTATAATGCAGACGGCACAGAGGAAATCCGCATCAAAAAGGCAGAAAACAGACGTGGAAGCCATCATTCCACTCCTGCCCATTGCCAAGCAAATCCTTTCGCTTTATATCAAGGATAAGAAAGCGGACGACTTGATATTCCCCAATCTCACAATAAGGAAAGCATCCTTTGCATGTGTGAACATCAGGGCAAATATGCCAGATAGATAAGAGCTTGACCTTTCACATGGCTCGCCACACATTCTCAACCACGATTTGCCTTTCCAATGGTATTTCGATGGAAACGCTCAGCAAGATGCTCGGACACAGCAATATCGGTACGACACAGATTTATGGAAAGATAACCGACCATAAGATACAAGAGGATATGACCGCACTCACTCATAGGAGAGCATTCAGCCTTTGAAGGTTATTGTGAGTCGATAGCACGGCAGAACGTTCCATTGCAACAAGCATAAAAAGGAAGTAATTACCAAACATTTATTATTCACGATTGAAAAACCAAACGATTATGAAGAGAACAACAAACAGGAACTTTCTTACTTTCGGTTGAAATTAAGAGTTATATGAGTGAGCATCACCCCGAAAAATTGCACGACACGGAGTTTATCACCACACGAGCAGACATGGCTCTCACTGCTTACTGCGATGCAGTGGCACAAGGTTTTACGCACCTCGAAGCAGAGAACATAGCAAGTGAGGTGTTGTATCAAGGTTTGCATTTTTCCAAGTACGACACGCTTGTTTCTGTCTTAGAGAACGAGTTTGAGAGGAACTGCCTGCTCCGCTCCCCGATAAGCTTGCACCCATATTGTTGTCGAACAAGGCTGTTCAAGCCACATTCGATAAGTTCGGTTTGACGGACACATTTGCTTCTGACGAGCAATACGACCGTCTTTACACCGAACTCACAGGCACGATAGTGCTGCTCATCAAGAGCAATCATTTGCCAATAATCGGTCAGACGGAGGGGTAAGTCCAAAGGCGTTGTAAGCAAAGGCGCACGCAAAGTCCCTGATGCCGTTTCTTATCGTGCAAAGGTACAACGGCAGCCAATCTGCCCTGACAAGGTCAAGTCCTGCGGATGGAGAGAAGAATCTCCACCGCAGGATTTTTCTGTTTCAAGTTGGTATTGCCATTTCCAATATTCGTGCGGTCGTATTCATCTCTCCCAACCTTGCAGGGCTGGGCTGCCGTAGAGAGTATAGGCACGACAAGAATACGGCATACTCAGGCTCTTTGGACGCAAGGCGTAACAACCAACAACAGATAGGACTGACGATAATACGGACAATCTGTTGTTTGTACAATTTGTTGTCATGACTATCTGTTGTCAAAACTATATATCGTCAAAATAATCTATCGATAAAACAACAAAATAATAAAAGGAAAGAGCCGGCACCTCATCTCATTACCGCAATAACACAGATGGATCTCCTTTGGTCTTTTCTCTTGTTTTCTCTCTATTTCCCTGCTTTTCCTCATTTCTTGCAGCGGTGCTTCCGAGGGTTTACTTTTGCACTCGATAAGTACGGCAATGGACTGCATAACAGTTTGTTTGCCGAGTAACAATAAAGTAATCAAAACAAAATCAAGGCAATGAAACTCATTATCATCGACCGCAAAGCGTGGGAGCGGCACTGCTCCGAATTTGCAGACTTTATCCACAGTATTGAACAGCTTATCGGCAATCCGCCCGAAACGGACGAATGGCTCGACAATGAAAGCCGTATGCCGCAGGCTCGGCATCAACAAACGCACCCTGCAATCCTATCGCGACACGGGTAAAAATACCCTTCTCCATCATTGGGCATAAATGCTATTATAAGGAGAGCGACATCGCAGAGTTACTGAATGCAAACAATGAATGAAATCAAACACAGAATGAACTATGGAAGAGAAAGAAATCATTACACAGCAAGGCCCTCAAATGCAGATATTTTCGCAACTGATGGGGAGCATATTGAAGAAACTGGAGCGTTATTGCGCTACCGCCCGTCCGATGCTGAGCGGAGAGGTTTACCTCACTGGCGAGGAGGTCTGTAACCAATTACGGCTCAGCACACGCACGCTCAAGAGTACAGAAACTTAGGGAACGCTTCCTTTCTACAAAATCGGAGGAAGATACTATACAAGCAGAGCGACATACAGACAATGCTTGAAAGGCATTATAACGCAATACCCAAGAAATTATGGCAAGAATAGATGAACAAAGGAAACAACGTCTGGAACAAGCCCTTCGAGATATGGGCAATTATGGCGTTAGCTCCGCAAGCCCGAAGAGTTGCCCGATTTTGATCAGCCCATAGATTATGAAGAGGAAAAGAAAAGATTTGAGCCTGTTAAAGTTGAGGAACAAAATGACAAGGAAAGTCACAAGGACTATTCTCAACCGTCCAATCAAGAAACAGAGTTGTCACCAACGGAAAGGGTTACTTCTACCGAAGAGAATCATCAACGAATGGGAAAAAAACAAGGGACAGGGAAGCAATTATCCGAGTTTCAGGGGAAATATCTCAGCCCTTTCGCAACAGCCACCGCAAAAGCCGTGTATGTATCAGAGGAAACTCAACGAAAGTTGGACTTCGTGGTGAGGAAAATCGGTGAGCAGGGAGCAAGCGTTTCAGGATATGTGGAGCAGGTGCTTCGAGAACATCTCGACCAATACAAAAGATGATGTGGAAAGATGGCGGGAAACTCTGAAGTACTGCATTCCTCGAATGCAAGCCTACGCTGAGTTACTGTATTCAGTGAATGCAGTAACACGGCATGGGCTTATAATCCCATTTTCTACATCAGCAAGGTGTGTCTTTGTACCACAAACTGCCGTTTGTACCACAAAGACCCTTGCCCCGAAAGGGGATTAAATCACTCCGAAGTCGTGATTAGAAAGCAATGAAAAAGCAGAGACAAAAGAAGCCCGATGGCAGATGTGCCACCTGCCCACGATGGGACAGATGGCACATCAGGACATCTAATTCGAAGACCAGCAGACACTTATCAAAGCTCTATCAAAAATCAGGAGCAAAGACAAAGAGCGATTATGTTCGAGCAAGACTTTTAGGCGAAGCCTTTAAGGTCATCACTGAAGAGCCGCCAAAAGAGCCTTACTTAACAATAGTCCGTTAAATATTATGCTGCGTCAGCATCGAAACTAAATATATCATTTATCCTTTCTTTTATTTAATGGCGTGTTCGGGTTCTTCTCGAACACGTCAATAATTCGTTGCGCATAGTAGGCATTGATCATCTGCGCTTTAAGTCGACCGATGGACGTTTCATGTTCCTTGCACATGATTTTCGCCACATTGAGTGCCGTGAATGAAGAGTTGAAAAGCAAATTCAAGTTTTTCTCTTGTCGCGTGCCTGACAATCTGTAAGACCGAGGAACTGCTTTGCGTCGCGAAAGCAAAACTCCTCTTGAAACGTGTGGCATAGTACTCCACCACATCGCGTCCGTCCATGCTCTCATCCGTAGAGAAGTACAGACGGCGGACACCGTTGGGCAACTCGTGGATGACAAGCGACACGACCCTATGCAAGGATTTGCACCATGCCTTGACAACCATAGAACTGAGCGCATTTTCGCTATGTGGATTCAAAGGAGACTTGGTCATCCCATCTACTGTCAAGACAATTGGAGATTATGCTTTTTCCTATAATGACGGACTAACAGGTTTCACTTGGAAGGGCGAAGCAGGGTGCAATCTCGGTGCTGGTAACTTTGACGGCTGTATTAACTTGGAATTCATAGACCTGCATACATTAGATAATCCGAGCATAGAAAATCCCGAGTTGAATCGGAAAAGGATTTGATATCTTTTTGAGGGACTGCCAGCCCACACCGTGGTGTACCTGCCTAAAGGCAAAGCTTTTACATTTGCTCAGGGGCGAGGACGTGAACTTTGTGAAAGCCGATAACACCTGCACACTGCTAAGTGTACAAGACGGAGCTGACTATGGGTTCCCCAACGTATTCAAGGCTACGAAGGCTGTGTATAACAAGTACAATGCTACTGTGTCAAATGGCACTTACGACTGCTATGATGATTATGAAGTTCCATTTCCAACACTGGATAGCGACAACTCTCTGTCGGCGTATCGCGACTTTTCCGGCATAAGCAACGGCAAGAACTGCTTCACCATGCTGCTGCCCTACGAGGTTCAATTGCCCAAAGGCATCCGTGCCTACGAACTACACCTAAAGACAACTACAAACCACCCGTTCAGGGAGAAAAGGAATACACGCAATATTACTTGTTCCGTTCTATTCCTGATGAAAGCGTGCTTGAGGGCAACAAGCCCTACCTGCTGCGCATAATCGACGGGCAGGTACACACCTCAAAGGAATTTGGCGCCACTAACGTAGAGATTGCGGCATCGGGTACTGATAAGATAGATGACAATGGACGAAAGTTGCGCAACAAAAATCCAACATCTACTTTATACAACAACAATGTAAATGGTACGCTCAAACCGCAAAGTTATCAGGCTACCAAAGCCTAATCAGAATTCTTCTTCGTGGGTGGCACCGAACGGCTTAACAACAGCGGCTTTCAAACTCAATACTTGGCTGCTGAATACGGACAAAATGGGGATTGACGTTTGGCGAAAAGTGTACAAGACTGCGGCTCCCGTTGGCGATGCGAAGCCAATAGAGCCAGCCACAGCGGCACCGTTCCGTGGCTACATCCAGCCAAAGAACAACGCCCCAAGCAGTGCCAAGTACTTTGTCGTCCTTATGGAAGATGAGACAACGGGGATAGACGACTTACAACAAGATAAAGCACAGAATGGCGCACAGCGCATCTCACACTCGATGGACGCTCACGTAGGCACCAGCTTCGACACGCTACCTAATGGCATCTATGTAATCAAAGGTAAGAAAAATTGTAAAAATAACGGAAAGATGAAAACTGAGAATATGAACAACAATACAACCACACGTGGCAACCGCGCTTACATCAAGCCACATGCCTACATCATCAAGCTGAAACAAATTATGGGGTGATGGAGGACAGGGAGTATAGCCACAGCCCCCAACACCCCAGCCACTGGCGACGGCAACGGCAACGCCAAGCAATTTGACATGTCTGACGATATGTTCTGACGATATGTGGGGTGACAATCACGAAAGCGATATAGACATCTTTAAATAAAGACAGCTCCACTCACGATGCCGTCTATTCACCATGAGGCGGCATAGAAGGACAGGGGTACCTTTAGACCAAACGGCACGACAGGTAACCCTGTTTCGTATACTGAACCTTGCCATACATGGCGCTTTCGTTTACAGCTAATGTGTTGAACAACAAACGTAAAGTAGGACATGCATGCAACAGCCCATTCAACTCCGAAAAGGTCACGAGAATGCTTGTTTGCCTTGTCGAAAAGATGAATGGGCTGATGAGGATAGTGGTTATCACTTAACTACTTTCTTGCCACCGATGATGTAGATGCCCTTTGGCAGTGACTCGAACTGTTGCTCGCCTTTTGCCTACCACCACACCTTGCAGGTTGTATATGAGCATTGGCTCATGGCTGATGTGCGGAACAGCGATTGCTGTTGGTGCGTCTTTTGCCATGTAGAACGGTGTCTTGAGAATGCGCTCCCATTTAGGGTACGTATTTCATCCGACCTTGGATGAAGTCTTCTTCTTTCTCTACCTTGTAGCCATCTACGTAAATGGCATATTGCCCCAGCAGCAACGTTGTCTATCGAGACGGTATTTCCTTCGTGCTGTTGGCGGGGAATGATGTCTGTCAGTGATATTTTTGTTTTCAAAATAAGCCTCGTCTGTATTGCCTTTCTTGCAACGCAGCTCAATGTCAAAAACCGCCGCAATAGTCAGCACTCTCGCTGTTGGTCACAATGAGTTTCCCCCTCATGGCAGGGAGCTTGGAAAGCGTTTTCTTCACTTTGTTCGATTTTCACCTCAACCGAAGGAAGTTTTTGCGACTTAGATTCAGTAATGGTAATGTTTCCTCTGGAGCTGATAGTGGTGCCCGATTTGCATTCGAAGGAGTAATCAAACTTTCCAACCTCCTTTGGATAAAGCTCAAACACCACGTCTGTCGTCTGTCGTGCTGGCAAGAAGGTGGTGGTAGAAGCAACATAGTCATACTTGAAGAGCATGTCGAAGGTGTCCGTACAGCTCGTCGCCTTTGTTCTCTATGGTGAGGGTTACGAACAGGGGAAGTCCCTGCCTCCTTGCTACCTTTCACGTCCACTTTCTTCACCTCCAGAACAGGCTTGGCAGTGGAGGTCTTCAGTTCCGTGTCGGTAATCTCTATCTCCTGCGCCATATCTCCAATGCCGCCACAGGCTTTCCATTCGCTTTCGCCTTGTATGCGGTAAACGGGCAGCACGGTGTACTTTCCGTTGGCGAGGGTGTGCGGTATGTTGAAGTTTGCTTCGTTCCTTTGTATCTTGCCGTCGGTCTTGAACTTTAAGCTGAACAGCTTTACGGCGTTTATCAATCTACCTCCTGCCAAAAGCCTAAGCCGCAATCAGCATCAAAGGTTTCGCCGTAATTGTTCACGCATTTCATGGTGATGTCAAAATCCGTGAAGTCATCACTACTGTTCGATCGGCTTTTGACCTTGCAGGAGCGTCATCTCTTTGATGTCAACAACTTTGGGAAATACATCAGCACCTTCGCTTGGTCTGAATCCGATGATAGCTCCTTGCTCGCGCGTGTAGATACTGGGCGGTTGCTTAAATCCATATTCGCGTGGCGAAAGAACCGACAGGCGATAGTAGCCGTTGAATTGACCTCCCCAGCCCCAGTTGATGTGAAAGTAGTCGCCTTCCTTGTAGCCATCGCAGACAAAGGCGTGACCATAGTTGTACACCACATCTTCGGCAAAAGTAATATACGGGTCGTTTTGGCTTTCAACTCATTGTATATCAGGTTGCACCATTCCTCGCTGGTATAGTGGTCTCTGAAAACACGGTGCATGTCTTTGGCGTAAACCAAACATTCGTGTAAGGAACAATATGACATTGCAGGAATCGGCACCCGAATCATCAGCGGTGTAATCCATATACACCGCCTGTCCAACATACCTCATCAGCTTAGCCACAGCGTCTTGCTGCTGCTGGGTGGTGGGAATGCGGTACGAAGGCAGTATGTCGTTCCACTCGAAGGTACTCTCTACAAGCTCGGATACTTGTAGATGAGCCGATGGAGCCGTGTGAGCAGGCATGGCGGGAGCCTTCTTTGGATACTGGTAGTAGTCCATAATTTGGGCTGCTGCCGTGGCGACACATCCCGTAACACAGTGTTTGTCGTTGTGCATAGGCGTTTGTTGGTTGTAGGGACCGTACTGACTCCATGTGGTTTTTAGCAACGGTTCAATGGGCTGCAGCTTTCTGCCGGCGCGCGTGGTGGCAGGCTTTGTGGTGGCAGGCATGTTGTTCAGCATGCTCACCTCCTGTCGATATTGTGCCAAGAGCATCTTGAGCGATGCCGGACATTGCTGCTCGTCGTATGTTCCTCTTCTGCATAACCTAACACGTCAGCCGTGCGGTCGTCAGCAGAGGCGATGACGAAGCCCTGTCCCTTGCCTACGTTGAAAATGTAGTAGGCATTGGTACTTGCCACCTCGTTGAGCGAGGGTGTTGCTTGTGAAGCTCGTGTAGCGACCTGGGAGTTAGTACTTATATGGCTCTTGATAAAAGCCAATGCAGCTTGTCGGGCTTGTTGTCTGCCCACAGGGGCGGAAAAAAGCCAAGGTTGTTGCGCAGCATAACAACACTAAAAAAATGTAAAAATTTTTCCTCATATTTAATTTATTAGTATAAAAAGTGATTCTGGTAGTGTCCTTAAAAAGTGTGTAATTCATCTTTCCTTTCTCTGTACCATCCACTGCTTTTTCCTGACTTCGTCATCGTGTCACCCAGAAATATAAATCATCCAATATTTCTTGGCAAGAATGTAAAAAATCAGGTTATTTCTCGTATAAGGGGTCGAGCTTTGCTACTTTACTCGCCTTTTTGCACGTCACCCTAAGCAACAAAGATAAGCATTGATTATAAAGTACTTACAAATATGTCTTGAAAAAAAGTGACGAAGTCAGGAGGAATCCAGCCCTAATTTTTTAGGCTCAAAAAAGTTTTAACGGACAGCAATAGTCTTTTTATCTTGTGTTTTTGTGTAACACGAGTATAGCCTAAGGTAAATTTGATAAAATAAAAATCCCCACCTCAGTATGTATAGAATAACTTTTGTTTTATGATGCACGGAATTTGTTGTTTCTATGCACGTTTTTCTTAGGTACATCTTTAATACATTCTATGGGTGGGGATAAAATGAGTGTGTTATTTAACTAACACTTTTTCCCATTGATGATATAAACGCCACGTTGCAATGTGTTGACTGTTTGTGCATCTGCATGGTTCATGCATCTCTTGCCGGTGATGTCGTACACGCCAATCTTTCCCTGAGATGCCTTGACACCATGGATACCAGTAGCAATGTTGTTGGCTGCATTTTTCCAGCCGTTTGCGCTTCTGTATTTTCTCCTCGCTTCCTGCTGGCACTTCCAATACAAAATCGTCATCAAAGCCACTAAAAATATTTACCCATTCAACAGGATCTGTTTTCTTCTCACCTGTTATAAAATCGTATACGCCACTTATTGTCTTGGGAGGCTCTACTGCACTACATACGGCTTTCTTCACACCACAGGAAGAAAAAGCACCCTCGTCTTCACCTTCGAAGGTTTTGAGTGTCTTTGGCAAGTACACCTCTTCACATTGAGCATTGTGAGCAAAAGCTCCCATGCCAATTGTTTCTACTTGTGTTTGTGAAAGATCTACCTTCTTAAGATTGCAGTTGTAGAATGCTTTTGTACTCACTTCCTTCAAACTTTTCGGGAAAGTAACAGTCTCCAAAGCGCTACATTCTTCAAAGGCACTCTCCTCAATCATGGAGATATTGTCAGGTAATATTATGGATTTGAGCGCAGTACAATTTTTTTGAAACATTCTTTTTCCCAACTTGGTCAACGACTTAGGGTAGCGATACTTCTTGAAAGGCTTGCAAAGTCCCAACATATATATTCAGCAAGAGACGTAACGCCTTCTTGTACTACTACCTTTTTAATGTCGTTTGCGATTTACTTGCGTATTTTCGCCACCCCATGCATAAACAGAGTTACCATCTGCGTGTTCCATCTCTCAGTTCCGCTAATGGTAAGTGTGCCATCATCGAGTAAAACGTCCATTTCAAATTATCGCCAATAGTGCCGTTTACGTTACCTGCGAATACACCCATGCAAACGAACAGGCTCATTGTTAACATGTAAATTTTTTTCTCATACTATAAAAAACATTAAATTAAACATATTTAGGTAAAATCTATTTCATGATGTTTAGCAAGAGAAGGCAGGCATTTATAATGCCCATGCCTTCTTATTTCGTAGAAAGTACAACTACTTTCTTGACCTCAAAAGTCAACCGATGAGTTGTTTGTATCGGATAATCTTTTTCCATTGAAACGTCGAGTAATCATCTTGCCTGCACCAACGTCTATCTTGTCATCAGCCTTTTTCGTAAACGCCATTCCAACCCTTGTCCAGCGTACCCGATATAGCGAAACTTTTTCAGTAGTAACTCCTTTGAACCTTACGTTTACAGCATCTACGACCCATTGATTCGGTAAGAACATGAGAATTTGTGAATGTGAGTGATGTCCATCTCGTTCCACATGACATAGCGTCCATACTTTGCCGTCGGCTCTTCAATTTTCTTTTAGCAACGCTTCATTTACCTTGGCATTGTTCATATTCTCTTTTTATCTTCTCGATAGGTTCTGCCAAACGTATCAGCGCAATGGTGAAGTTACGCTCAAATCCGAAAAGGTACATACTCATCGTCGTCTTCATCCCATACTCCGACTTTTAGATTTGTCCTCTTTCATTCGTTTTTCCTGTTCTTTGTCGTTTTCCTTACAATAGAGGAACGTCATGTGTGGAACGTTTTCGTTACCATTCTGTCCCCATTCAAAGTCGGCTTTGGAAAGGTCGATAAGCTTTTTCGATACCTTTGTATTTGGTTGGATCTTCTCCATTCTCTGTCAAGTACTTCTTGTATCCTTCCGCATGATTGATGGCTCTCATGGCAATAACGATGGTTTTGCCTGCCTTTACGATGTATGGCATGCCACTTTTTTTCTTTAGGGAAGCCAATCATATTGGAAACCCCAAGCCCTTTCTGTCTATAATCGCAATTAGGGTTTGTCAAAGTTGATCTTGTCAACAGCGTTGTACTGACAGAGTGCAAAAGCCATGTTCTCAAGGCTTATGTCATGGTCGGTAGGGTTGTAGACGGAAATAAACTTGTCATCCGTTTCTTCAGATTTGTTGCCGTAGGGTGTCTCCACGAAGTCTCCAGCATAGTAAATGTCCTTTATAATTAGGTCTGCGCTTTCTGTCTCAGCGGTATTTTTCTTTTCTTCTGGTTGTCCGTCACGTGTACAGTTTGCGAAAAAGCGCAATTGTTGCCAATGCGCATAGCATCATCTTTTTCATTTGTTAGTTTTTCTTTTTATCGGTTATTGTTGTTTAGTTATTCTTGTATGTCTCCACTCTTATTTCTTCTTCGTACGTGCATTGATGGAGTTGACCTTCCAGTATGCGATCATGTCTAACGGTTTGCCCTTGCTGTCACGTCTGCACAGTGATGGTACACCTTTTCGTGTAGTTCAGTGCAGAACTCATCTCCGCTACAAATCCCTTTCCGTTGGTACGACGAATCAGTGCACCTTGTAATTGCGAGGGATCAGAATAGAGGGGATTAGAAAAGTCATTAATTCCAAATATCCGGCTGCAGACACTTGCTGTTCCTCTGTCGTACCACCATACTTTTTCTTTCTTTTCTTCTGTTCCTTCCATTATGGGGCGTCCTGTTGCATCATATACAGTTACAGAGCTTGGACCTGTCAGCAAGTCCATTTTCTTCTCTGTAGAAGGGCAAATAGTAAGGAAGTCGACAACCCAATTGTAATTCAGCTCAGCAACATTGAGACCTCCAAAAACCAGTTGTGTTATATATCGTGTGCCAGTATGCCGTTGGGTATTTTTCTGTTCTTTTCAGTTCTCTTTTTCTTCAGCGGATCTGTCTCGTCATTAATTTTGTCCTGCTCGGTTCCATACAAATCATATAGTCGATACCAATTGGAGCGAGAGCGTGGCGATTCGTCAGGATAAAATCCGTTTTCGTCTTTGGTATGAGGTTTGGATGCATCGCCATCAGGGAGCTTCACTAAAGCCATGCGCATACTCTGACTTGGTCCCGTAAATGGAAGTTCATTCCCAAAACAAGGTCACGCATGTTTGGAATATCCTTGTTGTCAAATTTGTCGTTAGGGTCCTACATTCCGTTTTCCAGTTCATGTTGGTTGCACAATTCAAAGGTTTTGTCCTTTGGAAGTTTGCTGTAGTCGGGCAGAGCCTCCCAGCCATAGTAGTTTTTCTTTGCATCTTCTTCTGTAGTCTCATTCTCGGCAAGGAATTTCTTCTTGTGATCGCACGCATATTTCACTACGATGACACTGTCACCAGGCTGTATGATATGTGGCTTTTTGTCACAGGGTCGTTGGGGAAGTACGACATTCCTCCAATGCCATAGTATCGCTTTGTGAAATCTCCATTACCGTCTTTTTGGAATGAATATTGGATACTTGGGTCGACAGCATGAGAAGCAATTGCCATGTTCTCAAGTGATATTGGTTTATGGGTTGGATTATATATCACCAGATAGTTGGCATCCTCGTATCTGCTATATTGGCTTTTTGAAGCCCATGGAAGACAAATCCCTATAAGTGCAGTAACCAATGTAAAAAAACTTCTTTGAATATGAGGGTGATCCACTGTTGAATTAGCATCAGTACCGTCTGGCATGTCTCCATTTCTTTTGGCATGCTGTGAATAGAGATGATAAAAGCCATGAAGACTAATATCAAGGTATAATTTATTTTTTTCATATCCTTGTTTTATTTATTTGTTCTGATAATTTTTGTTGTTTATAATAATTGTATGAATTAGAGGAACCAGTTACCAAATGCGCCAAAAGCCATGCGTCTTAACATTTTGGCTTGCTTCGTATGCCTGTTTTCCTGTCAATCCAATCTCTCTACCTAAGTAGAAATAATATGGCTCTGCTGGTGATGCGTTTGTCGGATCGGAATCGAACCTATTGCAATACACCTTGATTGGTATATTAAAGCGTATAAGCTCTTTCCATTCAGGAACCTCAAGGGTCGTATTCTTCGATTGCCAGAAAGGGTTATAGAATGGTGCGCAGGCTTTTTCGCTCTTCATCCAATCCCAATATCCAGCATAGTCCAGCTCCTTGTTGGCAATGGTAGCCTTAGGAATATATGCCTTCTTTCCCTTTTGACATTTCATAACTCTTACGGAAAGATAGAAGTAGGGCAATATGTATGAAGGACGGCTGTATGCTACCGACTCACCAGAAAAACCTTTTACCATGAAAGGCCATGTGTCTTTGTTCTCTCCAGTCCCATATCGTCCATCTATTTCAGGTCTAAAGTTAGAGGTAGACTCGTTAGCCTCATAATAAAAGTTAATGTGTCCTTTTAGTCCTACACAGTCCTTGTCATAGGAAACGCATGAATTAGCATCGGTGGCATCAAGGGGTGGCAGCAACCTAATGTTGTAAAACTCGCGCATACCGTCAGCCATGGCATTCTGATGCCATGTGTCACGATAGGCATATTCAAACAAATTCTTGGTTGCATTTTTGTCTACGCATAAAGAGATCGTGACCTAAATTTTCGTCCTTATCTACTCCTTCGAAATAAGGTGATACGACAGGATGCTCATCTACTTTGCCATCTTTCCCATTTTTGCCAACTTCCCATGTACCTCTACAGTCTTCGAACTTGTATGGGTTACCCTTATCGTCCACGTCGCTGATGGTAAAGAATATTTGATACTCATCAGAGTGCTTGTATATCTCATCGTTAAGCAACTTTTCCATCTTTTATCCAAGAAGTACAAGCATATACCCCAAAGGTTTTTATCTCCACCTATAAGGCGAATGTAAGGTTGCTGGGGAGCAGGCTTGCCTAACTTCTTTTCAAAAACAGTTTGAATACTCTTTTCCCATTCCACCTTTACAGTAGGAAACTTTTGTGAGTTGTTTTCTACTATGACAAATTCTTCTTGTCTCCATGGCGCTGCTGGGTAAACATAATTGCCATGAAATTTTTCATCTCCGTGTGAGTGTCCCTCTTTGAACATAACTAAGCAGCGAGCCCAGTTGTTGAGTGCGCCATCTTGGTCAGGGATTGTTCATGGTGTCACCAAAGGGAGCTTTTTTCTTCAAGCTGTCAACCATGGCATCCGCACCGCTGTGTGGTACTTCTTTGTGTTCAAGTGGGTTTTCGTTGTAATTGATGTTCATGTTACCAAAGACGAAATCATCACATGATGTACATAGCATCAATATAAGAACGAAACAAAAAAACTATATTTTTTTCATTTTATTATTTTTATGTAAATGTCTTGATTAGATAGTCCAGTATAATTGGCACTTTGCTAAATACTCTTTCTCCTCTTAGCCGTGTATGTAAGTTTTTCCTTAGTTAGGAGAACGTGTCAGCCATATGAGGAATGATGATACGCAAATGCCTTCCTTTTTAGCTGAAGTCTACATGACGAATATATTCTTACGATTCCTTGACAGCAAATATTGAGGATTGAAGAAATAACTCTTGATTTCATTGGTATCCATGTGCGGATAGAACTTTTTGAAATCTTCCACGAACTTCTCGTCTCCATCTTTCATATCTGCAATGACACGGAATGTTAAAGGAATGTCAATGTCGTGATTGCTCCATTCTGATTTTATTTCATTAAAATTATAAAGTCCTCTACCTTCTCCATTTCCTAATGTTGGAATTTCAGAACAAGTCTTTGAGTCAGCATCTGGATTATCATTTCCATATTTGGGCCAAATAGCATTCTTTTGATTTATCCATTTGTGATACGATGTTGCATAGGCTTATTTGCATAGCAAATTCGGTGTTAGCTTAGCTAAACTGTAGAACTCCCTTGAATCCCATTCTGTCCAAATTGTTTTGAACCTGTACCTATTTTCCTGCATTGGTGCAGCAATTCCACGAAATCGCCTTGTCTTTTGTCTCAGTGCGTTTTGTACCATCTGTTACAACGCCACCGTCACTCACTACCTTCTTGATATTCATATCCCAATTGTTTCTCAAATGGGTCAGTATCTCGGTATTTGTATGTAAACAACTTGTTAGCAAGTTCTGCCGCATGTGGCATGGTGAGTGTTTGAAAGAATTTAAAGCCACCTTCTGTCCATGTGGCTTGATTGTCTTTTCAGCGTAGGGAATATATTTATCGCTTTGTCTATCAGCGTGCTGTCAAACGGCATGAGTTCTGATTTGTTCCCACTTTCAGGTGCAAGCAGTGCGCTGGTCGTGGTGATGTCGCAAGGCTTTAGCTTGTCGCCCTCCATCTCAAAGGTAAGCTCTGGGTAGTATGTTGGTTTCTTGTCCAGCGTGTGTGGATAAAAAAACCCTGCTTACTGTTCTTGGATATGGTTTTACCATCTATAGTGTAGCTGTGTTCCAATACTTCGTTGCCAATGGTAAAGAAGTGTTGGTGTTGTACTCAATGTAGAATTGTCGAGGTCTGGGTCTCCGTTTTTCTTGTAATAGAACTGTATGAACTCACCGTTTATTTGTTGGTGGTTGGCTCCATAATATGTAAGCTCAAGTCCGTAATAAACGTCATCTGACACAACTACATCAAAATGGTCGCGCTGGCTGGTAATTTGCATTTGTCCATTGTCGCCCTTACTTATCTCAATTTGTTGCATGAGCGGATAGTCTGTCGGTTTATCCGTGTTCACGCTTATCATGTTGTACGAGTCTTGTTCGTATGTGTTGTCTATACTGTTGTCGGCACCAAAGTTTCCAACTTTTATATTACCACCTTTGAACCCCATTCTAAGTACGGCACTTACTGCATATATCTGTGAGTGTCCCTTGCCATTATACTCAATAGAAGCAGGAGGAGCTTTTACTACTTTTTTTCAAGAAATCATCAACATCATTGGCAGAACATGCGGCAAGCATGCAGCAGCATCCTACAGCTAAAATAGTTGAACGTATTATTGTCTTATATTGTAACTTCATTTTCTTAAAAATTTAATGATTGTGCGCAAAGAGTAGTTCATGCCACGTTCGTGCGCATAATATCTAAATCGGTCTGTATATTCCTTATATAATGTATTGAGAATGTTATCGCCTGTCAACATTACCTTTATTTCCCTGTTGCTGGGCAGCTTGAAGGCAACATCTGCCGTGGTGCCAAGCAGGAAGTAGGGGTCGGGCGATACTGCCACTAAATCCGTGTTGGGGTCGAAACGTTTTTGTTTTGTGACATAGTTGCCAGAGAGAGAGAACGATGCCTTTATCTTTTTCTCTGCACCGAAGAAATGTTCGTAGCTGGCTGACAGTCCATACTTGTCTGATGGCATGAAAGGCAACCAGTTGTCTCGTGTTATGTTGCGTGCAAATATCCATTCGCCCTTTGCTACGATACTGAGTCCTTTAATGGGATTTACGGTAGCTTCTATATCGCCACCATACAGTCTCACATCGTCCTGATCATACATAAACTTGGCATATTTTCCGCTTGGGCTGTTATGAAAACGATTAGCACCATAGCCGATATGGTCGTATATATAACTGTTAATGTGTTGGTAGAACATGCTTGGCTCTACAGATATCCATGTGTTGCGATACCTTGCGCCTAAGATAGACTTCCAACCACGCTCACTCTTTAGGGTTTCTATTGCCCACTACCCAGTAAGAACCTTCTTGAAGACCGATGGCATAAAGCTCGTTTATGTCTGGTGGACGCCATGACCAGCCTATGTTCGCACGCATGTCCCAATTGTCGTTAAACTGATAGTGAGTAGCAAAGCTCGAGGTGAAATTGCTGTAAACCTTGAAGTCGTCGTAATAGTCGTACTTGTTCAACGTCGTGTAGCCGCTCACGCTCATCACTCTAAAGTCGTAACGTAAGCCCAATTCGCATTGCAATTTTTTTCAAAGAAAGCCTCAATTCCGCAGCATTATTCCTTGTGAGGTACTTTTATATATTGAAGTGACATTTTTGGGGATTTATCCATTGATATGGGGATTTTCTGGGGTTCTTGGTTCTTGCATAGTCATGAAATCCCCCACCCAAACCAATGGGGAAGTATGAAAAAGCCAAAAAATGATGTTTATTCAATGAAGACTTCAGTGTAGTAGGTTTTATTTGTATATAGGTTCAGAACGTTCTGCCTTCCAGTGCGCACCCATTTTGCTGGCACGCTGACAAAATGCAGGATAAAGGCTTTCAGCCTACTTGTCTTTTTCAATGGCTTGATCTTCTCGCTGATATGACGGACGAGATAGAGATAGAAGTTCTTCAGCATGGCGGTAACCATCATGAAAACCATGTTCTCAGCCATAAAGGAAAAAGGGCAGATGCGACCATCCGAAGTCATTGTTCTGTATGTCGAAGTTCTTTTTCGCTTGCTCCACGCTCATTGTAGAATGTAATGATGTCCTTCTCGGTAGATGTCCGGTTATTGGTAAGGATACAGCGGTATGTGTATATCACTCCGAACATATCCGTCTGTTCCCTGCCGTGCTTGTCTTTCAAGGGACTACGCTGTACGACAAGCCTGTATGACTTTCCTTCTATTAAGTTGTCTATGCTGACGGAGGTGACATCGTATCTCTCATAACCAACCTCAACACTCTTCCATTCTTTCAGCTGACGGAAGTCCTCACATCGGCTGTCGCAGTTGGCTGCACGTATATAGAACGTGTTGCAGCGCTGCTCTACGGTTTGGATAATTTCCTTTGAGAACGACCCGCAGTCAGCACGGAAACGCTCTGTTACCACACCAAGTTCTGAGGTTAAACGGTCCATAATGCGACGGAGCGTGTCTTCTTGATGGAATCTCACATTAGTGTTTCCGTCACGATTCTCACCTCCGACTATGATTCCCCCAATGGAAGCCCAACCAGGGAAATAGCCAGAATCCTGCTTGTAAGAATACTTTGCATCGAACTTGTGGGCTGGAATAAACTGGTGGTCAAAGTCTAAGTCAACATGACTGCCTACCTTTATAAGCCCCATCCTCCGTATCATCCGTAAAAGTAAGGTATTCAACTTTTCTGCTGTGTTGAAACTATACGACTTGTCGGAGGTCTCGCTCTTATAGACAATATTCTTTTCGGCAAGCTCCTTCAGTCCGCGTCCCACAGTGTCGGCACTGGGTAATAGCGTGTCAGGTCTCTGCTTGAACTGCCCTATAAGCACATTGATGTCCTCAAGGCATTCTCCACCACAAAGGTAACTGAAGAATAGAGAGCCGAAAATACTTCCATGGCTGAATGCTTTGCCGCTACTTCCACGTTTGCCCAATACAGATTCGGTAAGTTTTTCAAAGCCCAACTTTGAGAAAACGTCCATGACATGATAAATTCCACCGTAAGAAGTGATATTCTCGTTTTTAATTGCTACCTTTATCATGTCAGTTTTTTGCTTACTTGTTATGTTTGCAGCACCAAGATAGGTGAAATTTCTGACATATCCAAGTGTTTTGAGAACTTTGTTTCTCAGGCACTTGGAGTTCTCACAAGAATTTATGCTGCGGAATTAAGGTCTTCATTGAATAAACATCATTTTTTTGTGGCTTTTCATACTTCCTCATTGGTTTGGGCGGGGGATTTCATGACTATGCAAGAACCAAGAACCCCAGAAAATCCCCATATCAATGGATAAATCCCCAAAATGTCACTTCAATATATAAAAAGTACCTCACAAGGAATAATGCTGCGGGAATTGAGGATTCTCATAAATATTTATCAGAGTAGAAAAATAACCCTACTTTTGATTAACTTCCAACATCACCCATCCTATCATCTATAGATAACGTTACAAGCCGATAATATTCAAAAAGATAATGCAAAAGTAAGAAAAAAAACGAATCAAATACTTGTCACAATACTAAAGATATATTGCCACATAGAAAAATACGTTCAAAAATAAGGCACATAGAACTACATATACCTAATTTTAGGTATTGCACGCTCTATAGAATATTAGTACTTTTGCAGACATCAATTAACACTCATAGAATTGTATTTATATGAAAAAAGAAACAATTTATCTATCTCTCGCAATGCTTGCAATGGCAACCACACCTTGTAATGCACAATCAGAAGAGATTAAAGACTCCACACAACATCTCGAAGAAGTAATAATCAGTACTACACGTATACCTGAAATAAAGCAGAATGCGGCTGCTACAGTTACGATTCTTGACCAAAAGCAAATAGCAGAAATGAGCAAGGCGGCTCCCGATATCACTCACCTCTTAGGCATGCTCACGCCTGGTATGGCTCTATCAAGTAATACTACAAGCTCTCGGTCACAATCACTTCGTGGAAGAAGCGCACTTATCTTGATTGATGGTATTCCTCAATCAACTCCTTTACGTTCAACAGACCGTGACATCCGAACCATCGACATCGCTGCTATCGACCATATAGAAGTAGTAAAAGGCTCTACTGCTCTCTATGGTAATGGTGCTATCGGAGGATTGATAAACATCATAACTAAGAAGAATACCACCAACAAGGCTGTAGCTGGAGAGACGACTCTCTCGGGTTCAACTTATAACCTCTTCCGTCACGGAAAAGGGCAAGGTTATCGCATCAACCAGCAAGTTTATGGTCGTGTGGGGCAATTTGATTATCTCGTAAATGGGGCTTTTGGACGTACAGGTAGTGCTATTGATGGTGATGGGAAATTTATCTCTCCACGCTACGGACTCGGTGATACTTATACAACAAACATACTTGTTAATCTCGGTTATTCCCTATCTCCTAAGAACAGAATAGAATTGATGTATAATTTCTATCGTAGTTTGCAAGACACAAAATTGATTCCTTTCGGCGGAAAGTACCTCCAAAGTCCTTCTATTGGTATAATTGGTAACAAGGACCCACAGGCAGTTGACGAGGGAACAAGATACAATCACAATGCTTACCTCAAGTTTACTTCAAAGGATATATTCAAACATACCGACTTAGAAGCATCTGTTTATGGTTCGGGAATATATACTATCTTCGACTTCCGTAAAGGCTAACCCTGCGCAGCCAAGATGGGAAGAAACAAGTGGACAGTCGGCTGTTAAGGATCGTAAGTTTGGTTTCCGCACCCAGTTTAATACTCGACTTATATTCTCAGAGAATGCTTTTGCACACTTAGCTTATGGTTATGACTACCTTTATAATAAGACATCACAACCTTTGGTAGATGGTAGATACTGGATGCCATGGGTGACAAGTAACAACCATGCGCCCTTTGTTCAAATGAAGACCACACTATGGCAACATCTAAGCCTCAAATTAGGAGGACGTTACGACTTCATTAATATAAACGTACCAGACTATGATGTATTGCGCAATAAGCTCTCCGACCCACAGGTTCATGTCAAAGGTGGAAAGCTAAAGTATAATAATATGTCTTTTAATGTGGGTGTTTCTTATAACAAATATCCTGCTTTTCAACCCTTCGTAGCCTACTCTCAAGGTTTCTCTATCTTTGATTTAGGTCGTACATTACGTGCTGCTAAGGCCGATGTACTCTCTAAGATATCAACAGAACCAGTAAAGACAAACAACTACGAGATGGGTGTTTACTCTGATATTAACCATTGGTTGCAGTTGAATGGATCTGTTTTCTACACCTATTCTAAGCTTGGAAGTGATCTCAAGATAGAGAATGGTTTCTGGGTAGTAAACCGTACTCCACAGAAGGTGTATGGCGTTGAATTGAGTGCAGATGCACAACTTCTCCGTAACTTAAAGGTTGGTGCTAACTTCTCATGGTTCGAAGGTAAGCTCAAATCAGCTACTGGTGATTGGGACACATATATGTCAAACATTTCCATCCCAGCCGCAAAGTTGGCAATGTATGTCAACTATGCTCCTGTCAAGAACACCTATCTCCAACTGCAATACATGCACACCGGTAAGCGTGACAGATTTACTCCTAATGCTTCAGGAGTATATAACGAGGGTGAAGGTATCGTAAATCGTATCAACTTACTAAACCTTACTGCAGGCGTAAAGATGAAGGCTTGCGACTTAAGTTTGGCTGTATCCAACTTATTGAACTACACTTATTACACACCAGCATCTATGATGATGGCACGTAATGCAGAGTATGCACATGCTGATGGACGCAAGATAACACTCACTGCAGTGTTCAAATATTAATCCTCAAACACTCGATAGACTTATTCTCAAGTGCTGGAAGGACATTAAAATACCAAGTAAAGGTGGATAAAGTTCACCTCTTGTGAGTACGCAAGGTTCCCTTCTAAATACAGAAGCAGCCTATAGTGTATCATAAACTATAAGCAGGGAAGACGGAATACAACAAGTATCGTATCCCTGCTTTTTCTTTTTACTTCTAAAAGCCCTAATTATATCTTTACACCTCATATAATACCAACATATAGACTGTCCATTATTACTATATAGTCGTCCCTTAAAAAGCTTTGACAAGTGAAAAGTCATTCCTCTCCTGCCTCTCGCTTATTATTTTGAGCAGCGACAAAAGAACTCTCATGGCTCTTTTGAAGTTGTAAGCAGCTGCTGCCATCAGTATGTTTACAGCGTCCCCTGACCACACCTTTGTAAAAAGTTGCGGCCTAAACGATGATCTGCTTTCAAATGTCCAATGGTAGGTTCTATGCCTGCCCGCTTGCAGAATAGTTTGTGTTTCTTGCGCCTTTGATATCTGCTCTCTGATGGCTTGGGGCTGTCCGGTATAAAAATCTGAGTACCATTCACCTCTTTCCTGCCTCGATAACCTCTGTCTCCTGCAAGTATTTTAATCTTTCGTTGTGTGAGACGTTCAACTTGTCCTAACGCAGCTTCTATCGTGTGGCCGTCATATTCATTACGAAAAGACATCGCACCAAGAATGTCTGTCAAAGGTAATGGAGGTACCGACAGACACCTCTGCCACGAAACGTTACGTTGTGGCTATCGTAGGAAGCAAGACAAATTTCTCAACTGCTGACCGTGAACGGTTGAGCAGATGGCTCAAGTCGCGTACTGAGTCGGATAGTCTGCGACTCATTACTACTCGCTAACATAAAAAAAGAAAAGATGAAAGAAATATATAAGCAGAAAAATTAATAAGAAGTTGGTTATGCCTGCCTTGATGTTCATGCGGCAGGAAAAGTCGAGCGGAATAGTTCTTGGTATTGCCGTTATCATAGCCCTGTTGCTTGCCAACTCGCCTTGGCGCGAGCAATACTTCAATTCTTTTGAATATCACTTGGGGTTTTGTTTTCGACGGAAGACCTTATTTCAACTTCTCTTTGGAACATTGGATTAACGATGGGCTGATGTCTCTATTCTTCTTCGTCGTGGGATTGGAGTTGAAACGAGAGTTCATCGGAGGAGAGTTACGCGAAATAAAGAAGGTGGTACTCCCTGTGGGAGCTGCTATCTTGGGAATGCTTTTCCCTGCTGCTATCTATCTTAGTTTTTAATATCGGAACATCTGTTGCTCATGGTTGGGGAATACCCATGGCAACAGACATTGCCTTTGCTCTCGCCATTGTTTATTTACTTGGCGATAAGGTGCCGCTATCAGCTAAAGTGTTTCTCACCACGCTTGCCATTGTCGATGACCTTGGATCGGTTATTGTTATCGCCCTGTTCTACACATCTAATATCTCCATCCCCAGTATCCTCGTGGGTCTGACTTTTCTTGGTATCATGTTCATTGGCAACAAGATGGGCATCAAACATGCCTTTTTCTATGGTATCCTTGGCGTGTGCGGTGTATGGGTAGCCTTCCTCATGTCAGGCGTTCATGCTACAATAGCAGCTGTTCTTGCCGCATTTGTAATCCCCGCTGATTCACAGATACCAGAATCGACATTTATTGCGCGTCTGCGCCGACAGCTTCATCGGTTTGAAAATGCAGAAAGCAATGATGTAAGGACATTAGAAGAAGAACAAGTGGAGATTATTTCCCAGGTGAAAGCTGAAGCCTTCAATGCCGTACCACCTCTTCAGCGCCTCGAGCATGGCATGCATCCATTTGTTTCTTTTGTCATCATGCCCATCTTTGCGCTCGCCAATGCAGGTGTAGCCTTTATCGACATGGATCTGCAGAGCCTGTTCTCCAATCATGTTGCTCTTGGTGTGATGTTCGGACTGCTATTGGGCAAGCCCCTTGGCATCGTCTTGGCAGTTTGGTTACTCAGCAAGTTGGGGCTTGGCAAACGTTCAAAAATGACATGGCACCGCATCTTCGGCTTGGGATTCCTTGCCTCGATTGGTTTTTACAATGTCGATGTTTGTCACCTCACTCGCCTTCGACGAACCTGTAAGCTATGTTCAAGCTAAGGTCGGAATCTTCGCAGCTTCCATTATTGGTGGTTTGGCAGGATATTACTTGCTCAAAATAAGTAAACGATAATTCCTTGCTGCAATCTTCGGCTATAAGGTCTATTCGATTTTTACAATGTGGCAAGAACACATTCTTGCCTATGCTGTATTTCCTTAATTCCGCAGCATTATTCCTTGTGAGGTACTTTTATATATTGAAGTGACATTTTTGGGATTTATCCATTGATATGGGGATTTTCTGGGGTTCTTGGTTCTTGCATAATCATGAAATCCCCCACCCAAACCAATGGGGAAGTATGAAAAACCACAAAAAATGATGTTTATTCAATGAAGACCTCAGCGTAGTATGTTTTATTTGTATACAGGTTCAGAACGTTCTGCCTTCCCGTTCTCACCCATTTTGCCGGCACGCTGACAAAATGCAGGATAAAAGGCTTTCAGCCTGCTTGTCTTTTTCAATGGCTTGACCTTATCGCTGATATGACGGACGAGATAGAGATAGAAGTTCTTCAGCATGGCGGTAACCATCATGAAAACCATGTTCTCAGCCATAAAGGAAAAGGGCAGATGCGACCATCCGAAGTCATTGTTCTGTATGTCGAAGTTCTTTTCGCTTGCTCCACGCTCATTGTAGAATGTAATGATGTCTTTCTCGGTAGATGTCCGGTTATTGGTAAGGATACAGCGGTATGTGTATATCACTCCGAACATATCCGTCTGATCCCTGCCATCCTTGTCTTTCAAAGCCCAACTTTGAAAAAAACGTCCATGATGTGATAAATTCCTCCGAAGGAAGTGATATTCTCGTTTTTAATTGCTACCTTTGTCATGTCAGATTTTTGCTTACTTGTTATGTTTGCAGCACCAAGATAGGTGAAATTTCTGACATATCCAAGTGTTTTTGAGAACTTTGTTTCTCAGACACTTGGAGTTCTCACAAGGGTTTATGCTGCGGAATTAAGGGAAAGTCGCCTTTTTGCAACAGGAAGCCACCCATAGTGAGAGCCGCAAAGTTTGGTACGAAGGCAGGATTCTTGGTGCCTGGGAAGTTGTAGTTTATTTGGTATGTGTTTGCCAAGCCTGCAAAGGTAGACATCTTGTAAGGCTTCCATGAAACACGATATGACAAGTCGGCCTTGTATGTTTTCAATATGAGGTCTTGCATCGGAATGACGCTCCACTCCTTTTTCATACGATTCTCATACTCCTGTCGCAAATTTTCTTGGAGCGACAACGTCAAATCCAGCGATTGCTTTGGATTGATGCGATATTTCACCTCGCCTTTTTAGCGTAAAGTGTTGTGATTGCTGGAAGGGTATACCAATTTCATAACTGAATGGTTGCAATGACGACTCTGTTGGACGACCAATGCGGAAGCGTTCTTGTAGTTGTGCCAAGTCAGATATTTGGCTGCCAAAATAGATACCAGAGCGTTGGTAGAACAAACTTGTAAGCACCGTTGCCGTGATGCGCTTGTTCTCAAAACCACCCATGGCAGACATACTGATGTTGTTGTAACCCGTGTTGTTCATGATGTATTCGGGCGTATGGTAATCACCACCACGAGTATAGTTGCCGTGCAGGCGCATACCGAATTTCTTCCAACCAGCCTCTATGCTTCCAGAACCGCTTATCCCACGGGCATTGGTGTCATAGCCGATGTTGGTAACCCCTTTCACGATAGGATTGTTATGTCCATAGGGTAATGGTGCATCGTTGAGCAATACCACACCTCCCATGGCACCAAAACCGTAACGGATACATTCTGCGCCCTTTACAACCTCTACCATGCTGGCACCTGTATAGTCAATCTCCGGTGCATGGTCGTTACCCCAACTCTGACTCTCTAATTTTACACCGTTGTTCATCAATAGAATACGGCTACTGTGCATACCTTGAATAACAGGTTTAGCCACCGTACTACCGGCACTGATAGAGCTAACACCTGGAATAGACTCCAACATTTTTGCCAACGAGGTGGCACCACCTTTTTCGAGTATACTTTTGATCCAGTGTTTTGGCTTGCTGCATGATGTTGGTGTGTCTCTTTTTTTGATGTCACCGTTACATCACTTAATTGCAGTGCTTCTTCCTTTAACTTGATGTTCAGTGTGTGTGTTTTGTGCTGACACATAAGAAATGTAACTCTTGTAACCTACGAATGTGACAGTGATTTTCACCTTCTTGCCGCTGTTGTCTAACTTTATAGCGCAGGTACCCGACTCGTTGGTGACGTATGTCTTGCCGTTGCTATCTTTCACAACAGCTCCTAATATAGGCTCGCCCGTTAGCGAATCTGTAACTTGAAGGGTCACACTACCCTCCTCGGATTTGTCTGAACTTGCGTTCGTTGTCCTTTTTCAACATTTTACTATTTTAATAATTGTCTTTTTCTTACAAACCATTTTCAAGGTGCAAAGGTATTTCAATTTTTTTCTATTCAAAAAACAATGTACATACCCAAAAATAGGTATTTTCTTGTTGCTTCATTTTGTGGACATGACTACTTTTAGCGAAAGCAGTTGATGTAGGGGAGCTTGTTGACTAAGTAGTGTTCCTGTTGTTTGGAATGTGGTCTGTGTGCGCATTATTTATTTTGGTTATTAAATAGTATATTGTGTATATTTGCTCTTTCAATTCGGAAATAGAAAGTTGGCTGCTCAATGCACTTCTGTATGACAATCCAAGATATATATTTCTAATGGAAGATATGATCTTTTCTGTTTCCACAGTTTGAGTAATCTCTCCTTTCTGTTTTGGCAAGCTCTATCACCTCTTTCCACTCAAGGCTCTTTTCTTTTTCTCGTATTCTTGAAACTTCTCTTTCCAATCCGGATAGTTGTCTTTCAGATACAAGATAAATGACATGAAATTGGCAAGAGTGACTGTGCCTTTTGTCATTATAAAAAAATGATTTCATACGGCGACCGATGTTTTTCTACACGATTATCAATGAAGTCCTTTAATGGTGTAGAGCTTGTAAGTTCAAGAAAGTCTGTAGCATCATTTGTCAAGAATTCAAATACAAACCTATCAACGGCATGATTGAATATATCCTCCTTATTCTTGAAGTGATGAAACATATTGCCACGAGAAATGCCGGTAGCTTCCACTAAATCCGAAAAATGATACTGCTGCATAACCTTTTTTTCAGAAACAGCCTGAACGATTCATTAAGGATAATGTCCCTTTTTGCTTATGCTTTCTTTATCTATTTGTTTTTCCATCATTTCATACTTGCCAAATTCAAAACAGAACGTTTGTTCCGTGTTTATAAGTGCAATATTATGCAAATTATTTCAATCCGCCAATTTTTTTCGATGATTTTTTTCCCGAAAAGTTTCATTTTTCTCTCTTTATCTTACTTTTACAGTGTAAAATAATTGATTATGAGCCTTTTTGATAGCATAATAACAACACTAAAAACTTGAATAAATAAGTGCCAATAGAATTAGATGTGAATATTTTTAAGGTGTATCTACAATTTATTTCTCTAAAAATACACTGTTTTTCATCAGAAAAATATTATCTTTGCATTATCAATTTAAGTGGTCTTTGAAGCAATGCAGAATAAAGAATGGGAAAGAAACTCGCTCGTTTCCAAATCGTAACCCATTTATCCTTTATTCATTCTTACTCTATTGATTATCTGAAAGATATAAATTTATTGAATCTTTTGCGG
>BNJT01002152.1_pt1 | contig 95511 bp, 144 predicted proteins | sample 8540491 | NCBI WGS metagenome assembly BNJT01 (sample SAMD00202455, study PRJDB9452) | human saliva metagenome | host: Homo sapiens | reverse complement strand
TAAAATTGATCGTCAAGAATCTTAAAAATTGAAGAATTTAAGTCCACCTCAGGGAAACAGGGTGGACTTTTAACAATTAGATTACAATACTCTATAAGCGTAAGTTAAGATTACAGTGGTTCGACACCAGAAAATTCGAGGAGGGATGTGGGACAAATTTCTAGAGCGGAGGCTCGGCATTTAATGTGAAGGAGGGGAATACATCAGCGTATTTTATCGAGGAAGATCGGTATTCTTGATCGATTGTGGGAAGAATGTGTTTGCTAAGCTGGAAACAGAAAAACTTGCTTCAAATTGAGTCAGGGTAGTGAATCTGATGATTAGCCATACACATTCAGACCATATCGGCAGTCTGGGAAGTTGGTGCTTTATTTACTCACACACGGTGTTACACAGGCCGCTGAAAATTATACTACCAGATAACGAAGAGTATAGGAAATTGGTTAGGCAAATTCTGGAAGAGTTTGGCTGTATGGAAGAATGTATGAGTTGGCCTGGATTGCGCAGCTTGGCGATAAGTTTAAAGCTTTCAGATTGTACGATAATGTGAAGACTTGTGTTGTCCAGAATAATGAACTTTGAACGATTTTACACAAAGGGGAAACAGTTTGTATTCGAGATACGAAGAAATCAAAATTTGCACTACCTTCTAAGTAATAGGTTACCAAATTGCAGAGAGCTTATGTTGATGCATCTTCGATTGCGGAAAATCAAATGGGACACATTTGTTTGTGGGAAACTTAGCGATGGCGGTGCCGGAGGTTGAGAAAACAAATTTATTGTATGCAGCTAATGATGAAGCACATCCAGATGGCGCTAGATTATGGATTTTCTGTAGTGGAATGCAGGCGATGGAGCTGGAAGACAGAGGCTCCCTTTTTATCGATTACTTGTGCGAGCAGGAAAATCTCCTCGGCCTCACCCCAAATAAAACAAAAAATGAAACAAGCTCATTTTATTTCTTTGGTGCAGTATTTATAAATAAAACTTTCTCGTACAGACGGTTTAAAATAAAGAACGTAAACGTTCTTGTTTTTAATTTGAATGCCAGTGGAAGTCGGACCCTCGTCTCTTCCTTGGGAGAATATAATAGCCTGCGACACTCGCGTAATTTCATTTATCATAACTTGAGGGATCTCGGAAATAAGGAATTTGAGAGAGTTTTTCGGAAATAAATTGAGGAAGTTTTTGGAAATTTCTGAGTGCTTCATAATTAGAATTTAATATAAAAATATGGAGGAAAATGATTAAAAATGCGGTAGCTTATGTTTTCGAAAACGAACGCGTCTGGCGGCGTTGATATTTTGATTTTAACTTTTAATTCTGGCGGTGATTTATGCTGGTTTCGATAGTAATGAGAAACTAATTGAGGAAAATGGCGACGCGATAAATAGTGCGAATGATTTTGGTGTGAAAATTAGATCATTAAAATCTGAGACTTTTTAACGCGGAAAGTTTTAATTTGATTGATATGAAGCTGGGACAGAAAGATTTATCAATATGAAGGGGTATAGGTAAAAAAACAGCAAGGTGGTGGCGGGTGAGCAAATGGTGATGAGAGATTTACCGGGCTACTTAAGGAAACGCGGTTATGGCTGAGCTATAAGTAATGGAAAAAGATCCGTTATTTCGTGGTGAGTATTTAAGTTGATTGAAGGGAAAAATATTGCGCGTGGGAAACTGGAAAAGGTTTTAGTGCATAGAGCATGGCGAAGAAAGAACCAGTGGAAGGTCCGGCGATAAGGTGAGTCTAAAAAGTTTAGGGGAAGAGAAAGGCTTAGAGCTTTTCATTCAAGAATTTTACCGGAAAAAACAAGAAAAATATACTGGTATGTCTTCGGATTTTAGTGAGAATATAGTGTTTACGGATTATGCGACGATAAGCACAAATTTTTAACAAGAAAAAACTGGTGACAGTCTAAAAATATTGGTATTTGATTCCGAAAAATTAGCAGCAGCGTTAAAGGCGAAATGAATAAAAAATTGTTCAACCGGAAGACTTTGAAATTAGTGAAGAAAATCAATTCTCAGGAATGGTGGAATCTCTAGATATGGTGGAAGCAGATGATTTTATGATGATTATGGCAGTGATCAGGGCAGGAATAATTGTATTGTCATGGTGCTGAACTAACTGGTGCGGGAAAAGGATGTATGAAATTGGGATATTGCTTGCGATTGGGTGTAGCAAAATAAAATTATGGGGCAATTTGTCTTGGAGTTGGTATTAGTTTCGCTGCCAAATGATTTTGGCAGCGATACTGGGAGAAGAATTTTCGTGGGGATGGATTCTGGGTGCGTTTACAAAAGAAGCTTAAATAATTTGGATTTAAAGCAGCTTTACGACCTTGGTGGTGGGGATTAGATATTTTGCGATGAGCTACGGACTTTTGATTTTGATTATCATTCTAGCAGTGATAGCGTCGTGGATGATTTTGGTGAAAAAACCGAAGAAATTTTAGCGAAAATAAGTTAGGAGAAAAATAAGGTGTATAAAATTAAATGTTTCATAACTATGGGGAAATCGGGAGAATATTTAGAAGGAGTGGATCGATTTGAGCGAAATTTTTGTACGATTATCGGAAAATCAGGGGGCAGGAAAAATCATTGCTTTCACTGCTCATGGGATTAGATGAACCGAAGAGTGTGAAATTTTGTTTGAGGATGAATTAGTAGGCTGATTTATGGTTATCATCGCAAAATCACACTCAGCTCTGGTTTTTCAGAAACTATAACGTACTGATTATTTAACGCCGCTAGAAAATATTAGACTCAGGTGAACCAAGAGGCGACGGACAAGAGATTTTGATGAAGTTGGGATTAGATAAAGATCAAAATAAATCGGAAATGTGATGAAAGCTCTCGAGTGGACAGCAACAACGCGTAGCGACGTCCGCGCGGAGCGCTAAGTTCAGAGCGCGCCGATCATTTTGGCGGGATGAAACCGACGGGAAATTTAAGATGGCAAACAGCGGAAGAAATTAATGAAAGTTTTGACTCGCAAAGGAACGCAATAAAGTGTGTAGCTGTAGTGACACATAGTAAAAAGTGTGCAGATCTCGGCAGGAATGTGGTCTTGGAATTGAAAGTGAAGGAAATTAAGAGATACATGTTGAAAAATGCATTTTATATGCGACACGCAAAAGTTAAAAAGTCTGAGACTCTGTGATTGCCTAGTTAATGGCGGCACTTCGGAATGATCAGTCCGGCGATCTCGTGATGCGACAAGTAAGGCGGCTAAGGAGGCTTTTCTCGGGGGTAACTAATAGTCTCAGTGAAATTAATCGCCGAGCAACTCAGGGTACACACCGCGCGGTGGGAGTGACGTGGAGGAACCGGATATTATCTCAGGTCACCGAGCTGAATATACGTGAAAAAGAATTAACAGCGTGGCGGACGTGGGTAAGATATTATCGAGACACCAGAAACGTTGCGCGGAAGGTCGGCGGAGACGAGGCGAAAAGTACGAAGCGGCACGGTGATGCTAACCGGCGTGAATGAGTCTCGCTAGGAAACTAAATTTGTTTCTGGGGCAGGCAAACTGCTCGGGTGAGCATTTAAAATGGTGTCTAAAACAAATTTATGTTTTAGAAACTTTAGCCAGACACTTTGAAAGTGACATACAAAATTAAATCGAAATTTTGATGTGACGCGGATAATGCAAAAGGGCGCAAATGAAACTGTGGAAGTGAAAGTCAAGTTGTTGCAGGAAAAGATACGCGTGGTGTGACAGCGGCACAGGAACTTTAAAGTGATAGCATTTTAGGTAACGGACGTCTCGACGGCGGCGAAAAGTTTATGGTAATGATGAGGATACGGCGGTTTATCAAGATGCAACTTGTGTGTGAAGGGCGAGAAGAATCTTGACCACGAGTGATGGCTGCGGTGAAGAAATTGGATGTGACCATGGCGCAGCACTAATCTGATAAAAAGATGACCTCAAATTATCCAGCTTTGGGAACAATCAATTCTCGAGATGTATGGAGTGGCTAACCAAATGTTTTTCGGTTCCACTAATTTTTGCGGGAATGGTAGTGGCTCTAGACTACTACTCTGGATGAATCACGAGAAGAGCAGAAATCGGCACTTTACTGGCGATAGGCTTGGAGGACAGATTTTCGGACAGCTCGTGATAGAACTTTTAATGGTAAAGCTCACCGGCGTTCAGTGACTTATGTCTTGGCGGGAAAACTTTGCAAAATCATGGGAAATGATATTTTAAGAGAAATGTAACAACTGGGGTGACAAAACAAATGGCCAGTAAACAGGCTGGGGCGACGCAGTTAAGGTGGAGGTGCAGGAAATGGAGGTTTTACCAGGCTCATGACGCAGATGATGTACAGATGACGACCAATGCGGTGGCGATAACGGTGGTTTCATGTTGGCAATCATTCTGGTTTCGGCTTTGTAATAAGCTATCGAAATTTAAAAAGAATCCAAAGGGACTTTTGACGGAGCTTTACGGTGGTATATTTAGATTAATGAAACATACTGATCGTGAGGATGACCGAATGATTCGGGAAGGGTGGTAGAATCTTTGCACGGGAATTTAAATACGAGATGGTCGAGCGCGGGATGGACTAGAGGCGCTGCGATTTAATCATGAAATTAATTTGGTGATTTTTAGACATCAAATTGCAAATCGATGAAGTGGGTTAGAAGTTTTAAGAAATTCGTGAGAAAAGTCGAGTACCGGTTTGATGATGACGGCATTTTTCGGACGAAGAATCGCAGATTACGGCCTTTTCGAATTTGGCGGATGGATTTATGGAAAAACCGTTTTCGCTACCGGTTTTAAGAAAGCGCGAGAGAGAGCATTACTGAAGAAGACTTTAGGGTGGGGATCTAAGAGAATGCGATCAAGAAACAAAAATTGGACTTTGGCGTTTGTCGAGCTTCGAGCTGAGATGGCTGGGCAAGCAATGGAAGTGAGAACTCCGAAGGAACTGGAGATTTTAAAATATTTGTTTTTGAATGAGGGACGAGTTCTCGAAGAGGGAACAAATTGTGAAAATGTTTGGAAGGAAAGTGAAGAAATTCCATTTGATCGCGTGATCGATGTTTTATATTAAAGAGTTAAGATTAAAACTGGATTGTATTTATACGGTGCGCGGGGTGGGATATAAATTGGAGCGAAAACGAGAAGAACTTTCGGAAGGAGTTTTTCAGGGTCTTGATATTACTACTTGGGGTAGTGATAATCATTCACGGTGGATATTTTCGCGCTGCCGAAATCTTATTTGGAAGAAAAACAAAAGAAATTAAGCAGACAGCTTCGGATGTAACAAAATTTGGCTGGAAAAAATCGTGAATACGTGGAGCAGGCTTGGATTTTTATTCCAGGATTGGTGAAATTAAAACATCTAAGAACGCAAAATGCGGAAAATGAGATGAAAGTTTCCGGAGCTACTACCCTGTGGATCGGACGAGCGAAAATAACTCGGTGATTATTGAAGAAAAAGCGTGACACTTCTAAATGGAGAAGAGGCTTTGGTGCAGTTTGTTTCGACGGCAAATTTAGAAAAAGTCGCAATTGATTTGAGCTTGAAGTTTTTGCCGGTGACACTACTGGGATCAGATGGTGTTATCGCTGGTGGCGGCGGGATTTTTATGCGAGGCAGGAGCTTTGAGAATGGAAAGCAGGTGAATTTTGAATTTTTGCGTGGGGCGTCGCATGAATTGAAAAACACCTCTGACCAAGCTTGGAAGATTGTTTTTAAACATACAGCAATTCAAGGTAGGAAATATAAGGACCGGGATTTTTATTTGGAAAATGTGGGGAAATGGTGGATGAACTTGATGCGGGAATTCGAGAGTTGCTCTTGATGTCTAAAATGGATAGTTTCGAAAAATCTGAATGGATAAAATCAGAGATAGTCGAGGGTCCTTGAGGCGAAATCAGATTATGATTGCGGAGAAAAATTTGTACGTGCGAGTTGAGGTTGGGGGAGCAAAAATTTGGCTGAATCGGACGGCTTTTATCGATGGTGCTGAATTTAATCGGCAAATGCAGTGAGGTATGCGGAGGAGGGTGGTAGGATTTCTGTGCAGATGCGAGATGAAGCACTCAGATATTAAAAAGTCTTATAAGGCGGGCGCCAATGAGCAAGAGCGGAAGTGGTTTTGGGGCTTTACATTGTAAAAATTTATTGAAACGATATGGTTTGAAATATGAAATTTGCAACGCCAAAAATAAGAGTTTCAGTTTTAGAATTGATCTTGGAACGGTAAAAAGGGAAAAACTCTTGCACAAACAGAATCAAGTTATAATATCAAGTAGTGGATTCTGTAGCTCAGTTGGTTAGAGCGCTGCTCTGTCACGGCAGAGGTCATGAGTTCGAGTCTCGTCGGATCCGCCAGAATAAAAGCCCTTCGGGCTATTTTTTGGTTTGAAAATATAGCTTGGTGGATTTTAAGTGACGGCGAGTCAGTGATAAGTTTTGTTTTTGAGTGTTTAGATTAGAGGAGTCTACAATAAATTGAGTGGGCGAGAGGTTTTTAATTCGTTGAGGGTTTTTCGTCATCGATGGTGTAGCAAAGGACCGGATGATGAGTTTTTGAATTTTGGATGGCAGGGCGGGAAAGCATGGATTCGTTAACGCTGAGAAAATCTGGTTTTGACGATGCGCCAAATGAGGATTATTAACAAAAAAGTCGTATTTTTGGCTAGATCAGAGTCGTCAGAGAGCAGGAGGCCGGCGGGAATTTTAGGATGATGACGTTTGATCCAGTAAATAATGCGTGGATCGAAACTTTGGAGATAAATTTTGGGGTCACGATAACTTTTGAGATATTTTTCGAGTGCCGTGAGGGACGGTTTTACCGAAGAGAATGTCAGAATGTGTGGTGGTTTTAACTCGATTAGGATAGGGACTTTGCCGTGAATTAAATCCAAGACCTCGGAAAGTTCGGGGATGGTTTGATTGGTGGACGCCATCGGAATTAATCAGTGTGAGTTTTTAAGAGTAGAAAAATCGTAGATTCAAGATTATAGGATAGTCAGGGCCAGAGTGTCATGGTCATGAAAACCGCGAGCTGAAGGTCTTTGGTAAGATGGATATCAGTTCAGTGGCATCAGTTCGCGAGCAGAGCACGCTTAAATGCGGAAAGAGAATTTTCGGGAAAACTTGGCGCCTTGATAAGTCCGTGCATGCCGCGATGAGCGATGAGGTCGAGATGAGGCTCTTCATAACCTCATTATACATTAAAGATAATGTATAATGTCTCTATGCCATTAACAGCTCAGTTGGTAGAGCAGCTCATTCGTCTGCAAGACAGGTCACAGGTTCGATCCTGCCAATGGCTCCATATCTGGTGCGAGCCAGTTTTTATTGATAAAAATATGAATGCACCGATCGAATTAATTGAATCTAATTAAACCTGCGAAAGAAATTCAATAGCAGATTGGCGGCAATGGCGCCATCGTCAGAAGAGGCGAGTGACGAGTTGGCGGAAATTTTTGGAACGACAGTCTGCCGGCGGCAGAAAGAGGCCAGCAGATTTGTGGAACAGGTATCGTCGGTAATAATGAAACCAGATTGATCGAAGAGGAGCAGGCTTTTGAGATTGCTATTCTGAAAAATTCCAGTGAGAGAAGAGGGCGACCAATTTCAACAAAGAGCTGGAAACAGGAAGGGACTTGTTGATTTTTAGAATAAAGGGAATCAAGGTGGTGATCTTCGTTGGCGTAGCAGGCGAGAATTTCTTGATTATAGAGAATTTCGATGTGGCGGAGTTTTGAATTTGTGAAACCAGGGCTTTTTCGGCGGTAAAATGATTGCGGCGATGAATAGAAAACTTTTGCGCAATATAGGGAAAGATAAAAGCGGCGAGGAGGCAGGGTGCCACCACCGACGACGGCGACAGTTTAGTTCTGATAAAGCGCCATCACCAAAGTGGCGCAATAGGAAATGCCATGGCCGATGAGGTTCAGATTCATTGATGAGATTGAGGGCGACGTGGGGGTGGTGCCGGTGGCGAGAGTACGGTTGGCGACATAAGTTTGATCGCCGGTCAAAGTGAAATGAGTAGCGGTTTTTCGAGATGGGTAATTTTGTCGTGGGTGAGGGGAAGACCGGAGATTTTTAATTGTTGATAAATTTGTTCCAGAAAGTTCAGGGCCCACTAACTTTGGCAAAACCAGGATAATTTTTCGACGACAGGGGGCTTCCTAGAATTAGCCACCATAGCCAGCGTTTTTCGAGTAAAAGGACTTTTTGATGATTACGTAAAAGATAAAGGGCGGCAGTCATGCCAGCGATACCAGCGCCAATGATGGCGACGTCGCATAAAAGTGAGGTGGAGTTTTTCGTTCATAAATATATTATAACGTAAGCAGGAAAGAATGTCGCATGGAAAGGAATGTCGCTACCTTTTATCGGACCGCTCAAGGGGAAGAACGCCGCATACCTTGTTCCGGAGACGCTCTAGAAATGAGAACGCCGCATACCTCGTTCCGGAGACGCTCTGGGCCGCTCGTCGAGCTTATGCTCAGTCAGAGGTAGCCGCATTCTTTCTCAAAATAACATCAAAATAAAGGCAAGACGACATTCTTTTTATACCAATGGAATGATAAATAGCACACTCTTTTAAAAATCCAAAAACTATGTGACACTTTTAACTAGCATAAAAACCATAACGTTTATGTTAAAATAAATGCATATGCAAAGCCAAAAATCGCATTCTTCCAAATTATTTTTGTTGAAAAAACATTTTTCGTTGTGGGTGCTGGGTTTTTAATTTTCTTTCTTTAGTTTAAATTTACAGTCCCAGATGAAGCTTCAGCTCTCTCCTCCGACACTTTCAGCTTCGGTAGATCAAACTGCAGCTTCGGTTAATGGCAATCAAGTGATAAATAGTACAAATAAAACCACGGAAATTCACTTTAAATCTTATCGTAAACACAAATAATAAAACTGGTTATACGGTAACTTTAAATTCAGAAACCGATGAAACGGCGCTAGTGAATACTGAGTTCTACGACTAATGCGAAAATTAATTCGATTTCGTTCGCTGGTTTACTAGGAGATTTTTCTAATAATACTTGGGGCTATAAGTTTGGGAGCATCTTCAAGTTATACCGATCCCGCTTTTCTACTCCAGCGCAAATTTTGCAGACCTGGAAAGACTAGCAGCAATGACACTGATAATATAAAAATTGGTATGAAACTAAGTGGCAATCTTGAAAGTGGCAGATATACAAATAAGCTAATATTTTTCAATTCTAACCAATAATTATAATCGTATTGCCATCATGACCGAAGGCGGATTTTTAATGTAAAACTAAAAAGCCTTGGAGACTGCGACAAAATAAAATCGAGCATTTTAAAAGAAAGGTGCAGTTACGCCAGCTGCTTCTATGAATGCTGTGAATATTGAAGATGAGGAATCTGAATGTGAAATTAAGCTTTGGTTAGATCCGACTGATAAGACGGCTTATTATTATACTGAACCAGAAAAAGTCTGTTTTAAATACGGATAGCCATGAGATGTTCTATCGAGGAATATAGTAAACAAAAATCGAAAACATCTGAGAGATAGATCTTTCTAGCTTCGACACTTCAGGGTGATAGAGATGCGCTATATGTTTTTGTGGTATGTCTAATCTTACTACCCTTAATCTCTCCAACTGCATACTTCACAGGTGATGAATATGGGCGGTATATTTTTCTGGCATGTCTGGCCTCACTGCTCTTAATCTCTCTAACTTCGATACCTCTAAAGGGTGTGGGGTATGTACTATATGTTTAATGGTATGTCTAATCTCACTACCCTTGAGTCTCTCCAGTTTCGATGCCTCCCAGGTGGCAAATATGAAATCTATGTTTTTATCTCTATGATAAGGATATGTCTAAGGATAAGCTAGAAACAATTTATGTAAATAATGATTTTTAATACCGCTAAACTTGAATACTCTTCAAGAATGTTTGAAAACCACAAGAAACTCCGGGGCGGTAACGGGTCGTATCTAAAGCGACCCATCCACTGCTGATAAAACCAGCTCGCGTAGATCGTCCTGGGGTGCAGGGTTACTTTACGCGTAAGCCGTAGTGATTTGGGTGTGGCTCTTTCGTGCAAAAATCATGGGGGCGCAGTGAGGGCTTCAGCTTGTAAAATCATAGAGGGGGTGAGTTTTATTCCGTCTTAACCTGTGATAAGATAAAAAGTAATGGTGCAATTAGGGTGTAAAAATAAACAAAGGTCAGGGGGATTTTTGAATTTTTCTTTTGCGAAAAAGTCAGCCAGAAGTGGACAGGGAATGGGTGGCGGAAAAATCAGTTGAAAATGGCGCGAATCTTTATGGCAGGGGCTCGAGAAATATAATTTAGAAAGTAGCGAGGAGGCGGAGCGGGTGCTTTTGCCAGAGCAATTCCAGTTGGTGGTGGGGTATCATATCGATGAAGATACCAAGACGCGGGAATTTTATGATGCAAATGAGGAACTCGCGACTCGTACGGTGACAGGAAGCGATCTATACCAATCTTCTAGTGGGATTTAGTTCGGAGATTCGGTGCTTAGTGCTGATGAAAGTGGATGCCGGATTTGACGCGATTTGGTGAAGTGTTTGTGTTTTATCCGAAAGATTTTTGCGAAGAAAAATACCGCAGATTTATCGAGCGTTTCGAGATCTATGACCAGAACAGAAAAAAATGGTATGAGCGGATTTTTGATGCGACTTTCGGCGAAACATCGTACGACTTTTTATGTGCCGAGCGAAAGTTTGGGAACTTTGACGGATGTGGAAGGAAATCGGTGTTGATTTATATGAGTCAGGCGAAAATGCGAGAGCATTTGTAGAATTTTTAATAACTGGGAGCAAAAATGAGCGAAAAAGTGAGGTAAAAATTTTTAGCAGTGAGTGGGGATGAGCGGATCAGGGTAAATCGGTGGTGGTGGATTTTTGACCAAAAAGGTGTGCAAAGTTTATTTCGGGGGATGATTTATAAGGAAATGGAGCGCCAGAGTTCAGCGCACAGCGGACGGGTCAGTGAACGACAATTTCGAGAGATGATTCAGTGAAAACTGAGGGGAAGGACTGGGTAGTGCGACAGGTAATGGGGAGATTGATAATTTGATTGCTTCAGGGCAGAAGCGAACTGTGTTGGACGGACTATATTCTTGGACGGAATACAAGAGGTGAAGAGTAGTATCCGGGACTTTGACCGTGTAGCGATTGTGGTGCCCGAAAGCTTTGAGACATTTTCGAGTGAGGAAACGTGAGGGCGACCGTTTACGTTGAAGGAAAATTCAGGAACGAGATTATACAGAGGTGGAAAATATCGAGAAAAGGTGGGCCGATCGCGATGGCGGAGTTATTATATTTTTGAATGATGGCAGTGTGGCGGAAATGAACAAGAAAAATGGCAGAAATTTTGTAACGAGGATGGAATTTTAATGAAAAATTAGTAATCATTGATGGAAAAAGCGTTTTTATCGTGGTTTACTACGCGATGGGGGAATTTGCGCGACCTCGAAGGGGAACCGACTTCGGGAAGTGTATGGCTTTGCGGTGATTGCGATGGAAATCGTGCGCAATATTCGAACCGGACCAGGTGGTAGTGGCGTGGGGATAAGGCGCATACCTCGACAGCGAAAAGGCTCGCGATTTTAAGGATTATAAGGCGGGGCGAGTGAGGGCCACCAGAGGATTTTTATGCACGCAGATTCCGCTTCTTCGTGAGCTGATTTCGGCGCTTTCGATGGGGCTTTATGGAGGCGGATGAATATGAGGGCGGATGATATTATGTGGTACTTTAGCGCGTCAAGCGGATGGAAGGGAAATTATGACCTATATTGTGTCTTCGGACCTCGATATGTTGCAAAATTGTGGATGAAAAATACCAAGATGTATCCGAATTTTGCGGGAGTTTTCGGATCTCGAGGAGATGGATATTCCGGCGATAGAAGAAAAATATGGGATTTTGAAATCGCATTTTTAGATCTTAAGGCGCTGAAGGGATAATTCGGATAATATCCCAGGTGTACCAGGGATTGGCGAAAAACTGCAGTGAAACTCTTGAACGAGTATGGTAGCTTGGAGGTTTATGCACATATCGAGGAGATTTCGGGTGCGACTACAGAAGGGAATTGATCGCTGGACGCGAGTCGGCCGAGATGTCTCTCAAGCTTGCAAAGTACTGACAGATGCGCCGAGGTGAAAACTTTCGGATGTTCCGGTTTTTGGAAAGCTAGATTTTTCTCAATTTCAGAGGTATTTAAGCGTTTAGAGTTTAATAATCTACTGAAGAAACTTAAAATTGAGAATGGTTTTTCGGATAGAGATGCTGAGACGGAAGTTAGAGGTGCCTCGAGTGGAAATTCCGGAGGGATGCTAGTCACTGAGCAATATTAAGGACTTGATGCATGAAAATGCCAGTTTCGTGAGCGAGTTTTTCAGGCGAAGAGGCTTTGGGATTTGGATCAGGCGGATTTTCTATTAAACCCATTAAGACGTACAGGGGTGGAGGGGTTGGTACGGCAGAGGAGGCCTTGTCTGGTCGATATACTGAAGCTACGCTGAACAAATTTAGTGAACAATATTTGGCTTTTCTAAAGATGAAAAATTGAACACAATTTTTACAGATTTCGATATACCAGTGGTGCCGATTCTCTACAAGATGGAGGCGGCGAGGTGATAGACCGAGGAATATTTCGAGGGGTTTGAGACGCAATTTGAAGGGAAAAGTGGTAGAAATTGAACAAAAATTTATGAACTTTCAGGTGAACAATTTAATGTAAAATTCGCCACTTCAAATGTCACAAATTTTTGTTCGAAAAACTTGGTTTGCCAGTGAAAGGCATTAAAAAGACTTCGCGAGGTTATTCGACAGGGGCGAAAGAGCTGAAAAGCTCAAAGATGGGCATCCGTGATTAAAGAAATTATTCTTTATCGGGAAACGATGAAGCTGCTGTCGACCTATATCGCACCGCTGATTGAACAGGTGGCGGCAGATGGACGCATTCATTCGACGTTTGCGCAGAATGTGACGGCGACGGGGCGACTTTCAAGTTTGAATCGATGTACGGAATATTCCGGTACGTAGTGAAGAGGAAAAAGAATTCGCCAGGGGGATTCGTGGCGCCTGAGGGAAAGATTTTGGTTTCGGCAGATTACTCACAGTTTGAATTGAGGGCTCGCGGCGGTGCTTGCAGGAGACGAAGCTTTGGTTTCGGATTTTTAATCAGATATTGATATTCATACGAAGACGGCGGCGGAGAGTTTATCAGATTCCGATGGAAGAGGTAACGAAGTTACAACGTCGCGTGGCCAAGGGTGATTAATTTTGGTATTATGTACGGCATGAGTCCAGAAGGGGCTGAGTGACGCGACGGAGATGAATTTCTTCGAGGCGAAACGAGTTTATCGATGAATACTTTTGAGGTGCACCAGAAGATTTATGCATATTTGAATCACACTCTAGAAGAGGCACGGGAAAACGGAGGTGAGAACTTTTTATGGCCGCAAACGTCCGACGCCAGATGTAAAATCTTCGAACTTTATTATTCGTAACGCGGCAGAACCGAGCGGCGCAGAATATGCCGATTCAGGGGAACCGGAAACGGTTTGATGGAAACGAGCGATGATTGCCGTAGATAAGAAATTACCGGAGGGGGCGAGATTAGTGTTGCAGATCCACGATTCATTGGTGGTGGAATGCGATAAGAATGATGAAGAGGCAGTCAGGCGATTTTTGCAAAAGAAATGGAAGGGGTGGCGCCAGAACTCAAAGATTAAGCTCAAGGTGGAAGTGACGGCGGGGCAGAATCTCGGAGAACTATGACGATGAGAGCTGGAAATTTATCAGGGTGCAGAGGGGAAGTCTTTTTCGATGTGGATGAAATGAATCAGACAATTTGGGCGGAACAGGGGAAGATTGCGGAACTTTTTGAAGTGGATCGCACTTTGGTAATTTCAGACATTTACGTAATATTTTTGCCGATGAGGAACTGGAGGCAGGGAAATGTGTAAAGGAAAAGAGTGGAAGAGCGACTTGAGGGGTGGTCGTCCGGATTGCACGTAAGATTAAAAAGTATAATCTGGATAGTGATTATTTCAGTGGGATATCGTGTGAATTCGAAAAAAGCTACAAAGTTTCGTATTTGGGCTTCCTCGATTATAAAGCGCGTTATATGACGGAGGGGTGGCAGTTATTGCTGACTTGAGGTGAAGACACTGCCGGACGGCAGTGAAAAATTGCCAGAACCTGGAGAAACGCTGGGATGTGCGTAGAATGCTGACGGAAACTAGCCTGAGCGCAAATGAGGCAAATGGCGTGCTCGGTAGTGACAAAAATATGCGGATAGTTTTGCAACGATTTCAGAGTATCTGAATAATAAAATTATCGGTGAGGCCGGGCGAGAGGATTTGAGTGAAGTGGAGATTAGAATTATATTTCAGACTTACGTGAGAGATTGAATGAGGTGAAAATTTCAGGGGTGCTGGCGGAAAATAACAGAGGTGAAACGCTAATTTCGGCCCGAATACAAAATTTGTTCGAGCAGAAGTGATTCGGTGAGCTAGACGAGCGGCGAAATTGTTATATTTTATCGTACATGAGAAGCCGTTCCTAGAGGGAAATCAACAGATTGGTGCGTTACTTTTTGTGGTTTGTTGTCGGTGAACTACTTTCACATTGAATGAACAGGGGGAGACAGAAGCTCTCGGATCGAGCTTTGACGGCTTTGGTGCTTTTTGATTGCAGAAGAGTCAGCCGGAAGAGAAGGAATTGATGCTGAATTTGATTTGTAGGGGTGCTTGATAAATAAAAATGGTATAATAAGAGGAATGAAAGATTAATTGTGACTTTTTAAGGAGCCTATCAAAGGAACGTAGCCTGGTGAATTTTTCAGGACTTTGCTTTTGATTTTAGTCTTTGGCTTTTCTAATTTTTCGGCATTGAGTTACAGCCAAATGCCCTCAATTTAGTGAAAGATTAGTTACGGTGATATTGGGCGTTATCAAGGGTGGAGAATGGTCTTCGATGGCGAATTCTAGGTTATCATGATGGATCTTGGCAGGCGATGCTGATTTTTCCGATTTTAGCTTAACTTTGGGGGTGCTACATAGATTTGTATGGCACTGCGAATTTTGAGAAAAAGGGCGCGGCGTGGCAAAAATGTTTAGTTTGTATTTCACTGGGTATTTTGGTCGCTGGACGCTGGTTTCATTAGATTACTAGGTGAGAGATTAATTAATTCGGATATAGTGATGATGACAGCAAAAGGCATGAAAGAACACCACCAAAATACGCAGAAATCGGTTTGGGATAGTTTGGATTTGCCACAGAGCGAACAGAGCTTTTATCGTTTCTTTGAGATTCTACCAGGTTTTACTTCATATCATGGTTTTAATTCTTTTTGGTGGTGATTTTTCATGCGATTGGCCGGTACTGGTCTTACTATCTGTTATTTATTATTGCTACGACTTTGGGAAAGCAGTGGGGTGACTTTTCGTACCGTGCGGGGTATCAAGCTTCGAAAAGCTTCAGAGTGGACTGGCACCAAGATTTTTGGATTTATCTGATCACATGCGGCTTATGAAGTATCATCGCAAGAAAAGTAGTGAATTTGATTTCGATAAGCATGTGAGAATTTGAAGATGCTGACGACTGGCCGTGATTTGGTGGTGTCGGAAAAGATGCTAGATAGAGAATGGTAAGATGTGCTGAAGGTGGAATTTCCAAAACCTGATGATATTTATCATGCGGTGATTATGGTGGCTTACAATGAAGGACTTGAAACTTTAATCCCGACGGTGGAAGCGGTGAAAAATACTATCTTCGACAATAAAAAAATAATTTTAGTGTTCGGCTATGAAGAACAGAAGGGTGGGAAGCGATGAGAGAACATGAAGAAACTTTATGAAAAGTTTAAGGACGATTTTGTGCCTTTTATTCAGTGATGCATCAAAAGATTTGAAGGGAGAAATTCAGGGTAAGGGGCCAAACCTAGATTTTGCTGCAGAGGAATTAGCGAAGTTCTTGCGTAAGGAAAAAATTGATTTCGCGAACGTGATTGCGACTTCTTTAGACTCCGACAATAAGATGCATAAATCATATCTAGATAATAATGACTTTATGAATTTGTGGTGCATCCGAGATCGTCAACGTTTAAAGCTATCAGCCAGTTTCATTGTTACTAATAACATCTGGGAGCATAGGCGCCGATGCGGGAATTATCGCGGTGTCGAACTCATTTTTCAATATTATTTCCTCGATGCGGGTCCATACTTTGAAGAATTTTGCAGCTCACACTCGCAACCATTTTTGGCTTTTGTCGAATATGGGGGTATTGGAGTAAGTTGACGATTGTGGAAGATGGTCACCAGTGTTAGCGTTCACTGTTTTACTTCAAAGGGAGATTATAGTGTGAAAGCCGATTCATATTCAATTTATCAGGATGCGGTGCTCGAGGATGGGCTTTGGAAGACTTTTGAAGGCGCAATTTATTCCAGCTAAGGCGCTGGGATTATGGAGCTTCGGATGTGGCTTATGTAGAGAGTGAGGGTTTTTCAAAAGACCGCATGGAACGCACCGGAATGAAATTCTGACAGCCGTATTCGTGAAATGTGCCAGACTCCTGGAGGGGCACGTAACTTTAGCTTCAATCTCGCCAATGGTAGCATTTGGTGGCTGGGTACCAAAATTACTCAACGCTTCCTCAGAAGGGAACTTTTGACGCTTTAATTTGCCGAACACAATTTCTTATGTTACGATTATTCGCTTCGATTGGTTTGATAGCTACGATTTTGTTATCATTTGGTATGTTGCCACGCCCAGCCATATCAAAAACCAAAAGATTGTTATGCTTTTACAATGGCTTTTGATGCCAGTGGTGGCGATTGTTATCAATCTTTTACGGCGTTTTTATTCGCAGACAGGGCTAATGGTGGGGGAATTATATGGAGAAGTTTGACGTCACGAAAGAAAGTAGTGAAGAAATAATTTGAGGTTACTAGATGAACCCGGAATTAAAGAGTTTGTATTAAGAGAAATTTCAGTGGCGGGAGAGGCATTGGAGTGGTTGTAGCCCAGAAGTAGATATGAGGGGATCTTCGAGAACTTGGCTGGGTGTGTGATGGCGTAGACTTATTAACTGGTGTGGATTCGGTGTTGTATCAGTCAGAGGGATGCGCCATATGATCTGGTTTATTCAAATTATGTGATACAGAAATTGGTGCGCTCGAAAAGTATTGGTTTTTCGATCACGACGAAGAATTTCGAAAAGCGGTGGTAAATATTCACACCTTCGAGATGGCAGATGAGGTGGCAAAAAGCGATTTACGGAAGAAAGTCTAAGGTCTTTTTGTGGACACTGCTTTTAGAAATTGAAAGTTGCAGACAATTTAAGATTTGGGATGACGCGCCTGGTCACATGCATTATCATCATATTCTGGAAGTTACAGGAAAAAGAGATAAAAACTCAAAGAAAATAACTTAAAAATAACTCATAATCTCCCGGAAGGAGAATAATCTGGTGGGTCACGAGGAGTTCGAGACCCCGACTTCCTCCGTGTAAAGGAGACACTCTAGCCAGCTGAGTTAGCGACCCATAGATGTATTTTACCATAAAAATGTGTTAAAGATAAAGATATTTTTGCAGTATTGAGAGAAAGGCCGAGAATGATGTGACTTATGTGGCGAGATGAGCAAAATGTAATGAAAATACGCCATACACTTAGTCATGTTTTAGCTGCCGCTTTGGTTGAAATGTATCCAGGAGTGCAGTTTGGCGTGGGTCCAGGACGGCAACTGGTTTTATAATGATGATCTTTTCGGAAGTGGAAGGACGCAGAGGGGTAATGCAGTGAAAATTACCGATGCAGAGCTTCAAAGATTCAGATGTATTCAATCATTAATAAAGAGTTGAACTGGTTTATTCGGAGAAGAGTCGCGAAGAGGCTTTGGCTTGGGCGAAGAAAATCATCAGAGTATAAGGTGGAGCTGATTGAAGATTTACCAGAATCAGAGACTATTTCTTTCTATCAACTCCGGTGATTTACGGATCTGTGAGGGGCCACACGTAGAAAATACGGGAAAAGATTGATGCCTAAGATGGTCAAGGGTGGCTGGAGCCTACTGGCGCGGTGATGGCAGTGAAATGATGAGCGCATGTTGGGCGCATGTAACTGAAACGGAAGAGAATTGAAGGAATACTTGCAGCGCCTGGAAAGAGCTAAGGCGCGTGATCACCACTGAAGCTAGGTAAGGAACATGTTTGTTTGGTTTCTCGGAATTGAGTGGGCGCAGGTCTGCCACTCTTCTCACCTCGTGGAACAGTGCTTCGTGACGTTTTGACGAACTATTCCTTGTCACTACGGGCGAAGATACGGTTTTGAGCGAGTTTGGACGCCACATATTACCAAACTTGATCTCTATAAGGCTTCTGGGCACTATGCAAAAATTCGGCGCGGAATTATTCTTGAGTGCACTCTCGGAGTGATGGGGAAGATTTGCTTTGAGACCAATGAACTGTCCGCACCATGCACAAATTTTTGCTGGTCGCCCTACGTACGTATAAAGGAATGCCGGTGCGCTATATGGAATCTACGACCGATTACCGTGATGAAAAATCAGGTGAGTTGGGTGGATTATCGCGTGTACGTTCTTTGACGCAGGATGATACTCACGTTTTTGTCGTAAGGAGCAGATTAAGGCAGAAATCCAGAACTTAGTCAGGATCGTGCGTGAACTTTTATACCGTGGTGGGGATGAGTAAATTACGTGCTCGCTTATCTTATCGTAATGATGAGGATAAATATCTCGGTGATAAGTCACTTTGGGGAGATAGCACAGGCACAAATTAAAGAGGCGGCTATTGAAAATGGGCTGGATTACTTCAGGGAAAATGGAAGGGGAGGCGGCATTTTATGGACCGAAGATTGACTTTATGGCGGAAGATGCGATTGGTCGTGAACACCAAGTAGCGACAATTCAGCTGAGATTTCGTGCAACAGAACGCTTTGGTTTAACTTTTGTGAACGAGAATGGTGAAAAAGAGCAGCCAGTGATGATTCATCATGCAACTTTGAGGTTCGATTGAGCGTTTATGTCGGTATTTATCGAAAGGCATACCTCTGGTTGGTTCCCATTCTGGTGTGCGCCAGAACAGGTGCGTATTTTGACGGTGAACGACCAGGTGCTAGATTATGTAAGAAAATTAAAGCAGATCTTGGTGAAGTCAACGCTGAGACACCTCTGAGCATAATGACTTGCGTTTTACTGCGGATGTATCAGATGAATCACTCGGAAAAGATTAAGCGCGCGGTTTTCGATGAGAGACGCCAGTACTGATAATCGTCGGTGAACGTGACAAGGAAAATGGTACGGTTTCGGTACGCGAAAAAGATGCGGACGGTGGCACTAACGGAGCTTGCCGAATACTTACCAAAATATTAAATAATAAGGGAGTCTGGTCAGTGAGGTTACAGGGGCGGCACTGACCAGATTTTTCTCAGTAAAAATGTATCGTAAAATGAACACTAAAATTATAGTAATTGTGGAGGCCAACGGCATCGGGAAAGACAGCAGTAGCAGTGGAGCCTGGCGAAAGCGTCTTAATGGTGGATTATTAGTGCAGATTCGCGGACAATTTTTCGGGGATGGATATCGGTAGGCGAAACCGGATCTTTTAGAGCGTGGTGGTGTCGCATTTTGGCTTCGATTTGGTGCAACCAGATGGAGATTTACAGTGGTGGGCTGGAAAAACTATGCGAGGAGGAAGATTACTGAGATTTTGGCGCGTGGTAAGCAGTCAATCGTGGTAGGTGGGACGGGGCTTTATGTCGATGCATTGGTGTTTGACTATCACAGTTTTTCAGAGGAAGCGAAGAAGGGAGAGCTTGACCGGAAGAAAATGGGGATGAGTACGGAAATACATGGTGTTTGGACTGATCGTGAAGAGCTTGGCAAGCGTGTTAAAAACGTGTTCAGTCGATGTTTAGTGAAGACCTATATGAGGAATGTCGTGAGCTGGCTTCTAAGTATGATTTTGGTTTACCGGCAATGAAGGTAATATTTATCGATACGTTTGGGATTATTTGAACGGAGTTTTTGAGCCTGGAGGAGGCGATAAATTTAGCTTCGACCTCGAGATTTTTCAGTTGGCAAAAACGCCAGATGACTTGGTTTAACGGAACCCGGAAATAAAATGGTGCAAGCGGGAAGAAATTTTTAGAAGATTTTAGAGAAGTTTCAGGGTTGAACACTACTAAAAATACAGCTTCTGGTGCTAAAATATAAGTAATATGGGCAAAGAAAAAATACAACTCCTTTAGAAAAATTGTTCGGCTCGAAAAACGCGAACAAAAATTATTATCATTATTTTTAGTAACATCAGAGCGTTCCTATTATGTCAGGGAAATGACTAGGATGATCGATGAACAAATTAATTCCGTACGTCGTGAATTAAGTAATCTTGAATCAATCGGCGTGATTAAGAATGAGACCTATGATAACAAGGTTTATTATTCAGCGAACACCAAGCATCCATTTGCGAGAGCGTTAAATATGATGTTTTCGACCAAAGTTGATAAAAGTATTAGTAGAGACTGCAGTAAAAGATAGTACTTGGGATGAATATATTCGCCCAGTGAAATCATACCTGAGTTTCCTATTTGTGACGAACCGCGTGCCAGGACAGGACAGAATTGATATGCTGATTGTGGGGGATGATAGGACAAAAAGCTTTCGCGTTGGGCGGAAGTAGTGGAGAAAAAGAGAACCATTAAATTATGTGATTATTTCGCGTGATGATTTTTAGTATCGTTTGAGTGTAAAAGATCGATTCTTAAAAGAAATTATGGAAATGCAGCACGTTGTCCAATATGATCCAGAAGGAATGTTGAATTAGTAAAATAGCAGGGGTGGCCGAACAAATAAAGGAGGAAAATGTTTGAATTAGAGTGAGGTCCAGAAACTATCACGATTAAGACTAGTACAAAACAGATTACGATTAATTTCGTAGAAGGTACTATTGCGGCTGACCGTGGTGGGAGTAATTAGTGGACCTGGTGAGATACGAAATTGGGGAAGTATCCATCTTAGGGTGTACCAGTAATGAACAATACAAAAACTATTTATGATGTGAGCGTATCTGGGGGTGCGTATCAGCATTTTGGGTGATATTGAAGAAGGGTTAGACGATATTGGTGTCTCAGATATTCTTTATGTACTAGCTCAGTGCGCGCAATTGAGAAATTGGGCCTAAACTTATCGTAGCAACAGGGGAATGTCGACGGTATGGTGGCGGAACTTAAATTAAGTGCTCGCACGGAAAAGAAACTGAAGATTAAACGTGTGAGAAGATTTCCAACTACACAAGAAGTAGTAGTGTAATTAAAAATGTGTTCAAAGAACTCGCGAAATAGCGAGTTTTTGATGTCTGTGATATGAAATAGTATGAGATTGTATAAAAATGTGTTCAGTTACGAAATCTGTGAGTAAAATTAGTGTTCATGATTGACTGGACGGGTTTGGTCCTTGTGGGTGATATAATATATGTATGAATATGAGACCCATTAAATCTCATAATAGTCTTTACGATTATCATTATTTCTACGGTATTACATGAGGTGGCGCAGGTTATATGCGGCTTATTTCAAGGGCGATACCACAGCAAGGATGAGGGAAGATTATCCCTAAACCCATTGGTACACCTTGACTTATTTACTTCGATAATTCTGCCAGTTTTACTTTATCTGACGGGTGGCGTAGTGCTGGGTGCGGCGAGCCGGTACCGGTGAACAGACGAAACTTAGGGAATGGGGAAGGCTCGATGGCAATTGTGTGGCGCTCGCGGGACCAATGATGAATCTTTTAATTGCATTTTAATGTTTATGATTGGACATTTTACGGGATTTTTAGATGATCAGGGGTGTGATCAGGTTTATTTTTGGCCAAACGATTATTATGAACCTGGGTTTTTATGGCTTTTTAATTTAATTCCAATTCCACCACTAGATGGGTCGAGTACTATACTACTTCTTATCGGATAAATTACGCAGAGTGATGGATTTTGATTGAAATGCGTATGGGGAGTTTTGTTCATTTTATCTATTCTTGGTGATTTTTGGCAGTGCATTATCGACTATAACTATAATGTGATGGTGGGGATTTTAAGCGTATTCTATCTGTTAGTCGAGGGCAGCATAGGTTAAAATATTGGGTGAGTGTAGATATCGACAGGTGGTAATGGCTGGCGAGTATTAGTACTGCTTGGGGCGGGAAGGATCGAGATTTGAATTGCAGAAAGCAATTTTTACTGTTATAATTGAATTATCCTGAGTGGCAACATGATTTTTCTGTATAGTCATGTTAAGGATTTCGTGGTAATGGTTCTGCGGAATTATTACATGAGATTTTACCACCGTAGTTAGATATTACGGAAAATATATGCCATTAGGATTTTTGTTCTATAATAGGTATATTAACCACTGAGAATTTTTGGTGGGAATGGATGAAGCAAAAAGTTAGAGTAGTCGGAATTATTAAAAAGGATGACAGCTTTTTGTTACTGAAAAAGTATTACATGACGACTCCGATGCGGTGATGTGGGTTTGCCAGCAGGGAAAGATTAATTTTGGTGAACAACCGGAAGAGGCGATGGGGCGAACAATTTTTGAGACTTTTGAATCAAAAGATTGAGACGATCAAAATTCGTGATGTAATTACTTTTACAAATCAAAGTGATGGGTCGAATATTTATAATTTATATATCATATATGATATAACTTTGGCGGAAAAATAATGATTTGAAACTAGAATTGAATGAAAAATATTCAGCTTATAAATATGTAAGTTTCTCGACGGATGGAATTCGAATTTTTCGATTGGCGGACGATACCGCCTCGGTGATTAGCGTAGAATTTGGACACAAGAAAAATTGGAAAAAGTAAATCGGATTGACGCAAGAGCAGCGGTGCTGGGGGCGACGATTTATACGGATGGGGGATCGAGGGGAAATCCGGGGCCATCGGCGATTGGTTATGTAATTATTGATGAAAATGGCAAAAAGTAGAGCGAGGTGGGGAATTTATCGGCTATGCAACTTCCAGATTAGCGGAATATTATGGCTTTGAAAGCTGGTGTGGAGAAGGCACTCCAATATGGATTTCGAAAACCGTGAAGTTTGTGTCGGATAATTTGATGATGGTGAATCAAATGAATGGAATTTATACGGTGAAAAATAATGATATTTTGCCGGTATATGAAGAATTTTTGAAATTAATTCAGCGATTTGACGCAGTGGCATTCACGCATGTGAGGCGGGAACAAAATCAGTGGCGGATGCAGAATTAAATGAAGTTTTGAACGAATACACGATCGAAAAGATTTAAACAACTTTTCTTTGGTGATAGTATACAGTAAGAAATGAAATCGACTCTGATAATATTATAGGTTTGAAAAATCTAGAGATTATTTTTTTGATGATATTTTATGCCGCTTGTGGTAAACTAGAGAAAACGGGAGAGAATCGATGAAGACATTTTTTGCAGATAAACGGATTTTTGGTCTAGGAATTTTTGTGTGCAAGTTTTTTCTGTGTTATACTTATGCTCAAATAAAGCAGGAAGCGTTATATATTTCTTCCTTGTCAGCTTCGATTGGCTCCTCGAAAACCATTGAGGGTGGATGCGAATCGGCCGAAATTTGAGTGATGATGTCTATTCGAATAAAATTGTAGTATCGTTTGTGGCGATCCGTTTGGGAATGCTAGGATTGAGAGTAATTATGGCCCGATGAGACACTTGGCGGGTGGTCAGGAAAATATTGAGTATATAAAAAGAGCTACACTCCGCCCACGAGGCGATACAGTCGTGAGAAGTGTCGAGGTACATAATTCAAGATATGAAATTTTTAATGTGGTATGACCAAACAAGTAAGACGATTTATTATTTTTACGGAAGGGAGAAAATTATTTTTAGAACAGTACTGCATCAGATGTTTATGGGAGCATCGAGTTTGAAGACTCTGGATCTATCGGGATTTGATACGAAAAAGTTTCGGTGATGCCAAAAATTAGTGAGCGTGTGAATTTGGTGAGTGGAGATGGGCTGAAAATGGCTGAGAATAAGCTTAGTTCTTCTAACCGAGATTGGATGCGAGATTGATCGCCCAGGTACGCCAGGATATTTGACGCTACTAAAGTAACACGTGGTAGTTTTTATATAGTTTATATTATTACGTTTATGTATATTATAGTATATGTTTTGGAGTAGATTTATTGGATTGTCGTTTGGAGATTCTCATAATAAGAGTAGGGTAAATTTTTAGTTTCATCATTATTTCTAGGGAAGTCTTTATGTAGTTATATATATAATACTTCTGCTTTATTTACTCCGACACTTTCAGTTTCAATAAATAATTCTTCGATTTTAGTGAATGGAAACCAAGTAATTAGTTCGAGTTCAAGGACTTATGAATCTAGCATACAGGTAATGGCAGAAACGGATAATCGTACTGGATATGCGATGACATCAAACACTGAGACAGAGGAAACAGCACTGGTGAATACTAATATGAATGATGATGCTAAAATAAATACTATTGTTTTTCCGAGTACTTTAGCTAATTTACCAGATAATACTTGGGCGTATCGAACCGAACAAAATATAAATTATAGTCCAATTCCAGCGTTATCTAATCCAAAAAGAAATAAAAAAGTTCTACTAAAACCAACGGTGAGAGAATCAAATATGATAAGGCTGGGATTTAAAGTGGATGGATCTCTAGAAAATGGTACATATAAAAAAATAAATTAATTATATCAACTGTTTCGAATCCGTATAATACTGAAGCGGTAATGACGACGGGAGATAGATTTAATCAATTAATAAAAGAATTTAGCAGGTGGAGTTGAAAATATTGATCCAGATAAAACGAAGTGCAGTACTTCCAGAAAAATTTGACGGGTACTATAAATATTGAGGGATGGTAGTAATTCTGATTGTGAGAATTCGAGCATGGTATGATGCGACAATAAAAACAGTGTATTATTACACGGAGACGGAGAAAATCTACTTAAATACGGATAGCTCACAGATGTTTAGTCTATTTTTCAAAGCTTAAAGTTTTGGAATTAGGGACTTTTTGACACTGAGTAGAGTGGAAGATATGGAATATGTTTTTACAGGTGTGGGGAAAATCACTTCTTTTTGATGTTTCTAATTTTTGATACAAGAAATGTAATGAGTATGCAGTGTATGTTTTCATATGCTAAAATCAGGGTCATTGGATTTTGCATAATTTTAATACAGAAAAGGTGACAGATGTATATAGTATGTTTGCATATATGTCGAACTTAAAAAGTTTGGATATTTCAACCTTTTTAGAACTCAGAACGTGACAAAAATGAGCAAGATGTTTTACAGGGTTGACAAGTTAGAGCATCTTGACGTATCAAGTTTTGATACATCCAAAGGTTAAAACTATGGCATACATGTTTTTATTTAATGTCATCATTAGAGTCATTGGATGTCTCAAATTTTTAATACAATGAATGTGGAAGATTTATCTTATACGCTTTGCAGGGCTTAAAAATGTTACGGAATTAAATTTAACCAATTTTTATACACCAAAATTAAAATTAATGGAGTGGTATTTTAGGGATGATATGAAAGTAGAGGGATATAAAGATTCCAAATTTTAATACAGAAAATGTCATAGATATGGGTTTTGTATTTGATGGAGGCTTGTTCAATGAGGGAACTTGATTTGAGTAGTTTTAATACAGAAAATGTGGGTTAATGTGGAGCGGATTTTTGGTGATGGTTCTGAGAGGTCGTTTAGGGGATTATTGTCAAAACAATGATAATTTGGAGAATTTTTAGTTTCGAACAATCTTGACATTTCGCATGTAAGTGACTATACCGAAATGTTTATTGGTCGTCATAAATTACGCGGAGAGAAGGGTCATATCTTAACTATCCACAGACAGCAGGCCTTGAGTTGGTTGGAGAATTGATGGTGGTAGCTCGGCGCCGGGTTATTTGACGCAAAAATATAGAAATAAAATAACCATTTGATGTTTTTATTTTGTGTGTCTTCTGTAAATTATTAAATAATATTAACGATATTTTGTGATAAGATAAAATAGAGCTTGAAAGATAATCGCTTGGCTTAGCCAAGAGGAGAGTCCGGGCAGCATAGAACGCAGTAGTCGTTAATGGCGACCGTTCGAAAAGACTGAGACGGCTTCGGCCTAAAAAATTGAAGAATAGGGAAAGTACCACAGAGACAATACCGCCTTCGGGCAAGGGTGAAAGAGTGTAAGGTAAGAGCTTACGGCAATCCATGGTGACATGGTTGATGGCAAACCCTACTGGCTGCAAGGGTGCTAGTTAAACTTTGGTTCGAAGATGCGCTTTACCGCTTGAATATTTTGGCAACAAAATATCTGAATGGTGATTATCGGCTGTGAAAGGAAGAAACTTTTCACTGTGGTTTTACTTAGTGATAAAGTATTTGCAAACTTTAGTTACAAAACGCTACTGATAGCTTAAAATAGAGCCTTGCGGGTCTATTTTGTACTATATTCGATTGAATAAATTATTTGATCAAACCTTTTTCTTCCAAAGTACGAAGAGCTGCGGTACTGACATTGATTTTGAGTTTTTGCCACCGATGAGGATGGTTTTCTTTTGGATGTTTGGTTTGAAAACTTTACGGGTCTTTGTGCTGGGGACGCTTACATTATGACCGTACATTTTTCCTTTACCGGAAATTTCGCAAATAGCCATTATTTAATCTCCTTTTTAACTTGTTCGACAATTGCCTGGAAGGCAGCTGGCTGATTGACAGCTAATTCGGCCAAGATCTTGTCGATCAACAGCGATGTTCTGCTTCTTCGCATGCCATTGATGAGTTGAGAATAGTTCAAATCATCTTGGTGAGCAGCGTTGTGATACGGGTGATCCAGAGAGCACGAAGATCGCGTTTACGATTGCGACGGTCGCGATAAGCGCTAGCGAAGAGACATAATAACACCTTGTTTAGCTAGACCGGAAGCTGCGTGCGGTAATGTTGCATACCCTTAGCGGCAGCTAGAATTTTCTTATGTTTTGCGCGTGCGGCAACACCTCTTTTGATTCTCACGATTAAACTCTAATGCGCTTTTTAATGTTTTTAGTAATCTTACCCTCGACGCACTGGCAGTCTTCATGTACGTTTGCGGGCTTTAGATTTTTGGCAAGAATGTGGTTGCCATAGGGCATGTTCGCGGTTTGAATTTACCGGTGCCGGAAATTTTTAATACGCTTGCTGTACCACTGCTGAGTTTTAAAGCTTTTGGCATAGGCTTTCCTTTTCTGGTTAATTTGGTATTCAATAATGCGATCAGGAACCTTGAAAGTGGGAAATTACTTTTTCGTACTCCAACTGATAAATTGCGTCCAGCAAATTGTGGTTTTCAGCAAACAATGGCGCAATCGGCCATTTGCTTCGAGAATACGATCAGAGTTGAGCACCAATTTCTTTTGTGTGCCATTTTCACGACGAAGACAGGGTAATGATGATACGGCAGTGATCGCCATCTTCGAGAAAACTCTTAATTTTGCGGATTTTAATGTTGAGGGTCATTGTCGCTGATTTTGAGACCAATCTTCATTTGTTTGAGCTCGGATTGCTTTTCGCGAGCTTTTTACGATATTTTAGCCTCTTCTTTCATCTTTTTGGTACTGATATTTACCCCAATCGATGATTTTAACGACCGGAGGGTAAGGCGATTACCTGCGATTTCGACGAAGGTCGACACCTTGCTCCCGGGCCAGAACCTGAGCTTCTTTGCTTGACTGATGCCAAGCTGCTCTCCATTAGTGCCAATAACAGCGTACCTGTTCATGGCGCGGATTTCTCCATTGATTTTTGGTGCGTGAAGTCTTAGTACTAATGTTGATTCTCTCTTTTAACCTTAGAGATTGAATTAGCAAAAATTTTTAGGGTTTTCAGGGTAGATCAGTCAGGGTGAAAAGAGGTGGTAAAACAGATGGCTTCTGAGGTGTTCGAGGTTTGATTTCTGGAGAGTCATCAAAATCAGCGATAGTGCAGCTGTGAGGTTAATAGATTTTAACGATGGCGCGAGAGGAAAGCTAAAGGTTTCTGTAGCACGTTTTACTCGGTTTTAGGGTAGGTTGAGCAAAGGTGAATGTGGTATTGAGAAATCTCAGCAGACGATGAGGGTGCTAGATTGAATTTTTCTAGAGAGCTGGTGGCGTTCAGCTTAGAGCTGGGTAATTTGACAGATTTTACTTTTGATAGAAGTGAGATTTTTGGCGGACTACTCTGGAGGTGACTTAGTGGAGAGGTGGAGTCGATGAGAAGATTTTGATCGAGATAGGGAAGATGGAAAGCTTGATGTCGATGCGATCAAAAATTTGGGCCACCGAGGATGTTTGCAGTGTGCTGTGGATTTGAGTGGGGGTGCGTAGGTGCAGGGGTTTGATGTCTTGACCCGTAATAACCACAAAGGACATGGGTCATGGTGACAAAAGCGTGAAGTTGGCGGGAAGAGTGGTGCGCTCTTTCGGCGCGAAAATTGGAAATCTGTGGTGGTCGTCTTCACCCGGTTGGCGGTAGGACTTTCCAAGTACGGATCCTAGGAGATTCGGGTAGTTCATCGAGAAAAGAATGCCGGAGATGTGCAAGGGAAATTTCACCTGGGTTAAGCTTCCCACCACCAATAATGGAGCAGGCCGGAACTACTGTGGTGGGCTGAGCCGAGCGTTTTGAGGGATTTGACTCAAGCTCGGTGGTGAGACCATGAATTTTGTAAATCCAAATAGAGCTCTATGAGGCTAGGTGGCGGAAGTAGATCTTTGGCTGCACTCGCGATGCAAAAGTTTTACCACTACCTGGTGGACCAGAGAGAAGAAGATTGCGAGTGCCCGGCGATTAGCTAGGATAAGAGCGCGCTTGGCAAAATCGAGACCCTGGACTTTGGTCAAGAGTGCAGAGGAGGGAGTTAGAGTGTAGTCAATGGTGGGGTTCTTTTCTGAAATCGATGTGAGGATTGGAGGAAATTTGGCTTTGAACCATCCAAGTGGCCCAAGGGATAGAAACTTAGATGCTTTGAGATGGAGAAAAGCTGTTTAAGGGTTTGCACAGAGTGAAATTTCTGATGTCTTGAATAAGGGTAGAACAAGTTGGCAGCGAGCGGGAAGAGAAAGATTTGTTTGAAGCCGTGTGTTTTAGCGCGGTTTCGATAATGTTTAGAATGCATAACTGGATTTTAAGCTGCCATCAAGAGATGAACTCGCCAGCGAGAGGTGCCTTTGATATCATCTTCGCGAAGTTGTTTGGCGAGGATTAAAATATTGATAGAGCGATGGGTAAACCAGAGAAGAACCAGCTTTACGATGGGTCGGCAGGAGCGAGCAAGATTGATGACAATTTTATGCTTGGGAAAGGAGAAGTCTTGTAACTCATAATGGCACTACGTACGCTGTTCTTTGGATTCGAGAATGGTTTTATCGCCCATACCCACGAGATGAGAAACTCGGAGACCCACTTATTGGTGGTGCCTTTCAACCTCAATAAGTCTGAATCCAGAATAGCCGGTAGGGATGGCGGTACTTTACAACATCTCATAATTTCTGTGATGAATCTTTTATTTGAAAATGCCATGAAAATGAAGAATTTGCTCATGAGACAGTATTTTTAAGAGGTGGATGGTTAAAAGGGTGAGATAAATGATAACTCATGACATATGCTTTTGATAACGCTTGTCTTAAAAGCTCATTTGAGAGGTTTTAATGTGGGCACGTATGTGTTTGCGTGTTATAGGTCTGGAGTTATACTAAGTTTTGTATTAATTGTATGGGGAGGCTGAGGGCAGTTTCAAGCTTTTATGGGTATACTGAGGAGCAGTTGAGGGCTGACAAAGCTTAGACGGATTCATTAACAGATATCAGGTGCATGAACGATTCGATACCGTGAAGTATTGAAAAGGGTGAAGAAAAATGCTTTCCAAGCACGTGCTTTTATGCACCTGCTCTTTGCCTAATTTAATATAGGCTGGTCTAACTCCAAGTTTTTCATTAGTAGTTAGATTATTAAGATTTACGAGAATAGATTTCGGACAGTGACGAGGGCTGAAGTCGTGAAAATCAGTCGCGTAATCTATGGTTTTGTTGACTGTCGCTATAGATATATAAACCAAGTATGAAAGCCAACAACTATGCATGTAGAATGATATTATGAAGATCGGACCCGGAGGCAGTATCCGGCAGCTCCACCAATCGATTTTAATGGCCTTTTTCGAGAGGCTACATATAAGCTTTACGTCAAATAAATAACTGAGGATTTGGGCTGAAAACAGCCTGTTAAAATTAAGTATTGTGTGTGGATGACTTGAAATAGCTCAAAACAATAAAATGTGTTCAAGATAAAACTAAAATTGTTCAAAATAATATACGGAGTTAACAAGTAGATGTGGAAAACCAGCACAGCATTGTAAGATTATTCAAAAATATGTTGACGTGTTAGCGTTTTAGAGCAGTATTATAGAGGTAGCTTTTGAATAACAAAATTCGTTCTACAAGCCACAAAACAATATGGCCACTCCCACACGCTACAAAAAGAAATCGGTATTCGCTGAGTTTGACCAGTTTCATATTTTGCCTAATTCTAGGCGTATAAATAATGTTTTGTGGTGGACTGCTTGGACGGAAATTATTCACTTTCTAACATGACAATTGGTGGAAATGGGATTAGTGGATTAGTTGATGGAACGATAGATTTTAACTTGCATGATCATTGAGTGGTTGATTAGATTTTTCATGCTGATTTTAGCGGGAATTTTAATGAATATGTTAGCGTATTTTCGACTGATTAATAATGGAACTCTTTAATTGATAGCTTACTAATATAGTTTTTGAGATCGATGATTTGGAGAAGGAAATGCGAGAGATTATTCTGCATGGCCATGGAGCATCGCGTTTATTTTGTTTGAAATGAGGAAGATTTTGGGATTAAAGAATTAAGAACCTCTGTTTTATGATTTTTAAGGAAAGGACTTTGAGGGTGGAAAATGAATTAAGTGTATGTTGTATTTTGGTTGTATTAATAATTCCCAAAATCACTGACATGTGGCATATGTTGTAGTGTTTGATACAGTTATTGTTATTTTGGAGAAAACTCAGAGTGGATAACGGATAGAAGGAGCTGAATTGTTGTATTTTATAGGCTATCGAAATTCTAATGCAGGCTTGGCATGAAAATATGGACCAGTGATACCATAAGAATGTCGATGAAGACATTAAGGCACAACAAACAACACATTACCACCATTGGGAGAAAGGATCAAATGTGAAGCGACTAGAGACTGCGATTAGTGCAGATTTTCACAGCGTATCAGCTGAGCTGATCTTTCGCCCCACCAAAAGGTGGAGCGGCCAATTTCAAGCAGTGATGGTTGTGGCTTATAGTTATGTTTTACGAGACAACCACCCGCTTGACTATGGTATTTTCCATCGTACATTAGATAAATTTATGGAAAATCGAGCATTAGGAAAATATTTCTCGGGAGGAATAGGAAATTGCTTTATAATAGTCTTATGGTTAATCTTTTGATCGGAATTTCAAGCTTAATTTCTTTTGGTTATTTTGGTAGTTATGCTCTTCACTACTACACCAATGATGGTCGGCTCAGGGATATGCTGGCTCATGTGCTTTATGTCTGTTTTGGAATTATCCTGGGTGATGAACTGTTTTTGAGAGGTAGTTTTCAAAAAACAGAACTACCTGAACGGACTATTTTAAAAGGCAGGAATTATCGCGATGTATCCGATTATGTTGTTGATTTTGGTGGCTTTCAAGTGTGACAAGTTTGCTGGTTTTTGATTTTCTTACTCGGCAATTTTGTTGGTTTTATTATTTTTGTGTTCACTAAGATGGTGAAATAGTATCATAGCGTTTATGTTAAAAATAGGGGGTATGGATCAGAAAAAATATTGGGCAGTTTCTGGAGTAAATGGTCAAGAACCACAGGATTTTCTCTAGCTAGTAATCTTTGGGCGCCAGAACAGGTTCCAACTGGGGATGACACAAAGAAAGAAGGGCGGTGGCAAGACTGAATCAAATGTTTGAAGCTCAGGGGATGCCTGGGATCGAATGGTTTTGACGCAAAGCAGATGGCGATGGGCCAGATGGCGATGCAGGCGCAGAGGAGGGTGCCAGGGACGGGTAGATGGATGGGTGCCAAGACAGCACAGCTGAATGTGTACTAGATCAGGTACAGATGAATGGAAATGACAATCAGGCATAGATGAACGATATTCCAGAGGGTGCGGCAGGTGGCGTACCGAGCAAGTACAGATGAATAGTATGCCAGGTCAGGGCGCAGTTTCACAACCACCCAATGCAAAGTGGTCAAGAGCAGATACAAGGCTTTGAAAAGTGCAAATTCACAGATTGAACAAGAAAAATCTGGAGACAGAACGGGCGGAAGTCGAACAGGGGATGAATTTCAGTGATGAGGGGTGCCAAGAGTGATCTGGGCAAGATTGTAACAGTGGGGACGCCGGACTTTCGAAGATGGAAAACTGATTGGAACAGACTTACTGAAGGCAAAAGAGATCGAGATGGACTGGAGGAAGAAATCTGGAAAGAGGTTGGGATCTAAGAAAGATTAAGAGCCCAACAATGCAGTATAGGCGAGAAAAGAATAATGAGCAGGAAAGGTTTTATGGGATCGTTACGGGAGAATTTCCCGGCAAGAGAAGTAAAATTATGGGACAAGATAGTTAAGATCTTGAACAAGAGAATTAAAAGTGCTTGGACAGAGAAAGTTTAAACGGGAAAATTTAGGTTAGAAAACTAAGCGAAGATGAGTTAAAACAGAGATAGTATTGAGCATAAAAAGAGAGAGACAAAAATGAGCGAAAATCCGGTGGAAAATATCATTATGCGAAGAGAAATGCGGCGGGGACGCCGGCCGGATTCTCAGTGCTGCAAGATGCCACTCCGAAAAATGCACAAATGAACATAGTTCAATTTTAGCAAATTCAAAGCAGATCGAAAATTTTCCTAACAACATTAATAGGTGTACAAATTTTTATTCTAGTTTTGGTAGCAGCTCTCTTTAGCGGGCGTGAAAATTTTGGCCAAAACGTAAGGGCGAAGAGATATGAAAGGCGTTCACTAAAATTAATTCCACTTTTGATTCATATTTACCACCGGCAACTGATGACATTCAAGGTGGTGAAGCGATGAGCGTGATATCAATGAAGAGGCGATTTCGCAGTCGACAATTATGTATTCAATTATCGCTTCTGACGCTGAAAAAGAGAGTTTTAATACAAAAATTATACGGCCAGAAATATTTTTCATTCGAAATGGTAGTGGTCGACGGTTTGTGGTGAAGTATTATGCCGTAGTGCCAGCAGTGACTACGGAAATTGTGAAACAGGCGATCAATCGTCTTATCCGACCGCGCGCGCTAGAAGAGGCTGAGGTGGAGAACATCTTTCTCGAATGCAGGGGCTGGGTGACGAGGCAAAAAGAAGATGAAGATAGCCGTAATGTGGCAGGTGGAGAGTTGATTTTTAAGAAGGAAGAATATTATCCAACCAGGTATTTTCAGAGATCGAAATGGGATGCGCAGCTGGCGATTTTGAACGCCTGCAGCGAGGTGAAGGGTTGGGGCTGCAACTAATGTTCCGCCCAGTCGGGGGATGGTTGGCGAAAAAGTTGAAGAAATTGTAAAAATTTACGAGAGGCAAAAAGTTAGAGTCAGGGCAGCGGATTCTTTCGGACAAGGCCGAGTACTAAATTTAATCATGGACGTTATTCGTGCACCATTCGAAGTGCCGGAGCTGCATGAATATGAAAAAGGTAAAAGAAAGCTACGAAGGAAGTTTCGTAGCGGTGAAGCTCGCACGAAGCGCAAATGATTGAAAAATAAAACCAAGTATCCGGTCTTTTGAATGTTTGATCTCGCGTGGTGGCACATTCTAGTAGTCATGAACGCAGTGAGGCTTTTAGTTGGTGGTGTGGTGCGGCGTTTCGCAATTAGATTCGCCAACCATGAACGGTTTCAACACGATATGGCGATGGACACTTTGGTGACGAATTATATTTTTCGCTTTGTCCCCAACCAAGAAAAAGGGGATGATTTTGAACACGCAGGAACTCGCTCGATCACTTTGCCATCTGAGACGGCAACCCCATCATCGGGGTAGAGAGACAGATGACGAAACAGGTAGATGCGCCAACCGTGCTAGTGGAAGAGGGTTGGAACTCGGATGAACGAATATCGTGTAGCAACACGAAGATGATTAAGCTGGAGTGAAGACGACCGATAGGCGCCACATCATATTATCGGTTCCTCTGGTATGGGTAGAGGTCGGTACTTTTGAAGAATTTGGCTTATCAAGATATGTTGGCAGGTAGGGCTTCTGTTTTATTGATCCGCACGGTGACGTAACAGAGGAGTTAAGTTTCGATGGTGCCAGAAAATCGTATTGACGATGTGATTTACTTGATCCATCAGATACAGATTTTTCCAATTGGTATGAATATGTTGGAGATTTGCCACCACGGAACAGAAAGATTTTATCGTGCAAGAGGGAATTAATATGCTGTATTCGCTGTACGATCCGGGGACATACAGGTGACTTTTGGTCCACGCGGTGAGCAGATGTTTAGGAATGCGGCGTTGCTTTTGATGAGTGATCCGAGGAGGTGCGACTTCTGATATTCCGAGGCTCATTTCATTGAACTCCAGATTTGGTGGCAGATAAGTTGAAATATGTGACAGATCGTGACCTCTATGATTATTGGACGAAAAGAATTTCCAGCTCTCAGAAATCAAACGATGCAGGTGAGAGTGGTGACATGGTTTGCTTTCGAAATGGAGCCCATTTACAACATACGATGATGAAAACGAGTGCTAGGTCAGACTAAATCGGGCTTTAATATCCGTGAAATTATGGATCAACAGAAAAATTCTCCTGGTGAATCTCTCGAAGGGTAAATCGGGGGAGCTAAACTCAAAGCTTCTGGGTATGATTTGTCGAATGAAATTCCAGACGGCGGCGATGTCGAGGTAGATACGCCATGAGCACGAACGTAAGGATTTTTGTTTATTCGTGGATGAGTTCCAGAACTTCTCAACGGATTCTTTTGAATCGATTCTGTCGGAAGCTCGTAAGTTCCGTTTGAACTAATTGTGGCGAACCAGTTCATGACGCAGCTAACGGATAAGATTCGTGAAGGTGTACGGGTAACGTGGGTACAATTATCGCGGGTCGTCTGGGTGTAACAGATGCGGAAATGATGGAAAAAGTCTTACGCCGACTTTAAGGCGGAAGATTTGCATAAACAACCAAATTATCACACGCAATTGGTGACGGTCTTGATGCACGGTATGCCATCGGCGCCATTTACGATGAAATTACTGCGCTCAAGAGGTAAAGAAGATAGAAATATTTTTGCTGCCCTAAAAAGATTATTCAGCGAAGAAATATGGTCGCCCAGGGGAAGAAGTGGAAAAAGGAAATCGAGGATCGCTTGAGAATTAGTGATGGTGATGGGGGGCGAGCAAATATTGAAAATGGGAATTTTGCAGCAATGAGCCTTGGGATGGGGCGATGGATGCGGCGCTTGGTTTAGATAATTTTTGAGTCGAGACGAAAAAGGGTATTCCATTAGGGTGAAGAAAAAGAGTGCCGGCTAGTGAAGCAAACAAAGGCGGGAAGTCCAGAGATGGCGGAATTATTGAGAAAATGAAAAATGATGAGGCCTCTAGGGGTTCTAGGGCGGGGGATAATGAGGGTTTGATAACGTGCCTCATAATGACGCGTCAGTAATGATGAGTCTAAGGGTGAGGCGAAATTCACTTTGGATGATATTAATGCGGAATTAGATGATTTGATGGCGGAAAAGAGTGCTGCGGTTGCGGAGCCAGAGGTGGTGAATGTGCCGATGGAAGCCGTATCTGAGGCTGATCAGGAAGATGGACGTCTAAAAGACGGTACAGTGATTAAAATTCGCTAAAAACAAAAGGCTATAAGTACCAAAAATTAGAACAAGGGCCTTAAAACGGCTTAGAACGCGAAATATCGCCATTTTACCTTGACAGCTAAAAGTAAAAATGGTTACACTAAAGTAGATATCAAGTGAGGTTAAAACGACTGGAAAATGATTCGAAAAAGAATGATTTGGAAAGCCGTGGGTGGTGAGCCAGAGAGGTATCAAGTTAACAAAGAGAGTATTTTTCTTGATGGCTGGAAAAACAAAAAGTTGAAGAATACGACAGCTCAGAAATTCAAGTTCTAGAGGGCTTGAACCTGTTCGTGTGCGTCCAGGTATGTATATCAGTTCGACCGGTTATGATGGTTTACATCATTTAATTAAAGAAATTGCGGACAACTCGATCGATGAAAGCGATTGCAGGTTACGCAAATAAAGTCGAAAATTACATTGCTCGCTGACGGGGTGTAAAAGTGGAAGATAACGGACGTGGTATTCCGGTAGATCTTCACCCAAAGACACATAAGTCGACACTGGAAACCGTTTTGACGGTGCTACGCAGGTGTGGTAAGTTCGGTGGCGGTGGCTATAAGGTTTCATCTGGTCTCCACGGGTGGGTTCCTCTGTTGTGAACGCACTTTCAACCAAGATGATTGCCGAAGTTTATCGTGAGAAAAAGTCCATCACATCGAATTTGAAACTGGTAAAACCATAGCACCTTTGAAAAATTGAGGGTGGTACTACAAACAGGGAACTTGCATTGTTTTCTATCCAGATCCAACTATTTTTAAAGGAAACGACGACTTTTGATTACAACTGGGTGTCACATTATGCGAGACACCAGGCTTACCTCACTAAGAATTTTTAATTTCGAGTCTTTGATGAACGCACGGGCGCGAGAGGCTTTCTACTTCGAAGGTGGGATTAAGAGCTACGTGAAGCGTCTAAATAACGGCAAAGAAGTGCTTTTCGGATACGATTTTTCTATGTTGATAAACAGATTGAAGATTCGGAGAGTGGAAATTGCCGTTCAGTACAATGATACCTATGCGGAAACCATGAAAGCCATTTGCTAATAACGTTTTGACCCCCTGAAGGTGGTTCACATGTGGTGGGTTTTCGCACGGCTTTGAACCGTGTACTAAATGATTATGCACGCAAAATAATCTTTTGAAGGAAAAAGAAGATAACCTAACCGGTGACGATATTCGTGAAGGTTTGACAGCGGTGGTTTCGGTGAAAGTGCCTAACCCAGAATTCAGAAGGTCAGACCAAGAATAAGCTGGGTAACCCAGAGGTGCGTGGCTACGTCGATAAGGTAATGAGCGAATATTTTGGCTACTTCCTCGAGGAAAATCCAGCGATTGCGAAGAAAATTGTCGGTAAGGCAACTTTGGCGGCACGCGCGCGCAAGGCGGCAAGAGCGGCGCGTGATAACGTGATCCGTAAGGGGGCCTTCGAAGGTTTGAATTTGCCTTCGAAATTGGCGGACTGTTCTTCTAGAGATCGTTCAGAGTGTGAGCTCTTTATTGTAGAGGGTAACTCGGCGGCGGGTTCAGCAAAGGAAGGTCGTAACTCGAGATTCAGGCGATTTTGCCGCTGCGTGGTAAGGTGTTAAATACCAGCGCGCGAGATTAGATAAGATGTATGCGAATGCGGAGCTGGTGTCTTTGATTAAGGCCCCTAGGCGTAGGGGTTGGTGATCAGTTCGATATTTCTGGACTACGTTACTTTAAGATTGTGTTTATGACCGATGCGGATGTGGATGGTGCACATATTTCGACGTTGCTTCTGACTTTCTTCTTCCGTTATATGCCAGAGGTGGTGAAAGGCGGACACGTCTGTTGGCAAAACCACCACTGTTCGGTCTAATTAAGGAGTACGGGTGCAGAACCGTAAAATCGACTATATTTACGATGAAGCAGCCTTGGAAGAAAAATTGACTCAGCGTATCGAAGAACGCGGTGAAGGAAGGCTTGAAGATTAATCCAGAAGACGAACGTTTCAAGACAAGCTGGCTATACGGCACAACAACGCTTTTAAGGGTCTTGGTGAAATGAATGCGCAACAGCTTTGGGATACCACGATGAATCCAGAGAATCGTGTTTTGATTCGAGTGACATCGAGGATGCGGAAAAAGCGGATGCGATTTTTACGAAATTGATGGGTACGGAAGTTGAACTACGTAAAAACTTTTATTCAGTCGCGTCTGCCTCAGTTAATGATTGATGATTTGGACTTCTAAGGAAAGGATGAGAAATGACGAAAAACGATAAAAAGTTCCACAAGAGCCAAATGACGAAAAATCAATGCTGAGGATGAATGCAGCGGAAAAATGTCGCAGAAGGAATGATTGAAGAAGCTGCAGAAGAGATGGAAGATGCTCATCTGGGCGGACTAACCGCGCATCGTGCAGTGGATGGGGTAGAAGAATTGACCGTTGAGAATGTGATGGAAGATTCTTTCTTGCGTTATTCGATGTCGGTGATTATTGATCGTGCCTTGCCAGATGTGCGTGATGGTCTTTAAGCCGGTACATCGCCGTATTCTTTATACAATGTATAAAAATGGTTGGCGCGCACCACATGCCACGGTGAAGTCGGCGCGTATCGTCGGTGAAGTGATGGGTAAATACCACCCACACGGTGATTCTTCAATTTATGATGCAATGGTGAACTTGGCACAACCTTGGAAGATGCGCTATACCTTAGTAGAGGGTCAGGGTAACTTTGGTCTCGATGGACGGTGATGATCCAGCGGCTTCACGTTATACCGAGGCCAGAATGGGACAAGGTGGGGGCTGAGCTTCTTGCTGATATTGAGAAGGAAACCGTAGATTTTTCGTGATAACTTCGACGGTACAGAGAAAGAGCCGGTAGTTTTGCCAGCGGCTTTGCCAAATATTCTTTTGAATGGCCAGATGGGTATCGCGGTCGGTATGGCGACCAATATCCCACCACACAACCTCGGTGAAGTAGTGGACGCGACGGTGGCTTTGATTGATAATCCAGAGGCGAGTCTGGAAGATTTAATGAAGCATGTGAAGGGTCCAGATTTCCCAACAGGGGCGGAAGTTTACGGTGGTGCACCGATGAAACAGGACTTATGCAACTGGTAAGGGCTCGGTGACGATTCGTGCGGTAGCTAACATCGAAGAGCGTAAGAATGGCCGCTTTAATATCGTGATTACTGAAGTGCCTTACGGAATGAGTGAGGAAGGTTTCATCGAGAAGGTTCGTCAGCTGGTTTTTGGATAAAAATTGACTCACATCGCAGATGCACGTGATGAGTCAGCACGTGGTAAGATTCGCGTGGTGGTGGAACCAAAAGAAAGATGCCTATCCAAAGAAGATTTTGAACCAACTCTACAAGATGACGGATTTGCAAACTAATTTCCACTATAATGTGTTGGCTTTGGTGAACGGAATTCAACCACGCATTATGGGTTTGAAGGAAATTTTGGCGGAATTTGTTAAACACCGTCAAAAGTGATTCGTCGTCGTACAGAGTTCGATCTACGTAAGGCTAAGGGAACGCGCCCATATTCTTGAAGGTTTGAAAATTGCCCTGGATAACATCGATGAAGTGATAAAAACGATTCGTGAATCGTATGATGATGCCGATAAGCGTTTGATGGAACGTTTCGGTCTTTCGAAATTCAGGCGGCAGCAATTTTGGCGATGCAATTACGCCGTTTGCAGGGTTTGGAACGCGATAAGATTGAGGCTGAATTGCAAGAATTGATGGCTTTGATTGCGAAATACGAAGAAATTTTTGGCGGATGAAGCGAAGATTTTTGAACGTAGTGAAGGAAGAACTTCTAGTAATGAAAGAAAAAATACGGCGACAAGCGTCGTTCGAAGATTTTCAATCATGAACTAGGTAAAATTCTCGGAAGAAGAATTGATTCCAGAAGAAGAAAGTGTGATCTTGCTGACAGCAGAGAATTACATTAAACGCGTATCTGAGACTGACTTCATCCGTCAAAACCGTGGTGGTAAGGGAAGAGGGGGATGACTACGAAGGAAGAAGATGTGATTTCACAGATTTTGACGACAAATTCGCATGATTATCTTTATATCTTCACTTCACAGGGTCGCATGTTTAAGATGAAGGCCTATGAAGTACCACAGGCTTCCTTGACGGCAAAGGGTACGGCAGCGGTGAATCTGTTGAATATGCATCCAGACGAGAAGATTACGGAGATTATCAAGTATAACGAAGATAATCAGCAGTCGGATGACAAGAATGACGATGAGGGCGGATGAATACCTCTTTATGGCGACCAAGAACGGTACGATCAAGAAGACCGCGATGAAGAATTACGCGAACGTGCGTCTCGAATGGTCTGATTACGATTAAATTGGACCCAGGAGATGAATTGAAGTGGGTGAAACCGACTACAGGGAAGAATGATATTATTATTTCCACCTCGGCTGGTCAAGCAATCCGCTTTAATGAAAACCGATGTGCGTGCGATGGGTCGTTCGGCGATGGGTGTGCGTGGGATGCGTCTCCGTCCGAAAGATGAAGTCGTGGGTATGGATATCGTGACTGATCCAAAGCAGAAATTGATCGCAGTTTCCGCGAATGGTTACGGCAAATCTACTCTGGTAGCTAACTTCCAACCCATAAGCGTGGCGGCGTGGGTATTAAGGTAGCGGCAGTGACCGCTAAGACCGGTCCAATCGTGGCGGTGCACACCTTAGATCCGGAGGCGAGCGAGGGTGATTATGATGTCATCGAACGGTCAGGGCGATTCGTGTGGCGGTGAAGGATATTCCGACCCTCGGTCGTGCTACTCAAGGGGTGCGCATTATGCGAATGGCGAAGGCGACACAGTGGCTTCGATTGGTATCGTCTTGCCAGAAGAAAAGATGAAGAAGAGGTTAACGAATAACTAGTCTTTAGAAAAAGTACGCGTCTAGCGTACTTTTTTAGTGATGGGTGATTTGGGTGGTTTTTGCGCTAGCTGAAGGGATTTTTGGGCGGATTTTGGGTAAAATTTTGGATAGATTTTTTTAGATTCTTTGTGGGGCATAACTTGCTTATGGTAATTGATAACACATATGCTAAAAATTTTTGGGGGATTTTATCTCTGTTAAATTATTTTTTTGAAAAATGCTTATGGTTGTGATTTTTTTGAGATTTTTCGTTATGGTGCAGATAAATAAAACAGTGAGGTAATATGAAAAATCAGCAAACAAAGAAAAATGAAAAAGACAGTGCTAGGAATTTTTAGGGTTTCAGTGTGTTGACGTTTGGACTGGGGCTTGGGGCGAACTCAGCAGTTTTTTGCTGACATTGAGGAAAAACCGAATTAGTTGATAAGAATATCGTGCTTTCAGGATTGTAAAAAGAAAAATCTGAGCAGGATTCTGAAGTAGAGAGATAGCGAAAAATACGGTGAGAGATGAAAATTTTGATGATAAAAATTCAGATGATGGAAATACGAAAAATTTAACTTCCGAAGGTGAAGTTTTTAGAAGGTGAGGTGCCGGAAGAGGGCTCGAGGTGACTGATACAGATGAGGGGAATTGGATGAAAAGGAAAAACTAAAGGTGCCAATTCTAGGCCAAGTTGGTCAAACATTGAAGGATTTTTGGTGGATTTTAGTAATTTTAGGGGATTAATTAGCTTTCTTCTAGTCTTCTTATTTATTAAAAAGAAAGGAAAACGAAATATTCACCACTCATAATAGTAATTATTTCTCGCAAAATAAATTCTCATTTTTCTCTCAAAACGAGTGGTGAAACGAAGAAAGTGTACCTTAAAAATAACTAATCTTGGACAAGAATACTCGGAGCTCAGGTATTCTTGTTTTTCCTGGGTGTGATAAGATAGGAGTATGGAAAAGCTGTTATGTTTTTAGCATTCGTCTGTGGCTGGTTTATCGCTACAGTTTTTCAAACTAATTGTGTTTGTGATAAAAAAACTCGCGGCAAGCGAAATTTTCGGAAAGTACTGTATTATATGATGAAATCTGGTGGAATGCCGTCTGGTCATACAGCGAGTTTTTCGGCGGTGACTGGAACGATTGGTTTTTGTCTGGTTTTTAATTCGACGGTGTTTGCACTGGCGGTCTGTATGACTTCGATTTTTGATTTATGATGCCACCAACGTGCGCCATTCGGTAGGGGAACACGGAGAAATTATTAATCAGCTGATTGATGAGAAGAATTTGAAGTTAAGTGAGGCGGAAAAATCGCGCATCTACGCGTGGTGGAGGGGCATACGGTGCCGGAGTGGTGGCCGGATTGATTTTGGGTATATTAATCTCTATTGCAATTAATTTTCTATTGATTAAATAAATGAGGAATTGATAGGCGAAATCGAGCAATAAAACGGGAGAGAGAGAACGGAAAAAGCGGAAAATTGTCTGAAAAATTATCGGAAAATTGAAAAAATCTTAAAAAAATCTTGCAAAAATTGTGTTGACATTTATTATTTTGTCATCTATTATAGATACATCCTCATGAGCAAACGGAAAACCAAATGAACATGAGGGAAGAATTTTAACAATTCAGTTATGCAATTATTAAAAATAGATTTATTTCTATTTTTATCATCGTCAGTTAATTTATGAATATTTGAGTTTTCAAATTTAAAAATTCAAGGTCTTAGGACCTTTAATGGAGAGTTTGATCCTGGCTCAGGATGAATGCTGGCAGCATGCCTAATACATGCAAAGTCGAGCGGTAGCATGGCTTCACCGTTTCCCTTGACACACATTGGCCTTATGCGAGTGGAAAGATTCGAGGGAACCGTGAAGCTGATGACGAGCGGCGGACGGCTGAGTAACGCGTGAGAACATACCCAAAGTGAGGGATAACTAGTCGAAAGATTACGCTAATACCGCATGTGATCTTTGGATTAAAAGCATTTATGCGCTTTGGGAATGGCTTGCGTACGATTAGATAGTTGGTGAGGTAAAGGCTCACCAAGTCGACGATCGTTAGATGGTTTGAGAGGATGATCATCCAGACTGGGACTGAGACACGGCCCAGACTCCTACGGGAAGGCAGCAGTAGGGAATCTTTCACAATGGGCGAAAGCCTGATGGAGCAATGCCGCGTGCAGGACGAAGGCCTTCGGGTTGTAAACTGCTTTTATAAGCGAGAAATATGATGGTAACTTATGAATAAGGATCGGCTAACTACGTGCCAGCAGCCGCGGTCATACGTAGGATCCGAGCATTATCCGGAGTGACTGGGTGTAAAGAGTTGCGTGGGTGGCAAGGTAAGTAGATGAGTGAAATCTGGTGGCTCAACCATTCAGACTATTATCTAAACTATCTAGCTCAGAGACTGTTATGGGTAACTGGATTTCTAGTGTAGGAGTGAAATCCGTAGATATTAGAAGGAACACCGATAGCGTAGGCAGGTTACTGGGACAGTTCTGACACTAAGGCACGAAAGCGTAGGGAGCAAACGGGATTAGATGCAGTGAGTCTACGCCGTAAACGATGGATACTAGCAGTTTTGGGTATCGACCCCGGAGTTGCGAAGCTAACGCGTTAAGTATCCCACCCTGTGTAGTACGATCGCAAGATTAAAACATAAAGGAATTGACGGGGACCCGCACAAGCGGTGGAGCGTGATCTTTAATTCGATGGTAAACGATAAACCTACCAAGGCTTGACATCCGATGTAGGCTCTCGAAAGAGAACTGTGCCTTCGGGAACATCGAGACAGGTGATGCATGGCCGTCGTCAGCTCGTGTCGTGAGATGTTTGGTTAAGTCCATCAACGAGCGCAACCCTTGCAACCAGTTGTATTTTTCTGGTAGGGACTGCCCCGGTAACGGGGAGGAAGGAGGGATGATGTCAGGTCAGTATTTCCCTTACGCCTTGGGCTAGAATCGCCGCTACAATGGCCGGTACAATGCAGAAGCGAAGCAGTGATGTGAAGCAAATCGCACCAAAAGCCGGTCCCAGTTCGGATAAAAGGCTGAAACTCGCCTTTTTGAAGTCGGAATCGCTAGTAATCGCAGATCAGCATGTTGCGGTGAATACGTTCCCGGGTCTTGTACACACCGCCCGTCAAACCATGAGAGTCACCAACACGAAGTCCGCCTCGGCGGCCTAAGGTGGGGGAGATGATTGGGGGTTAAGTCGTAACAAGGCATCGGTACGAGAACGTGTCGATGGATTACCTCCTTTCTAGAGAAGGATTTGATGAGCATTAAACTAGGGGTTTAATGTATCTAGGTCAGTCGTAATTGTGTTTATAAGCTTAAGACGCAATATAGCTTACGTAAGTAAGATACGATTTACAACTTACTAAAACAGACGATGAGTGCACAGCTGAGTTGTTAAGGATCCCTCGAAAGGGGATTTTTGTTGAGTTGTTTATGTTATACTTTCGGTATGAACAGAGACGCTTTATTAAGACTTGAGAAATTGGTTTTTGAATTTTATTGGAATAAAAACACTTTGCTACTCCTTTTATGACGGGGTTATGGGAGTATTGATTGGATTAAAGCCGACCACCTTGCAGGTTAATGATGAGTTTGATGGTAAGAAATTATTGGACAATGAAATAATACCAAAAAAATTTTTGGAAGAGCTTGGGCTGGTTTTAACTAAGGAAAGACTAGGAAGGGCTCAGATGGTATATGAGTATTTATATGTGGGAAAAACGAAAGAATTGTGTGAGAAAATTTGCAGGGGATGGTATGAGAAATTTTTCAAATAGCATTTTCGGATGAGGGCAAAATTTTAGATAGGGAGGGCGTGGATTGAGGGCGAGTAATCAAATTGGTGAGCTACTTGGCTATCCTAAAAACTGCCACAGCCGAATACATAAGAAGACAGATTGAGGGATTAGAAATGGACGACAATTATATGATGAGACTAGGGAGGAATAATTATTATATACATAGTGAAAAAAATTTGAGGAAGAGGAGTTTAGAGAATACGATTTGCCGTTGAACCTAGCGATTAAAGAATATTTACCCAAAAACAGCAGAAATTATGCAGTCGAATCCTAAAAAGATGGTTAGAATAAGCTATTTTCTGGTAAAATATTAAGAGTTTAATGGAGAATAAATAAAAATGGGATTTATTTTAGTGCATTTTTATTATTGGTGGGATTTGTTCTACTGATTAAAAGGTGCAGATGTATTTGTCGATGGGTCAAGCGACACGGCGAGAAAATTTAAGGTGCCGAAGATGTTGATTGGTCTGACAATCGTTTCTTTTTGGTACGAGTGCGCCGGAACTAGCAGTGAGTATTCAATCGATTTTGGCGGGGAAGGGTGATATTTTGCTCGGTAATGTGATTGGTAGTAATATCCCTGAATATTCTACTGATCTTGGGAGTATCGGCAATGGTGGGAGCGCTTCATGTGAAGACGGCGACAGTGCGGAAAGAAATTCCTGTTTTAGTTTTGATGACTTTGGGATTTGCGGCGGTCTTGTCAGATAAATTGTTCGGATTGTCGGAAAATTTGTTCCACTAGACAGGATGGGAGTGATTTTACTATTGTTCTTCGGAATTTTTATTTATTATCTCTTCGGTATGCTGAATCGCAAGTCGAATAGGGTGGAAGAAGAGGATGAAGGTGAGCCGGTGAATCTGGCTAAATCGATCGCAATGATTGTGTTTGTCGGTTTTACTCGCAGTGGTACTCGGTAGTGATTTAGTGGTGAGGGGGCGCTTCGGATATTGCAGCGAGATTTTGGAGGGTGAGTGAAGATTAATTTCTTTAACGATTGTGGCGCTCGGAACCTCTCTTCAGAGCTGGTAACCTCGGTGATTGCGACGAAAAAGGGGAATATGATATTGCGATTGGTAATATCGTGGGCTCAAATATTTTTAATATCGGAATCGTGGCAGGCTTACCGGTGGCGATTTTTCGGTGGGGTAGCGAGGAATGCTTTTTCGATCAGTGGATGTGAGTGGCACTGGTTATTTCACCGATTGTGTTATTTATTTTTGCGAAAAATGATCAGAGAATTAGTTTCAAAGAGGTTTGGCGTTTTTGGTGCTGTTCGTAATTTATTATGGTTACGTGATTGTAAGTAGTTTAGCTTAAATTAAATTGATGAGTGTGCAAAATCTTGGAGCGTAAGTAGCTTCAGAAAAATAAACGAATAGAATAATCGTGAAATTGTGTGGCGTAAGCAGCTTCAGATAAAAACGAATAGAATTTTAGAATTAAAGCACCTTGTAACAGAGGTGCCTTTTTGCACAACAAAGCATTTTTGGTAAAATGGAGGTGTCTTTTTGTGGACTACGAACAAAGAGAGCTAGGAAGTGCAGTGATATTTGTTAAAAGGAGGTTTTTATGTTAGATGTGAAGTTTTGTAGACGAAAAGAACAGGGAATGAGTTTGTTCTAGAACATGATGGGCGTGGCCGTCGAGGTCGTTCTTATGAATTTAGAACAGAACGATGTGTGAAAAAGAAGATTTCTTTACATCTTTTTGGTGATGAGAAAAATACCAATTCTTTTTGCAACTAAGTTCTAAAAGAGGGATTTTTCAAATCATGTTAGAACAGATAGATTCTGTTGTGAGGGATTAAAAAGTTCGATGAATTTAGAACTTTCAGGAAAGGCAAGAACAGTAAATGGCGATTATTGTCATTTTATCGCGCACTATGATTATGATATGCACCAAGGTGAAATTAACCTAGATGATGCCGTGCGGAGTAGCTAAGATGGAACTATCTCATTGTCAGTCCGGAATGCTTCATCAGAAAGCCACAAAAGATAGTTAAGGACATCCCAGTAGATAAACTGTTTAATTTCTTTATGAGAGAGAGGACAGACTTGCGTGCGAGAGAGCAAATTTTGTTGCATACAGAGGATAATAAGTGTCTGCTCTTAAAGAATGTTTTGATGCTGAGAAAGCTTTGAAGAGCAGAGAGCGGGAAGAGGAAAGCTTCAAATGGAGCAGAAGCTCAAATCAATTTCGAGATAAAGTTCTGAGATTTGTGATTTAATTGGTGCTGAGTTCGTAATTCAGATTTTTAATTTAATTTCTAATTTAACTTTTAATTTAATTTCGATTTTTCTAGATATTTTGACGAGACTTTAAAGTGATTTTTCTAATGGATTGGGTGAGGCGTAAAATGATTAACATAAAACAATTCCGGAGGCTGGACTTTCCAGCCTTTTTCTTGGTTTTTATAAAATTGAAACTTAAAAAATAGGCTATAATAGAGGTAATGAAAACTCTAGAAAGTGAAAATTTGAGTAAAAATTCTAGAGGTAGCGGCCTCGTAAGTGATGAGATTTTTGGATGCGAGATGGATACTCGGAATTTGGTGGATGAATACAAGGGGCGCCATAAATGAAGAGGTGAAAGATAGGCTGGCGGAAAAACGAAATAGCCTGGAAGTTGCAATCTGAAAATGATCTGATCACGATTTTAATGCGGGACAATCGTTCGTTCAGCGAATAACTTTTCAATGTAAGTAAGGTGCATATTGTGGGACGACGAAAATATAATCGGCGAGGGGCGATGTGCACGAGATAAATGTTGGAAATCGTATATTGGCCATCGATGGAAGAGTTCATGACGGATCAAAGAGCGCGTAAAAGAGGAAGTAGTAGCAATTGAAAACAACGTGGACCGGGCTAAACCTTTGGGCCTTAAACGCTTTGAGAACCACTCTACGCTGGTTTTGGTAGTGAGGGGTAATGGAATTAGTCTAGGAACTGGTTAATGCGGCGGATGATGTGCGCTATATCGAGATCTTTTGGTTCGACTAGATCAGTAAATGTGGGGTGGCAGCGGGCATTGCGATGTACGAATGGGTGCGGCAAAATGTACATAATGCTTAAAGATTAGGGGAAGAAAAAACGCCATTTTGGCGTTTTTGATGAAAATAAATGTGATCTTTGCTTTTTAGGTGTTTTAGCGCTTACTTGCTTTGCACTAAGAGGGTGAGAAGGAAAAATGTGAAGGTTCGACATCACGATCAGTCCGAGAAGAATAGCAATGAGTCCCCAAAATTTGACGCGTTCATAGGAAGAAACGCCGTTTAAGAAGTTGGTGGAAATTTCTTGATACTTAGCAATCATAATGCCGCCGATAATAACGATAATGAGGCCGATAAAAACCCAGAGTAAAAACTAAAATTCAAATCATATGTAATGATTATAACAGAATTAACAGGGATTTTTGTTGCATTTTTGAGTTTTATAGGGGTGAAAAATAAGTGATATTGGGGATATAGCTCAGCTGGTTAGAGCGGCGTCACTGATAATGAGCGGGTCTGTGGTTCAAGTCCACATATCCCCACCAAAATAGAGATGATGAATTCGGCGTAAGGCCGATTTTGTGTTTAAGATAGATCGGATATTTAGGGATAAATATGGAAGTTTGATATTTATTGAATAGTTTGAACAATTATTTTGGAATTAGAAGAGGGATTAAGACATAAAAAGACCCGCGAGGGTATTTTTATAGGGGTATACGGTGGAGTGTTCAGCGGGGGACGCTCAAACACCCACATGTATGGTGGAGCAACAGGGAGTTCAAACCCTGGGACCTCTGCCTTTGCAAGGCAGCGCTCTAATCAGCTGAGCTATTGCCCCATCACGCAAGAATTTTAGCAAAAAGCAGAGAAAAATGTCAATAAAATCAGGAGACTCGAAGAGGTGGAGATGAACTGTGGGAGTATTAGAGATATTTTATGAAGAGAATGTATTATGAGACGGATATCATGACTAAGAAATATATCATGGGGTGAATATTAAGTCTAAGGGAAGAATAAATATTATGACATATGTTTTAACTTTAGCGTATTGACAAAATGCTTCTGTTATTATATAATGCTAGTTATTAACCTCTGGGCAGGAGGCTTAAGGTAAATAAGAGGAAATTAAAAATGGTGGGCAGAAGGATTTTAAATAAAGCTGGAACTAAAGCTGGTGGTTTGAAAGCTGCTGCAACAAATCAGCGCAAAAATATGGTAAGGAGTTTTATGCTGCGCATTGGTCAAAAGGTGGACGCTTAGGTCGTACCGGTGGCTGCAGCTAACCCTGCTCTTGCGAAGTGCTGGTGCTAAAGGTGGTCGTTTGTCAAAACGCGGTCCTGCAAAAAGCAAAAACTGTAACTGAATAATTTATTTATTCACCTAAATTAAGAAAATAAATCTGCTTCAGTGGTTTATCTAAGCATGGTATGAGTCTAGTGATGGAGAGTTGCTTAAAATAAGTGATCACAGTGTGGGCAATGCCAGTGACCGTGGTCGTCTTGAAAGCAGGTGAGTACATTTTTACGAGAGAGACTGAGCATGTAGCCAGTCTCGATGAGTATCTAGATGAGTTTCGACGTATTCCGGGGTTATAATTTAGGGTATTCAATATTCTCAAAAATGCTGATGTTTTTCAATGAGGGGCTTTGGCGGTTTGCCGAGGCTTCGGATTCGAGTTTGAGGCGATCGATCGAAGTGGCATAATTTTGGTGTTCATTAAGCGCGTGACCGAGTTCATGAAGAGTTTGAAGGGGCAAAAATCGGAGAAAGGGTATCGTCAAGGAGGGTGGATTGGTCGAGATTAATCATTTTTGGGACTAACGAAAAGAAGCAAAGTGATTTGAGGTGAAAATGATAATTGGGATACTGGGAGCGCATCAAGAAATCGCTCCTTCTTATGCGTAATCTCGCTAGGGGAAGAATTTTTGATGGGTAACCTCGCTTTCCATAAGATTATTGTAGTCTTGGCAGGGAAAAAGAAAGCAGAAGCGGAGAAGGCTAATACTTTACAAACAGAGGTGATTTTTGGTATATTAAGGAGTAGATTCAGGGTTCAGTTCAAGTGATTTTTATGGAAGAAAAATCAGCTGAACGGGCCTGAAGGAAGGAAAAAATATAAGAATGGCTGATGCCAAAAGTAACAATGGATGGATTGCTAGCTAACGCTGGTGACTCTATCAAAAAGCAGCAACTGGAGACGTAGTTTCTGGAACTGTTTTGTCAGTAAAAAGCACGAAATCTTAATTGATCTCGGTGCACAAGGTGTAGGTTTGGTGCCTCGCCGCGAAACTTCTTTCGCACGTAACCTCGAAGAAGGCGCAGAAGTTACCGCTTCTGTGATTGATTCAGAGATGGAAGACGGCATGGTGCTTCTTTCACTCCGCAAGGCAGTGAAGGATAAAGGTTGGGATGAAATCCAAGCCAAGCTCGATGCTTCTGAAATCGTGGAAGTTACTCCATTTGATACAAATCGTGGTGGTCTTCTCGTGGAATACGAAGGAATTCGTGGTTTCTTGCCAGTTTCACAACTTTCTGCTGAGCACTACCCACGTGTAGGGTTCTGCTGATAAGGACGAAATCTTGCAACGCCTCAATTCTCTTGTCGGTAAGGGAATCAAAAGTTCGCATTCTTGATGCAAGCAAGAAAGATAACAAGCTGATCTTCTCTGAAAAAGAAGCGGTCAAAGATGGTCTCGCTGCTCGTTTTGCTGAACTTCACGTCGGTGATACCGTCGAAGGTGTAGTGACCGGTGTGGTTGACTTCGGTGTATTCGTAAACGTGAAGGTATCGAAGGTTTGGTGCATATCTCAGAAATCTCTTGGGAACGTGTAAACAATCCATCTGACTACGTTAAGGTTGGCGACACGATCAAGGCAAAGTATTGCGATTGATAAGGAACGCCTCAGCCTCTCCATTAAGCAACCTCGTAGCTGATCCATGGCTATCGAGGTGAAAAACTTGAAGAAGGGTTCAAAAGTGGAAGGTACGGTTACTCGTATCACCCCATTTGGTGCTTTGTTCAGATTTCTCCAGCTGTTGAGGCTTTGGTTCACGTTTCTGAACTTGGTGAAGGTAACGACGTTGATCCAGAAAAATCTTTACTTTGAATGAACGTAAGAACTCAAGGTTCTAGATATTGATCGTGAAGGTCGCAAAAATCTCACTCTCTGTTGCAAAATAAGACAGAAAGCTAAAAATAAGCCCAGTGAGGGCTTATTTTTGTGTCGTGGATTCTAGGGGATAATAATGGAGTGATTGATGTGGGGAATAAAATAAACTTGGGAGTTTTTAATGTACGGAATTAAAAATAAGCTCGGGGCTCGAGCTTATTTTTGAATATTGATTTTCGTTTGGGTAGAAATTTTGGTCGAGGACTTGAACCTTAGTGACACTACCTTTGAGGATTGAACTGGGAATTATTGAGGTAGGGTGAGATCGCCTCATATAGCTAGCAGTAGGGATTAGCTTCTTTTTAATCGGTTGTAATCGACGAGAAATTCAACGACACTGCGATCATTTTTGTGAACGGTGATGTGGTCGGATCGGTGTCATTATTATCTTTTGGTCACTAATGACTAGCAGCGTAGGGGTGTTTGGATCGGCCTTGATTATCAAGGGTGACTTTCGATGAGTTGGCCGATTTTTATCGGAGATGCCGCTACCAACTGCGACGACCGGATAGGTGTTTTCGCCATCTTGGTAGTAGGGTGAGTCGGATTACCAACATGGAAATTAGCATTTTTCGTGGGTAAAATTGTAATTAGGAGTGGAGTTTTATCGGTGATGGCTTTATAATCCATGAAAGACTTAAATTGACCGATTCAGCAGAGAAATTAACAGTTTTTAGGACGGTTTTTCGGCGGTATGAGTAAGTTTTTTCGAAATCTTGCAAGGTGAGTAGGTGGTGTGTGTTCAATTGGGTGGTGTTGGTATTTATGGAAGTGGTATCGTCAGCTATTTTTCTTCTGGAATGGTGAGATTATTATCAGGGAATGATTCTTGCACCTCATTATCTAGCTGGATGGAATACGTGGAATTTTTCGAGTATCACTAGAAAGCTTGTGAGGTTTCAATCAGTGGATTAAATTGATTTTGATATTCGACGGGGCCATTTTCAGGAGTGTAATCTGGTTCTAGGCCTTTTTGGGCGCGAAGAGCATTTAGGATGGTTCATATAATCTTCATAACCAGTGAAAGTGCGATCATAATCATCTTCTTCATCATCTCTCGAGGGGACGCCGAGTTCTTCCGTGTCTTTTTGGTACTGCTTGATGGATTGATTAGAGAGGTGGTTGAATAATATGAAGCGCCTTCTATGACGAGTCCTGTGCCAGTGCAAGTAGGGCGGCGCGACCAATGGTAAGGAGCGGTCATCCTGAGCTGAGATAAATAAGTCTTTCAGTCAATAGTACTCGAGAGCAGGCTCATTTTCGTGTTTTTAGCGAGTTCAGATTGAACTCGACGTTGGAAACAACGCTCGATTATAGGCTTCGGTACGCATGAATTCTGGAATTTCGGGACCAGAATTTCTCAGTGCGCACTGAAATTCAGGGAGTTTGATGAGACTCAGGATTGAGTTTGTGGTTGATTGATTAAAATTTCTGCGTGTTTCCGTACTCCATAATGCTTTTTATTATACCGCAAAAATAAGCAGCGGAATGCGGTAGTAGTTTTGCTAAGTCTTCTTGGATTTTTGATGTACAATATAAGCATGAAAATTTTACAATTGAACGTATGGATGGGAAAAGTGGAGGGGGTCAAAAACGCTTTTTAGAAAATAATAAATTTGATGTAATCTGCATGCAGGAAGTGATGAGCTCGGAGAATTGTCAGGTGCATTTAGCGCGACTTTGTTTTTGACGCGGAAGCGATCAAACGGGCGACGGGGATGCCGTATGTTTATTTTTCGCCAAACTGGGTAGATGATATAGCGAACGGAAGTTTTGAACTAGGAAATATGATTTTAGTGGAATTCCGTTTCGCTCGACGATGAACACTTTTGTGAACGGGGTATACGGAGCATACGATTTTGGAAAAATGTGTTCAAACGATCTAAATGTGCAGGTGGTGGAATTAGAAACGGTGTGGTGATTGCAAAGTCATCGTGGATTTTAGCGTTCACTAACCACTCGGAGACGAGGATACGGTAAAAGGCATTTAAGCATTTGGTGGAAATTATTCAACCGTATCAAGATAAAACCATTTGTGCTTTGTGGTGATGAATGTGAGACATGAGGCGCCAAGCGATGAGAGGAATTGATTTCTTGCGTGATTTGACGTTTGAAAATGAGTGAAAAATACGCTTTCTCGGGTTTGAAATTTAATGGTGAGGTACCATGCGACCATATTATGCCAAACGATAGAATTGAAGCGAAAAATAGTGGTACAGAGGGGTTACAGGGCTTCGGATCACTTAAGAATTTCGGCTGAGATCGAAATAAAATAAGCTATAGAGTTTTAGGGGATATATGGTGGCAAAGAATAAGAATTATAATGGGATTTTTGATGTGAGATTAATCGTGGCGGGGTCTTTTTCGCCGGCACTTATTGAGGAGCTTTTAGAAATAGCGGTTATTCGGATCGATTTCGGAGAAAATGAGGGCAGGCGTATGAAAATTTTTGAGTATTAATGGTACCGAGAATATCACGGACATTAACATTCTTCTTTAGTGGCCTTCATGAGGGCACTTTGAGGGATTCTTCAAGACGTGGTTTAAGAATGGGGTAGCTCGTGGTAGGCGACCGCTTCAGAGAAACTACGAAGGCCAATGCGTTACTGAGGTTCATCCCGGCACGTAACCTTTAAGTTGCGAAATAAGTTAATCCAATATATTGGACATGAATTTACGTTGTTTAATACTATCGAAGACGTTCATAAGTGGTGTCTGAATTTGTGCCATCATCGTGATAACGCATGAAATTTTGACTAGAAAACGGCTCGAGTTCAATTTCTGGTTCGGGTTTAGGAGTGATTTTGGAAAAGACTGAAGAGAGGCTTGGAAATCATTGGCAAATTTTTTCATTTCGGCCTCAATCAGAAGCTCATCGGCATAACGCCAAACGTCGTCTTTTCGCGGAAGTGACGAAGTGATGGTAGTGATAATTTTCAAGATACGACGAAGACGTTTGGGCACAGCTGTAGACCATCACTAAAATTATAACCACCACGGATTTCACTGGAGATGGTACACCAGAGTGAGATATCTTTACTGACCAGAAACAGTCGAGATAATGGTTTTCAGGATGAGCGCCGAAAGATAGGCATGATGACAGCATAAGAAGGTCGAGTGAGGCCTTGAGGAAGTTTAAGGATGGCAAAATGATATTCGATGCGAGGCCACTTTTCGTAACGTTCACTGCGCAGCCAGAGCTCAGGGAAGAAACGATGATGCACACAACGAGTTGGTTCGCGATCTTGACACCAGTAAAGGATGTCGCCAACCACTGAAAGCAGGTATGTGATATTAGCCTAGAGTCAGGAAGCGGGTAGAAACCACGGTAAACATTTCGAGGCCAGTCGATGAAATTCGGTTTGATGTAGTTTGAAAATTAATAGTGTTTGGAGTCAAAGTTCTTCGATTTCGGGTTGGTAGTAAACTTCAGACATCGTCCGGGAGGATAGACAAAACGATGGTACCGGGGCCGTGAGCGGCTAGAGATTCTTTGGCATTAGCGCGCGCGTGGATGTCGCGTGATGCTGACCAGAGAATCAGGCCATTCTATCAGGCTGAGATAGATTTTTCAGGGCCGTATTCGTCAAAGCTAGTACTGAAACATTGTGATTCACGAAGATAAAGCACCTCAAGAGAGGTCAAAGGAAGGGATTTGACGGTGTCTGGAGGTGAAAGTGAGGACATTAAGGCTATTGTAACATAAGACCTAAAGAAAATATGAGAGAGAGTTGTTGAGACAAAAGTTTTACAAGGACCTCTTCATGACAGGTCCTTTTAGACTATGTCATTGAATAGATTATTTGTTCAATGGTTTGTGGCAGAAACCACCGGTCTTCTGAGGTGATTCGCCGAGCCTTAGCAGCAGCTAGGCAGCGTTCCCCAGTGTAAGTTGCAACATCTCTTTGGCTGGTGGAACAATAACATCAGCGCCGAAGAGGCTCGTTAGTTTGGCCAGTTGGCAGGAAGGGCATGCTGATGTTCTTCAGAGGTCTGGAGACCAGCCATAACCATACGGAGGGTATACGTCCATATTTGCGGCCAAGAAAGCTCTGCTGTGGAGAGTAGAGGAATTGAGCGAACTTTACCTTCTGGATCGATGATAAAAGCAGCAACTGAACGGTGTAAGTGGCGTGGTTTTTGCCTGGATGAATAAAACCAGTCGACACTGCGACTAGGCCGGTGTCGGCAATAATCAGAATTCGGTTTCCGGAATGTCAAAATGTTCTTTGATCCATTCGAGGTCCATGATGTGCGAGGAGAAAACCACAGGTCGACAGAAGACTGACCGAAGTTCGGTGTTCATGGCGCGGAATTTGTCATCGTCTTTTGGAACGAGGGCGAACTCGGTGGGCCTGACAAGCACGACTGAAATCTGCTGGGTGACTAAAAAGCACAAAGCCATTTTCCGGCACAATCGCGGCTGGAAGGGTTTTTGGACCATAGAGTGTAGTTTGGACTTGCATGGTTGGTAGCATTTCGCCAATCAGAGGGATGTCGTTGAATTTCATTATCATTCATAAAGATTTATCAACATGTAAGGTTTTAGATATTTGAGTCGGGAGAGAGACGTAATGTTATCAAAGTTGCGCCATTGGCGCGGGAAATCATTTTCAGGTCATGCTGACCATTTTAGTTTAAGCATATGGGTTGTGATCTAGAATGATTATGATCACGTTGTATGGGTGAATCGCGTTTTCGTCCTAACGTGGTAGATAGGGGAATAAGCAATCCCGAAATATGGGATTATTTCAATAATTTGTAGCTCCCCAGACGGAGCTCAGATTTCGACAACCTCGAGGTTAACATCTTGCTCCGCATTTGAGCTACAGAGTTGTTCTTTAATTTATAACGCAGATAATTTCATTCTATCAAGAGACAATGTTATAATTAATAAAAAGGTAGTAGAGGTGAAATGTTCAGAGTTTCGGATTTGACGGTGGCGATTAAGAAAAATCAGCAAGTGTGGTGCTTCAGGGGTGAATTTTGAAGATTTTGCCGGGAGAAACTTTGGTACTAAAAGGGACGGTTCTGGTAAATCGACACTGTAGGGAGCGATCATGGGGACCCGCGATATGATACAGGGAGAAATTGAATTTTGTGGAGAAAATTCAGAGTTTAAGTACAGAAAAACGAGAGTCTTCTCAGGATGTTTTTGAGCTTTTTCAGACGCCGCCAGAAGTAAATGGCGTTTCACGACAGAAATTATTCGATACTGGATTCAACGGAACGTGGCGAAAAAGTGCGAGCTCGATGAGGTGCGTAAGTGACGATGACGAACCAAGAAATTGTTGGGGCTTCCGATGTTTTATGGAGCGCTGTGAATGTGGGTGGGGATGTCGGGAGGAGAGAAGAAAAAGAACGAGAATTTTACGGATGCTGGCCTAGAGCCGAAAGTTTTTGCATGTTGGATGAATTGGATTCAGGGTTAGATATGGAGTCAGCAGGAAAGATTTCACAAATCTTTGAGCGGATTATCAACAGAAACTGGGGCGAGTTTTTAATCACTTCAGCATAATCTGAGGATTTTGGAAAAATTGAAGGTGGATAAGGTGGTCGAGCTGGTGGGAGGGAGCTAGTAGTGGCCAGATGGTGAGTGGACGAGAGGTGCGATGAATGGGGGAGGCATGAGTGAAAAAGAGAGATGAGTGCGTCAGCGGCGAGAGCGAGTTCATCGACAAAAGAGAACCGGAATGGGTGCTGAAAAAGACTTCTGGGGGTGCGAGGCTTGCTGCAAAAACAGAATCTTGGGAAGATGTTGCCATGGGTAGATGGAACTAATTTCATGAATTAACGCAGGTGGGGATTCAGATTTTATAAGAGGCTCGATGATCGTGAGGTGAAAACTTCTTGGGATGAGGGTACCGGAAGGAGATTCAAGAGACTTTTCAGAGGCCCTGAGGAATTCAGAGGCGGAAAAAGAGGATTGGCTGGCGTGTAGGGTGCGCAGTTTGATTCGGAGGTGGTTTATCACCGAGATGCGTGAAGTAGCGCAATCTGGGCGTGGTGTTTTACCACTAGAAGAGCAATTCTCGCAACGGAGAAGAGTTCAGAGGAAAATTTGGCGAAATATGGGGCGCCAGTGGGTGAGATCTCTATGACGCATTTTATGAAATTGGTACCAGAAGATGATCATGAATTTGCAGGACTACGTACGCGGCAATGTTTTGAGTAGCGGGATCGTTTATTTATGTACCCAAAGGGGTGGCAGCGGGACTACCAATTCAGAGCTATTATCGAATGAATAGAGCCAGAGAGTGAGCAATTTGAACATACCTGTAATCGTGGTGGACGAGGGAAGCGAACTGCACTTTATCGAGGGGTGTTCAGCGCCATAAGTATGAGAAAAATAATTTCACGTGGGTTCGGTAGAGATAGTGAAAAAGGGGAGCAAAAAATGCGATTTTTCGACGGTAGAAAGTTGGTCAAAAATATGTTCAACCTAAATACTAAGCGAGCGCTCGTGGAAACGGGTGGTGAAATGGAGTGGGTTTCAGGTACTTTTGGCTCGAAGGTGACGATGCTGTATCCGACGACGATCTTTAAAGGGAGGGGGCGAAAATGGAATATTTAGGGGATGAGTTTGGCCTCAGGAGAACAAATCTTGGACTCCGAGCAAAAGTCGATTTGTTTGGCGGATAATACCTCGGCGATGATTCGTAGTAAGTCGGTGGCGAAAGAATGGGGGTGTGTGATGACGAAGACTTTGGCGAAAGTGGGGAAGGGGTGAAGGGGTGAAGCACATTGATTGCAAATCGTTAATTTTAGATGATGAGTCGCGGTCTTACGTGGAACCGATGGTGGACGTAAAATCTGGGGAAACAGAAGTGACGCATGAGAGCTTCGGGTGAAATTATCAGGAAGAGATTTTTATACTATCTTGCGACACGCGGAGTGGTGAAGAAAAGGCAAAGGATATTGATTCGAGGTTTTCGGAAGAAATTACAGAAAGGCTTTGCCATAGAATACGCGATGGAAATGAATAACAATTAAGCTGGAAATGCAGGAATATGTGGTGTGGATACAAGATTTAAAGCATAAACAGATGGGGACGTGAAATGTGCGAGCTAAATTTGAGTAAATAATGAGCCAAAAATGAATAAAGAAGTTAAGGGATAAGCAGAAATGTATGAGGAAAGAGTTTGAGATATTTGAGAAAAATGAGTAGATGCAACTTGCCTTTCGTGTATCTGAGATAATGCAGCGACGATGCAAAGATTATCGAGCGGACTTTTAGCTGAACAAGATTTTTATACAAAAGAAAAATGCGAATCCTTTGCGCGGAGGTCATATGCTGTGTCGGAGACTTGCAACTGCAGAACTTTGGCAGAGCACGGGGAGTGACTGCTAAGTTTTTAGGTTGTGAGCCACTGGAAGTGATTTTCGTGAAAAATACGACCGAGGGGGTTAAACTTGCTAGCTAATGGAATTGAGTGGTGGCTGACGAGAATGGAGACATGAGGGAAAGATTTTGGTGATTTGGGTCTCATCATAGCAACTTACTAGCTTTTTCTGCAGGCGTTACGGGGAGAAAAGTGCGAATTACGGAAGATCTTGTGTCTGAGGGTGAAGTTGGATCTTGAGCATGCAGAAACTGGGGGATGGAGTCAAAAAGTAAGATTGTGGCGATGAGCTGGGAATGAGCAATGTAACTGGGGAGGATCAAGTGGGTGTTGCAGAAGGAATTAAGGGGGCTAGAGTTTTTCAGGGATTGTAATCTTTGATGGACGCAGCGCAATTAGTGGCGCACAAGAAAGATTGATGTAGAGGGAAACTGGAGTGGATGGCTTGAGTATTTTCTGGGCATAAGATTGGGGCGCCAATGGGGAGTGGGGTAGTATATCTGAGATACGATCTGATGAAGAAAAGTAAAACCCGCTAAATTATGGGGTGAAATGGTGGAGTCAGTGAAGTTGGTAGAGGAGGCGTGAAGATGAGTTTTGCGCCGGAGGCAGTAAGTTTGAAGGTGGGAACGCTAAATATAGGGAGCGATTGCTGGACTTTCTGCGACGGAAGAATTTTGGCTGGAAACATTCGGAAATTCATGGTGTAGAAGGGGCTAACTGATTCAGTGAAGAGAGCTGGAGGAAGAAAATATTGAACTGTATTTTTGCAGAAAATGGGATTAATAGTTTTAACGTAAAGGGAGTACATGCACATGATACGGCGCAGGTTTTGCAGATTTCGGTGTGTGATGGTGCGGGCGAGGAATGATGTGTGCGGAACCGTTTTTAATAGAGAAGAAAAATTGGGGCAGTGGTGCGAGCAAGTTTCGCTTTTTATAATACAAAAATATAGATGTTAAATATTTTCTTAGCTTGCCTTAGGAGAGTGCGTGGAGTGATGGGGATTGGAGTAATGGTCGACAGGGGTGAATGTCGGCGAAAATGAATAAGATTTGGTGAAGTGGAGAAGAAATTAATGCGAGAAATTCAGAGTAAATATAGAGGAAAGAATTACTGGAGCGGAATTTAAATCCGTTGAAATTTTTGAGCGAAAAATTGAGGGCAATTTGACTACAAAACTTTGGTGAATCTAGTTGTGGCGATGAACTTGTGGTGAGTTTGGAGATTGAGGATGGAAGAATTTTCCGAGGGCGTTTTTCGGGGGTTGGTTGTGCGATTTCGAAGGTTTCTGCGGATATGATGATTGATGTGATTCAGGGAAAAAGCTTTGGAAGAGCGCGAGACTGATGCAGGGGGTTCTTTGATTTGATAATGGGGGATTTCAGGTGAAAAAGCGCAGAAAAATTAGGGGTGAGCTAGAAGTCTTTTTCGATGATCCAGAATATGCCAGCGAGGGTGAAAATGTGCGAAATGTGGCTTGGGGATTTTTAGAAGAGGGGAAGATGAGGATTTTAGGGTTCGAGGTTAATAGTTTACGACTGGGATAACGCTTGTGACTCGGAAGTAATGATTTGCAATCGGGATAATGCTTGTGGTTGACTGAAAAAGCGTTATAATGGGGTGAAGTGGGAGATAATATGATTCCAGGTGGATGAAAATTTTTGAGAAACGGGACTGGGTGATCTTGATGAGGATGCAGAACCGCTTTTTCATCGAAGAAAGCACTAGAGACTGCTAGAAAACCGTATCGGTGAAAAATTGAGTGAAGGCTTGAGTTTGGAACAACTCGAAGAGATTCGACGGTATCATGAAGAAAAGATATGTGATGATTAAAAGCCTTGGCGAAACTAGGTGATGTATCGCATCGATGAGTTTATCAAAATCTCTTTGAAACACTACGGTGTAACAGGGGGACGAGTGGATATTTTAAGTGAGTATTTGGGCGTAAAATGGATTCAAACCAATCGTCCAAATTACGCGGAGGGTTTTTCTCGTCAAGTATTTGAGGAATTGAAACAAGAAGTACGCGCTTCAAGTGAAGAAATTCGTAAATCGATGACTTTATAGATTAAAAATACTTTGAACACAAAATTTAAATCCCTCGAAAGAGGAGATTTTTGGTAGTAAAATAATTTAAATCTTGGAAGAATTTTTGGTGTGAGATGGGTCAGAGTGGAGTATTGGTTTTTGAGTTCTGGATTTTTGGGAAGCTTAGGGGAGGCAGCGGACTATTTTAGGTAGCCGTTGATGAAAGATTTGGCGTCCATAGGTCTCTTGCTGGCTGGCTGAAGCTGAGTCGATGACGAGGAAAGATTATCGTCTGACAAGGAACGAAAGAGGATTAGCGGATTTGTTTTCGGCTCTCGATATGGAGCTCAAAATGATGCACTCAAGTGCCGTGGGATTTGAGAGCTTGCTCTTAGGAGAAGCCTTGGAAGGCACGAATGCGATTGAGGCTTCTAGTGGCACTCAGTTTCGGACAAGATGAGGTTCGAGTCGTGTTTTAGTTGAACTTAGTGGTGAGTGGCCTTCTCATCGTCTTGTGGGGTGGGTTTTGGCAGGGAGTCTCAGGTGTTCGATCAGCCAATTATGGCAGCCAAAGGGTGCGAGTGGTGAGATTTCAGATTTTTCAGGTGAGGCTGGACGAGGAACTCAGAGGCCTTGACGGTGGTTTGATGAGTAAATTGGTCGGCATCCATGGCCTTAACCAGCTTCATAATAGAGACAGAAAAATCTTGATCGCCGTTTAGAATGGCGGAGTTCGATGAGCGAGGGCTCCACGATAGAGACCCGGGAGAGAGGGTGGAATTAAGGAAATACCTTCAGGCTCAAAAGTTCAAGTAGGTCAGGGACTTTGATTAAGACGCCAGAAGCTGGCGAGAATACCATCAATTTCAGGATTTCTTGTTTTCAAAGCATGGCAACTTTTGCTGAAATCGTCCTTGGTTTAGCATGGAAAACTAACTCAGGTTTTCGGCAGTGAAAGTTGATTCAATGTAGCTTCTGCCCAGGTCGTTACCAAAAGATAAATTTTGTTACTCATTTTACCTCGAATAAATTATGTGTTCAATGAAAAAGACTGAGTCTTCGTCAGGGAAGGCTGTTTATTGTTTTTAATACAGGTTTCATAATCGACTGGCTGTAGGTCGCGTTTTTGTATGCGAGCTCAAAGAAGGCATCGGTTTTATCTTTGAGTGCGATCAATGAAGAGGATACCAAAGTCGAGATGAGTCGATTTCCGTGAGGAGGTGCGACGGGCAAGTTCGTCGGTGGCTTTAATGCGCACCTCGGTGCCATCTTCGAGGCTTGAGCTTTGACGCGAGATTTTTGAGGTAGCGTGGGCACCTTGCCATAATAAATGGGACAGAGACAGCCTTCGAAATCTTCGATAATTTTACCTTCTTGTTTGATCGATTTCTAGGGGTCGTACAGGAGTGATGAAGCTGTCGTCCCATGCACTGTCGCGGATAATAATGAGCGCTTATTGATGCCGAGTTGAGGAGCAGCCATGGCGGCAGAAAGCTCGATGGGGATGAGTTTTCCCATTCAAGGCTGGCGTCGACCATTGCCTGGATCATATTTTTCAATTTCATCAGTAACATAGTTGACCTTCTGAGGACTTTTGGCGAAGTCTTGGGTCAGAGATTCAATAATTTCATATCTTAATATTATAACCGATTTTGGGTTTTATAAAGCTTAAGCGGAATCTATAGTGATGACGTGCGAGGCATTTCTAATGATATGTTGGGAGTTAATTTGTAAGGGTTTTGTAGGGAGTTTTAGGGTGTTTATTTTATGGACATCAGAGTTAACACCAATCTGATGCGAGTGAGAGATAGACTAGGGGGTCTGGTAGGGAGGTTTTCTAAAAATGGAAGTCTTATAATGAGCTAAATGATCACAATTAATAAAACGAAAGGGTAAAAAGAGAAATAGACGCCGAAAAAGGCAAGGCTTGAATGGAGAAGAAGAAGAATTATATTAAACTCCCATGCTATAATTAGAGACTATCTCTCATGCATACGACCAAAAAGTATCCTAGATTTTTACAATCATAATTTCAAATATACTATTCTTCCTCATTTAAGTTTTGATAAAGGGCGCCGTGGTGGGCGCAGAAAATATCACCCTAGAAATTAAAGGAAATTAAAGTTTAGCTTCAGGAGTGATCGGATTGAATCAGGCGGATCAGATTTATCTAAGCAGAGCAGGTCAGGCTTAGTGAATTAGATGAGGCTTGGCGGTCGATAGCGAAGCGAATTTCAGGATACTGATCAAGCGACTCGATGAAGGTGAGTGAGGCGAGTCGCGTTTTGGCTGATGATGATTTGCCAAGAATAGCCACTGAGGGTGTATTCATGAAAGGAGGGCGTAGGAGCTGGAAAGATAAACGTCAGAATTTTGAGCGCGCACGATGGAGTCCATGATCTTTTTCAATGCGAGATCTTCGGTCTTTTCTTAACGATAGAGATACAGACAGATAGAAAAATGGAGTAGTAAGGAAAGTTGGCGCTTCTTAATGAGGATATTCAGCAAACTTTGGCGTAGTCAAGAAAGTTTAGCGAGCAAGAATGACCGGATGCTCGGGTCTAGAAAAGTTTGGAGGAGAAACGTGATTAATATCGAGTGTGACCGCGTCCGACGCGACCGATAACCTGGTGATGAGCTGGAAAGGTACGTTCTTCGGCGGCGTAATCCAGCAGTTGAGGTTGGCATCAGCTTGGATGATTCCGACGGTGTTTAATAATGGAGATCGAGGACCTATGGCGATGGTTTGAGTGCCAATAATAATATCAATATCACCGTTTTTGACAGACTCAATTTTGGGTGAGAAGATCGGCGGTAGACATTGTCGGCGTCAAAGCGAGCGATGCGAGCAGATTTCAAAGAGTTTTTGAGTTCTGATTCGAAAGCTTGGTGCCAGAAACCTTTATGGATAAGGGAGCCGTGATGGCAAACGGACTGAGTGGAAGGACCTGGTTCATGGTGGCCTACAGGTATGACAAATTAGCTGATAGGAGTCACTATGAAGGTGAGAGAAGTAAGCAGTTGGGACAGAGTACTTGATAACCACAGTGTTCGCAGAATCGTGAGCGGAGGGCAGAGCCACGGACATATGAAAAAGTAGGGTTTGTTTGTGCTGCTTGAGATTGTTTTCGATGTCTTGCAGCAGTGCGTCGGAAAAATAGCGATTTTTGCGTGAAAAGGGGCGATCCTTCAGGTCGATAAAAGCTAATTTTTGGTTTGACCGGTGATAGCGTTTGAGCTTTTTCAGAGAGGGCGACATGAGGCGTGATTCTTTTGGTAGGAAATAATCCTCGACGCGTGTGAGTAGCGGTGCCAGAGACAATCGATTTTTGAGAGGTTTGAGCCATAGAGCTGGCAAGACGGGTGCGTGGTAGCGAGGCGAAGTGTCTTGATAAAGAGCTGGGCTCGATGGGCTTCATCGATAGTAATGAGGTCAAGGTTTTTAGTGGTGAAAAAGAAGAGCGGAGCGTGGGCCAATCACGACAAAAGGCGTGGGCTATCAGCTCGTGGATGCGTTGCCAGATAAGGTGACGTTCGGCTGGTGAGCTTGGAATGAAGAGTAATTCTTGGTGCCAAAAATGTTCTTGAAAACGACCGACTGGCTGAGAGTAGAGGAAATTTCAGGGACGAAGTGAATCTGGATTGGTTTGGATCACTGACTGAGCGAGCTCGAGGTAGATATTGGTCTTACCGGAACCCGTAGATGCCGTGAAGTAATTTGGTGTGAGTTTTGATTTTATGTAGTTCGGTGAGGGCTTGTTTTTGAGCGGAGTTAGGGAGGATTTGGGTTTGTAGTGGTGGCAGATGTATTACTATAGTGGTGACGAGTGGTAGATGCGTCAGGGAGGCGTGTTGTGTCGTTGGCTGGTGGTGGCTGATAGTGTCGGTAGTGGTGACGTCGGCCGTGGCAGTGGTGAAGAACGACTTTTTGGGCGATCGATGCCGAGAGGAGAAAAGTTGGCGGTTTTGGCGACGCTGGATTTAGATAGTGGAGGAGGCCAGGCGAGACTAAAGGAGATGGTTTAGCAGAGGATGAGGGTGAACAATTTTATTAATCGATTTAATAAGAATTTTGGTCGGTGGGAGCGGTGGTTTTCGATAAATAATGCCAAGGGGCGGTTTTCTTGCCGGGGAATAGAAACAATGGTGCCTGGGGCGAGATTTTGAGTCAAAAAGAGTAGGTGAGGAGACCATCAGAAGAGGGAGCTGAAAGTGGTGGTGGGAATTACCTCACTTGGTACATCAAGTATGTTTTAGCATTTATGCTATGCTTTAAGAAAGGAAAGAGTAAATGTTAGATGTTTTATCACATCTCAGGTTCGCCGGAAGATTTTGTGTAGTTTTGCCAAATATCCGGCTTTAAAGGTTCACGTTAGGGGGACTGGCGAAGATTGATTCACGAGGATGCGGAGTATTCAAAGGAACTAAAGAGGCTGGAAAAAGGCAGGGTGCATGGTGACTTCGAAAAAGAGTAACACGACTATTTATCAGACAAATAAAACAATATCAATATTGAAAAGAATTGCGACGATCGTGATTAAAAGTCATAGAGTGTCACCAAATCAAAAATAACCAAAGACGATTCAATAATTTTTGAGATATGTCGAAAGATTTTTGATTTTGACTAAAAGGGGCGACTGGAAAATTTTTGCGCCAAAATATAGCCTGGAGCGCGCAGAGCTGCCAGATATTGAGGTGGCAGTGAGCACGATTAAGGCGGCGTAGATCAGTGAGACGGTGCTGGTTTATAGCGACTTACGACGTGGATGGGGTAACCGCAGGTACGATTATGTGCGAGGCGCTGAAACTCGCTGAGGTGGAGCAGGTGGGTGATGTTGCCAGATCGTTTTATTGACGGTTGCGGAATGAGTGAGAAGCTGTGGAGAAAAGCCGTGGAGGTTGGAGTGGGTACTATTAGATGACGGTGGATTGCGGTAGTAATAATGCGGAAGTGATTCAGAAATTAGCTGAACACAAAATTGATACAGTCGTGACTCGACCATCACGAGCTGATGGATGGGCGTGCCGGAGCGGGCGCTCGCGGTGGTAAATCCGAAGCGATATGATGAGGATGAGGTGGATTTGGAAGAGGACTCCAGAGAAAGTCTGTGGGGCAGTAGCTTTTATGGTGGTGCAGGCGCTGGTACTGAGGGGATGATTCCACAGAAATCAGAGAAAATGGTTTTCTCGATCTGGTCTGATTGGGAACGATCTGTGACTCGATGGTAATGAATCAGATTAATCGGAACTAGCATACTTTGGTTTGATTATTTTTGCGAAAACGAAAGTGGGGATTTTATAGATTGATGCGTGTGGCGGGTGTACAAAATTGACTCAGAGGTAATTGGCTTTCAAATTGGACCACGACTAAATGCCGGGTGGACGCATGGTCGAGCGGAGTTTCGCTGGAGCTTTTGATGTCGAAGGACAGGCAGAGGCGGCGATGTTGGCGGAGGCTGAGCTGAGACGAGTTGAGATGGTGAGAGAGACCGTGGGCACCAACGCAGAGACTCTAGTCGATGAGAAGCATAGGCGGCATTTGAGGAGACGGGGGATTTATAAAGGGTACGACGCTCGTTTTGGGGACTGAGACACAAGGTCCAGGAGACTTGATCTGGAGGTGCATGCGGTGCCTGGGATCAGTGGAGAGGTGTGCTGCGCAGGGCGTGAAATACGATGAGGCCTGGACTTGACTGAAACCAAAATATCTGGAAATGGAAGACATCTGGGACTAATGGCAATTGTGTAGTGTATGGAAATAGTTATTGTCGTTCTCAATACGAGAATAGACCAATGACTTTTGAATACAAAAGTGGTTATTGAAAACACTGGGTGCCGAGACATTTTGAAAATTTACTCTGGAAAAGACGGATGTTGTTCAAGGGCTTTTGGTTTTTAATGTGCGTGAAGAGTGGTTCAATTTGGACAAGGACATCCCTATATGTGCACTAAATTTAGTACTCAATGAATGGCGGGACCAGAAAACCGTGGAAGAATCGGTTGCTGCAAATTAAAGAGCATCCCAGTGATTAGATATTGAAAATCTGCGACTCTCTGGTACTAATCCTGCTATGTCCAATAAGTAACTAGAAAAGACCAGGGGTGGGAGGCTAACGAGAATATTATTCGTCGTTTTTAATGTAAAGAGTTTACAGAGTGGAGTTATGCCACTGCAGAAAATCCACAATTACGTTTCTAAAAGCTATTTCCAGAGAGCGTCGTCGTAAGGCAATTTTGCGTGAAAATTCATAAGCAGACCGAACGAATTAAACTTGGCAAACCCAACTAAAACCCTCGCAGATGAGGGTGATGTCAATTAATGGTATACTTAAAATAATGATGTAATATTTTAGGCGGGCCGGGAAAGCAGCAAAAAGCACTAGGTAAAGATTAGCGGAAGAGCTGGGCTCGGGAGATGGATTTCTGGCGGGCGATTTCTCCAGAGAAAGCAAGGAGCCGTGGGTACAAGAAAATTGGCGACAGCACAATTGTTTGATGACCAGATGTGTCAAATTTGATTTTCGAGATTAGAAACTCGGAAAATGCATTATTGATGGTTATCCGAGGAGCAAGTCAGTGGATATTTTTTGTTATCTCAGGGGATAAAATCGACTACATCATAAGTGGATGTGCCAAAAGCTGAGAGGTGGAAAAACGTATCGCTTTAGGGGTCGGGAGCAAGACTCACCAGAAATGAGGAACGTTGGAGTTTACAAGATAACAGAGATAAGATGTGCTCCGCTAGCGGCAGTGGGGTGGGATTTTGCTTGATGGTAGGGACGCCGGAAGACACTATGAGAGGCACTCTCGATGAAAACAGTCTCGCCAGAAATCGAAGTTATAAGGTCGAAATCGTAATTTTAATATTGAAAATAAAATAATAGAGACGGTTCTGTGATTTTTGTAAAAGAAAGTAACAAAAGAAAGCGCATAGAAGATGATTATGGTTTTACAGTCCGGCGAGGGCGAAATCGACGCAGGGAAGAATGTTGGCAGCGGAACTGAGACGAACAGCTTTCAGCGGGGCAATTGATTCGCGATCGAAAGCGTTTGAAGAATATACGCAGATGCGATGATTCAGAAGAGCTTTCTGGTGGCGCTTTGACGGAAAATATGTACAAGGAGCTGAAAACTCTGGGAAAATGTGGTGTCGATGGTCAGCCGGGAAGTGTCGAGCAGGGTGAAATGTTGGAAAAACCAAGATTTTCAAGGAGGTAGAATTCGTGGTGGATATTCGAATTGGATGAGGCAGAGCTTTACCGTAGATTGAGCTAAGAGGGCGAAGACGACAATCTGGCGGTTTGGCAGCGTAAAAATTAATTATTACCGAGAGTGTACCGTTTTAGCTAAAATGAAGGAGAAAAGGCCTGAAAGTCTACAGAAGTGGACGGAAATGGTGACGAAAAACGGTCAATCAGAAATTTTGGGCTAGTTGAGGACGGAAAAATGTCAGAACTATGATGTGGAGTTAAAAAGAGTGAATTAGAAGTTTGGCGCTAGTTGACAGAAATAATAACAGGGGTATAAAAGGGTAGTATATCAATATGGATAAAGCAAAAATTGGAAGCAATGCGCGAGTGGCAAGATTTTAGGAGATTTTGCAGTTGCGCAGTACGTCAAAGTGGGGATTGAGCAAACGCAGCTGGATGCCTGGGGTAAGGAAGCAGATTGTGGCGCGAGGGGGCGACAGTTTCTGATGATGAATTCGAAAAATTTCGGGATCGATCTGTTTCGGTGAACGATGAATTAGTGCATGGTGCGCCAAATGAGTGATTACGCGCTGGAAGACGGTGATAAGGTTTCATTTCGACCTAGTGATTGGCTAAGGGGATATCATACCGATGCCGCATTACTACAGTAGTAGGTAAAAGCAAATCAGCCGTGAAAGCAGATGATTGACTACGGAAAAAGCGCTTTGGGCGGGGAATTGAAACAGTGTGGCGCCAGGGTGCTTGGGGATATTGGCTGTGCGGTGAAAAAGTACTGCGCGCAGGTCATCTTGGGGTGATTAGAAATTACGTCGGTCATTTCATCGGTGAAATCGATGCATATGGAGCCAGAAGTGCCAAATTACGGCAAACGTAGGGCGCGGATACGTCTTGAAAACCAGGAGATACACTTTGTATTGAACCAATGTCGTCTCTAGGCAAACCTTATAATCATGTGGATCCAGAGAGTGGCTGGAATGTGGTGCTATCAGACGGTTCGATTGGCTGTCACTGTGAACATACGATCCTGGTGACCGAAGATGGGCTACGAGGTTTTGACACTGTCAGAACTGTCCCAAAAAGGTGAGTTGAGAAAAGTTCAGTGAGATAGGGGGTGGGGCTGCTGTAAGATAGTAATTAAAAGGAAAAATCTGGCGCGGGTTGTTGCAGGTTCAGAAATTTGGTATAAATGTCGTAGATTTAGAAAAATCTGGCGCGAGTCGTCAGATTTTTGTTATGAGACTGGAAAATGTTTATGTTATAATGAAAATATATGAACGAGCAAACACCAAAGTTTAGTTTGGCATCGATATGGGGACGCAAAATATTCATGAAGTGGTTCTCAGTGGGATGAATGATCAGATTACCGTAGTGGGTAGAAAAGATTGAGTTACCGCAAAAATGGGGGCATGAGTAGAGGTGTGGTGACGAGATTTACGCAATGCGAGTGCATGCGCTCGAGACGGCTTCTATCGAAATTGACCGAGATGATCGGAATGAATTTGACGGACGCTTATCTTTCAATTAATGGTTCGAATCTCGGCTACAGCGCCAACGCAGGGAATGTGCATCTCGATTACCGGTTCCGGAAATTACCGAGGGCGGACGTGGCGCGCAAAGGGAATTTCGCGGTATCGGGTATTGTGCCAGATAACCGTGCGTTACTAGATGTGAGTCCCAGTAGAATATGCAATTGCTGGTCAGGGTGGAATTAGAAACCCAATCGGCATGCGCGGTGTGAAATTGAAATGCAAGCAAATGTGGTTTCAGCGCACTTTTGCCAGTCTGCATGGATTTGAAAGAGGTGTGGAGCCCTAAATATTAACGCTTTGAGAATTGGTGCCAACGGCGGTGGCAGCCGGACGTGCCGTATTGCTCGAGGTCAGAAGGAAAATGGCGTAGCGAGTAGTCGAGATGGGCGCTGCGACGACGTCGGTGGCGATTTTATGGAAGGTTTCTTGCAGTATTTTTGGGGTGATTAATGTGAGGGGCGAATCATATCACGAGATGACATCGCGATTAGTTTAGCGGTGAGTACAGAGGTGGCCGAAGAAATCAAAATGAAATACGTGACGGCGGCAGGATTGATTGATAATGATAAGCCGATGACGATGCGCTGGCGATGAATCAATTAGCTTTACGAAGACCATGGTAAATCAGATTGTGGAAGACCGCTTTGATTGATATTTTTGAACATGTGAAGAAGAAATCGCGATTGCAGGGATACGAAAAAGAAATTGCCAGAAGGCGTAGGTTTTTGACCGGTGGAGGCGCAGAGATGCGTGGAATTGAACGCGCTTCGCGAGGAAGCATATGAAGTAGCGACTCAGATTGGTTTGCCGCTAATGGATGTAACTCATATTGATAATGAGACCAGCCGCGTTTTGCGGTGGCGATTGGTTTGACTTTGATGATGAATGACGATATGCGCGAGCAAAACGCGCGTGGAAGAAAAAGCCGGTGGGTTTTCTCAGTAGAGTGTTGGCGGTGGAAGATAAAAATCTCTTATTCTGGCTAGAAATGTGTTAATATAGAGTAATCTATAGTTAAAAGTGAGGAATAAAGATGCCAGAAATAAAACCAACAGAGGTGGAAAAGCAAAGCGACGATTAAAGTAGTCGGTGTCGATTGGAGCTGGCGGTTCTGCGGTAAAATCGCATGAAGGAAGTTGGACTTTCCGGTGTTGAGTTTATTGCAGTCAATACCGATGCTGAGCTCTACATCACTCTAATGCAGATGTGAAAGTTCACATTGGCAAGGTCTCTGGTGCTGGTGGTGATCCAGAAAAAGGTCAAACTGCTGCGGAAGAAAGCCGTGACAATATCTGTGAAAGCTATTAAGGATGCCGATATGGTGTTCATTACTCTGGGTGCTGGTGGCGGTACCGGTTCTGGTGCTGGTCCGGTAGTAGCTCAGGAAGCTAAGAAGCAAGATATTCTGACCGTGGGTGTAGTAACTAAACCATTTACCTTTCGAGGTGCACAACGCTAAAGAAAGAATGCGGATTTTTGCAATTGAAAAATTGGCCAAGGAGTCGATGCTTTGATCACCATTCCTAACGATCGCTTGTTGCAAACAGTTGACCCACGCCATTGCTTGAAACTTTTCAAGATTGCTGATGATGTTTTGCGTCAAGGGTGTACAGGGTATTTCAGAATTAATTACTGAACAGCACTGATTAACTTAGACTTTCGCAGACGTGAGAGGCGATTATGAAGAACGCGGGTTCTGCCTTGATGGGAATTGGTCAGCGCCTCTGGTGAAAATCGTGCGAAATTGGCTACACAGCAGGCTGTTGGATCACCTCTCATCGAAGTGAAGGATTGACGGTGCTCATCGTGGCGTGCTCTTCTCGGTGGCTGGTGGCTATGATATGTCAATGTCAGAAATCCAAGAAGCAGCAGAGAGATCACTGGTGCAGATTTCTCCAGATGCCAATATTATCTTCGGTGCTTCAATTCGCTGTAGAATTGCAGGATGAAAATCGTCAGTACAGTGGTAGCAACTGGTTTTGATTCAGATTATTACCGTCAAAAGCGTGCTGAGGAAGAAGAAGCACGTCCGTAATGCGGAAGTGATGGAACGCTGTGGAGCGATGAAATCACAGGCGAGCTAGAGCCAGTAGTAGCACCAGTTAACAGCTGATCATTCTACTGCTTCACATGAATTCAAAATGATTTCACGGCTACCCCAAAGAAAATATTTGGGAGCGCATTGGTAAAAAGACGAAGAAAAGATTTGGATGTACCACCTTCACTTCGTGCAAGATTCCGCAACATAACAACAATTTCGAAATGACTGGCTAGCCCAGTCATTTTTAGATACAAAATTATAATGAATATAAATATTGGCATTGGCGATAGTAAAGTGCTGGAAAGCCGGGAAACTACGGATGGCCAGATGATTCGTCGTCGTCGCGTGCGTGACGAAGGACGGTTATCGCTTTCACGACTTACGAGCGCAGTCGAGCTACCAACTGACGGTGAAAAACGTGAGTGGTAACCGAGAAGTTTTTGATCGAGATAAATTGCGTGGGGCGGTAAAACGTAGTGTGGGGAAGTTTTTAATTCGGAATTTGAAATCGAAGACGTGGTGAATTCGGTGACTGCGAAGATGTACGCTCTAGATCGAGACGAAGTGGAATCACGCATGAGATTGGTCGAGGCGATTTTGGATGTTTAGCGGATGAAGTGAAAGCTTAGTGCGATTTGCCAGTGTGTTTTGCAGTTTAAGACTTTGGATGAGTTCGAAAGTATTATTGAGGAACAAAGAAGAAGAAAAGAATGCGTGTAGTAATGAGTGGTGAAACAACATTCAGAATTTGCCTCGGAAGCCGAGATGTGGAGCAAGAGACTTTGAATATGAGGCACGAAGAGGTGGAATTGATTGATCCGGAGACGATAGACGGAGAAATGTTTGCGAGACGAGAGATATTGTGCAGTATCCGACGGTTTTGGTTTTCTGCAAAGATGACAGGATGAGTGGTAAAAAGTGGGCGGGCGGAGCCATTACCACAAATTTCGAGTAAAGATACGTGATTCGCGAAGTCTAGATTTTGGGGATCAGCTTTTGATGGGTGTACAGCTTTTGGTGAAGTCTAGATGTGATGGCTTTGATGAGGATGTTTGGCTTTTAGCAGAAGTCTAGATTTTTTGTTGTATAATTAGGGGTGAGTAAAATCAGGGAACAAGCAGAGGCAATTTTTGCCTGGGGCAAAAACGCAGCCAGGATATAAAATCTACTGGGGCACGCACTCTAGAGTACGGCGAGCAGCAGGAGCGATTGCGCGTGCCATGAAAAAGACCAGCTTGACCCGGATATGTATACACATGGGATGCTGCATGACATTGAGTCAGGTGAAAAATGAAAGCATGCAGGGCTAGAAAGCACCCTGATTTTTGGTTATGAAAGTACTGATGGAAAAAGGGTTTGGAAGTTCCAGCACAATTTTCGATGATACACCCAATCACAGTTTTCCGACTTTGAATCGTGACGAATTTTGGGAGGGAATGGAGAGGACACGATTCGCATGACGCAGGAATATATGTTGCGTGTGAAAATTGATGATTATGATCGTTTGGTTCAACTTTGCGATAATATGTGTCATCATGCAGGAGTTATGACGATTTCGGACCCGCTTCTCGGATATCTTGATTCGACATAACATTCGACGCAGCAGGAGAACATTTGCGCAGATTATATGATTTAAAATTGTGCTTTTGATGACAAAATCGAGGAAATATTTACGAATTGTTCCGCGAAGAAATTATTGAAACTACAATGGATGAACCGAACGGAATATATCGAAAATTTTAAGAAAATACAGAGGAAACGGATTAGAAGAGAATATGAAATATCAGAGCAAATACAAAAGACGAGCCTTTAGAGTACGAAAAAGCTATTGATTGAGATTCTGGAAGAAAAAATCAGACTTTTGAAAAATCGAGTTGAGCAACGCGATATTGATAACTCGTACGTGTTTTATGATGGACCTCCGTTTATTACCGGTATGCCACATCACGGGACTACTTTCTTCCGTGACGAAGGACGCAGTGCAAGGTTTTGGACGATGCGTGGAAAACGCGTGGAGCGTCGTTGGGGTTGGGACTGTCACGGATTGCCGGGCAGAGAATTTTTGTCGAGAAAGCAATTAGGTATCACTGATCGTCGCGAAATTGGTACAGAAGTGGCCGCTAGCGACCTATATCGAGAAAGCTAAGGCTTGATGGTGTGAAATTCGGAAGCTTGGAATCGACAATTGAGCGTATTGGTCGCTGGGTAGATTTTCGTGGGGCTTATCGTACGATGGATAAGAATTATATGGAATCGGTTTGGTGGGCGTTTAAGACTGTATGAAAAGGGCTTGATTTTCGAGGTCGCAAGGTTTTGATGTATGACACCAAATTCTCGACGCCGGTTTCGAAAGCCGAAGTGACGATGGATAACGATGCCTATCAAGAGGTGACCGATCCATCGGTGTTTGTGAAATTTAAGGTAGTGAGTGAAGGGAACTTCAGGAGCGTATCTGCTAGCTTGGACGACCACGCCTTGGACTTTGCCTGCGAACTTGGTTTCTGGCGGTAAATGAAAAATTGACTTATGGTCTGTACCAAGTGGGTGAAGAGAAAAATCGTAACACTACTAGTGAAGACGGCGGCAGAAGTTTTTGAGGGAGAATATGAACTTTTGAAGGAACTTTCGGGCTGCGGAATTAGTGGGTCTAGGAATATCAGCCTTTGATGGAAGAATTTCTCCCGTGAGGAACGTCAAAAAGATACCTATCACGTGCTGACTGCAGAATATGTCTCAGATGAAGATGGTACGGGTATCGTGCATATCGCTCCGGCTTATGGTGAGGCGGACTATAGATTTAGCTTTGGCGCACAGAAGTGGATTTTGTCGATCTTTTGGATGAACAGGGGTTACTACGTGGAGGCAGCTGAGAAAATGGTTGATGGACCTCGGGTACGCAAAACTGATGAAAATGGAATCGAACTTTGGGCGGCAAATAAAAATTATTGCTAAGATGCTTCTCGAAAAGGGTATCGTATATCGTATTAAATATATTAAGCACGAATATCCATTCAATCCACGCTCGAAGCAACGCATTGTTACCGGGCATTTCAAGCTGGTTCTTCAATGTGACGGATTCGACCATGTTGATTTCTAGAAAATGAAAAATTAATTGGTTCCCAGAATATTTGAAGCATGACGTTTCGAGAAAAATATCGAAGCGGCACCGGACTGGAACTTGTCGCGTGATCGTTTTCTTCGCTACGGCAATGCCAGTTTGGAAGGGCGATAAGGGAAGTGTGAAAGTCGTGGGTTCTTATGATGAACTTTATGAACTTTCGGGTGCGAGACTAGAAGATTATCACCGTCCATGGGTGGATGAAATTGAATTTGAGATTGACGGTGAGCATTTTCAAGCGTATTGATAAAGTGTTAGACTGTTGGTTCGAATCTGGTTCGATGCCATTTGCGTGCATTACATTATCCATTTGAAAATCGCGAAAAATTTGAAAAAGAATTACCCAGCAGATTTTTATCGTGGAATATGTGGGGCAGGTGCGTGCGTGGTTTTATTATGTGCACGTAGTAAATACCGCACTCTTTTCAGATATTGCCTATAAGAATGTGATTACTACTGGTACCTTGGCGGGTAACGATGGTCGCAAGATGTCGAAATCATTAGGGAAGTACACCGATCCGAAATCTCCCTAATGGACCAATATTCGGCGGATTCTTTGCGTTTCTTGATGCTTTCTTCGCCGGTACTAGCGGAGGAAGATTTCTCATTGATTGATAAAGATGTGTCGGACGTGGCGCGTAAATTATCGATGATTTGGAATGTTTATGATTTCTTCACGATGTATGCGGAAGTGGATGGTTTTGATTCTGAACAGGCGATGGCGGTAAGTGAATTCGTAGAACCCGCTAGATATTTGGTTGGTTTCAAGAGTGCATCAGGTGCGTAATCAGATTACAGAAGGCATGGAAGCTTATAATATTCAGCAGCACTCTCTTCGGTGTTGGAATTTATTGATGACATGTCGAACTCTGGTTCGTACGTAGGTCACGTAGAGGCGCTTCTGGAGTCGGAGACGACCAGGATAGAGTTGAAGCCTATTCGACGCTGTACTATGTGCTGATTTATCTCGCGAAGATTTTGGCACCATTTACGCCATTTCCTCGCTGAGGAACTTTATCAGAAGATGACCGGTGCGGGTGTGGTGAAATTCGGAGATTCCAGAATCAGTGACATCTTTTGGATTGGCCAGAAGCTGGCGTGATCGATGAAGCGGTGCTTGCTCAGATGGCAAAGACGCGTGAGATTATCACGGCTGGGTTTAGCAGAAAGAATGAAGAAAAACTGAGTCTGAGGCGCAAATCAAGGTACGTCAGCCATTGGCGAAGCTGGTTTATGCTGGTGAAAAACTGGATGACTTCTATGAGCAGATCATCATGGAAGAAGTGAAATGTGAAGTCGGTCGAACATGGGGAAAGCTTTTGGCGCTCGATAAAACTTTGACACCGGAATTACTGGAAGAAGGGTAAGATTCGTGAACTGATTCGCTTCGTGCAGGCTGCACGTAAGAAAGCTGGACTGAATGTCGATGATCGAATTAGGTTGATGGTTTCGATGGAGGTGCCAGAGACTTACCGTGAAATGCTGATGAATGAGTGCTTGGCGGAAGAGCTAGTGAAAGAGGAAACTTTGGCTATGACGAGATCGTCAAAAGTTCAGGGTGAGAAATGTCGCAATTTCTTTAGAAAAGATCTAAGCGAGGGGAAGTCAGTCCTACATAGAATACTATGTAGATGTAGGGCTCTATAATAAGTGATTTGGCAGGAGGCTCCGTAGGGAAAAATACGAGACTTTTTGATGAAACTACCTCTGTTAAAGCATAAACAGTATTGACAAAAATAGTAGTTTATGTTGGACTTAAAACAAGTTAGATAATAAAACATGTAAAATAAGCTAACTCAAAAGAGAAAAATAAACAGGAAATCAAATATATGCAAAAAGTCTTCGAATGCTGCGAAGACGATAAAGTAAACCCTAGAATCATTAACATAATATAAATGAGGAAAAGATTATCGAATAGACGAGAAGTCGATGAAACACTAATAAACAAGCATTGACCGATCAAGTAAAAAGTGGAGGATGGATGAGATGAATAAAAAGTTATTCAACTATCCATCGCTCGAATAAAAAGATAAATTGATAAAGTTGTTCAATTTTAATAAAATAGTTGTTCAACTTTTATCAGATGAAGTCAGGATTTTATAATATTTTTCTATAAAATTTGAAAAATTACTTGCAAATGTAAAATTTGTGATATGATTAATGTAACGAAGATCATAAATCAAAACAAAAATAAAAATTTAAGAGCAAGGAAGATAGAGAATGACGTTTGAATTCTTTGATGATGAAACAATTACGTATCAAAAAGACAAGTCAGCCAAGAGGGTACGCGCGAGGATTACCGCTAAGCTCGGTAAAATTTCCTCGATGATTAGCTAAAGTTAGCTAGAAACACTTCTTCCTGATTTAATAAAATAGTCGCTTTTTGGCGACTATTTTTGTCAGTCAGTAGGATTTTATAAAATTTTGTATTCAAAAATGAAAAATATGTGTTCAATAGTACCTCTATAAGTAAGCATGAAATTGAACAAAAATATTATTGACAATCTGATAAATAAGCGTTATCTTTATGGCATGAGGTCATATTTCAAAAATAAAAAGAAAGGTCTCCACATGGCTGATACTAATACTTTTTCACCGGAGGTTGGACAGATCAGTCTGATTTTCAGTGGTGATCACTTAAAAGCGCAGGATGAATTGATGAATCAATACATCGAAAAATGATGAGTGAAGCGGGTGTCCGCGTGAATGATCGTTTGCGTGAAGATTTAAAGATGAAAGATGCAAAGAAGCTGTCTTGGGCTGAAATCTTGATGAATTTGCCGGATTAGTTGGTAGATAAGATTTCAGAGCTTTTTGATGCTGCTGAGACCGGATTTTAACGAGGTTCAGAAGATTATCCAAGAATCAGGTATTGATGTACAGTCGGTAACCGAAAGGCGTTGGACGAGTTTAAGGAGGAATTGCTTAAAGAATGCTAAGGAGGAGGCATAATGGGCCCTAAGAATATGAATTTTCGCGCAAGCAGGTGATAATAGCTGAAGCATGCCTGACATGAGAACCCTCGAGTACTGAACAGACAAGGTTATATTGATTGGCGAAAAGATCTGAATCTGAAAAGCTGCAAGCTCTTGCAGGCTCAGCGTTTGCGCAGAAATACGAGGAGCAGCATGTTCTGAAAGAAATATAATCATGAAGCTGGTAGATCAAGACATGGAGAGTGAGATGACCGTAAGATTGAAACTTCGTCATCAATTTGATCAAGTATAGCTTGAGGCGGACACCTTTCTTGAAAATGCAAGCCGGTCTTGGTCATATGAATGAAAAGAGATTCGTGAGTATAAGGATAACTCTGAAACAAGCAAACAGAGAAAAGATAGATTACTTGAGATGCAGCGAGGTGGTGACGATGAGTCTAGCGCCGATGGAAGAAATTTGATGAAGCGAACTCTCGACCAGATTAGTGATTTTGAGGCCAAAATTCAGCGACTACTCAGAATATCAGGAAATGGATACGAAAAAGATGTTGGCGAGAAAAGGCCTCGATGATGCGATTAAGGACGCAGAGGCAATGACTGCTGATCTCGGTGTAAATGATTTTTCGCTTTAAGGAAAAAGTCTTTACAAGATGCAAGCTGCTCTTGCAGAGAGAGACTAGCAAAAGCTTTTTCAGCGGAAGATAAGAAAAACTCAAATGAAGCGCTCTTGAGTGCTGCTACGGAGAAATTTAATAAAGCTCGATGAGGAAGCGATTCAGTTGACTCGTGAATTAGAAAGCTGGTGGCAGAAAATTAACTTTTGAGGATTATCAAAAGATTGATGCGGCTTAGGGTGCATCTGCGGCAGCTGAAGCGAAGATGAATGAGATCAAGAAATGCCGATAAGAAAGAAATCGCTTTTTGATTTTGCACAGAATCAATACGAAAAAGATTCATAAAAGGCGAGACAAATGAGCGGGGTGGAAGGTTCATTCCTGAGTAAATTTAATGTACTGACTGGTGAAGACACGATTGAAAAATTCGAGCCAACCGTAAAAAGATAAGATGGGTGGAAGTAGCTGCCATTGTGACAGGCCTATGAAAGGTGAAAACAGCAAAGCAGACTGTGGAATTTCACTCCAGCAATTGTTCCTGGAGAAGGAGTAAAAAGGGTAATCAGTTGAGTTAATCCAGGTACTGGTGAGAAATAATCCGAAGGATGATCCGAAAGATCCAGAAGATGGATCAAAAGATTCAAAAGAGAGAGAGGTTTTCGTCACTGGTGTGGTTGAGAGAGAATTAAGAAACACGGTGATGGTATCCAAAATTCTTACTAGCTGGTGCTATTGCTGCTGAGCTGCTGGTGCAATGCAGCCTATGGTGGTTATAAACACTGCTGCAGATCGGAATACTAGCTGCTGAGAACAGGGCATGGATAGAGGATAACACGCGACACCGATGGTAATGTTGCGAGAAGCTCTTGAGAAACATGATGCTGAGTGGTGAAACAGATGGCTCAGAAAACGAAAACTGAATATGAGACGGTTTCTTACAACGTAATAGTTGATGGAGTTAGAAAAGACCGTTGAACTTAGCAATGGGGGTTGATACGGTGCTCCTGAATTTACAAATCCAAGCCGTCATCTGAACGATTTGGCTACATGGATATGTATCAAAAATATGAGAGGAGAAATGAAGAACAAAGCGCTTCTGGAGAGCGATGAGCTGCAGACTATGAATATGCTAAATGAAGCATTGTGCGTAACCCACATATTCTTTGCGAAATGCTGGTGCTAACTTAAGGTGTATTCGGTGATGTGATTCATGCGAAGATGTAAAGTAGAGTACCAATATGATTCTAAAGTGAGTGATGAAGAATCAAGAGCTGCTTGCTATTCGTCATGAAGTAAATGAGGCATTAGCGAGATCTGAATGGTGCAACTCCTAAGATTGAGTATACTCAAAGCTGGGACCCTTATATGAGTCATGTTTCGCTACGCAGGATTGGTGGTGATGGTAGCTTCAGATTAATAGTGCAAGAGATATGAATGGTGTGAGTACACGTCATGCTGTCTACCTCTACGGTGAAAAGATGGCCAGATATACTCAACTGGAGATGGGTGAGGCGGCATTAAAGGAAAATGAGACTTGGGGTTATTAAGGCGACCGATAGTGCTGACGTAGAATGAGACTAAAATGGAATCTGGACGTTGTATTGTTGCAACGAAGAAGATGTTCTGGACAAGATGGCTGTGTTCTTGACGTTAAGGATGTTCATAGTGCTTCCACTTTAATCAGAAAGAGACTCATGTATGGATGTAACGCCAACAAATACTCCGGAAGGAAATACTGAGCAAATAATGATAGATGACTCCGAAAATGTGAAACTTCAGCTCCTAATAGACAAGAGATGAGACACCACCAGCACCTACCAAATGGAGCTAGACTCCTGGAAACCAATGTAGTGATGGTAAAACTAATACGGCATCAGCTGCGAGGACGATATTAAATTAGGAGAAGTCGCGTAAAAGAAGCGGGCTTTACTGCAATCGAGAAAGGACGAATGATCTTAATGTTCAGACCAATCTTCCAGGTAGCGAAGTTACCAAATGACAGCACAAATTTGATGCAATAGTGGTGAGAGTATTGAACAAAACTCTAATCAATCTACTTGGACCTTCCAAGATAACGGTCAGTGTCCTGAAGGTGTAGCTACGGAAACAAATGACAGATGCAGAAAATCGTTCAGTATTGCTCCGGAAACTCGTCCAGAACAATCTACCCCAGAAGGATCCAGTTTCGGCATGGAGATAGAACTTCTGCACAGAGACAAGGACGGTTTAATGTCATGCAGCGAGTCTGATAGCACAGCTGCACATGAATCTGGTCAAACTCGTACAGTGAGAAACTTCGGTAAGTGAGTAATAAAATTACTCATTAGAGAAGAATAAAAATTGAACAAATATATTGTACAAAAAACTAAAAATAGTCTAAAAATGAGTTTAGGATCAATCGAAAGGAGATCGATGAACATAAACATAAAAACAAAAACTTGGGAAGATATATGCAGTTCTGCGCGCCGTATCTTTCCAGTGATTGAGCAGTAGGTCGCAGGTGCGTTCAGCCTTGAAGTCAAATTCAAGGCCCAGTGCACGCCGAAGAGGCTACCTGGGGACTACCAGGTCAACTTACACCTGGAAAAATCCAGCAGATCATGTCACCTTTAACTCAATGACGGATAATCCGGAGATTGGTAATGAAACGAACTTTGTGCGAGTGCGCAAGGCGGGACTCATGATCCATTCGTGAATAACGTTACCGTAGAGGCAGGAGCTGAGTATGAAGTGTCTGTCTATTATCACAACAACGCTTCAGCGAAATTAAATGAAGGTGATCGTCGTGGTATTGCGAGAATGTCCGCCTATATATGAACAAGATTACTGATCGTCTTAATCCTGGCGAAGCGGCTTTGATTAAAGGAACCATTACTTCCTCAAACGCCACACCTAAGTCGGTTTGGAGTACTGCATATCTTAACTCAAAGAGACAGTTTCTTACGATATGTGCCAAATTCTGCCAAATTAACAAATAGCGGTTCATTGAACGGTACACGTTAAATGATGATGCGTTATTTGGTAAAGATGGCGGAACTCTACTTAGGGATACAGCAAGGGATGTTGGGGAATGATTCCTGGCTGTAACGAATATGCTGGTCACGTGATTTTCCGCATTAAGGTCGACAAAGCTGGTTTTACTGGTGAAAAGATGGCTTCTAAGGAAAATATGAATGATTATCGTACGGAAAATTACGGTGGCTCCAGGTGAAACTATTGATTTCAAATTGCGTATAAAAACACTGGTACGACAATCCAACGTGGTGTTTCTGCTTATGATTTGCTCGGTACTGGTATGACTGCAATTCCTGGCACTCACTTTCTTGAAGACTCCTCGTTCGGCTGGTTTTGAAAAGAAAATCTCTTCAAAAATGGTTTCAATATTGGTGATTACAATGCCAGTGAAGAAGCTTTCATCACCTACAAAGTAAAAATTCTCTGAAGACGAAAAATCTTCCCATGTGGTGACACGGTAACTTACAATAATTCAGCTATCGCGGTGCTTGACACTACGATTCATAGTAAAGTAAAGGTGACTGTTCATCGTGATTGTGCAGACAAGCCAAAAACTCCTAATAGCCAAAGGAACTCCCCTCACACTGGTGCTTCCGAAACCGTATTAGCTGTAGTGGTGACCGCCATGATCGGTATCAGTGCTTACACATTGCTTCGACTAAGCAACTTAAGGCTTTTAGAAAAGCAACACGAAGATAAAGAATAAAGAGCCCCTTTCGATCTAATGTAATCGCTTAGACGATTACAGTACAAAGAACCCTATGAGAGCGGGGTTCTGAGCTTAGATATTGAAAAAGAGATAAATATACTAGAATAGTCAAAGTTAATAATACATTAAGGAATATTATGAAAAAGGCAGTTGTACTCATCGGCGGTAAGCAATATATCGCAGCTGAGGGTGAGACCACGGGTGGACCTCCTCCCGAAGGAACTAAAGAGCTCGAAACTGGTGCTTTACTTTGTAATTGATGGCGATAAACCCTCGTTGGTACGCCAGAAGTCAAGGTGTCAAGGTTTCAGCTAAAGTAGTGAAGAGAAAATCGCTGGTGACAAAATCCGCGTAATCACGCTACCACTCAAAGAAGCGTGTCCACAAAGAAACTGGTCACCGATAAAAAATACAGTGTGATTGAAAATCCTTCAATCAAATAAGAAAAAGACTCTACGGGGTCTTTTTGGGGCTTTTGTCGTGATAATGATTATTCTTATGAATATTATGGTAATATAAATGAATAGCGAAGGTAATTTGTATCACAAATCAAAAAGGCGAGGTCAGGAGGACGACGACCACGATTAATTTGCGTACTATTTGATGAAAGAAAAACAAAAAGTCTTAGTAATTGATTTTGATCCGCAGGAAATCCGACGTCGGGGCCTCGTAGTGATACAGGCGCAATTCGAGCGTAATTATTATGAACAATGAACTTTCGAAATACGATGTCGGAAGTAATTTCTGGGTGAGAGGCGATTACCAGAAATAATTTTGAACACTAAATTTAAGGGTTTGGACTTAGCGCTCTGACACGCCGCAGCTAGCTAATGCCGAAGTCGGATGACGAGCTGAGTAAAAATTTGTTCAGCTGAAAAATGCAATTAACGAGGTACGAGATAATTATGATTTTGTGATTATCGACCTGCCAAGTCTTTCATTATTAACGATGAGAACGGATGATCGCGGCGGATTACCTTTTGATGCCAGTGCAGACCGAGTTTTTATGCTCTAGAAGGGAGTCGCGCAGCTGATGGACTCGGTGAAATTAGTACGTGGGCGATGAATCAAATTTGAAATTATTAGGGGGTGCTTGCGACGATGTATGATAAGCGTACCTCTTTGTCGGTGCAGGTATTAGCGGAAATTAAAATATTTCCGAGATAAGGTTTTTCGAGACGACGATTCCACGCAATGTGAGATTAGCGGAGGCGCCAAGTCATAGAGTGCCGTGGGGGATTATGACCGATTCAGTAAAGGGTGCAAGGCTTACAAAAGAGTGTAAAAAGATACATTAAAATTGTAAAAGAGAAGAGATGTGAAGATGGCAAAAAGGTTTGGGTCATGGATTTGAGAGTTTTAATTTCCTACGGACATCGTAGAGGATGATTTTGATATTACTTTGTCGGAGATAGCTCGAAGAGTCAGTTGACGGAGCTTGACCTTTGAAGATGCACGGAAACCGATCAGCCACGTAAGGATTTTTCAGGAAGAAGCTCTAGCAGCCCCTAGCGGATCGATTCCGTGAACACGGGGTGCAACCTGATTGTGGTGGTAGCTGAGGTAGCAAATATAAGATTGTGGCGGGTGAGGAGGCGTTATCGTGCCTCTCGAAAGATGGCGGGACTAGAGAAGATTCCGGCAATTATTCGCACTCTGACGCACAAAATCAGCTGGAGCTTTCGATTATTGAAAATGCGCAGCGTGAAGATCTCAACTGCAATCGAAATGGCGACGGCTTATGCGAAATTGAAAAATCAATTCAATCTTCAGCCGAGAGAAATGCTAAGCGAGTGGGGAAAAAGTACACTCATCGGTGATTAATACGAGTGCGACTTTTGTTGCCGTATGATGAAGTGAAAGCATGCGATGGTCGAGCATAAGTTAACAGAGGAGTGATGCGACCCGTTGATTTCAGCAGATCCGGAAATGGTGAAGAAGATTTTTGCCGATGATTGTTGAGAAGGTTGGACAGCACGCAAGGTCGAGCGTTATATTGCGGAACTAAGAAGAAAAGTTCAATGAATTTGCTAAAACCAATGTTTATCTGCACCAAGAGAACGAATTGAGTGAAAAATACGCGGCAAAAAGTGCGCGTGAGGGGGCATCAGTATGACATTTTGCTTGCAGAATGAAGACAGAATGCAGAGATTGATTGAGATTACAATGAGTAAAAATGTGTTCAACCGAAAATAACAGAGAGAACAGGCCGCGATTGATTTTTGCGACCCAGGCGCATGAGGGGCAGAAACGAAAATCGGGTGAGCCATATATTATCCATCACTGGCGGTAATGAATATTTTGCGTGAGTGGGGAAATGGATGAAGATACGGTGATCGCTGGGGTGCTTCACGACACGGTGGAAGATACCGAGTGACACTGGATGAAATTAAGGAAAATTCGGTGAAAACCGTAGCATTTCTCGTGGATGCGTAACTAAACTGGGTAAGGCTAGACAGGGATGCGCGACATTGATACCTGTTGACAGCGACGAAAGGATAATCTTTTTGAGACTTTTTGATTGCGACGGGGAGCGGACATTCGAGTTTGATAATCGAAAACTAGCCGATCGTTTGCATAATTTGAGGACTTTATCGGCTGCACCAGAGAGAACAGAAAAGATTGGCGAGGAGTCGCTGAATCACCACTAGCGGACCGTTTGAATATGGGAGACTGCGCGTGGAGATTTCCGATGTGCATTCTCCTATGTTGACTCCAAAAGCGTTTTTGATTTTTGAAAAATTGATCGAAGCGCAATAAATCACGCGGAGAAGAGTCTGAGAAAGATCAAAAGAAGTTTCCGAGAAGCTGGCGGCAGAAAAAGATTAAATTTGAGATTGATGGACGGGAGTGAAAGTCGGTCTATTCTTTGCATAAGAAATTGGCGAAATATAATCAGAATATCGACAGAGGTCTACGATCTGACGGCGCTTCGAATTATCGTGGAAAGATGTGACGGTTGTTGATTTGACGCTGGGGATGATTCACGCGCTATACTACGCCGATGACGGGGCAGGATTAAGGATTAGTGGCGATGCCGAAGCAGAATGGCTATCAGTCTGCTGTACCACGGTGATTACGAAGGATAAAGCGGATTGTGGAATTTCAGATTCGCACGAAGATATGCATGAATATGCGGAACGGGGTCTCGCGGCGACTTTTTCTACAACGAGCAAAAAGTTGACGGAAAATTATAAAATGGGGAAGATTCAGCATTTGCCAACGATTTACTCTGGATTTCAGGAACTACAGATGAGCGGCACAGCTGAAAGAGGAAACAGGTGGATATGAAGGAAATTGAAGATCAACCTGTTTGCGGATAAGCTTTCGTTTATACACCGAAGATATTATTGATTTACCGAGTGGGGTCGATGCCGCTCGATTTTGCCTATCGTTCTGCATTCGGAAGTGGGTGGACATGTGATTGGTGCGAAGATTAATGGTAAGCTTTCGAAACTTGAACACTAAATTAAAAGAATGGTGACGTTGTGGAGATTTTGACTTCGAAAAATCAAATGGTGAAGCCGAGCTGGTTGGATAAAATTATTACGCCACATGCGCCAATAAAATTAAGCAACAATTAAAATCGTACAATTCAGATGGTGATGGGTGGCGAGACAGAAAGGAAAATTGGAAGCCGGCAAAGATTGATGACGCGAAAAAGTCTGAGGGGTGAAGAAATCTGAGGGCGATCTGAGACCGCCAAAAACCGAGATAAATAAAGAAGTCGGAAGTGAATAAAAATAAGCCCTTATGCTATAATTAAGCATATGAGAAAACAGAGGTTGAAATCACGAACGAGTTTGATTCAGGGGCTCTGTTTTTGGTGTTCAGTTTGATTGTGATTCAGCTATTTCGTTTGCAGGTTTTGAATCATAAACTGTATGCAACGAAAGGCGAGATCAGCAGCAGATTATGAAGTCGACGATTTTTGCGAAACGCGGGGAGATCTACTTTTTGGATGGTGATACCCGGTGCCAATCGTGATGAATAAGAAAAACTTATACGATTTCGATTGACCCGAGTTTGGTAGTGAAAAAGCGTGAGGAGACTACCAAGAAAATTGACGAAATGGTGGTTACCGCACTAAAGCGAGTTGGGATGAGGTTTTGCTGATCCGGAACGAAAATATTTTGTGGTAGCGAAGGATGTGCCATATCTGGAAACGAATAATTTGAAAAAGCGGATTTGACCGGGGTTTATGAGCAGGAAACCACGACCAGGATGTATCAGAGGGGAAATGGCAGCGCAAGTACTGGGATTTCGTGAACCAGGAAGGTGAAGGTCAATATGGGAGTGGAAGGTAGCTTAAACAAGGAATTAACAGGGGAAAATGGTTTGCTAAAAACCGTGAAAGATTCAAATAATGTGCCACTGACGATCGGTAATGAAAATGTGAAAATTCCGGCAAAGGACAGGAAAAAACTTAGTGCTGACGATTGACCGCAATATTCAGAAAAAGCGGAAGAAGCAGTGGATGAAGTGACGAAAAATTCAATATCACCTATGGTTCGGCGATCGTGATGAATCCGGCGACCGGACAAATATTGGCGATAGCGGGCAAACCAGGCTATAATCCGGCGGAATATGCTAAAGTGACCGATGCGAAGGTGTTTCAAACCGACGCAACGATGAACGCTGGCAACCCGGCTTCGGTCTGTAAGACTTTGCGGTGCGGCGGCGATTGATTCTGGGGTGATGACACCAGAAACGACTTATTATAATACGGATAAGTTAGTGATTGATGGTTGGCCGATTGAGAATGCAATCAAAGGGACACACAGGGGAAATTTCGATGCAAACCGTGCTGACTTATTCGCTGAATACTGGATCGATTCAGGCTGAAACTTTTTGAGGTGGTTCGGCCTCGAAATCACTTACCAGGTAAGGAAAAAGCTTTATGATTATTACCATAATCGTTTTAATTTGGGAAATATGCGGGAATTGAATTGCCGGAAACTAAAGGGGTCGATTGTGCCGCCAAATGATATTGACGCGACCGATGCAAGGTATGCGAATATGACTTTCGGACAGAGTTTGGACCTTTCGATTATTCAAGTAGCCTCAGCCTTTTCGGCGGTGGTGAAATGGCGGGGAATATTATCGTCCGACCTTAATTGCGGGAGAGATGAAGGATGGTAAGTTTGGGAACAGAGCTCAGCGAAGGCGGATCATGACGCGCTAAATAAAAATGACACTGATAGACGATGCGTCAAATGTTACATACGAGGGCGTCTAGTTTTTCCCCAAACGTGAAGGGGTATGACGAGGATTATTATGTAGGTGGCAAAACTGGTGACGGCGCAGACTGTGAAAAATGGCAAATATAGCTTCGATGAAACGATTGGTACCTATGTGGGTTTTGGGGCGAAGTCTCTAGAGGAGACGCCGGATTACGTAATCATGACCAAAGTTTGGAGTGATAACCGCAAGCTGGATGGTGGATGAATGCGAAGCCGGATTTTACGATGAGATATCAAAGTATATGATAAACTATAATAAAGTCAGGAGGTAAGGCGTGGAAATTTAGATAATAATGCGTATATGGTTTTACTATTGTCCTCGGTACCTTTTTTGCTTTCCCGATGTTTTTGACGCCTTTTTATACTCATTTCTGCTTATAAATATCATTTTGGAAGAAACAAAAAGACTACGGTCTCAGGTGATGGTCTGCCGATTATGACGAAACTGCATGCGCATAAATTCAAGCGAGTGTTTCCGACGATGGCGGGAATTATCAGGGTGATTGCGGTGACAGTGGTGACATTGCTCTGTAATTTTTGATCGTGCACAGACGTGGCTACCAATTTTTGGTTTTTAGGTGGGGCGATTGTAGGGCTGATTGATGATGGGATTAATGTGTTTGGCTCGGGGTGAGGGGCGGCTGGATTACGTGCGCAATTAAATTGCGATGATTACGGTGGTGAGGTTTGGTGCTAGGCTGGTTTTTGCCTATAAACTAGGCTGGACGAGTATCCATATTCCATTTGCAGGTGATATTGAAATTGGCGGGGTGGTGATGGTGGGATTATTTACTTTTTGCGGTAGTGGCGACCTCAAATGCGGTGAATATCTCTCGGATGGACTAGATGGGCTAGTCTGGGGGTCTCGCGATGATGGCCTATGGTGCGTTTCGCACGATTGCGTTATTTCGTGAGGCAAAGTATATCTGTTGCTTTCTGTATGACGGTAGTGGGCTGGCTGTTTTCTTATGTCTGGTTCAATGTGCCGCCAGCACGTTTTTATGATGGGGGATGTGGGGTCGTTTGCACTAGGTGCGGGGCTTGGCGTGGTGTCGATGATGACGAATTCATTGTTACTTTTGCCGGTAATCGGATTATTATTCGTGGTAGATGCGGGATCATCTTTGATTCAAATGATTTCAAAGAAATACTTTTAGACGTAAGATTTTCATTTCAGCGCCAATTCATCATCACTTTGGGAGGCGGAGTGGCTGGGGTGAGAAAAGATTGTGATGCGTTTTTGGGTAATTGCGGGGTTTGCGCGATTGTGGGGTGTTTATTGCGATGGCGAGTGGAATTATTAAAAAAATAAAAATATTTTTCGGAGTGGGATTAGATGCGACAACATAAGGCCAAATTATAAAATTATCATTACGATGATAATTTTGATTGCCATCGAGGTTGATGATGATTGCTTTGGTGGGTCCGTCTTATGCGAAAGTGAAGGGGAAGATACGGTGTATTGGGTAGATCAAGCGAAATATCTGGTGATTACGGCGGTGCTGCTATTTTTGAAACCAGGGTGATTTGGTGGAAGTGGAAAAAGCGAAAAGACCTAGCGGGGTTTGGCGTATTTTAGATGCAGTGGCGAAAGCGTTTACGATAATATTTATTTTTGGGTTTTGGATCTTGAACTTGCTACTCGCAGTGTCGTCAGGGCGTCCTCCACTGGCGCATTGTCAGTTGGGGGCTACGTGCAGGTCTGAGGTTGGGACCGACTACAATTCAAGTGTCGGATTTTTGAAGTTAGGTGTGATGCTCTATCTCGCGAAAATTACGGCGGATTTTCAGAGCGAGGGTGGATTTTTGGAAGAGGGCCGGCAGGACGACGGCGTTCGGCATGTCGATGCAAGCTTTAATGGATTTGTTGCGGTGATTAGAAGGATAAGGTGGCAAAACCGCGAGTGAGAAGAGTTATATGAACCAGATGGGGTTTTCAGGTCAGGCTGGAGCTTTCATGAGACAGGCTGGTTTTCTAATCGAGTGAATTTTTGGGCGTAATAGTTATGACCAGAATTTTGGCGCAGGAAACTGGCGAGGAAAAGCGTCCAGAAGGGGTGTTGGAAAGAATGGTGGCAAAAATTTTTAGCTCGTGGTCAGGCTTCTGGCTGGGCAGGTGCAGAGATTTTTGAAGAAGGTTATAAATTCTATGCAGAAGTTTTTGGTATTTTAGGAGTTTCGTTATTTACTGATCGTAGTGTCGCAGAAAGACTTGGGTTCGGCGGTACCGCTCGGGGTGATTGCGCTGATGATTTTAGTTGTGGCGGGATTAAAATTTGGAAAATTATGATTTTGTTCGCGGTAATTTTGGCGCTGGGTGTGGGGATGATTTTGTCTTCACCGCACCGTCGTGAACGTCTTGTTTACTTTTTACGGGTAAGGGTGATGCGACGACGGATTATCATATTGAAAATGCCTTGATTACTGTGGGGTCGGGGTGGACTGCTCGGAGTGGGGATCGGAATAACGTGCAAACGAGCAGGATATTGCCGGAGTCGATTACGGACTCGATGTTCGCGAGTAGTTTCTGAAATGTGGGGTTCGTGGGGGCGGTGACGGTGCATTGGGCTCTATATACATTTATTCATGGAAATTTTGAAAGTGGCGAACAGCTTCGGAAAATCTCTATTTTAGATTGGTGACGATGGGGGTGTTTGCTTGGTTGTTTCTCACAGGTGGCGGTGAATATTAGTGCAATGATTGCATTGATTCCGCTGACTGGTATTACTTTTGCCGTTACTTTCAAAAAGGGTGGAACGAGCCTTCTGGTAGCGTGTTTTTCTATGGGGTTAGTGATTAATATCTCACGGTTTTACTGCGAGGACGGAAATTTCAGATGATGAGCGAAATGAGGAAATTAAAAATAATTTGAGGATGAGCAGAAGCAGTAGATTGGGAGGAAAGAAGATGAAAATTTTAGTAGTGAGGCGGCGGATCGGGCGGACATATTACTCCAGCGATGTCAGTGGTGCAAGAAATTTTGAGGATGAAGCCGAAGAGTAAAAATCGAATTCTGGACCGATGCAAAATATTATAAGAATGTAGTGAAACTGGCAAATGAGGCAGAAGTTGGCTTGGGGTGATGAAGAAGAAACGGGAGTGAGTATATTTGCGTGTGCAGCAAGGTTTTTCGGGGAAAAATTTCATCGTTATCATGGTTTGAAAGTGTCAGATTATTTTTGATAATCACGCGAAAACTTTTTGTGATGTAGTATTCGGAAATATTGCGGGGAGCTTTCGGGTTTGCTATGGGATTTTTCAGACTTTGTGGCGTTTTTAGTCGAAAAGAAAATCGTCCAGATGTGATTTTCTTGAAAGGAGTTCGTGGGATTGCCGGTCGGAATCGTGGCGGGAAATTTTTAAGATTCCATATCTGATTCACGAAATCGGATGCGACGATGGGATTAGCGAACCGAATTTTGAGTAAAAAGCGAAAATTATTGCTATGGGCACGCCAGTGGAAAAAGAGGACTCACGCTATGTGTTTGTGGGGATTCCGGTGGGGAAAAGAATTTGAAAAAGTGGCGGAGAGCAAAAAGAGCGCTAAAAAGAGAAATTAGGTTTGATTTGGAGCGAAATTTGGTGATTGTGACAGGGTAGGGTCTGAGGTTCAATGCATATTAACCAGGCGATTCGTGAAATTTTGCCAGAACTTTTGAAGTAGCCGTCGGTGGGATTGGTGTCTGGTCGTAAGCATTACGAGGATATGATTGATCTCAAGAAATACGAAAACTTGGGAAAAAGGTAAATTGACTTCGGAATTTCGGATGTAGAATTTTCGTCAGTGATGCACCGAAATCTTTAGGTGCAGGATCTTGTAGTGTCGCGGGCGGGGGCGACTACGATGGCAGAATGTAGCTAGCCTGGGTAAAGCCAACGATTTTGGTGCCGTTCGAAAAATTGCCGAGGCGGACATCAGTGAAAAATGCGGAAAAATTAGCGCGTGACGAGGCGGTAGAAATGATTTTTGGACCGCGAAATGGAGATGGCCCCAGAAAGTGTATTGAAAAGATTTTTGAATTTGCTAAAAATAGTGAAAAGTAAGCTAAGTTAGTGATGAATTTTAAGAAATATGCGAAATTAGATGCGAGTGAGTCGCTTCATGAAAATTAGTGCTGGGCTGGAAGAAATAAGATTGAAAAATAGATTTGAAAAATTAGGATCAAAATAGGTTTTGAAAATAAAAGGCGATAAAAAGTGAGAATTAATAAGACGATTGCCTCGAAACGAGAAGAAGTGATTCTGGAGTCGACGAGGATTAAGGAAGAAAAAGGCGAAAAGCGTAAAAAGTGATGCGTTTCGTGGGGCTGAGTACGGCGCGCTGGCGCTGGTGACGAGCAGGTCTGACACTTGGGGCGGTAAGTCTGATTAATCGGGGTGGCGCGAAAAAGACGGAGTGAAAACCGACGGTGGTGGATTTGACTTCGAGCGTGGAATTGTCGACGAATCAGGGAAATAAAAACCTAATTACGGACAAGATTAGGCAATACGTGGCATTACTGGAACAGGATTTGAAGAAGTTTGAGGTGAAGATGACTAAGGTGCGTGCTGCCGACTGGATAAGACTAGAACAGTTAGATGTTTATCTCGAAGGTCGTACGGAATACTATAAGTGTCTGATTGACCGTCTCATAGCGAGAATCGGCGGAGGATGTGAGCTGGATGCAGCGTTGTGATAGCGAATAATCTCGCGCCAATTTATGTGGATGCGAGGATTGAGAGTCAGCGCGTACTATAAATAAACGTGAGGAGTTGAGTACATAAAAATTAACAAAGAGGTTCATGAAGAAGCCTCTTTTTGCATGTATGGACTAATTTTGATAAGACTGTGTTTTCGTGGCGATGTAAAATGAAGTAGGGCATAGAAAGTGATAGAAATGGGAGTAGACGTTCGGTTTTTGGAGGATGAAAAACGAGCTGGCAGGTTTGTTCGGTTTTTGATGATTGGAGATTTTGGAGGTGTTTAATTAAGTAATATATTTTTGAAATAAAAGATAATGTTCGCAAATATGAGTGTTCGAGTTATTATGTAATAAAAATTACAAAAATGCAATAAAGCTGGGAAGAGGCTAGAAAAATAAGCAAATAACAGGAAGCGTCAAAAGTTTTGCACAGGTGTGGAAAACCCGACAAATAATTTGCGCAAGAATTAACAGAGGTGAAGTGAGCTCTATATATACAGCAGGGTTTGTGCATAGATATAGGTGGTTTAGTTGTGGAAAAGTCTGCGAAAAATGTAAAAATTATAGCGAAAAAGTACTTACAATAAGCATAAATATAATTTAGAATTAGGTCAGTGGATAAATAAAAACAAAAAACCACAAAAAATAAAAAGTACATTAAAAATGTTTGAGGTCGGTCAATCTAGGAGTCTTGGCGCGTTTAGGGTCACGCGTAATCAAAAGCCATTCGTGCTTCTTAAAACACCTCCCAATTAACTCAATAGCAACCTACACAATAAGTCTCTCAACAATCATAGTTATGAGCCGCGCAAGTGGTAAAACTGTGGTACTTTATTTGCTAGGTAAAACGTTTCGTTAAAATAACAAAAACTATATAAACACAAACACGCTAAAATTTCTAGTTGAGCGATCTCAAACAATAGCAAATAACTACAAAAACCTATCAGAGAAATCTCGGATAAAGTTATAATGTGAGTTTTATGAATAGAACTTCCAAACCCGTAATGCTATCAGAGTTCTCGAGGCTCTAAACCCGAAAGTGGGCGGAATCTTATTTGGATTAACAGCAGGATAAGCGGGTCATGCGGGAAAAAGGTTTTGGCGGTTACGCAGAATTATAAAGATTCCATCTTGGTAGATCGAGATGAGAATGCTGTGAAATATCTTCGAGAGAAGTATCCATTGGATGAATCAAAGTTAGATATTTTACAAATGGATTTTTGATAGTGCGGCGCAACACTTAATCGAGTGTGGAAAAACTTTTTGATATGATATTGGCAGATTTTGGAGTTTCATCTCCGCAATTAGATAATTCGGATCGAGGTTTTTCATTCAAAAATGATGGACCTTTTAGATATGCGCATGGATAGAACGCAGGAATTATCAGCTGAAACGGTGATTAATCATTTCTCAGAGAAAAACTGGTAGAAATTTTCCAAGAATACGGCGAAGAATCTATTGGTCTAGCGAAAAACACGCGAGGGAAAATTGTAACGAGTCGGCCTTTTTCTTCAACTAAGGAATTGGCAGATCGAATCGCTGGAAACGGATGGCACAAAAACATCCGGCACACAGGTTTTTCAAGCTGTAAGAATTTTTGTAAACGATGAGCTTTTCGATTATCGAAAAACTTTACCATTATTACCTAAACTTTTGAAACCGAATGGTAGGGTAGCGATTATTACTTTTCATAGCTTGGAAGATCGGCTGGTGAAGCAATATTTTTAAGCAGGAAAAGTGCGCTAGGGGTATGAATCGAAATTAACGATTTTGACGAAAAAGCCCGGTAATTGCGGGGGAACCTGAACTCGTTATCAATCCGCGAGCGAGAAGTGCAAAATTAAGAGTAGCAAAAAGAAATTAAGGCTAGCTTAGATTTTTAAGCACGACTTCAGCTCCATTGATAAAAATAAAAAAACAAAAGGAGGCAATATGCCAAAGCAAATCATTGTAAAAACACCTCACGCACAAAAATCAAAGTTAACTTTCGTTAATTAGATAAACTTTGGGAGCTTTTTGCTCCCATATGACGGGAAATTCTCCCTAAAGGTGAAGGCCCCTGATGCGGTTGTGAGTAAATCGTAGAGTGTGTTTTTATATAAAAAAATATGACCTTCCCGAAGACCATATTAGCGATGCGGTAGTGCGGTTAATATGGGACTTCGGTCTATGAATATTTTTGTGTAAAAAGATGAACTCACAGCAATTAGAAAAATAAAAAAATAAAAATAATTAGAAATACTAATTAAAAATCTTTGCGACAAGATTTTAGCGAGTATTTTTGCGAGGAAAAATGCGAATCACAGTTAATGGACCAAAAGCAAAACAGTTATTCAGTCCGTACCAGAATGACAAGCACGCGTACAGCCGCAGAGTTTGCCCCGAACGAATTTTTACGCTAGTGCGGTTTCTTCCGGCTATTCAAGAAACCAAAATAGTGTGAAATACAAGATGTAATGTGTTTGGTCGTTTTTCATCGGCTTTGATGATTACGATCATGGTAGCTATTTTGGGACTTTTTATGTCTCAGAACAGTCGCAAACTACCGCTTTCGATTACAAAAATTAACGAGGTAGAATACTCAGCTATCCGATCTCGAGGCAGAACGAGATGATTTACGAGTGGAGCAGGCAAGGCTTCAGATCGATTGCGAATAGCAAAATTCCACAGTGGCGTCGAATATGGAAACCGCGACCGCCGCAGGATTTACTAGATAAAATATTGTTTGTTTTTGGTTTCTCTTTTCGGTAATGGATGTTTGCGAGGCGGAAATTACCAGATATAAATAGGCTCAAACTGGAAAATCGGTTTGAGCTTATTTTTGAACTTCTTTGCTTTTTCTCTCTAAAATATGGTAAAATAATTTAGATAAAGTGTGTCCTCTTGGGGGCGGTAAAGATGTATGGCAGAAAAATCAAGAGACAAGGTGATTCAGATTGCGGGTTCAATTACCGTAGATGAGCTAGCAAATGCGCTCGGTCTTTCCGTGACATTTTTGATTGGCGAACTTTTTAAGCAGGGAATCGTGGCGACGATTAATCAGCGCCTGGATTTTGATACCGCAAGTATTATTATTGAAGAATTGGGCCTAAAAATGTGCGTTTGGAGCGCAAAAATACTTCAACCAAGACTCTCAGAACTACGAAGGGAATTATCAGATAAGGCAGTGACACGTCCACCAGTGGTGGCGGTGATGGGTCACGTGAGACCATGGCAAAACCACTTTACTTGATACGCTCCTACATAAAGAAAACCGTGGAGGGGAAGCGGGTGGTATTACGCAACATATTTCAGCTTACCAATTGAAGCATAAACGAGCGCTAGATTACTTTTCTGGATACGCCAGGGCACGAGAGCTTTTTGCGGCGATTCGTCAGCACGGTGCGATGTTGACGGATATTGTGGTAATTGTGGTGGCGGCGGATGATGGTGTGAAACCTCAGACAGTGGAAGCAATTAAGTTTGCGCAAAGTGCGAACTGAAAAATTATGTAGCGATTAATAAGATTGACCGTGAAGGTGCAGATATTCCACGCACGATGGCAGATTTGGCGCAACATGGTTTGACTCCAGAAGAATGGGGTGGTGACATCACGATGGTGCCAATTTCGGCTAAGCGTGGCGATAATCTCGAGAAATTACTCGATCTGATTCTTTTAACGGCAGACATCGAAGAATTGAAGGCCGACGTGCAGATTCCTTCTGAAGGTTTGGTGATTGAGTCACATATGGAAATGTGGTAAGGGTTCAGTGGTGAATCTTTTGGTGACCGGTGGAGAATTGAAAACTGGAGAATTCATCGTGGCGGGTGGTGCTATGGCAAGATTCGTACGATGTTGGATTTTCGTGGTAAGCCAAAGGGTAAGGCCGCCTTCGAGCCCCTGTCACAGTGATGACCGGTTTTAAGGAATTTGCCAAAATTTTCGGTGATAAAGTTATCGAAGTGAAAGATGAAAAAGTCAGCACGCAAGATGGCGCTTCTCAACGCGCAGAATTTGGTGGAAGAAAGATGCTTCGCAGATATGACGAGTTCGGACCTACTTCGTATGATGAATACGCAGATAATGCGAAAGTCTTTACATGTGATTATTAAAGGTGACGTGCTTGGTTCTAGTGACTTCGGTGGTTGATTCTTTGAAGATGATTGACACGAAGGGTGAAGTGATGCTAAATATCGTGTCTTAGCAATACATGTG
>BNJT01001166.1_pt1 | contig 95572 bp, 144 predicted proteins | sample 8540491 | NCBI WGS metagenome assembly BNJT01 (sample SAMD00202455, study PRJDB9452) | human saliva metagenome | host: Homo sapiens | reverse complement strand
TGTACTGCACCCAAAATCTTGAACACAAGACTGGAGGTGCAGTATTTCCTATTTATCTTCAATTTTCTATATCTGTTCAGAGCTGCACAGAATTCCTGTTTTCGTAGTAAAGCCAAGTTTCCTGGATGCCCTGTATATGGTGAAATTGAATCTAATCCAAATTTTGAAATATGCTCATAAATTTTATCAGCAGCTTCTGAAAGGGTTAATTTCTCATCAGAACTTTATTCCTGAAATAATCCATCATAACAGCGATGCCATTTGTCTGGCTATCATCAACAAGCTGTTCCAGTCCAGAAATATCAATCATTTCTTTTCCATAAAAAAATACTGTATTTTCCTTTAGCTTTTTATCCTGTCCTCTTTTCCCTGATAATGAAAAGCTTCGTTTTAATGGAATACGCTGTGTAATTCCTTTAAAACTGTCATTTGAAGAAAATTCCTTTTGCTTTTTATCACTATTCGCAATATTTTTTTAGCTTTTTCTGTTACATCTAAAGGAATATATTCATCCATCATTATAACTCTGTCAGCTACATCAAAGTAATCTCCTGAGCCACCTACAATCAATATTGTAGAAATTCCAAATTTGTCATAAAGCTCCTTTACCCTGTCTATAAACGGAGTTATAGGTTCTTTTTTCCTTAGCAACCAGTTTTTGCATCCTTCCGTCACGTATCATAAAAATTCGTAGCCGAAGTATCTTCATCTATTAACAGTAACGAAGTTCCATATTCTATTAGCTTCTGACACATTCGCAGCCTGTGAAGTACTCCCACTTGCGTTTTTCCGTAGAAAATGCCAAAGTATCTTTTTCCCGGGGAGATTGTTTATAAATCCGCTTATATTTACCCTTTCTACATTTCTTCCATCTTCCGAACGTATTTTTCACTGCATCTGATTCAGAAATTATCATTTTCCCTTCCATCACCCTGCTATATGATTGTACACTCCTCTTTCAAGTGCTTTCAGCAAGGTTGACTTTCCATGATAATATACCCTCCTACAATAAAGAGTAATCCCTTTTTGAAATACCCATTCCAGTCACCTTTTTCCGCTTGGCAGACTTAATGTTACTTCATATTCTTTCGGACTTTTAAATCGGACTCCGTTTCTCATTGGCTTATCCGAAACTCCACTTTCACGGGGAAGTACTGAATCATTGCCTACAAATGCAGCCAGTCCCTTTTTCTTTCAAAAACTTTTCTTATATACTGCTGGTCAAGCATAAGATTATCTGTTCCTTAAGCAGTTTTTATCAATATCTTATAAACAATGGACTGTTCAACTATTTCAGGAAGTACTTCTATAAGAACTATTTTGCAACTTTTCCCATTATCCTTCTTCCTGCTGCAGGAAGCCTATCTCAAACCTCACTTCAATTTTTATCTTTTTATTAATACTGAAGTTCTTTCCAATATTTCCTGACCACATCTGTCAATGGAAATTCTTCCACTTCCACCTGTTCCAGCACTTCTTTTCCCTTTTTCTGACTTCCTTATAAAAATTTCTTGTAAGAAAAATCAGAAACTGCAATTTCCTTATCCTTTGTATCAGTCAGTTCTTCAGGAATACCGGAAACTTTCCTTGGCATTACTATTCTCATTTTTGAAGGTGGGGCATACAGGTCAGACTGGACATGATCTATGGAGAGAATATAATTATCATGTTTATAGTCACCTTTTAAGGATTTATAAGTCGAATAGCTTTTTCTTTCCATCGAAATGAGCATTTTTCAAGTTCTCTATAATTTTTCATTTTTTACAATCTCCCATATTTATTTTTAGAATTAATTATATTATACATTTATTTTTGAAAGACAATAAAAATTTTTATTAGGTAATACAAATTTATTTTTACGTTTTTATTTTATTTAGTTTTATTTTTCTTCACTCATGGCAATTTTATAATATGTTAACAATTCATCTGCTTTTTATTTTTACTTTTATAAAATTATTACTATATAGAAAATCTATAAGGCTTGTTATTTTATTTTTCAGTTTCCTATTTCAGGATTAAAAATTTTCAAAGGTAAAAATCTTCTGAGTAAGCTTTTTAAATATATCTGCAGGAATTCCACTCCTAGCATAAATTTCAAATGCCTTTTCAGGATAGCTGTAAATTCTTTTGCTCTTTTTAATGCTTTTATTATTGCAACAGGTACCTTTCATTTTTCCAGATATTCATTTCTTCCTACAACTAGACTTTGAGAAGAAATTTCAGGTTTTTCTATTGTTGAATATATAACTTTTCCTAGTCCCTTTGATTCCATAAATAGCACATTGTAATAAAATCCAAAAAGTGCATCTGCCTGTTTTTCGAAGAAAATACTGAAAGTGCTTCTGATCCTACTGCATTTATCGTTTTGAATTTATTTTTATCTAAATGATATGCTTCCAATACATTTACAAAAATCTATTTTTGTACAGTTCCTTTTCCATATATCACTTTTTCCTTCAAGATTCTTTATATCTTTTAATTCCGCTATTATTTTGTGCAATCACTCCAAAACTGTAATCTTAAATTATCTACTGCAAATACTTTTTATATTAATTCCTCTACTTTTTAAGTACAGTTATAGGCAAATCACCATACATGGCAATATCTATTTTATTAGCTGCAAAAGCTTCATTTAAGGCCGGACCTGCTTGCTGAAAATAAATGTATTCTACTTTATAACCTTCCTTTGACAGCTCTTCTTCAAAATATTTATCTCCAATTGCAACTCTCCAGCTTCAAGTATTGTGTTGGAAATTCCAGGCAACCCTATTCTTACTACTCCCCATCTGAACTAATCTTCTCTTCATTTTCTGTTTTAACAAATTTTAATCCGCCTAAAAGAAAGTATAAACAGTAATACAAGAGCAAATATAAGTTTTATCTTCTGTATTTTAAGTTAACCAATTCTTTTTCCCCTTTCATTATATTTTTGTATTCTATATCAGGAATTTTTATTTTTCAAAGAAATATTCATGAATCTTATTTTTATAATTTAGAAATTCAGTATTAGTTCTGTCCTTATTTCCCTGAATATCAATTTTTACTATATCTCTTATTTTTCCAGGTCTTTCAGACATTACAACTACTCTATCACCTAGATAAACTGCTTCTTCTATATCATGAGTAACAAGTATCATTGTTTTATCCTTCTTTATTTTTTAACTTCTTCCTGCATCTGTATTTTTGTCATTGCATCCAATGCTCCAAAAAGGTTCATCAAAAAGTAACATCTCTGAATTTACTGCAAGTCCTCTTGCAATGGCTGCTCTTTTGTGCCATTCATCCTGAAAGTTGTTTTGGATACATGTTTTCAAAACCTTTTTAAACCAACCAGTTCAATATATTCATCTATAATTTTCTTTTTCTCTTCAAAGTTATTATTTTTCAAGACCTAAAAGAAACATTTTCCTTTATTTTCATCCATGGAAGAAGTCTAGCATCTTGAAACACTATCGAACATTCTGCCCTACTCCCTTTGACAGTTTCGTTATTTATAATTATTTCCCCTTCACTTACTTCTATCATTCCTGAAATCATTTTTAGCAATGTACTTTTTCCACATCCACTTTTTCCTACAATTGTAATAAATTCACCTTTTCAATCCCTAGGTTAATATTATTCAGTACACTAATTTCAGTGTTTTTATTTACATATTTTTAGAAACATTTTTATATCTATTATACTCAAAATCATTCCTCCTGTTCTATATTTTTTATATATCTATAGATGATTGAAAAATAATATTTTGAAGAATATTACCGTAAATATACTATCTCATTAATTATACTTCCATGACATTATTTGCTGTGCAATCAAAGTAATTATCTTATCCATCAGTACTCCTGTAATTCCTATTACAATCATACATACAATTACTACATCTGATTTCATAAGACTTCTTTGCATCATTCAAACGATATCCTATTCCTGAAGAAGATGCAACAAGTTCAGCTGCGACTACTGCCATCCACGACGCACTTAATCCAAGTCTCAATCAATAAATATATTTGGAAGAGCTGAGGGTAAGTATACTTTTAAAAATGTATCAATTTTATTTAATTTATAGGCTTTTTGCAAGTTCAAGGTAATTTTCAGGTGTAGAATCTATTTCCATTTATTGTATTAACTATTATTGGAAATGTAGCCGCAAAAGAAAATTACTGTTATCTTTGAAATTTCCCTATTCCTGTCCATAATATTATAAGTGGAATCCATGCCACCATTGGTACTTGTCTTATTGAAGTTAAGAAAAATATAGTTTCCTTTATTCTTTTTGATATTCCCATTGTAATACCTATTGATATTCCTAATATACTTGATATAATGTCATCCCCATACTCTTCTTATACTTATTCCCTAAATCTGAATAAAGCTGTCCTGTCTTAAGCATCTCTACAAATGCTGTTTTTACCGAACTTAGCTTAGGTAAAAGCGGTTTCTGGAATATTACCTAAATTTGTAGCAGTTAACCATAAAACTATTATAAATACAGGAAAAATAAATTTTATATAATTGTCTTTTCTGCTAATTTTTCTCCTTTCCATATTCTTCTGTAATTTTTATAGAAAAGACGAAAGAAACTCGTTAGTTCTTCATACGTTTTTCTCCACTTGTTCTCGCTAATTCTGTTTCATACTTTGAAACAATCACAGTTGGTATTCCCCTTATACCTTTTTCCTATGTCAGATTAGGATTTTTATCTACATCTATATATTTTGCTATCCTATTTCGAAAGTCTGACTGAATCAACTTTTCTATCACAGGATAAAAAGTTTTTACAATGTGAACATCTTTCTGCTCCAAAAAGAACTAGTTCAAGCTTGTCATTTTAAAATCTCTTCTTTGCTTACTTCTATAAATAAATCTCTATTTACTTTGAACAGCTTTTTCTCTATTTCTTAATTTATCAGTTTCATCTATCTTTAACACTTTTACAAAGCACCTGATTCACTATATGGCAATGTTCCTTCTACTGTTATTACCTTCGTAGCTCAAAACTTGCGCATTAGGCAATCTATATGTTGTTATATCTAATGGTTCTATTGCTATTTCTTCAGGTATTTCTTCTTGAGGAACCCAGCTATATGGATATCTGTATCCTCTATAAATCATATTATTTATTGGATCTTCATCTTTACTATTACTGAAATATGGAGAAATCCATCTCATGCTATTTCTTTCTCATAAGTTACTTCTATCAGTCTTCCGTTAGAACCTTCATCTATCAGAGTGTTGCCATTAGGTAGTCTTTGTGCACTACTAACATACGGACTATAAAATTTACTTGCATCTGTAGGAATTCCAGCTCTTATTAGATTCAGGAGTAAACTGCCATACTATTTCTAAAGAGTTATAGGATTAATCTCAAGAACTCTGGAATAATCTCTCATACATTCTTGAGTACCATCTTCACTCCACAGTATTTGGAACACCATATCATCATCCATTATCAAACACAGTATATTTCCTTCCCCTGGAAGACCTTCAAATTATCAGATGGGTATGGTGTGGCCTAATATATAACCTATATGCTTTATATTTTTCATCATCCCAGTTTGGTCCTATTTTCCGTACAATTCTTCCTGTGATATAATTGCCAAAAAGTTAGACTTCACGACTGTCAAATATTATGTTTTCAGGATGAAATCTTTTTCGTCTCCTTCATTATATCTTTTATTTGGTCCTAAGTAGCTCCATACAATTTGTAGAAGCCAGTCTCCAACTCCGCCAATCAGACTCTCTTATGTTAGGATTTTTATAAATTGTTTTTCTTCGCTTCTTCACTGAAACCTATTTCATCAAAATGCTCATTGCATGCCATTCCATAAAATATTTCCTCCCAGTCTACTTCATAAAAACATCATCTAATAATTTTTATCACTAATTTTTCATTTCTGACTGTTTTATGTCCTAAAATCAATGTTTTCCTTCTCTTAAAAAGCGGATTTTGTTCAGGTACATAATATCCTGCAGGATTCCCTCTCTCTGATAATCATGATGAGTTCTTACCATCCATTGGGCTTCATTTCCTTCATCTTCAATAAAATTCAAATCTATTAAATTTCCATCTATATTTCCATCATAATCTATTTGAACAAGATCCACTCCATCCTGCATTCCATATTTTTGGATCTCTGTCTCCGAATATCAATTAAATCTCCATTTTGGAAGAAGTTTATTTGGAAAAGCCATTAAATTGCTCCCATCTTCTTATTTCATTTCCATTCACTGTCAAACAGTAATGCCCCTGAATTAATTGTAGGTACTAAATTCATAGCCATTCCAGCATTTTTCAGGCTTATAGATTGTATCACTGCTAGGAAATGTTGTTGGTTGTCCCATTCAAATCACATCCTTTATTTTAAATTTTATTTATATTCTTTATTTCTCACCCATTTTCTTTATCCTTCTTTAGAGAGGGAGATTCCATATTTTTATTAAATCATCAAATTTCATCATATATTCTTCATAGCTGATATTCCATGAAAATTGTGCCAGTTCTTCAAGAAATGGTTGTTCAGATTTTTATTTCTCCTATATTTTTATTTAATTTTACAATTTTTCTATTTCTGAATTCTCCTCTTGCAAATATATTAAAATATATTCCATCTTTTTCAGTTTCCCTGAAATCCCAATTTTCCAATTTGATGAGCTGCACAAGAGTTAGGGACATCCTGAAAAATTAAGTTTTGGGAGATAATCAGCAAGTCTCTGTTTATTTTTAAAATATTTCAATATTTCGTCCAGAATTGTCAGTGTATCAAGTATTCCAAGATTACATACAGATTTTCCTATACATGAATAGGAATTAAAATTCTTTTTGAAAATTTTTCTGATTTATAATTTCAAAGCATCTTCCTTTATTAGCTTTCTAACAAAATTTCCTGATTACTTGTCAACCTCGTTTTCAATTTCATAATTTAGTAGGGAAAGATATTATTTCTTTCTGCCTATTTCCTGGTTAATATCGCCTTTTTCAGGTCGCATATAATATCCATATTCAGCTTCATACTTTTCCCTTTATTAGATTATAATCTGTCTTTTCTTAAATATTCCTTCATTATTAGAAAACCTTTTTCCCAGTACTTTTCTATTTTTCTCTTTCTTCAATTAATTTTTCTCTGTTATTTTTTATATTCATCTCCTATATTTCCATATACTTCATCTAAATATTTATTATATAAATTTAGAAAATTCTTCTTCTCCTAAATTTATAACTATATATCTTATCCTTGCTTTTTGCCTTAACTTTTTCTATTTCCATGCTCAGAAAATAGATTTCTCATTGCTCTCACGTGATAAAAGAATTTCGTTTTCTTTATAAAATCCTTAAAATCATAGCTTCTTTTTGAAACTGGTCCCTAGCCCCTCCACCATAAACGGTAAATCCTTTTTCCATCTAGCCAGAAATCCTAAATCTGATATTTTTACATATGTTGAATTTTCTTCTTTATTTGCAAAAAGCAATTTTATATTTTCTTGGTAATCCCATATAGTCATCGCTCAGTATGTGTTCTGTGACTATTTTGTATTATGAGGTGTCACATCGAATATTTCTTCTTCAAAAACCTGAGGAAGATGGCGTAATGACGGCTCTTGCTGAATTTTCATCCTGTAGCTTTTTGTAAAATATTCTTTTTCAGATAATTTTTCCAATAATTTATGAATATTTTCTCTTTTTACTCCATGAAGCTGTATATCCTGCCTTGTTGTTAAATGAAGTCTTCCATCTCCATATTTCAATGCTAGTTTTAATAAAAATTCTAATTTATCAGTTGTAATTTTTCCTTCTAAAAATCTAGGTCTTATCATATATGTTCCTCTTTTTCCCTCTGTATAGATTCCATAAGAGTCCTTAGTTTCATTTCCATTCTTTTTCCTTTTCCTATATTTTTCAAGCCATCTTTTGATAATTCTGAGATTTTCAAAAAGCTTCTTTCTTTTCCTCTAAAATTTCTTCTTCAAGTTTTTCATTGTCATCCATACTATAAATTCTAATATTTGTCTCCTTGGATTTCTCCCTTTTTATATTTTTCAATGATTTTTATTTTTAGTCATTAATAAAAATCCGAATATTTCTATCCGGACTTACACAGGAATATCTATTACTAAAATCCTGTTTAATGATTGTATATGCTTCCGAATAGACTAATTTATTTCAAACAAAAGTCTATTCAAAGCAGCTTATAATTAATTCTGTAGAATTAAAAACATTTAAACTGTTGTATAGACTAGAACCACATACACATTTCGTTTATTAAATTTTTATATATAAATATGTTTTTCTATTATCAATTTTTGTAATATTCATTTTAAATTCATCCCTTTTTAAATCATATTAACTTTTTAAATTATGAAATAATAATATCACAAAACATATAATTTGTAAAAATATATTATTATTATCTATTAATTATATAAATATATATCTCTAAAAAGATAGGAATAAATTTTATCCCTATCGTAATTCTCTCATTGACTTTTAAATTAATCCCATTATTATAATTTTATTCCTTTATAAGAACTAACATCATTTTAAAATTTTCTAATGCTTCAACAGCATGAGGAATATTTTGCAGGTAAAACTGCGCTTTCACCTTTTTACAATAAAAGGCTTCCCATCAACATAATATTTTCCTTCTCCATCAAGAACTGTAACTAATGCATCTCCAGGAGCTTTATGCGGATCAAGACTTTCACCTTTCCAAAAAGACATAACAGTTATTACAAGGTTATTTTTAGCTGCCAGATTCTTACTTATAATTTTTTTCCTTCCTGATAATCAACAATTTCCGCAAGATTAAAAAGCCACAGCGCTTTCCAACATTTTTAAAGTTTGATTTTTCCATACCATCATCTCCTATCTTCTCACCAATTTCAATAAGTTTAGATTATCACTTGCTTCAATAGAATAATTATGATTTGATAATATTTCTAAAAATCTCCATTAGAAATACTCTTTTTACTGTTCTCAATAAAAATTTCTCCATTTCCATTAAAACAATAATAATACCTGTTACCTAGCATAGCTTCAGCATGTTATTTCCTCATTTTTGCCAGAAAAACAGAGAAAACGTAACTGTTTGGCTGATTTAAAAATCCTCATACTCACAACTTCGGATTCTTTTTGAATAAATGAGTTCATTAAAATTTACTCGATTTTGCTACATCTATTTTAACCATAAAAATGCCTCTTTTTCTTATTAGGTTAATATTATTATACCATTATTTTTATTGAAATGGTATTATATATAAAATTTTAAAAATCCTGCTATCCTGACAATCTGCTATATCTACGAGTTGAATCAGGAAAAATCCATGCTCATTGCAAAATGAGGAAAATCAGGAAAAATATTACTCCTGTTACAAAAAGCAGTTCCATAATCTAAAGTTTCAGGAATTGAAGTAATTCCAGATGGAAAAAGCATCACAATAAGCCCCAAAAAAGTACATTCCTGCACTGAACCACTGATATATTCTTAAATTCCCTATTATTTTTGTCAGAGGTTCACCCCTATATGCTTCCTCAATAAATCTTGTTATTCCTGCTCCAATTAAATATAAACCTATTATTATCGTATATTTTACTCCGCTAATCCAGTAAAATAAAGTATAATTTCCAGCATTACATTTCCAATGATTGAATATAAAGGGGTTGGATATATTGGGACACCGCATTTATGTGACAGTGCATAAACTCTTGAATGAGGATTATTTTACAACTATTCCATGTCCTTCCTCTGTATTATCCCCATGGCAGCACCCCTGTATCAGGCATCTTATCCTTCCTATAGCCTGCGCAACAGGTGATGCAATTGCGAAAGCTCCTAGAACTTTAAATATTTCAGGATAAAAATGAAATCATAAGTCCTGCTGCTGACACTCCAAATAATGAACCAAAATATCCGAAAGGTCTGCTGAGCCTGTTTGTAGAGCCAACCAGTATCTGCCCTATGATTTGCCGCTCCAATTAAACCAATGAACATTAAAAATTACAATATATATGAGTATTTTCTTCCTAAAACAAGTGTAATAATACCAGAACCTACTCCACCCGCAAGTCCTGAATACAGAAAAGTGATTTATTATTCTAAGTTTTCCAAAACTCTCCATGATTTCCAGCTGTTCGCCCTGTTTTTCAGCCCATTTTTAATAAAAATATTCCATAATTTTATTCAATCTGAAAATCTTGAAAGATAGGCTTTTGAAATATTGGAGATTCCTAAAAATAGGATCGGAATTTTTCCAAAATGCTTTTTAAGATATAAATTTTCATATCCTAACACGAGTGCCATGCATCCCCCTATTATAACAGGAGTAACCAGATAAAAGTCCTACCGCTGATTTATAAAATATAGAAATTCCGATACATAATACAGAAACCAAAAATATATTGGATGAGGAAAAATACATATATTCCGTTCTCTACAAGCTCTTCAGGAGAAAAGCATTCATTGGAAGCCCCTTTCCTTTTTACCTTCAGTTCATACATTCCCCTATTATATAATCCCTAATCCTGTTATAGCTGTAACTGAACCGCCACAACTTGATTCTGGAGTCTTAAAAGGCAAAAGAAACACTGTTTGCCAGAAAAATGAAAGTATAATGGCAATACTAATATGAAAAAGTTCCATATAATATCTTCTGTAATTTTATTTTCTGCGATTTTATCATTTCCAGATAACCTCCTCATAAAGTATTTTTCCTTTTTACCATCCATTGTTCCTTCTGAAAAATACTTCTTTTCATCAATATTTTTAGTTTCTTCGGCAGTAAAAATGAAAAATATCTTTCCTTCCTAAAATGCTTCTTACTATTTCATCTCTTATGCTATTCATGATTTCAATTTTTCTGTTACCAAGTCTAATTTCATCATCATTATAAATAATTTCACTGTTCTCTGTATAATTTTCTCCCCAGATTCTGCTTATATTTTCATCCTTTATACGGACCAGCCAATCCACGTAACAGCTTCATTATCTGTATCGCTTATCCATCTTCCCCATTTCAGTTTAATAAAAGGCAGTTTCCACAGAGGCAGGGTAACGTCAACATATTCGGCATATCCTTTTCCTGTATACTCTTTTTCCATTCCAGTTTATCTTCACATCTGCACCATTATTAGTGCAGTGCCATTTTTATATTCATCCTTTAAGGAAAAAACAGTTCCTGAGCTCCTGTATCTATACCACCTTCCCAGGTTCCTTCAAATGACAGTTTACTGTTTTTCCCATAAGATATTTCTCTTCCCTTCTGTCATATTTCTCTAAATAGAGACTGTTTCTGAAACAGAGGTTCTGACTTCTTCTTATATATGATACATGAATACGGAATAGTAATAATACCTAATTTTAAACTCGCTGAATATCCGATAATTATTGCTTCTCCATCTTCAATATGACAATCAAAATAATACTTTAAAAAGTCTCAAAATTTCACCTTCCTGTAAACAGATATGTAATAATACAAAAAAACAATATTTACAAAAAATTTTCCAAAATTTCCAATTTAATAATTATAATTTTTCTTAATAAATAACTATTTTAAAAGTAATTCTTAAATTCATAAATATTGTTTCCTGTTTATCCTACTATTTTATTATGTTATGTATTCTTTTTAATGTTCTTTCTTTTTCCAATAACTGCTATTACAGTATACAGATCAGCACCTCTAGCTTTTTCCTGTAATTACTGCTCTTAAAGGCATAATTACAGCTGCAGGGTCCTTCTCCAAGTTCATCTTGTAATTCATGTAAAAGAGTTTTTGCCTCTTCTTCTGTAATTTCTTCTCCAAATTTATTTAATTTTCTCAATAAATAATTCTATTGATTTTTACCAATTTCTGTTTCAAGTGAAGAACAAAGCTTTTCTACTGATTTTCTTTCCTTCTTATTCATTCCTTCTTCAATAACAGGCAGTTCAAACTCGTCTTCAAAATATATCGAAGCAATCTCAGGAAGTTCTTTTAAGCTGTATGGGCACCTTCCTTGAAATTTCAACTATTCTTTTCAATTTTTGCATATTCTGTTTCTGATAAATCATCACCTGTGTAATATCCTGCCTTCACAAAATAAGGAAGTGCAAGTTTTGTCAGTTCATCAAGATCTTTCAGTCTCATATGCTGATTATTTACCCATCCTAATTTAACAAGATCAAATACAGGACCTCCAAGCGAAATTTTGTCAAATGAGAAATTTTCTATCATTTCTTCAATTGTAAATATTTCCTTATCTCACCAAAAGCTCCATCCCATTAAAGCAAGAAAATTAAGTAGTCCTTCCTTCAGGTATCCCTCTTCCAACATAATAATTCATTGATACAGGATTTTTCTCTTTGGATATTTTTGTCTTATCAGCATTTCTAAGTAATGGCATATGATACCATTTTGGTTCATCCCATCCAAATGCTCTATATAACTGAACGTGTTTTAGGTGTAGAAGCAATCCATTCTTCTGCTCTTATTACATGAGTTATTCCCATTAAATGGTCATCCACGATGTTTGCCAGATGATAAGTAGGGAATCCATCTGATTTTTAACAGAACCTGATCATCAATCTTACTGTTTTTCAAATACTATATCCCTCTTAATTCGTCATGAACTATAGTTTCTCCTTCATAAGGCATTTTTAAGTCTTATTACATAAGGTTCTCCTGCAGCCAGTTTAGCTTCAACTTCTTCTTTTGAGAGGTTTCTGCAATGACCGTCATATCCAGGAGCCTGTTTCATTGCAACCTGTCTTTCCCTTAATTTCTGTAATCTTTCAGGAGTACAGAAACAATAGTACGCTTCTCCTTTTTCTACTAATTTTTCAGCATACTCCTTATATATTGAAAATCTTTCAGACTGTCTGTACGGTCCTCTATCTCCTCCTATATCCGGACCTTCATCATAATTAATTCCCAGCCATCTCATCATATCAAATATCTGCTGTTCCGAAGTTTCGGAAAAATCTTGTCCTGTCGGTATCTTCTATTCTTAACAGGAAATCTCCATTATTGTGTTTTGCAAATACATAGTTAAATAGCCCAATATATGCAGTTCCTACATGAGGGATCCCCTGTAGGTGAAGGTGCTATTCTAACTCTAACTCTTTTTCAGACATAATTTCTTTTCTTCTCCATTCAGTTTATTACTTTTTGTTTTTATATTATATAACACTTTTTATAATCTCGCAACTGTCTTTAATATTTTTCTACATTTTTCATATATTTTATATATTTATAAATCAGAAATCCGACTATCCATATAAAAAGACAACAGTTATCCTTTATAAAAATTTCAGATACTCATTTATAAAGTTATTTATATCTCCGTCCATTACCTTGTCTACATTTCCCTCTTCTGCCTTAGTTCTATGATCCTTTACCATTTTATACGGCTGAAATACATATGATCTTATCTGGCTTCCCCACTCGATCTTGCTGTCAGTTCCTTTTTAAATCTTCCATTTTTCCTTTTCTCTTTTTCAAGTTCCATTTCAAATAATTTTGATTTAAGTATTTTCATGGCTGTTTCCCTGTTTTTTTATCTGAGATCTTTCCTTCTGACACGTAATCTACTGTATTTGTAGGAATATGAGTAATTCTAACAGCGAGAATCTGTTGTGTTTTCATATGCTGTCCTCCTGCTCCACTTGCTCTATATGTATCAATTTTCAGGTCTTCTGATTTAATCTCAATTGAAAACATCATCATCAATTTCAGGAACAACATTTTACAGCAGCAAAAGACGTATGCCTTTTTCCGTTTGAATCAAAAGGGAGATATCCTTACAAGCCTGTGCACTCCCTTTTCTCCTTTTAAATATCCATAGGCATAAGATCCTTTTTATATTCAAAGTTATACTTTTTAATCCCTGCTTCCTCGCCGGACATGCTGTCTAAAAATCTCGACTTTAAAGCCATTATGATTTGACCATCTGTCATACATTCTGTACAGCATTTCTGTCCAGTCACACGCTTCTGTTCCACCAGCACCTGAATTTATTGTCAATATTGCATCATTCATATCATATTTTTCATCAAGAAGAAGCTTAATTTTAAAAATCTTGTATTTCATTTTCAGTATCTATTATTTTTCTTCCAGTTCTTGAGAATATGAAACATCTCCCATTTCAACAAATTCAATAAGCATAAGTATATCTTCATTCATGGAATCTATTTTTTTCGTATTCTTCCAGAATCTTCCGTTCAGTTCCTTTAAAATTTCCTTGCTATTGTCATTATCCCAGAAATTCTGATCGAAAGTCTTTCTCTCTAATTCTAAAATCTTTAAGAAAACAGGGTCAAGAGTGTATCCTAGATTTCCTCAATTTCAATATTATTTTTGCTCATTTTTCTTTTTTTATTTCGAATATATCCATGTTCATCTCTTTTTCCTATAAAAATTATACCCGAAGATATAATTTTTATTATAAATTTATTTCCTAAATTATTATTTTTGGTCTTAATCCTTCCACTATTTTTCTTAGTTTCAGTATCATACCATACTTCGTTTACTAAATCTTCTTTTTGCAAATGTCAATATATTATTCAGTGTAGTTTTCAACTATGTTATTTAAGGCTTCTTCTGTCAGGAAAGCCTGATGTGAAGTAACAACTACATTATTAAATGTAAGAAGTCTTGCCAGAACATCAGTCTTCCAGAATTTTTCCAGATTCATCCTCAAAGAAATAATGTCTCTCATTTTCATAAACATCCAGACCAGCTCCACCAATTTTTCTACTTTTTCAGTCCATCAATCAGTGCTTCTGTATCTATCAAGCTACACCCTTGCTGTATTTATAATTATAACTCCATCTTTCATTTTTAGCTATATTTTTCTGAATTTATCATGTGCTTTTGTATCAGGAAATAGAGGGACAATGTAATGAAATAACATCCGACTGTTCATATATCTCTTCCAGTGAAACATATTTAAAAGTTTTCTTTCTTTTGCAGCCTGCTCATTTGGAAATTTATCATAGCTATAACATTCATTTCCCAGACCATTTAAAGCCTTTTTATAAATATTCTGGCTATTTTTCCTGTTCCTACTATTCCCTGCCGTTTTTCCGTTTAATACTATTCCTGTAAGTCCTACTAAGCTGAAATTTCCTTCTCTGGTTCTATTATATGCCTTATAGTATTTTCTGTTTACACTCATCAGTAATGCAAGTGCATGCTCTGCAACTGAATATGGAGAATATGCAGGTACTCTAAATACCTTAACTCTGTTATGATATGCTGCTCTATATCTACATTGTTATATCCTGCAGCTCTTATTGCTATTGCTCTTACTCCATTTTTGAAAGAATATTTATAACTTTTTCATTCAAATCATCATTTACAAATGTACACACAACATCCTTGATATTTTGTCAGCATAACATTATTTAAACTAAGTTTTTCCTTAAAATATGTTATTTTAGCTCTATATTTTTCATTCCATTTTTCAAAAATTCTACATCATAAGGTTTTGCGTCAAAAACCACTATTCTCATTTCAAACTTCACTCCTACATTTTCTATCTAATTATAACAAAAAATAAGGAATAAGCAATCACAAATTTTTGTAGATTTTTCACCTCTTTCTATAGAATAATCTTTAAAATTAGAAAAAGAACTACCTTAATCAAACTAAAATAAAATCTAATACTATATCTATAAATTATAATAAATGAGATAGATATAGTTTTCATACATTTAATTTTTCTATTTTGAGATAGCTCTTTTTCAGATTATTTTTAAAAATTAACTATTTTGCCTTTGAATATCTTTCAGCAACAGCATCCCAGTTAATTACATTAAAGAAAAGCAGTTATGTAATCAGGTCTTCTGTTCTGATAATTTAAGTAGTACGCATGTTCCCATACATCTATTCCTAAAAATAGGTGTACCTTCTGAACTATGAGCAGCAAGTAGCTCCTGGCATTAAAGGATTATCCTGGTTAGCAGTTGAAGTAACTCTTAATTCTCCTTTTTATTAATAACAAGCCAAGCCCATCCTGATCCAAATCTTGTTGCCGCCGCTTTTGAAAATTCCGCTTTAAATTCTTCAAAGCTTCCAAATTTTTCATTAATTTTTTCAGCTAATTCTCCTGTTGGTTCTCCACCGGCATTTGGTCCCATTACTGTGAAGTACAGATTGTGATTGTAGAATCACTCCACCATGTTTCTCACTGCCCCTCTATTGCTTCTGGTAATGCATCTAAATTTGAAAAGAATTTCCTCGATTGATTTTTCTAAAAATTCAGGTGCATTATTTTTTAATGCGTCATTTAAATTGTTTGTGTATGCTGCATGGTGCTTTCCATAATGGATTTCCATTGTTTTTGTGTCTATGTTTGGTTCTAATGCATCAAATGCGTATGGTAATTTTACTTGTTCAAACATTATTATCACTCCTATATCAATTTTATATACAATATTTTTAACATACAAATTTTATAAAAATCAAGAGCAAAATTATTTTGCTCTTTAATTTTTATATTTTAATAATTTACTCTTTTACAATATATCCTACACTTCTTACTGTTTTTATAATTTTCTGGTCGTATCCCTTATCTATTTTAGCTCTAAGAAAATTAATATAAACATCCACTATATTACTTTCAGTTATAAAAGTCAATGTCCCATATTTTCTCAGAAATCATAGTTCTTGTAAGTACTCTGTTTTTATTTCTCAGGAAATATTCCAGTAACAAGAATTCCTTATTTGTAAGTTCAATTTCTTTTCCTGCTCTCTTTACTTCCCTGTTAATAGGATTCAGTGTCAAATCATATGCTGAAAAGCAGTTCTGAATTGTCATTATTTAATTTTTAGTTAATACTCTGACAATTGCCTTGATTTTGCTGAAAGCTCCTCAAGTCTGAAGTCATTGTAGATATAGTCATCTATCCCTTTAGCAATGCTTCTGTCTTAGAATATCTATCATCATTCTGAATAGACAGTAACACATAACTATCTTTTTATACTTCAGTACATCACCAATTACATCAGTGAAAATTACTGAAAGAATTCACATCAAGCATGACTAAATCAATGGATTCTGTCTTTAATTCTTCAAATAATTTTTCTTCTGAATCAGCTAATATTACACTAAAACTTAATTCTTTTTAATAATTGTCCCACCACTAATCTTGACTTTTCATTTTCATTATAAACTAATATTTTTCATCCTTTCTTTAAAAATTTTAAAGTACATTTTTACAATGAAATATTCCTACCTATAAAATATTTCTATACACTATAGCTGATCTAATAAATTTGTTATAATTGAATTCATTTTTAGCAGCCATAGAATCAGTTCAATATAAAGGGATTCCTGTATCTCCAGCTTCAACGATACTTGCATCCATAGGAATGGAACCTAAGAAATTGGATTTTTGTCTCTTCAGCCATTTTTCAGCTCCACCCTTTTTAAAAATATTCACTTCTTTACCACAGTCAGGACATATAAATCCACTCATATTTCTACTATACCTAATAATTTTCAGATTTCAGTAGTCTTTGAAAACTTTTTACTGTTCTTCTTGAATCAAGAGTGAAACATCCTGCAGGTGTAGTAACAACTACAGCCTTTGCATCAGGTCCTATATTTCTGCGCAATACTTAAAGTTTCGTCTCCTGTTCCAGGTGGCAGATCTACAACTAAAGTCTATTTCTCCCATTCAATTCCTTCCAGCATTTCTGAGAGATAGCTCCCATTTTTCTGAGGTCCTCTCAGATTATTGGATCATTATCAGGAACAAAAACTTAATGAAGATATTGCCAGATTATCTGTTATTGGTAAAAGGCATTGATATTGAAGGAAGTTTTATTCCTTCCCTGCCAAAGCATCAAAGGCACATTCGGTCCGTGAAGATCTGCATCAAGTATTCCTACTTTATACCCTCTTAATGATAGTCCATATGCCAGATTAACTGAAACTGTTGACTTACCAACTCCACCTTTTCCACTCATTACTGCAATTCTATGTTTAATTTTTGACATTTTTCTGTTATTCTTTTTCTTTCTTCTAAATTTGGATTTCCGTGCATTAAATTACTCCTAATTAATTTACTCTACATACAATTAAAACATATACTGAAACAAAAACAAGTTATTTTTAATTATATTTTTATATTTTGTGATATAATGCAAGTCATACTTCAAAGAAGTGAAGCAAATTTTAATTTAGATAATTTATAACAGAATCAAAAACTTTAAATATGACATTTTTACACAAATAATTAAACATAATGAAATCAGCACTTTTTAGAATAAATTTTTAAGCATATAAGTTTTTCAAAAATGAAAATTATTCTATGCCATATTCAAAAGATTCAAATCAACAAATTTATAGTTTATTCATTTTTACTACTTCTAATTATACCTTAGTGGTCTGATTTGTCAACAGTATTATTTTAATTTTTACCTTGTATCTACAAGTCTTAGAGCATATTCTTATTTTTATTTACAATATTTTTTATACTATTTTTAAGTCTTTTATTTTTTTATAAAAATTCTTTTTCAAAATCCTCTTCACTTAAAATTCTTACTCCAAGTTTTTCAGCTTTTTCTAACTTACTTCCTGCTTTTTCACCTGCAATAAGATAATCAAGATTTTTGAAACTCCTGAAAGATAATTTCCTCCTTTTGAGAGAATAATATCCTTTATTTCTTCTCTTTTTATATTTCTCCAATTTTACCGGTTGCAAGAAATTTTTCCTTTTATTGGATTGTCCTCAACCTCTTTTTCTTCAGACAAATCATATTCAAATTTTAATCCTATTTCCTTTAACTTTAATATTTTGTTCCAGTTATTCTCATTTTTCAAATATTCATGTACTGCAACAGAAGCTTTTTCTCCTATCCCTTTAACTTGTTAATTCTTCAACTGTTTTTCTCTTAATATATCAATACTTCTAAAATTTTTAGTAGAAGATTTGCATTGAATTTTTCCAACAAATGGTATTCCTAAAGCATATAAAACCTTATTGTATTCTCTATTTTTACTTTTCTTCAATGCTATTAACAGATTTTCTACACTTTTTACCCATTTTTCTAAGTTTTTCAAGTTCCTCTTTATAATTTTTTTAGTGAATAAATATCTACTACTGTCTCTATCAGTTCGATAAACTTTTCCACTATTTTTTCTCCAAGTCCTGTTATATTCATGGCATCTCTTGAAACAAAATATTCTATTTCTCTTTTTACTTTTTCAGGACAGAATGGGTTTGGACATTTTAATGCAACCTGCCCTTCCTCTTTTATAAGTTCTGTACTGCATACAGAGGGCAATGTATAGAATTTCAATATTCCTTTCATTTCCATTTCTGTCATCTAAGACTACACTTACTACCTGTGGAATTATTTCTGCAGCCTTTTTCTATTATTACATTGTCTCCTATTTTAATATCCTTTCTTCTTATCTCATCAAAAATTATGAAGACTTGCACGTTTTACTACCGATCCCGAAAGATTCACTGCTTCAAGTTCTGCAACCGGTGTTATTACCCCAGTTCTTCCTACCTGTAAAGTTATATCATAAAGTTTTGTTTTTACCTGTTCAGCAGGAAATTTATATGCAATAGCCCATCTTGGACTTTTTGTTGTGTAACCCAGCTCATTATAGTATGAAAAAAATCATTTACCTTTATTACAAGTCCATCTGTTTCATAATCAAGCTTTTTCCCTTTCTGTATGCCATTTTCCTATTGCTTCTTCAAGTTTTTAAAAATCACTATATTTTTCAAATATTTTAGTTGTTTTTAAATCCAAGGCTTTCTATGTACTCTATACTTTCTTCATGAGTTTTCACTCCAAAGTTTTCAGGATTTACAAGATAATACAGATAGCAGTCTAGTCCCCTTTCCTTGACAATACTGCTATCAAGCTGTCTTATTGTACCTGCCGCCGCATTTTCTCGGATTAGCAAATACATCTTCCCCTGCTTCTTCCCTTTCCTGATTTACCTTATTAAAATTTGAAATGGGAGTACTACTTCTCCTCTTACTTCTATACTTACAGGTTGTTTAAGTCTTTTTGGGATTGACTTTATTTCCTTATATTTTCAGTTACATCTTCTCCAACCTGACCGTCTCCCTTGTAATTCCCTGTTTTAATACCCCATTTTCATATATTGAAAGCTTATACTAAGTCCATCCAGTTTTTAATTCAAGTATGTATTCCAGTTTCTTATCAAGTCCTATTATCTTTCTTGCTCTCTGATCAAAAATCCTCTATTTCTGAAATATTATATGTGTTAGACAAGCTTAGCATTGGAACACTGTGAGTAACTTTTTGAAAACTTTTTCATTGGCAGTTCTCCTATTTTTCTGTAGGTGTTACTGTGTTCCTCCGTTTTACTTTCCTGACTATATAATTCCTTAAGTTCAGGCCATTTTTCTTCTAGATTTTCAGCTCCCGAATCAATTCATCGTATTCTTTATCAGAAATAAGCGGAGAATCCTCATCATAATAGGCTTTATTGTGTTTCTCAATATCATTTCTCAGTCTGCTGTATTTTTTTCATATCTATTTTCATTGCTTTCTGATTTATTTTCTATTTTATCATTTTCTGTATCCAGTAATTTTTTTATCCTCCTGAATTTCCTGATCTTCATTTATTTTCAATGTATCAAATAAGTTCACACTTTCACCTCTGTTTTATTTCAATTATTTCTAGTATTATACTACATCTTTCCTAATCTGTATATTTGAAATTTTATATCTGTATTATTTTCGTAAAATATGCTATTATATAAAGGGTATCAAATTTAATAAGGAGGTTTTTAATTGTACCTGATATTCAGGTATAATCCATAAAAATGTCAAATAATATTACAAATGATAAAATTGATATATTGAGCTTAAATCTTGAAAAGTTACAGGAGGTTTTTGTTATTACAGGCTTAAAAATTTAATGCGGCACAGGTTTTTAATTGGCTTCATAACAAACTTATATTTGATTTTGACAGATTTACCAATATTTCAAAAATGATAGGGAAATATTAAAAAGCGATTTTTATTTGCCTAGACTGGAATATCGGACACATCAGATTTCTGATGATAAAAAAATACAGAAAAATTTCTTTTTGAACTAAAAGAGCAAAAGACTTATAGAAAGTGTCCTGATTTCACATAAAAACAGACATACTCTTTGCGTTTCTTCACAGATAGGGATGTCTTCTGGGATGTGATTTCATGCTGCGCAACTATGAATTACGAAAGAAATCTCGATATTTCAGAAATTCTTCTACAGTTTCTATTATGTACAGAATTATCTATCTAAAAAGAGGAGAAAAACTCGGAAATGTTGTTTTCATGGGAATGGGAGAACCCTTTTCTGAATTATGACAATGTTATCGGGGCAATCAATATATTAAATTGTGACAAAGGACAGAATTTTTCCAAAAGAAACTTTACTATTTCCACAAGTGGAATAATTCCAGGAATCAAAAAGGTTTACAGATGATGAGCCACAAATTAATCTGGCTATTTCCCTTCATTCTGTAAAAGATGATGTCAGAACGGAAATTATGCCTATAAATAAAAAGTGGAATGTAAAAGAACTTAAGGAAACTCTTCTGGAATATCAGAAAAATCAAAAACAGAATTACATTTGAGTATATTCTCATTGACGATATGAACTGTGAAACCAGGGATGCCTTTGAGCTGATAAATTTCTTGCGTTCTTTTTCCTGCCTCGTAAATCTTATTCCTTACAATCCTGTTGCAGGAAAAATTTTATAAAAAACTCCACCAAAGAAGAAACAAAGAGAGTTTTATAATTTACTTAAAAGAAAAGAATGTTAATGTTACACTGCGTGAAACAAAAGGTCAGGATATTGCAGCGGCTTGTGGGCAATTAAAAAGCTAAAAAAGGAGATGAGCAGTATAAATGAAAAATAATAATAATTCTAATGAACAGGAGAAAAAGTTCCTAAAAAGAAAAAGAGAGTGAGTATTCTTTTCATTTTTCTTAAACTTTTTGTATTTTCTCATGATAGTTGGTGTAGGAGTTCTCTTATATGATTTACAGTATCAGGAAAGAAACTCTACAGAACTTATTGAGAGTTACAGTCCTATTTCACCTTCAGTTATATATGATATAAATGGAAATCAGCTGGATACAATTATCGTTGAAAAATCGTTCGCCAATCAGCATAAATGATGTTCCTAAACATGTTCAGGATGCTTTTTCTGGCAATAGAGGACAGAAAATTCAGAACACATCACGGATTTGACTTTGTGCGTACAGGAAGAGCGATGTTCCTTACACTTACAGGACGTCGTCGTGAAGGTGGAAGTACGATTACCCAGCAGCTTGCTAAAAACGCTTTCCTTACTCCTGAACGTACATGGATAAGAAAAAGCAAAGGAAGCTATTTTTGGCGATTGAAATTGAAAGAAAAATATACAAAAGATGAAATACTGGAAAATTATCTGAATACAATTTATTTTTGGACGAGGGAGCATACGGAATAAAAAACGCTTCAATAAAATATTTCAATAAGGAACCGAAGGATCTTACAATAGCACAGGCTGCTATACTGGCAAGTTTACCTAAGTCTCCTACAAAATATTCAAAAATAGAAAATGCTGTTGAAAGAGAACAGCTTGTTCTTTTACAGATGAGAAATTTTGGATTTATTACAGAGCAGCAATATGAAGAAGCTAAAAGCTGAAAAATTAAGTTTTGATAAATGGAAATATTAAAAATCAGAATGAAGAGGAACAGATTTCAACTTCCAACATTGCGCCTGAATTTACTACTATCGTATTAAGCGAAGTAAGAAAAATACTCAATATTGCAGATGATGATCAGAAATTTATATTTGACGGATACAAAATATATGCAACTGTTGATTTAAATATGCAGAACGCTGCTTATAAAGCTTTTTAACAGTAATTACAACATGAGAAGAAGGGCCAAAACTGAATGGAGCATTATTCTCAATAGATCCAAGCAATGGTTTTGTAAAAGCCATGGTTGGAGTAAAAACTATAAGAAGGGAGAATTTAACAGGGCTTTAAGTGCTACACGACAGCCTGGATCTTCATTTAAGCCGCTAGTTTATCTTGCCGCTTTGCAAAAATATGAACATGAGCAGTGTAATGGAAGATTCACCCTTACCTCTCAGGATGGTCTCCGAAGAACTATGACGGAAAATTCAGGGATAGTATGTCTTTGGCAAAAGCACTGGAAATTTCAAATAATGTAATTCCTGTAAAAACTCCTACAATTTGTAGGTATTGATGCAGTTGAAAAATATGGCGTGATTCAGGAGTTTTAGGTGGAGATTTTCCTAGAGATTTAACACTTGCATTAGGTTCCATAACAACAAGACCTATTGATATGGCTTTGTTTTTATGCAGCTCTTGCTAATGGTGGATTCCAGGTAACTCCTCAATATATATATAAGATAGAAAATAAATACGGGGAAATTATTTATGAAGCAAAACCTCAGAAAAAAGAAAATATTTGAACCTGAAGATGTCGCAATGCCTACTATATGCTCCAAAATGCTGTTAATTATGGTACAGGACAAAGCGCAAAAGTATTTAAGAGTGGAAAACTTATTCCTATGGCAGGGAAAAAACAGGAACTACCAGTGATTACGTTTCTGCATGGTTTACAGGTTACACTCTACTCTTGCTACAGTAGTTTACGTTGGAAATGATGACAATAAGTCTATGGGTGGAGGAATGACAGGGGGAGCGCCGCAGGTCCTATATGGAAAAACTACATGCAGTCAGTTGTAAATATTGAAAACTACAATATCGGTTTCTTTGAGTTCATTGATGATTATATTAAAAGAAAAGATTTGATTTTTAAGAGAAATTGATTTAAAAAAATAGGGTCTTCTGGACACAGATGGCATAGATAAAGAGAACAGCTTTAGTTTAAAAGCTGGAACTGAACCTATTGAATATGAAGGTAAATTTAAAGGTGGAATAACATACTAACTAATCTATTGGGATTTATAGAAAAAACTTTATAAATCCCATTTTTATAATGAAGAAGTTAGCTGAAAAACAGAAAGACAATAAAAATTATATTTATGAATTATTTAGAATTTCACAATATAAAATAGTCATTCATAAAGTAAAAATCATAATAAATAAATATAATTTTTCATATTCTATTTCATTTCTTTTTGAAATAATCTTTTATTCCCTTAATGCCAATGGCATAGTGAAATACACAGACTTGTCATTATCTTCATCTTTTACTACCACTGAGCTTTTTGAATTCATTAATCTTAATTCTGTTACTTTACCGCCAATAATTGAAATATAATCTACAAGAAATTTAACGTTTAAAGAAATTTTTAAATTTTCACCTTCCTGTATAGTTGCAAGTTCTTCTTTTTATTTTAGCATTTTTCATTTATACCTGTAAGAATAAAGCTTATTATTTTCAAAACTGAAAATACCACCATTTTTTTGCATCTTTATTATCTCTAACAAATATCAATGTTCTTTTCAATACTGATAAAAAATCTTTTGTATTTAGAAGAATTTTTATCATGCTGTGCACTTTTCAATATTGATTTATAGTCAGGAAACTGTAATTCTATTACTCTTGTTAAAATCTCTACATTTGAAAAATTTAAAAATACTCTTGTACCATCTGATTTAAAAACTTATAGTTTCCTCATCTATAAGTTTCATTATCTTTATTAATCCTTCTATTGTTTTTAGAGGAATACTTACACTTAATCCTTCTTTATTCTTCTGATTTTTCTTCAAGCTCCTCCTCTATGTAAGTAAGTCTATAAGTATCTGAAGAAACTAACTTAAGCTTATTATCCTCAATTTCAAGTCTTATACAATTTACAGCAAGATTTTCAGGATCGCTTGATGCTGAGATTTTTACATTTTCTATATTTGCCAGAAGCTTACTTTTTCAAAGTATATTCAACTCCCATTTCAAATCTTGACTGTGTAGGATAATTTTTCTGCATCATACAGCGAAAATTCAGTATTTGTACTGTCTGTTCTTATTATAAGTTTTCCCTGTTCTTCGATTAATTCTATCTTTTCATCAGCTATTTGTTTTTAAAAATTCTTCAATAAGCTTATGCTTTATAACTATTTTCCCCTCAGAATTTATCTCTCCTGAAATTTCAGTATTAATTGATAATTCAAGATCTGTACCTTTTTAATATTATACGGTTTTCCCTTGCTTCTATATAAATCCTGAAAGAACTTCTCTTATTTTTATTTTTCTGTTACTGAGTTTTCAACTATCTGAATTGCTTTTTAAAATTTCTTTTTCTGTCAACTTTGACATTAAGCATACATAATCTCCTTTCTTTTAGATACATTTTAACTATAGCATTTCTTTATACTCTTTAAAATGATTTTTAATTTTATAATTGCTCTATCTGTCTTACTCTTTTCCCTTGTAATATTTAAAATAGATCCTATTTCTTTTCAAAGTATGTATTTTATTATTATAAAGACCATATCTGAGTTCAGTATCTCCTTTTCCCTTTCTGTAAGAGTATTGTCAAGCAAATCCCTCATTTCTGATAACTGATCTTCTTTAATAATTTTTCTTCAACATCGTCATTTTTCCAATGATATCTTCCAGATAAATATTATCTCCTATTGTTTCATTCAGGGAGATTACATCCTGAAATTCATTCAGAAGAAGTATTACTTTACTTTCTTTCAATTCTACTTCATTTGCAATGTATGAAGTTGATGGAGATTCTCCATGCTGTGCTACATAATCTGTAATAACTTTATTTACTTTGGCAAGCTGTTCATATTTATAGGAAGGGATTCGTATATCTCTTCCGGTATTAATGATTGCCTTCTTTATAGACTGTTTTAATCCACCATACTGCGTATGTACTGAATCTATGTCCTTTGAGTATAGTCAATTTATTTATTGCCTTTATTAATCCTATATTTCCCTCACTAATCAAATCAATTAGTGGAAGACCATTACCAAGTAACTTTTTGCGGTACTTATAACCAGCCTTAAATTCGATAAAATTAGTAACTGTCTCGCCTGTTCATCATTTTTCTTCTCTAATCTTTTTTTAAAAGTTCATATTCTTCTTCTTTTGATATGCAAATGAAATTTCTGAATATCACTCAAATAGAGAGATCAAATTCAAATTATTTCTCTTCCATATATCCGCTCCGTTGTTATTATCTTGTTAGTTCTTAATATACTTATTTTTCATGCTAATCATCACAATATTTCATCGCAGTAATTTTAAACAAATTCTGATTTTGAGGTTTCTGCTCATAAATAATGAAACTAGTTCATTTACAGGTTTCCCTTTGATAAATCACTTCATATAAAGCAGAAAAATAGGTGCATTAATATTTTGTTCTTTTATAATTGCATATAGAGCCTTTATAGTTTCCGCTCCTTCAGAAACCATATTCATATTTGCAGTTATATCTTCTATTTTTCACCTTTTCAAGCTTTTTCTCCTACATATCTGTTTCTACTGTGGTTACTTGTACATGTTACGATTATATCACCAAGACCCGAAAAGTCCCATAAAAAGTTTTTGGATTGACATCATAATACTTGCTATTTCCAATATTTCATTTATTCCTCTTGTAATCAAAAGCAGCCTTAGAGTTATCTCCAAAACCTAATCCATCAGACATTCCCGCAGCAATCGCCAGACAGTTTTTAAAAGCTCCGCCCAGTTCCGCTCCAGTAAAGATCCGTTTCCTGTATAAACTCTGAAAATAATTATTGCTGAACAATTTCTGAACCTGTATCGCCGCATTTTTCATCTGTAGATACTGCTAAAAATTGCTGATGGAAGCTTTATTGCCACTTCTTCAGCATGAGTAGGTCCGGCAAGCAGGACATAACTGTATTCTTTATTTCAAGCTCTTCTGCCACTACTTCAGAAATTCTTTTTCTTACTTGAAATTTCAATTCCTTTTGCGACATTAACTAATATTATATTATAAATCAGACAATTTTTCAATCTTTTTAAAACTGTCCTCAAAAATTGTGTAAGTGTAGCTAATAAAACAACATCTATTCTGCCATATTTCTGTTCATCTGAAAAGAACTTCACAGTAATCATCAATTATTTTTCAGTTCTTCAGGTAATTTAACTTCAGGTAAAAAATAGGATTTTTCTTTCTTTTTCATTATATCCCTATTTTTCGCTATATTCCCACAGATAGACATTACTGCCATTTTCTACCAGCAATTTAGCTAAGCAGGTTCCCCAACTTCCACCACCTATTACCAATACATTTTTCATTAAATACACCTGCCTCTATTTTTTATTTATTGTAAATTTTGATTCTGTACCATTTAATAAACGTTGAATATTACTTTTATGTTTTGACAATTATCAGTATCATAATTATTACTCCAAATATTGTATAGGGAACATCCCAATAAAGAAAGAAAAATAAATATTGGCAATGATATTTGCGGCTGTTATCGAAGAAACTGAAACATATCTTGTCACTGCAAATATTACAAAAATACCACTGCTGCAAAGTAACAGAGCTTTTTGGTACCAGAACTGTAAACACTCCAACTGTTGTTGCAACTGCTTTTCCTCCTAAATTTCATGAAAAGTGAAAAACTGTGTCCTATAATCGCAAATATTCCAACCATTATAGGATCTAAACTTGATATTCCTGTCATATTCTCAAGTAAATCAGCCTTCATAAAAAGGACAGCGCTAGCGAGTTGCCCTTTAGAAATATCAAGTATCAATGTCAGTATTCCTAATTTTGCTCCCAGAACTCTTGCCGCATTTGTAGAACCTGTATTTTTACTTCCATGTTCTCTTACATCTATTCCCTTGAAAAACTTTTTCCTATCCAGAGGGCATTGGAATACTCCCAGAATATACGCAATTACTATTAATATAAACGTTTTTCATAAACTCATACCATCCATTCTTTTTATTTATCTAATTTTTTTAACCTCTTCTTCTCTTTCTTTTCAGTCTTCTCAGTTCCTATAGAGAAAAAGCAGCAATACCACTGCAAATAGCAAATCTGTAAATGGCTGTGCATACCATACTCCATCCAGTTTCCATATTTTTGAAAAATATTATCATAACCAGAAGAAATATCACAACTTGACGTAATAAATTCAATATTACTGCATATCTTAGCTACCTGTAGACTGAAAATAATTTGGTATTATTATTCCTAATGATGCAAGGATTACCAATGAAAAATAAATTCTCAGTGCTTTTTATCCCTCATAAAGACCTTCTACAGTACTTTTTCATTAAAAAACAGAATAAGCTCCCTAGAGTACAAGCATTACTATAATCAAAATATAAATGAAGAAAAAAGTCCCATTGCAACAGCTATAAGAAGTGCTTTTCTAACTCTCCTGTAATTTTCCGCTCCATAATTGAATCCAATTATAGGCTGTATGTGCCTGCGCTACCGAATAAACAGTCATTGTCATTTATCGGCGGGTAGGAATTTATAATTGTCATTACAGCAACACCATAAGTTCATCCATTAGTTTCAACAATTTTTATTTGTTACAAGTCCTACAAGTGAACTTGCCATCTGGAGAAGAAACGGGGACATACCGATTGCAAATATATCTTTTTACTATTGGATATGACAATTTCATATTTCTTAATTTAAGTTTTAAAGGAACTTGTCTCTTCCAGCTTATATCCAAAAAGATTAATTTTTAATCGGAAGTTTTCCTGCTATTATAAAAATACATTACAAAAACTGCTGAAAGTACATTTCCTATCAAAGTTGCATAAGCTGTACCTTCTATTCCCATATGCAGTACCATAACAGCAACATAGTCAAGCACGATATTAGTTATTGCACCGACCATCATTGAAAACATTGCAATTCTTGGAGTTCCTGCAGCATTCAGAATATTTGTAAGACCATAGGGAGAAAAATAATGGCAGTATTGCATACATTATTATCTCAAGATAAGTTCTCGCATATGGCAAAGTTTCCTGGTTTGCTCCTGAGTAAAGAAAGAATTGTATCAAGATTTATTATCATTAGTACATAGAGGTTATACAAGTATTGCAAATATTGTTATAGTATTTCCCAGTATTTTTCTGCTTCTTCACCTTTTTCTGACCAAGCCTGATAGATACCACTGTTCCCGAACCCACCTACAAGCATCGCAAACGCTATAAAAATCACTTAACTATATAAAATGCTACTCCTGCACCTGCAAGAAAGCTTTTCTCACTTATTTTTCCAACAAAAACCTGTCTACAATGTTATAGAGTACAACTACAACTGAGCCGATAAATGTCGGTACTAAAATATTTTATGCAAAAGCTTAAAAAAATTGAATCATTATTTAATTCATCATGCTTTTTTTATCCATATCTATTCCTTTAATTTTTATTTATAATCTTTTTATTTAATAGTATTTCTCAAATAATCTGCTACCTTTGGTAAAACTCCTTTCTTCCCAATTTTTCTTTCTTCTTTCAGTTTTAATACTATTTTTCCTTATTTTCTTCCATTTTTACATTCTATCAATAACTTATCCACTGTAAAAATCTTCCTGCAGCAGTTCAGAAAACACTTCTTCCTTTGCATTCAGATTAGTAAGTGAAATATTTTTATTTTCAGTATTTTTCTTGCAATGAAAGCATTTTATAAATGATGTTCTGTAAACTACTATTACAGGCAATCCTGTCAGTGAAACTTCAAATGTTACTGTTCCTGAAGTCGCTATCGCATATTTGCAACTGTCACGTAATTCAGAAATTGAAGCAAAACTTATTTCCAGATTTTTCAATTTTAGATAAATCTATATCCTCAATATATTTCAAATGTGATTTATCAGCAAATTTTTACTATAAATTTCTCATTTTTCATTTCTTCTGACTTTACAAGCTTTATAATTTCAGGAAAAACTTTGTAATTTCCTGTTTTTCTGCTTCAGGTAACAGAAGTATTTCATTTCCTAATTTTTCTGAAAATACATACTTGTCAACCAGAGGATTTCAAAATACTTTACATCCATGACAGTTTCACTTTTCTTACTGTCAAAATATTCCTTTTCAAAGGAAAGATAACAATTACATCATCAAATTTCATAAGTTTCTTTTATACGCTTTTTACCCCATGCCCAAACTTTTGGCGGTATATAATATATCGTTTTCACTTCTGGAAGATTTTTCTTTATAAGTTCAAAAATCTCAGGTTAAATCCTCCAAAAATCTACAAAAATGACCGTTTTAATATCATTTTTCTAATGTAATCAGATACTCCTCTGCTTTCTGCTTAAAAATATTTATATTTTCACAGCTTCCACAAATCCCATAATATCATTATCTTTTATGTGATTTACTTTTATTGCTCCTGCATTTTATTGAGATTATCTCCAACTACTCCACAAAATTCAAGATTTTCATCCTGTTTTTCATTTCTTCAATAATATAGGATAAAATGAAGATCTCCAGACATTTCTCCACATGAAACAAATATTTTCTTTTTATTTTTCATTTATATTCCTTTTATTTTCTCACAGATTTATTAATCATTTATTTTTATTCCTTTATAAATATTTTTGTTTTTTATTTGCAAATTCTATAACTTCCTTCTGATCTATAAAAAGCATTTTATCAGCTTCGGCAATTATACCCCTTCCATTAATTTCCACCACTTTTTACTGTTTCAAGTCCAATGGTCGGAATATCTATTCTGTAATCCTGCTTTCTTCTGGCTGTTTTCACAACAATGCAGTTTTTACCTGCAAGTTCCCCACCACGCAAAATCGCCTTGTCAGTTCCTTCAATTCCTTCAAGCGCAACAACTGATTCGTCCTTTACGACAACAGTCTGTCCTGCATCAATATCTGTAAAGCATTCTTGCCGCTTCTATACCTATCTCAATTGTTTTTCCTCATTTTTCCTGGACTATTTTTTTGTGTAGTTTTCATTTTTCACCATATATTCATCAAACAGATAATTCTGAGGTAAAACTGTTATTCCTTCGCCTTCAATATAATCAATTATTGCTTTTAATATATTCTTATCTTTTTTTATTTCTGGCTGAAAACAGTATTTTTTGTTGCAGTAAAATCAAATTTTAAATTGGAAAAATGAGGTCTTTTTCAACTTTTCCAAGCATAACAAGACGGAAATGTTATTTTTCTTGAAATAAGAAATTATCTTTCCGGTTGTGCTATACTATATTTTGCCGAATTAATATGTTTTTACTGATTCTTCAACACTGTCAAATAAATAGACGGAAACAGGTTCTATATCCTGTTGAATACATTGTTCTATAAACATTTCAGGTAATTTACCGTTTCCTGCTATAAGTCCAATTCTATCCATTTTATCTCGTAATTCCTCTTTTTACTTTTTCTTATAAATTCTACTACTTTCATTGCTTCATCAAAATGGCTGTATTCTTTTTCAAGTATCTGCAATGCTTCTTCCAGCTTTAATTTTTCTTGAAAATAATTTTTATATACTTCCATAAAGTTTTTATCTGTTCTTCTGAAAAACCTCTTCTCTGAAGACCGACAATATTTATATATACCGCTCTTGCCTTATTTCCTTCGAAAGCATATATGGAACAACATCCTGAGTTACTGCAGAACATCCTCCTATCATTGCGTGTCTTCCTACTCTTGTAAACTGATGGTGCAGTCAGCCTCCAACAACAGCATAATCTTCAACTTCGACATGTCCAGCAAAAGTTGCCGCATTTGCAAGGACACAGTTGTCACCAATAATACAGTCATGTGCAATATGTACATACGCCATTATTGAGACAGTTATTACCAATCCTAGTTTCATACTTGTCATCAGTTCCCTATGAATAGTTACAAACTCTCTTATTTTATTGTTATTTCCTATTACTGTCCTCGTTTTTCACCTTTAAACTTTAAATCCTGTGGAACTTTTCCTATAGATACAAATGAAAATATATAGTTATTTTCTCCTATTATCGTTTCTCCATCTATCACTACATGAGATTCCACAGTAGTTCCGTTTCCTATTACAACTTCAGGTCCTATTATCGAATAAGGTCCTACCGTTATGTTTTTCTCGAGCTTAGCTTCTTCAGCTATTATTGCAGTTGGGTGAATGTTATTCGTACTCATTGTCATACCTCTTTATATTATTTTATTGTATTACCTATAACTCCTGTATTGCAAATTTCAAATCTGCCTCACATGTAACAGCACCATCAACGGTACATTTCCCTTTTTGCAACTATAACATTTCTTTTTACTTTTTATTTTTCAACTTCTATTCTTAGCTGATCACCTGGAACTACACCTTTTCTAAATTTACAGTTATCTATAGACATGAATAAAAGGTATCTTTCCTGGTTCCAGCATTAATAATCCTACTGCCTGCGCCATAGCTTCACCTGCAGAACGCCAGGGCATAACAGGTTTTCCTGGAAAATGTCCATTAAAAACTCTTCATTCATAGTTACATTTTTATTGCTACTAAAGTATCTGTTCCATCTATTACTCTATCCACTAATAAAAAATGGATATCTGTGTGGCGATATTTTTCATAATATCTTCTATTGTCATAACTGGTTCCATACTTATTTTTCATCCTAAAATTTTTATATATAAATCGTTATTACAGTATTATAAACTTTATCCCCTATAAAAGTCAATAACCTATATACTGACTTTTTCGTTTAATAACGTTTTATTTCCCAACTTTTCATAGTTTAATGGCTTTACATCTAAATAACGTACGTTATTAAGAAACAGTAAATTCACTTTAAAATTATTTCAAATATTTTTCAGCAATGAGCGCCGTCAGTTTTGCATTTTACAAAATGTCCTGCCTTTATTGCTATTACATGGGCTTTTATAGGTCTTCCCAGAACATAGAGATCCCTATTATATCAAGTATCTTATGTCTTACAAATTCATCCGGATATCTAAGCCCTTCGAGTTTAAAGGACCGTCTCTTCCAACCACAATTGCATTTTCCAGACTTCCACCCAGAGCAAGATTATTTTTCAAAAATCTATTTTCATAATCAAATGCAAATGTTCTGCATCTGGCGATTTTTCAATATATTCCTCGGAATTTACATCTATTTCAAAATACTGTGATTTTTAAAAAAACTGTGATTAAAATCTATCGTATATGATATTTTAAATCCATCATAAGGCAGTGCCAGAACATGTTTTCCATCCTTTTTCCTGAGTAAATATTACCGGTTCAGTTATTACTACAGGGTTCTATTTCACTTTCCAGTTCCTTTATTCCTGCTTCTTCCAGTTTTTCATAAACTGTATCGAGCTTCCGTCAAGTATCGGAAGTTCATTTCCATTTATTTCCACAATAATATCAGTAATTCCTGAAACGGAAGCGAAGACATAAAATGTTCTATTGTATGCACTCTTACATCTGCCTCATTTTTATATTTGTTCCTCTTTCCAGGTCAAATAAGTTTTTATAATCAACTTTTTATAATATTATCTTTATCTGTAACATCTACTCTTTTAAAAATTATTCCTCTTCCTGTCTTGCTGTCATCCCCATTAGGCTTCAATGTAAGTTCTATTTTTCTCTCCTTTATGAAGACCTGTTCCGGATAGAGAAACTTCTCTTTGTATTGTTCTTCGCTTCATAGATTTCATCCATTTTTGTTTTCTGAGATTAATCCAATCTTTGATTTATCCTTCTTAAACTATAAAACTAGCCTTTCAAGTTTTTCTGCAAGAATTAAGGCTATTTTTCTTTTTCTCCTGTCATAAAAATCAATTACCAGACTTTTTCATCAACCTTTTTAATTTTACCTTTTCCAAACTTATATGATCTACAGTATCTCCAACTTTATATTTTAGATTTTCCTTTATTTTTCAGTTCGGAAGTTCTCACTGATTTTTAATGAAAATGGATTAAAATTCTCTATTTTTCTTCTTGTTTCTTTATTTTACAACAGTTGCATTTTTCCATCTTTTTACTGAAACTCTTAAATTTCTCTGATAAATATTCAAGGTTTCCTGCTTCATCTCATAAATAAATCTTGAAGGTTTTATCATATAGTTCATTGTCCCCATACCATTCTTTTCTGAAACATGGGAAATGTAGAGTTCCTTTTTTGCTCTTGTAACAGCAACATAGCAGAGTCTTCTTTCTTCTTCAATTTCTTCCTCAGAAGTATCAAAATTACATGAAGGAAAAAGTCCATCTTCCATTCCAGCAATAAACACATAGTCAAATTCAAGGCCTTTTGAACTGTGAATTGTCATTAATTTTATAAAATTTTTCTTCATCTTCAATATCATCAGTTGATGAAGTCAGTGAAACCATATCCAGATATTCACTCAGGGACATTCCAGGATTCTGTCTTTCAGATTCTGATATACTGTTCAGCAGTTCTTCAATGTTTTTACCCTGTCTTCCTTATTATCTTCTATCGAATCAATATATTTTTGTCTTTATAAGCACTTCATCGAACACTTCTTTTATTGAAAGTTCATCAAGATTTTCATATATTTCATGCATCATTTTATAAAAATCTTTTTGCCGCTTCCTTGACACTGGCTCTTATTCCTGGAATCTCATCAATATATTTTTGTTGATTCCAGCATTGAAATTCCTTTTTCATTTGCAATTTGACCCAGTTTTTCAAGTGTCTTATCTCCTATTGATCTTTTTGGAACGTTTATTATTCTATAAAAATTATGATTATCATTAGGGTTATTCAGTAAATTCAGATACGCCAGAATATCCTTTATTTCCTTTCTCTGGAAGAACTGCATTCCACCATAGATTTTATAAGGTATATTCGCCGCAAGAAGCTTTTCCTCCAGAACACGTGACTGTGAGTTTGTTCTGTAAAAGTATTGTCATATCCTTATAAAGCTTTCATCTCTAGACTTTGGCTTTTATTTCATTTACAATGAATTCAGCTTCATCATAGACAGTAGGAGCATTGAAAAACTTTTATTTTTCACCTTTTTCTCCATTAGTCCAAAGTTTTTCCTTTTTGAGCTTTTTATTATATATAAGTTCATTTTGCAGTATCAAGTATTGTTTTAGTAGATCAGTAGTTCTGCTCAAGTTTAGCTACAAATGCATTTTTATAATCCTTTCAAAATTCAGTATATTATTTTATATTTGCACCTCTAAAGGCGTATATACTCTGATCTTCGTCTCCTACAACACATATATTTTTATATTTTTCTGCAATTTTACTTATTATTTCATATTGGATATCGTTTGTATCCTGATATTCATCCACAACTATATATCTGTATCTGTCTTGAACTCTTTCCAGCACATATGGATCTTCAAGCAGTTTCTTTGCATTAAGCAGTAAATCTGAAAAATCCATGGCGTTATTTGCCTTTCAATGTTTCATCATATTTCTGATAAATATCCCTAAAAATTCTATTTTGCGGAATTCTAATGTCAATCTGTTCTTCCAGTTCTTCTATTCCTATTCCCTGTTCCTTGAGTTTACTGATTCTTCCTGCAGTTTTTAGCAGGTGATATGTCATCATTTTTATATTCATATCTTTTTATTTTTATTAATAATAGTTTTCTGATCATCTACATCATAGATATTGAAATTTCTTCCATATCCTATCCTGTCAGAATATGTTTTTAAAAAGTCTTACTGAAAACGAATGGAAAGTTGATACTACAAGATTATTTGCATCCGGTCCGATTAGAGCTTCTGCCCTCTCTTTCATTTCCTTGGCAGCTTTATTTGTAAATGTGAGTGCCATTATATTCAGCGGAGAAATTCCTTTTTCCTTTTATCATATGAGCTATTCTATATGTAACTGTTCTTGTTTTTCCACTTCCAGCTCCAGCCAGTATCAATACAGGTCCATCAATTTTCTCAGCTGCTTTTCTCTGTTCTTCATTTAGTTCATCTAAAAATACTCATTTTTCCCTTCCTTTTGCTATCTGTATTTAGTTTATTATTTGTTCTCATACTTATATTTTTGTACATCATATTTAGATTATATCATAATTTATAGATTTTTGTCTTTTAAATATTTAGAATTAAAACATAGTTGTATAAATTTCTCCCTTTTCAGGATTTTCAGATTTTAATCTTTTTATTCTTAAAAGTTGTAAAAATAAAGTGTCACTATATGGAAAAATAAGAACCATAAAAGTTTTTCTATGGTATGATTAATTCACCACAAACAATCAAAGGAGAAAACAGATATGGTTCAAGAACAGTATACAACAAAAAGAAGAAAAGGGCAACACTTAAAATTAATAGAGAGAGGAAAAATAGAAGCATTTCTTAAAATAGGAATGTCAAAAGTGAAAATAGCGGAGGGCTGGGAATAAGTGTGAGGACCCTCCACAGGGAAATTAAAAGGGGCATGGTGGAGTTTCTGAATACAGATTTATCGACAAGGGAAGTATATTCTGCGGAATTTGCCCAATCAAAAGTATGACAAGGCACAGAAGGGGAAAAGAAGGAGAACTTAAGATAGGGAAGAACCTCAAACTGGTAAAATATCTTGAAGATTCGATGAAACGGGGGAAGAATTCCCCGTATGCCGCACTGGAGCAGGCAAAAAGGGAAGGACTGGAAGTAAACATAGGACTGAAGACACTGTATAACTATATACATAGTGGACTGTTTCTGGAATATAGTGAGGATGACATGCCCTACAGGAAGAGGAGAAAGAAGAAGGTTGAGTTAAGGAAACGTATAAGGAAGCAGGAAGGGAGAAGCATAGAGGAAAGAGATGAAAGGATAGGAGAACGGTTAGAGCATGGGCACTGGGAAGTGGATACAGTATTAGGTAAGAAGGGGACATTGGCATGTCTTCTTGTACTGACAGAACGTAAGACAAGGCTTCAGCTGATAAGGAAGCTTGAAAAACAGGACAGCATTACATACAGAAGAAAGAATAAAGGGATTAATAGAGGAATATCCAGATTCAATAAAGACACTTACGAGTGACAATGGGGAGTGAATTTATGAAGGTTGATGAGATAGAAGGACTGGGAGTAGGATATTTTTATGCACACAGCTTCAGTTCGTGGGAACGAGGGAGTAACGAAATAATAATAAGCTGATAAGAAGGTTTTATACCAAAAGGGACAGATATAACAGATATAATGGAAGAAGAACTAAAGAGTATAGAGGAATGGATGAATAATTATCCGAGAAAACTTTTTAATGGAAAAAGCTCAAAAAGAAATGTATGATATTGAACTGAAACAGCACATTTCATAATATTTCATAAAAAGTGACATTTACTATTGCAATTTACTTTAATCTTTTATTCTGTACATTTGTATTTGCATTTTTAGTTCAAACATGTACAATTATTTAATTATAGTTTTTATTATAAAAGGAGGTTTTGATGAGAAAATTTAAATTTATTATTTTTAGTGGTAATGATATTATCATTTTTCCTGTGATAATACTTATTATGGTAAAAAGAACCCGAATCAGATATAAATGGCAAAAGAAAAATACAGATACTGCAGTTACAAATTCTGCCGAAACCGAGATACCGGAAAAATAAAAATTACTGTCATAGGTGTTGGAGATATAATGCTTGGAAGCAACTATCCTTCAAAATCTTCTTCCAAAAATGACTATAACATATTATCTGATACTGATATTACAGGATGCAGATATTACCTTAGGAAATCTGGAAGGTACCCTTTTGATGAAGGCGGAACTCCAAAAAAGCTGTTCTGATCCGTCTGTATGTTTTGTTTTTCAGAACTCCTTCAAAAATACGGGCAATATCTCAAGAAAGCAGGATTCGACTACTTAAGCATTGCAAATAACCATTCCAATGACTTTGGAGATGAAGGAATTAGTAAAAACAATGAAAAATCTTGATGAACTAGGCATAAAATATACAGGTATAAAAATTAGCTGAAACCACTATAATTGAAAAAGATAATTTGAAATATGGTTTTGTATCTTTCGCCCCCTTTCTAAAACAGTGGATTTAAATGATTATGAATATGGGGCTGAACTGATAAAAATCCCTCAAAAAGCGAGGTTGACATTGTTATAGTAATGTTTCATGGAGGAGCAGAAGGAAACGGAAAAGAACACCTTACAAGAAAAACTGAAATGTTCTTTGGAGAAAACAGAGGAAATGTATTTAAATTTGCCAGAATGGCAGTGGATGCAGGAGCAGATATAATTTTTGGACAGGGTCCTCATGTAACCCGTGCAATAGAACTGTATAAGAATAAATTTATTTCCTACAGTGCAGGAAATTTTGCTACATATGGAAAAATTTAATTTAAAAGGGGTCAAGCGGTATTGCTCCGATTTTTAAAATTACTCTGGATAGTAAAGGAAATTTTATTGAGGAGAAATAATACCAGTTAGGCAGACCAAAGGAGTATACGGTCCTTTCATTGATGAAAATAAATCTGCGGTTAAAGAGATAATTTCCCTTAATAAAAGTGATTTTCCTGAAGGGAATGGCCTTTCTGTAAGTGAAGATGGAAAGATTCAAAAGAAATAGAAAATTTTTGTTATATGGTTCAGTTTCCTGTAAATAACTATAATAACTACCTTAGATTTGATATTAAAACTATATTTATAAATTATTTATAATTTCACAATATAAAAACAGGAAATGGATAAATATAATTCTCATTTCGTATAAACATATTTTTCTTTCATCAGACATTTCTTCGTTATATTTATATCCATTTAAACATATATTTTTAGCAGAATAACATCAGTTATTCTGTTTTTATAATATAATTTACAGTAAAAGCACGCATTTTTCTTAGAATTAGTGCTTATCTGTTTCAGTTTACCATCTTTCTCATCATAAAACTCAAAATTGTAAATATTATCTGTTGAAAGTATTTTAGAATACTCCTTTGATGCCAAGTTTATTATGAAATCCTCATTTCTGAAATAATCATTTATTTCCTTTTTCCATATTTCATAAAGTGACTTCTCTGAAAAAACTGAATTTACCATATCAAGTCTATATTCTTTCAATTCAGTAAGCGGAGTAAGAATACCATATAATGCAGACAATATTCTCAAGTTTTCTTCCATAAAAATTCTGCTCCTCAGCAGTCAGTTCATCTGCATGTATTTCATATATGCAACTCCAGTATAAGTAGAGATTGTATGTCCATATTTTCTTTTTAAAACTTTTATAGAAGTCCGATAATTTTTTTCGGCTTGTTCTCTTTTTAATTTAAACTTACATTCAATATCTTCTACTGCCCATTGAGATATTTCTTTTTACTATTTCATCCGTTATTTCTGAAAAATAGGAGTTGCAAATCTGTCAACTCCATTCAGAACTCCTATCTTTTTGTTTTACTTGGTGATATTATTATTTTCATCTTTTTATCCTTATCTATCATATTTTTACATTTACTTACTTTTTAGCTGAAATTATATTATATCCATCCACTGTCTCTGCTATGCGCATTTAAAAACTTACTTGCATATATTGCAACATCTTTTTGAGTGTTATTTTCTGCAGCTTTAATCATTTTATCTGCATTTTCAAGCAGTTCCTCAGAATTTTTCTTGATTTCCTTAAATTGATCTGTATTTATGCCTTCCTTAGTTGCAGCTTCATCTGTAGTTTCTTTTTAATTTCAAATATGATTCCTGCATTTTTCTGTAATTCCTTTAATTTTTACTTCTTCCTTATCAAATTTCAGATTTTCTTTTTGCAAATGCTGTATTTGCAAAGTTATTTTACTTCATTTACATACTTAACCAGATTTGCCATTGCTGTTTTTCCATCTGTTTCTGCTTTTTACTATTTTATCTCCTATTTTTTTCAGAAAGTTTATCTAATGCTAACGAATATGCATTGTAGTTATTCTTTCTTTCTTCAGTGACATTTTTATACTTTTCTGCCAGTTTTTACCTTCTTCAAAATTGTCTTTTTTCATATTTTTTTATTTTTTTATAGTAATCCACTATTTCTACTATCACATTTTTTCATTATTTAAAGACTGTACAAGATTCTCAGCCGATTTATCCACTTCATCAAATTTTGGATTCTTTTTATGTTTTTCTTCCAGATTTTTCACATATTCAGAAAAATATATTAACTGTTTCTTCAGTTTTTAATAATTCCTTCTATTCCTTTAGCTGATGGTTTTTAAAATTTCCTTTTTCATCAGAAAATTCTTTAGTAAATACTTCTTTAAAAAGAATCATGCCATTCTTCCTCATTCGGTACATTTTTAAATTGACATATTCTGTATATTTCTTAATTTCATTTTCACTTATATTTTCAGAATCTTTAGATATTTTTAGTTTGTAGTTTTATCCGGATTGTCCTTATCTACATTCTTGTTATCTTTTTTTACCACAGCTTATAGCAATTAAAAGAACTGCAAGTCCCATTATTATTCTTTTTCATTTTTAATCATTCCTTTCAATTTTCCTATTTCAAAGAAAAATTTTTAATAAGTCTATTATTCCAGTTGTTCCTTTTTAAATTGTAAATTTATATTAATATATATTACATATTAAATTATTATTTTTACTTTTTATTTCCTATCATTTTGTTATATTCAGTTATAATTTTTTTCTGTAATTTTCCTTCAAATTCATAAAGTAAAGGATACATATCTTCTCCATTTCTCTTACTTTCAATTATTCTTTCACTCAGACTTACAACTTCTTTGGAATAATTTCTAATCTTATTATAGCTTTCTAGAGAATATTTTTCAGTTTTTATCTGTTTATCAGAAATTGTTTCAAGATTTTTGATATTCTTTTTATTTCTCTATTAAGCCTTTCAGTTTCAGAACTTCCATTTTTGTGAAATCAAACTGTTTTTCTTGAAAATAAAATCTGCGAAAAATCTTCTGTATTGTTAATAAACATAACAAGAGCCATAGCTGCTTTTTCTTCCTTTTTCGAAGTCTTTCAATTTCTTTTTCTTTTTGACTCTTTATGAGAACCTTCATCACTTCAACATATACACCATATTTTTTTCATTACTTTTTCTTGAAGTGTTTAAGTAGGCAGATTGCAAAAATATGGCACCTTCATAATTATCTTCCTTGTACCTCCTTTTTCATAGTAATCCAATATTTCTAAATCCAATCTTCTTTAATTGCTTCGATATATTCCTTAATATAGTTATCGATATTTTTAAATTCAGGTTTTTCATTGATTACAACCTCTATTTTTAGAAATTGATTCATCCAGTGAATTTAGTTTCTGTCTCATTGAATTTAATTCAAGCAAATCTACTCTTCTCACTTTTTAATCTCTTTTTTTATTTTCAGTGAAAGTATCAAAATAATATTCACCGAAATCACCCAAAATTGCAGAATTTGATTGATTATAAAAAGCAGCATATTTATTATATTTTTCAATTTCCGCTTTTTATTTCCTTTTCCTTAGCAAGCTCTCTCCTCATATGATATCCTATAGCTGCTAAAATTATTATAAGTATACCAAAAATAAAAAGCACTATATTTTTGTTATTTTCTTCATATATTCACCCTTTAGTTATATTTCTCCTTTTTACCTGTCATAACATTATACACTATTTTTATAATATTTTTCCATTTTAAAAAAATCTTTTTATTACATTTATTGTTTTTCTTAATATTTTGTTACTTAATAATTTAAAATTTTCAGTTTATTTCTCTCTTTTACTTCTTTTTCCCATATTATATTTATTTATGTAAAGAATGTCAATTTATATTTTTAATTTTTCGTTAATAAACTTGTTGCAAAAACTTGAAAAACGGCTTTGTTCAGACACATATATTAAAAATAATCAGTTTTCAATACTTTTTAATATGCCTATAAGCCGTTTAAACTATTTTCCTAAATATCCAGATTAATTTCACTTTCCTTAAATTCAAAGTCTTCATCATTTAAATGCACAACTTCCAGTGCTTTTTCGTAATTTGTAGATTTTTAGAGAAAAAGTCATGCTGAGTTGTTTCTACATTCAGTCCGTTTAATACAATAGATTTACATCCTTCACTTCAAATTCCTCTTCAAAGCCAAGGTTCATAAGAGCCTTGTTTTGCATTATATCTTATGTATTCCTTAACATCTGCTGTAAGTCCTATATCCCATATACTTCATCAGTATATCTTGCTTCATTTTCATAAAGATCATACATGAAGCTCCTTCCAGTTTCTTTCTTACACTTTCCTTTTCCTCATCGCTAAATGTAGTATAAATTTCCTGTGAAAGAAGTCCTACAAATACTCCATGAATAGACTCATCTGCTATTATTTTCTTTTATTATATCACAGCTTGCCACCATCTGACCTTGTCCTGCAAGCCATAAAGGTAGGAAAAATCCACTATAAAATAAATATGTTTCAGATAAACCCGAAGCACATAAGGCCATATAAATTTTCCCTCTTAGTTGCTTTAGGATTATTCATTTTCTGATAATAATAATCTATTTTATTTGCCTTATACTGTAGATGCTCATTTTTCCTGAACCCAGTTAAATGTTTCATTGATTTCAGCTGTAGAAGCAACTGTCGTAAATATTGTCGAATATGACTTTGCATGAATTGTTTCCATCATGCACATATATGACAGCACTGAACGGCATTGCAGTGAATCAATGTGATCTATGATTTTCGGCATTCCTGTATGACTCTGTAAAGTATCCAGCAATGTCAGTCTCCCAGTACCTGCAAATATGCAAGCTTCATTTGTGGCTCAAGAGAATGCCAGCTGTCTATGTCCTTTGACGGAATATATTCCGTATCTATCCAGAATTGCTTTTAAATTCTGCTCCCAGAACATCTCTACATAATCATTTTTCGCGTGTGTTCCAGTTTACCGCTTCGTAAATTTTATTAGATCATTTTTCACTCCATGGTTATTTTATTCTATATTTTCTATTTTTATCTATCCAAATAAAATAGCTACAATCAGTTAGTTCAATACTATTGTTCCTGCTTAAAATAGATATAAGGATAATAAAATGGGAGTTCAATGTCACTTTCCACTCTCTTTTTCATATCAGAATGAATACTGTCAAATTCTTTGAAAATTTTCTTCATTTCATTTTATTCTTTTTCTGATCACTAGCTTTAACAGCTTTCCCATATTGTTTTTAAGATCAGTCATTTTTGAACAACTTCCTTCATTCCAGGTGTCTTATAATCAGGTACAGTAAAATCACCTTTGTAAATTTTCATTGCATCCGCATAACTGTCAGTTTTTACCGTCACTAGTTATTTTTGTCCTGTATCTTTCTTATTTGCTTCATAATAGCCTTTTTCACCAGATATTTCTTCAATAAAAATCTATAAATTGCTTTTTGTGAGAAATTTTGGTTTCTGTCAACTGTTTCTGTCCTTTACAGCAGTCACTTTTTAGGAAGTTCCTTATCTATTCCATAATTCCATTCATATAAATTTTTATCAATTATTATATTATCACTGACTTTATTTGGAATGTCATATCCAACTCCATCTATTATTAAATTAGAATTTCTCAATATTACTCCTGTTGAATTTGTAAGGAACCATAAGCCATTTCCACTATAATATAGCTTGATCTAGTTGGATTTATTATACCCCTTCTGAGTCATAATAAACAATAAAGTTAACATTTTCTCCAGTTGAAGTCTCTAAATTATGAGTTCCTGCCTTCAATTTCACTTTTTGAAAAGATTGCGGTTCCAGCTTGTATTCCTTTGAATCTAGCTTTACAGTAACTGCAGTGTCTGTTGGATTACTTAAAAATACTCCTTTGAACTTGGTTTACATTTAGAAAAAGTAGCATAATCACTATTATGACTATCATTCCTAATCTTAATTTTCTACTCACTTTAATATATCCTTTCATACTTTTTATTTGTATTTCTATCCCCATCTCTAGTTTATTTTATCATATTTTTCTACCAGTCCAAGTCCAAATCTTCATTAAGCTCCTCATATTTCATTAATTTACTTGGATTTTCAATCTTATCATAATATTTATTATTATGAACAGGCTCTATCTCAATCAATTCCAGTTTATCGTCAATCAAAATTTCTCAAAAAAACCTATATAATGGCTTAATATTAGGATTTATAAATTCATTATGTCTGTTAAGCTGTGAATAATTAGCTAAAACAAGATAATCCCTGAAATATTTTTGCATTATCTTTTAAACAGGTTGTTTGAAACATCTGCAATTCCCTAAAGAATATAAAAAAATTTCAATGTAAATACTGTAGTTGTTCTAGTGTTCCTTTCCACAAATGGATGGACATCCCATATCACACAATCTACAGCTAGTTCCATCACATCATTAATATCTTTAATTTTATATTTTCTAATATCCAATTCCCTGATTATGTCCTTTTAAGTCCTCTTCAATCGTCTTAAAAATTTCCATAATTAGCACTATCTCCATTTAAAACATCTTCATACTTCTGAATATCAAATTTTTCTGAATTTACACAAAAATTCCTCATTAATAATATTTTTCGAAAAGTTCCTTATGAATGTTTCTCAGAGTATTTATAGTCAAATTAAAACTGCTATTATCTAGTAATTCTACAATTTTTAAACTTACAAGGTCACACTCATATTCTGACTTGTTAATCTTATCGGCTTTGCTGTAATATTTATGAAGCTAATTTTCCACTTCAACATAAGTCTTGATGTTATTTATATTGTCATAGGCAAGCTTTTTCAGTTCTCGATGGTTTCAAATCATCAACCTGATTAAGTCCAACAGCTATTTTCCAGTATTTCTGTTTTTATACTTGTCAGTCGTTTCCTTTATCTGCTTATATTCACCTTCCATAAATAACACCTGCCTTTCTATATAAAAATTACTTTTCTTTATTCCAATCTCTTGGAAAATCTCTTTCTGTTTCAGGATAATTTTTCAATTCTCTTCTGATAGATTTCCTTTGGATTAATTCCTTTTATTTTTCTAAGTATTCTTCAAATTTTTATTTTCGTATTTTCATCAAAATATTTATAATAAATCCAAAATGTATTTTTCGATACTTTTTCTATAAAATCCGTGAGTAATCTATAATCTGCTTTTGCCTGTGCAGTTTCCAATGCAGTATAATATCTCTTCTCTTTCCTCATTTCTTATAACTGTAATAGGGTAGCCATTTTTCATTAGTTCTAAATTCAGTAATAATCTTCCTGTTCTTCCATTACCGTCAATAAATGGATGAATCTTTTCAAAATCAGCATGAAAATGTGAAACTTTTTGTCCCAGACCATCAACTTTATTACTATTATATTTGTCCAATCAGTTCAGTTAATTTTTCCTCAACTAAGTAATAAAGTGATTGTCTCAAATCCGCTCCAAGAATTTCATGTGTTACTCTGCTTGAATTTACCTCTATTTTCAATATCATCATTTAGTACAAGAGAATGGAATTCCTTATAAGCCTTAATGAAAGGGGTTCATTCCTTTTTATAATTTCCTTTAAAAATTAATGGCGTATTCCTGCCCCTTCACTTCCTCATGCTCCATTCAAACTTTTACCTTTCACAGTAACTCCATACTGAAGTATGATATCAGTTTCTTTCAAAGTAAGAGTATTTCCTTCAATAGCATTTGAATTATAAATAAAATTTGTCTTAAGATTACTCTCCAGCTTTTTCAATATTCCTTCATTCAAAGGTCTTTCAAGCTTAAAAATTTCTTAAAAATTTCAATCATAATAATTCTCCTGTTTTGAAAAATTAAATTTCTATGATAATTAATGCAAAAAGCCCTATCAAAACTGAAGAGCTTTTCCACAGTCTACAACAACGCACAATTAAGTGGGTATTCTTGTAGTACGATCACTAAAAGCTAGTATACTCTATATTTTGATTTTTGCCAATTCTTTTTCTTTTAGTATTAATTTGTAATTATTTCATTATATTTTTATTTATCTTTTCACAAATGTTAACTAAAAGCAAATAAAAACTTCAAATAATTTTTATTCTCAGAGTATCTTTCAGATTATTATTTGCTGAGAATATTATAATTTGCCATTTTATATATTTTTATCTATTTGTTTTAATTTTTCTTTCATTACTTAATAACTTACTTAAATATTGATTTTTCACTTTCAGTTTTATTTAATTTTCCTTCAAGTTTTTCTATTTCTATTTCCTTATTCATCTAATAATTCTTCATAATCAGATACTTCATTTACTAATAATTCTTTTTGATTTTATAAAAATGTTCTGCTTGTAATAATAATTTCTCTTCATATTCTTTTTGAAGCTTCTACATAACCTTGTTTTTACCTTCATATTTTCCCATATTGTAAGAGATCTGCTAAACCTGGTGTATCTTCTGATAAAAAGTCTCTTTAGCTATATTCCTTTGACTAAATTTTTTCTTCTATTACAGGTTTAACAATATCTACTGCCATTTGTCCAGGTATTACACTTCTTTTTAAAAACCTAATTATTCCCATTATTCTATTTCTCCAGATTTAATTTATCTCCTTTTATCATATCTTTAAACCCATTTAAAACAAATTCTTCTTTTTATTTTTGAATATATCTTGTATCATAAATCAAATGATATAACGTTATTAATAATCATCCTATATCTAAATCTTTTATGCGCTTTTTATTTCCAGAATACATATTAGCTCCTACCCATATTACATTACTTGAAGAAGCAATTAAATTAGAATATAAATTATGTTCTTACATTATACAGTTCTCTTGATGAGATATTTTTGTTCATCATATAATAAATTATGAAAAATTGTTATAACATTATTTATTAATTCGGATATTTTTCGCTGAAAATCCTATTTTTAATTAAATCACCTGTGCTAATATATTTAGTAAGTTTTTCTGTTTCTTTTATTAGATAAAACTAAATTTGCTCCTGGAATTTGAATACCACAAGGAGTATATAAATCTGTGCCTATATGAATAATTTGTTTTATTAATGAAACAATAAAAACTTTGGGATCGTCAATCGTTCTTTGAATAGACTGATTAAACATCTCTAAAGTAGAAGCATTTTTACCTATACTCGAGTTTTTATAAAAACTAGTATACACCACATGATTTGTTTTTATAACTGGCAATATTCCTTCTTTTTCACACTTGTTATTGTATTTGTCATTATATTAGCTGTACCAAAAATTAATCCCAATATAGGATCATGCCTAATGTTTTGCAAATCTATGATTAGCACCTTTAAAAATTTTTAAATTTTCTGTTTTTAAATCATTTTGGGTTGAAATTCCATGTATGCCCTTTATTAAGATACAATTCTATTGTTTTATCATTTAAATATCTTGTTGCATCATATGGAACTCCCAATGTTGTGATTATATGCTCTAAGGAAGAATAATATGGCTTTTCTATACTACTATTTTTGAAGCAAATCATTATTAAGTACATTATTTTGAAGTTTATGAAGTTTATGCTCTTTACATTTCCAACTCCAGCTTTTTCTATTTTTGTCAACATATTTATTATTATTATTCTAGAAAGTTGCAAAGCAGTTGCAAGAAAAGAAACGAAGCATCTATGCCATCTAGTCCTGTTTGTCTATTAAATTCATTTTTCCAAATCATTTTATTAAATATTCCGCATCATGTCTACTCCTGCAACTCTATAGTTTTCTTCTATAACTATATTCACTCTTCTACTTAACTTTTCTGTATTTTCTTTTAACCTTTTTCTTTTTCTCTTAAATCTTCAATTGACACTTTTTAACTCACTCTAAATAATTATAGTTATTATTTTATTAAAATAATATTTATATAATAAATTTTCTAACTAACAACTATAGAATATGATATTTATCATTTTTATCAGGTGCAAATACATTGTTATCTCTTTTTGTTCCAGATTCAGTTAAAAATTTCTTCTTTATTCTTCCCTAATTTTTCACAAATAAATATTAAAAACAACATTACTTGTTCCCATAATTAAATTTAATACGATATGATTATAATAATCATTATTGTATCTATTTATTAATTCATTAAATAATGTATTTTCTTCAAAATAAGATATTAAACACACTGTTCTTCCTTGTTCTGGGAACATTGAAAAATACGCTATCTGAAACATTATTCAAAAATAACGAATTAGCTGCAATTGGTAATTCTTCTTTTAAATATATTATTTTTGTTTTTATTTTTCCATAATTTTCTTTCTTTCGTAAAATCTCCATCTTATCAAATAACTTATTAAGTTCATTAATTATTTTTCAAGTTCTAATAATTTTCAGTTCCAAATATTACCTTTGTTTGAATCATGTATGTAACATAAAAATGAAGTCTTCTCTAGTTTCAAAATTATTAAATAAAAGCATTTATACATTCTCTATCTTCTTTATTTATTATTCTTTCATTTTTAATAATTCTTAATATTTCCCAATATTCAATTTTTATTATCTATTTTTATTTTCATTTATTATTTCTTCAAATTTTTCTAAAATTTCTTTTCTTTCAACATTTTCTTTTAGCAAAAATTTAAAAATTTAGAAAAATATACATAAATCTTCACTTAATTTTTCTCTTAAATGCTCTTTTTCAATTTTGCAATCTGAAAAATGTTTCAATGTTGCTTTTTAAACAAAATAAAAATTTTTGTGCTTCAGTCTGATAATTTTTCTTTTGTGTTTCTATTTTCTATTTCTTTAAAAATTTTTCTCATCATGAAAATGACAAATTGCGTGATAAAAATACCTGCTTTATTAGTTACTTCTTCAAATTTCAATTTTTAATCTTTCCACATATATCAGTATAGTATTGTACTTGGTATAATTTTTCTCCTTGTTCTATTTGTTTTAAAATACTTTCTGATATAGAATGTGATGTGTTTTTCTTTGACATTCATCAAACATACAAACGTTCTCTTGTTTTTCCTTTAACTACCTTTTCAAAATCTTTACTTATATTTCGTTTCACGATTTCTTTCCTCATTTCTATAAATAAAATTTAAACAGAACAACTTATACACTCCTCAATCGTAGCCTTTCTCGTTCTTGTATAATAAAGAGATTTCAGACCTAGTCTATGCGCATGAGATATACAGTTTTGCAGATCCCTTGTTGTATCTGTACTCTTATTAAATAATATTGTAGAAATTCCCTGATCTACGTGTCTCTGTATTACAGACACAAGTTTCAGTATATTTTTCTGATCCATGTCATATGCAGACTTATAGAAGAAATAGTTGTCATTTTGTCAGGTAAGGCATTGGATAGAATGTCGTACTGTCTCCATATTCCTTACTTCTATCGTATCCACGACAGGCATTATGGAAGCTGTAGAGTTCATTATATAAGATGTAGACTGATTTGGTGCAATGGCCATTCTATAAGCATTGTATACACCATATTTCATTACATCTTCCTTCAGTCTTGCCCAATCATCCTGAGTTGGAATATGTATCCCTTCAAACAGTTCCTTTACTTTGTCAGTCTGAGGCAAGTACTCATTTTCAAGATATTTATTAAAATAATTTCCATTTGCATATTCCGACTTATCAAAATCCTTAAATGTTTCTCCTTTTCTCTGGCTATTTCCATCGATCTTTCAAGTGAGTAGAAATTCACCATCATAAAGAATACATTACAGAAATCAAAGTGCTTCCCTGCTTTCATCACATTATGAAGTTCTTTGCAAAATATCCATGCAGGTTCATTGCTCCAAGTCCTACACTGTGAAGCTCCTCATTTGCCTTTTTGATTGAAGGCACTACATCAATGTTTGTCAAATCTGACACTGTTGTAAGTGAATCTATCGCAGCCCTTGTGGCTTCCCTTATTCTTTTATTTTCCATTACTGTGGCAATATTAAGCGACCCCAGATTACATGAAATTCCTCTTCTTATAAAATCTTCTTCAAAAATACGAATTTATATCTGAAACTTCTGACAGCTGCATTATTTCTGTACACAAGTTTGAAAATTTCTACAGAACCTATTTCCTTCAGGGCATGTTCCTTATTTGCATTATCCTTGAAAAATAAATATGGATATCCGCTTTCCTTCTGTGTCTGGGAAATTTTAATTAATAGTTCCCTTGCGTTAATTTTTTTCTTTTTAACATTTGGATTATCAACCAGTTTTTCATACATTTCGTTCATATCCATTTCATCCAGATATTGACCATATTCTAAAAATACAGTATGAGGATTGAATGTGTAGCAATTTCATCTTCCCTTGCCAGTTCCATAAATTTATCCGGCATGATTACTCCTATTGAAAGGATTTTATTCTTATCATCTACATTTATCTTTTTACAGTCTAAAAATTCATTAATGTCAGAATGGAATACATTCAGGTACACAGCTCCTGCTCCTGCCCTCTGTCCCAGCTGATTTGCATGGGAAAAATATCTTCAAGTATTTTTCATAATAGGAAGGACTCCTGATGCTCTTCCTTCTACACCTTTTATTGATTCTCCCCTTGATCTTACTTTAGAAAGATTTATGGATACTCCTCCACCGATTGAAGAAAGCTTCATTGCAGAATCAAACACATATCCTATTCGCTTAGATTATCTCCCATTTCATCAAGGAAACATGATACAAGCTCTCCTGATCTCTTTTTTTCCTGAATTAAGAAATGTAGGAGTGGCAGGCTGATATTCTGATTTATGAGCATTTCTGCATATTCCATTGCTTTTTCCTTATTTCCCTGTGCCAGAATACAATGAAACAATGGCTATTCTGTCTTCATATCTTTCCAGAAACTTTTTCTCCTGTGTCATCTCTTAAAAGCATAACTCTGATAAAAATTTTTGATGCACTCATAAAAAGAAGCAAATCTGAATTTTTATTATACACTGACTTAAATACTTCTTTTTATTTCTTCAAATGTATACATGTCATAAAAATTTATATAGTAATCGTTCTCAATAAGATAGTCCATTTTTCCTTTAAATTATGAAAAACACTGTATTTTTGTTTACATAATCTATAAAATAGGAATAGACAGCTTCCTTTATCCTTTTCAAGCTGAAATTCTCCGTCTTTTTACCATTATTTCATTATTTAGATATATCCATTTCTTCGCTCTTGCCAATTTTCCCTCATTTCTTAAATTTTTCATATATTATTTATTTTTCAATGCTGTTTATAAAATATTCCACCTGAACATGTGTCCTGACAGTTCAAATTTCATCAGTACAGGAATACCATATGTTTCTTCTATTTTATCTGCGGCTTTTTCCAAATAGTGTTCCCCAGTTCATGTTACCACTTGAACTGACAGATTTTATATATTTTCTGTTATTTTTCATTTCCCAGAAATTTTTCTGTTGTATCGGGGAATTTCTCCAAAATTAGTAGTAAATGTTACTAAATGACCATTTTCTGATATTTCCATATCACTACTTATCTTGACAAAACTCCATTCCTGTCTTTCTTTTTATTTTATCTATAAATCTTTGTACATTTCCTGTTTTTCGAATCATAATATACAAACATAATTTATATCCTTTCATTATGGCTTTTATGCCTTTATAAATTTATGAAACTAAGTCTGAAGTGTAAACAAAAAGAGACTGCTTTAAAAACAGAAATTTTATGATAATGAACACATCATTTACAAGTTGAATGAGTTATCTCAAAATATAGAAATCAACTATATAAAAAATTATATTTATGAATTATGTGTAAATTTCACAATGTAAAACAGGAAATGAATCTAGAAAAATCATTGTCCGAGCCTTTTAGGTGAGTTTTTGATTTTTCTTAATGAATGACTGTTTTACATAAGTGAGATTACAGTAAATGAATAAATATATTTTTTATAATAGTTTTTGATTCTATTTTTGAGATAACTACTAAATTTCTATTTTTAAAGACCGCCCCTTTTTTTAGATACACAAATTTCTTCTGACAATTCATATATTTTTATATCATTGTTATTATTTCTTTTCAGTTCCTCAGGATTAAAACCTATTGTTCTTCTAATTTCTTCATCCTGATCCACAAGTATTGTCGTAGGTACTGTTTCTTATCTTGTATTTCATTGCAAGTTCAGGATTATTGAATGGATTTACCTTCTCATATTCAACTCCGCTCTTATCCAGTAAATCTGATACCATCATACATGGGTTGCAGTCAGCTTTTTCAAATTTAATTAGTTTTCTCATTTTTAGTTTCTCCTTTTCCTAAATGCTGCACGTTAATTTAAATAGCAACTTAATATTTTTCATTAATTATTCTATCTATTTCTCAAAACAAAAAAACACAAGATATTGTGTTTGAATTTTTCTATTAGGTTATATCTAGTATAACTATTATTTAGAATTTTTCAATATATTTATTCTGTGATTAAAGGATTTTAATCTATAATCTCGATACAAGACATTTCAATTACTATAAAAATGTCAATGTGTTTGAATTTTTCTATTAGGTTATATCTAGTATAACTATTATTTAGAATCAATATATTTATTCTGTGATTAAAGGATTTTAATCTATAATCTCGATACAAGACATTTCAATTACTATAAAAATGTCAATATGTTTTATATATATAATTTTTATAAAACAACGAGAGTTATTCATATTTTATTTTAATCTTTTGTATATACATGTATTTCTTTTTATGATATAATCATTTATATGTTGAATTTTACATAATAATATATATAATGGTATAATAAATTTTTGAAAAATATAACAATTTAATTATAAATCGGGAAAGGAATATCTGATGGCTGATTGCAATAATTCTAGAAATGATAACTTAAATAATAACTATGAAAGGAATCCTACAGTCTTTTAAAATGACCTGGATAATAAAATAGTTATGATTGACGGTGCTATGGGAACAATGATACAGCAGCAAAAACTTACTGCTGAAGACTTTGGTGGAGAAAATATGAAGGATGTAATGACTATCTTGTACTTACAAAGCCTGACATTATAAAAATATACATAAAACTTATCTTAAGTCTGGAAGTGATATCATAGAAACAAACACCTTCGGAGCCCTTGATATAGTTCTTAAGGACTATAATCTGGAAGATAAGGCATTTGAAATGAACAAAGCCGCGGCTGAAATTGTAAATAAGGCAATTAAAGAATTTAAGGAAGAAAATCCTGAAGAAAAAGAAATCTCTATGTGGCGGGGAGCATTGGGTCCTTCCAATAAATCAATAAGTGTTACAGGAGAGTGACATTTAATGAGCTTATACATTCATATTATACTGCTGTTTCAGGATTACTTGAAGGTGGAGTGGACATATACTTTTTGAAACTATTCAGGATACACGTAATTTGAAAGCTGCATATTTAGGATTTCAAAAAGGCTACATCTGAAAAATACCCTGTTCCGCTTATGCTTTCATTTACTATTGAAAGTACAGGAACTACTCTTGCAGGACAGACTGCTGATGCATTTTTATTATGCGGTAAATCATATGCATCCGCTATCAATAGGTTTAAACTGTGCTACAGGACCTGAATTTATGACACAGTTTCTAAAAACTCTGAATAATGTTTCAGATACGTATATTTTCAGTATATCCGAATGCGGGCTTCCAAATGAGGAAGGAGTGTATGAAGAGACACCTGATACACTTGCAGCAAAGATAGAGCCTTTTTCAGGGAAATTTTTCTGAATATAGTTGGAGGATGCTGTGGTACTACTCCACAGCATATAGAGATAAAGGAAAAAGTATAAACTACAAACCAAGATCAATTAAGGAACATCAAGATACAAAAATGCAGTCAGCGGACTTGTTACACTGAATCCTCCTGCTGACAGACCTATTTATGTGGGTGAAAGAACAAACGTAATAGGTTCACGTATCTTTAAAAATCTGATTGCAAATGAAAAATTTGATGAGGCAACTGAAGTGGCAAGGCTACAGATAAAAAGGAGATGCAGATGTAATTGACATATGTCTTGCAAACCCTGACAGGGATGAAATCAGTGATATGAAAGCATTCCTTGAAAAAGGTGTGCCAAATTTGCAAAAAGTACCTATAATGCTTGATTCTACTGATATAAATGTAATAAAGGAAGGACTTACATATCTTCAGGGAAAGGGAATTATAAACTCCATAAATCTTGAAGACGGAGAAAAGAAATTTACAGACATGACAGAAATTGATTAAAAATTTGGTGCTTCTGTCGTTGTCGGTCTGATAGATGAAAGCGGAATGGCAGTTTCACTGGAAAAGAAAACTTGAAATTGCAGAAGAAGCTATAAACTGCTGACAGAAGAATATGGTATTGATGAGAGGGATATAATTTTTGATACACTTGTATTCCCTGTTGCTACAGGAGATCGAAATACATTGGTTCAGCCACTTCCACTATTGAAGCAATAAGGAAATTAAAAAGAAATGCCTAATGTAAAGACCATACTTGGGGTGAGTAATATTTCATTTGGACTGCCTATTGCAGGAGAGAAGTTCTGAACAGTTACTATATGCAGAAAGCCTATGAAGCAGGACTTGATTTATGCCATTGTAAATACTGAAAAGCTGATTCATATGTCGATATTTCTGACAGGAAAAGGAACTCTCAGAAGCACTCTATTTAATACCAAACGATGACACTGTTGCAGAATTTGTTGCATTTTTATCGTGAGAAAAAGGTGTAGAGAAAAAGGCTGATACAAGTAACATGACTCCTGAAGAACAGATTGCAAACCTTGTGGTTGAGGGAAGTAAGAAGGATCTGGTTCCTCTGCTTGATAAACTGCTTGAAAAATATGCTCCACTTGAAATTATAAATGGACCTCTAATGACTGGAATGGATGAGTTGGAAGACTTTTTCAACAAAAATGACCTTATTGTTGCTGAAGTTCTTCAAAGTGCTGAAGTAATGAAGGCTTCGTCTCACATCTGGAGCAGTTTATGGAAAAAGCTGATTCTGCAACAAAGGGAACTGTCATTATGGCAACTGTTAAGGAGATGTTCATGATATTGGGAAAAACCTTGTAGGAATAATAATAGGAAATAATGGATACAATGTTATTGACCTTGGGATTAATACCCCTGCAGATAAGGGAAGCTATTATAACAGAAAAAGCTGATTTTGTCGGACTTTCAGGACTTCTTGTCAAGTCTGCTGCTGAAATGGTAAATACCGTGGCTGTTCTTCGTGATGCAGGGATTGAGATTCCTATATTTGTAGGAGAGCCGCTCTTACGGAAAAATTTTAGATGAACAAAATAGAACCTTCATATGAAAATAATATTGTCATTTACTCTAAAGATGCCATGACTGCACTGGCTGATCTTAACAAAATGATTGTACCTGAAAAATTTGAGGAATTTAAAGGAATATCTTCCAGACACGGAGAGACCTTTTGCTTATAAAAGGATGAAAAAGCTCTGGAAAGGCTAAATGTCCGTCAGACTGTAGGAGATATCAAGGATGCTGAAGGAACATTTGATTATTCTAAAATAGAAACCTGAATATAACTTTGAATATATATAAGCCTGAAACTCTTAATAAACAGATAATTACAAATATAAATGCAAAAGATGTATTTAAATATATGAATCTGCAGATGCTTATTGGAAAAACATCTTGGAGATGAAAATGGAGTTATAAGCGACCTTCTTTCAAAAAGATCCTAAAGCCATGAAAATATATAATGAAATTCTTGATATTATAAATCATGGAGATGAATATTTTGATATTAAAGGCTGTTTATAAGTATTTCCCATGCAGAAAAATGGTGAAAAATAGAAATTCTTTCTGATGATTTATCAGAAGTTCTGGAAACATTTGAATTTCCAAGACAGAAATGGGGACAGTATCTGTCATAATGACTACATTCATCCAACTGAGATAGATTATATAGGTATGTTTGTTGTAAGTGCAGGAGAAAAAGTCCAGAATTGTTTCAAATGAACTGATAAGTAAAGGAGAATTCTATAGAGGACATCTTGTAAATTCATTGGGACTTGAACTTGCCGAATCTACAGCCGAATACATTCATACAGTAATGAGAAGGGATGTAGGGAATTATAGATAAAAATATAAGTATGGATGACATACTGAAGGCAAAAATATCAGGGAAACAGATACTCTTTCGGATATCCTGCCTGCCCTGACCTGTCCAATCAGGAAAAACTGTTTGGACTGTTAAAACCTGAAAGGTTTGGCATTAAACTTACAGAAGGATACATGATGTATCCAGAAGCTTCAGTAAGTGCCATTGTTTTTCACAGCCTTTCTGTAAATATTTTTAATATATAATAAACAAAGTGTTAACAAAGTAGTAGTTATATCATTTATATGTAGAAATATAAAAAATAAAAAGTATACAATATTATAATTCACTTACGTTAACGAACAAATTTTATGAAGAGGTGACTTAAAAATTATGAAAACAAGTAAAGAAAATGCTAACAGTTGTGCTAGGAGCAGCTTTAGTCGCAGGTTTATTACCTGTAAGCAGTTATTCTAAACCTAAGAAAGGGACAAAAATCAGCTATTCAGCAATTGAGGATTTTTGCAAAAGAAGAGCTGCTGAAAAAGAAGTTGCAGTTTCTGCTGCAACAGAAAAAGGAAACTCCAGCTAATGTTTCCGATGATAATACTTCTAATAATACTGCTACGTCTGGGCAGGAACAGCAAACTGCTCCTGAAATTATGAAAAAGACTTTTGTCTGCGGTAAAGAAACTATTACTGTTGAATATGGTGATGGTGAAAAAGGCTGTCTTGACTAATGGAAAAGGTAAAACATTTGAACTGGTTAATACAAAAAGCTGCCAGTGGAGAGTTATACAGTAACAAAGAAGGTGTTTCTATTCATATGAAAGAAACGACGGAGTATATACATCTTCATCTAAACTAAAGATGTAGCTGTGAATTAAGCAAATAATAATATTTAATTTTTTTCATTTATCATCCAAAAATAAATATCTAAACAGCAAAAGCTGAAGATAAATATTACCTGGAAAGTTTCAATTATAACTTTATCAGGTAATATTTTTTTATTTATAACTTTGTCAATTGATTACAAAAATGACCGGATTTCTCCAGTCATTTCAATGTTCATTAAATTTATTGTAAACCTTTAAAAATTAAATATTGGCTTTACTACTTCTATTATATCCATCGTTTCTTTTTGTAGCTTCCACTATTTCATCAATATTTCTGTATGCCTGTGGCGCTTCATCCAGAGTATTTTTCAGTGACGGTAAAGCTTTTTATACCTTCCATGCTGTTTTTGTAATCCTGCAGGGGAAATACTCTCTTTTGCCTGACTTCTGCTCATTACACGCTCCTGCTCCATGAGGTGCCGACTGGAGCCATTCTTCATTACCTCTTCCCATTGCTATAATTGAACCATCCCTCATATTTATTGGGACTATTATTTTCTGTCCTTTTTCTTGCAGGTGTTGCTGCTTTTCTGACTGTCATATCTTCAAAATCTATATAATTATGAACAGATTCCCAAAAATTATCCATATTAAATCTATATCCAAAAATTCGAGCATTTTTCTATCATTTTTCTACGATTTTTCACTTGCAAATTTTTTGAGCTATTTTCATATCATTTAGATAGTTTTAGTGCCTTTTCTCCTGTGAGAATAGTGATGTCCTGTTATATTTTGCCTTGATGCTTTCTTTCAGATTTTCCCTTTTTCTTCGGGAACAGTATTCTTCAAATCATTTTTATAGGCTTCCAAATCAAATTCAAGCATCTTGTTATAATATTTACATATATCCAGTCCAAATTTTTCTAGATCCTGAATGGACTACAATATAGTCATTATTCTTACCTGAATTTATTTCAATAAAAGTGATTTCCTCCACCTAAAGTTCAAGTGCCCTTGAATATAAATCTATTTTTCTTTAGGCTTTTGCATTATTAAATTACTGAAATCAAACTTCTGAGTCTTCTCCTGTAATTTTGGCCCTGATGGAATATTTTCATTTATATGATTATAAAAATGCTTTCCAGTCAATATGTTCAATATCAAGCTTTGGGATCTCATATACACTCATTCCACAGCCTATGTCAACTCCGACAATATTTGGGAATTACTCCTTTTTCTACATCCACCTTTGCAACAAATCCTACCGGAACATCCTTTCCCCTATGGTATCCAGGCATTAAGTGAACTTCATCATACAGTCCGTGTGTATTTTCATGAACATCATTTATTATTCCATAGTCAAAAATTTATTGCATGATTTACAATGTTAATTTTACTTTTCATTTCCTTTCTCCTCCACTTTCATAGTATTTTTAGAGGGTTGGGGTTTTTGAGATACTTTGTCCAGTATTATACCTTATTTTTATAAAAGAAAAAGTAAAAATTGGAAATTTTTCTTACGAACTATTTTCCATTTTGATTTCATTTTTCATTAGTTCATATAAAAATAACCGTTAAGCTGTTCATGATTTAATATTTACTACTTATCACAGTAAACCTTATACTGTGATTATATATTCTCATTTTCTTTTTCCTGTTCTTTTTGTTCATATTATTCCATATGACACTTCCTATGCTTAACATGATAGATGCCACAATTGAAGCATTTGTCACTCCTGCATCTTTTCAAGAATTACTAAAAATGAATCCCCAAAAGCTATAATTAGAATCAAAATAAATCCTAAAATCTGCCCTCTTTTTACATTTTTCTATTTTCAGCTCTAAGAGCTTCTTTCCCTACACTCATTTATATTTTTCCTGATCTAACTTTTGATAGTTCCTGATTGAGATTTCAGCTGATTTTCTGTCATAGCAGTATCCTGTCAGTCGCTCGAACAATTTTTCATATCCCTCTATTATACTGGGATGTGGAATTATTCCTGAGTACTGCTCCTGCTGCTGTATTAGAATTTCTGCTTTTTACACTTTCCTTCTTATTTATACGTGTTCTCTTTGCCATAGTACTTATTGCTCCTTTTATAGCTATTCCGACAGTATCCCAGCTATGTTGCAGTACTTCTTTCACTGTTTTTCATGAGCTGTAGGGGTATTTTTGAAAATATTGTCCACATTTTTACTGCTGAAGTACTGTTAAAAATACTTGCAGTTCCACGGACTATAGTATTTAACTTTTTCATTTTCCCTCTCCTCTCAATTTTTCTTAATAATAGTATACCTTTTTATCCATTCAATCTAAAAATTAAATAAACTACCTATATACTTTATAGAAAATGACATATTTATCATCAAATCTTTTTGTGAACTTTCTTTCTAATCCATTGAAAGTCCATAATTGATTCTCCTTATTGAGTAATACTGAGTTCTCAGCTCAGAGTTTTATATCCTTCTTCTATAAAAAGGATCCAGACTCTGCAATCGCTCTTGCTTCTTCTATGTTTTTACATTCCAGTATTACAATCCCGCCATCATGGTCAGTAAATGGTCCACTAATACAAGCTTACCTGAATCATCCAATAAATATTGAACATATACTATTTCTAAACTTAATGTTTTCTTGTTAGCCATTAAATATACATAAGTCATTTTTCAATTTCATCGCTTCTAAAACAGTATGAATTTATCTTATGGAAAAATTCAACACTATTATAGTTTTTATGATTTCCTTTTTCCTATCAGCTTATAAGTATACTGTAATACCTTGGTTTCCAGAATCAAAAAGATGTCTTTCTATAAAAAGCAATAGCACCCTCGTTATCAATCTGTTCTGTATCAACAAATATATCTTGAATGTTATTATTTTTGGAATATTCTATCAAGAAATTTATTAAACTTTTTCCCTACTCCTCTATTTTGAAATTTTTCTTTCACTCCTAAGTCATAAATATAAATACTTGAACCTTCTTCTTGATAACTATCTAAAATATAGCTTTATTAATCCACCTATAACTTCAATTCCTGATTTTTAGCTACAATAGTTAAAAAGTGTTTCCTAGTAATTTGACAAGGTAATCTTTTACTTGGATATTTTTCCTCTTCCATTCAAAAACTTTGCTGAAAACAGATAATAATTCATAAAATTCATCAATATTTCTATCAATAAAAATGAATATCAATTTTGTTATTGTTCATTCATTAACCTCTTCACTTTTTATTTTATGAACATTTTTAACATTTAATTTTTCCTGAACCAAGGTATAATTCGATTTATCTTTTTGTAATATTCATATACTCTTCTCTAAATTGCTATTTATTATTTTTAAATACCTAACCAAAATAGTAAAGGTAGTATAAATACCACAAAAGAGGATTGCAAGAAGATACTATTGCACCAGGAAGAAGTAAAAGAATTCATTTAAAAAAATCAAAAATCCCAAAAAGCTTCTTTTCTATGTCTTTTGAGCATATCTTCTGCTTCTTTTTAGTCATTTTAAAATTCCTCCTTTTCAAATCTTTGTTTTTTTATCAATAACACTATTTATATTATTATACTATATTTTTCCCTTTCTTAATTATCAAAGCGATATTTGTAAAAGCTGTTCTACAATCTCAATTATCTAATCTATATCGAAGTTTGAAAACACTTTGCTTAACTTCTTCATACAGAGCCATTATTATTTCTTGTATTACTTTTTATTATATAAAATTGTATCTTCAGCAACCATATCTGCTACCTCTTCTTTTAATCTAAAGGAATAAATATTATTCTTTTCTTTAATTACTGGCACATCACTATTATCTGTCCAAAAGTTCACATTGACTAATTACAGTATTAATTGCAAAATCATAATCTTCTGGCGGATAATTATATTTTTCAATAATCTTTTAACCATTTTACGCATCGAGGCCCTAGCTGTTTCTTTTTTTCTGCCAGTCAATTGTTCTATTTTTACGCTAACATTTTCGTTAATTCTCTTGTAAGATTGATAAGAGCATCATTCTGATAAAAATCCTTGATATGCTCTGGTTTTAGTCAATGCATCATAAAATGCCAATTCTTCTTGTGATAATCCCTAGTTTTTGACCATTTTTATATAACTCTGTTATTTCTTGGGCTGTTTTTAAAAGTTCTTTTTATTACTTCTTCATTTGTAGTAAGTCCGTTGTAATAAGAATTCATTAGCTTTGTAATTTTTCTGAAAACTTTTTCTGATTGAACCACATTTGTTCTCTTATACAGCGAAACTTGTTCAGCCATTAACTTTTTCAATATCTCAACAGCAATATTCTTTTCTTTCATTCGGGAAATTTCCTCTAACACAGTCGAATCAAATAAGCTAAAATTTTCTCCTCCTGTTTTTACTACTATCAAATAAATTAATAACTCCTTCACTTTTGAACTGCAGACTTCAATAAATTATTGATTTCATCATTTATTTCTTTTTAGTGATAAAGTCTTTCCGCTAGTACCTCCATAAGTAATCTTAATTACTGTAGAACGTATAGCTTCCATATATGCCGCTTCATGACGCTCCTTTTTAGTGGTCATACTCGAACACATTGAATGTGATTGCTTTTAATAGCATCGCTTCTTTTAAAAATAAATCTTTTCTATCAGGGTGCCTTCGCATCAGTATAAAGTTTACTCCACCTGTTATAATCTTTGCCATTGTAAGTGGTGAACCATCAATAAAACTACTAAAAATCAAATCCATGTAGTAAATCTTTACATACTTGTAATTTCTCCTGAAACTTAGGATATGCTACCTTTGCAACATCCATATCTCCGTATTTTGCCTGGTCACGCTTAGTATATTCCTTCATTGCAGTTTTCAAAGCAGATGCGATTCCAACATAATCTACAATCAATCCACCTTCCTTATCTTTAAATACACGATTAACACGGGCAATTGCTTGCATCAAGTTATACCCATGCATAGGCTTGTAAACATACATTGTTGCAAGAGAAGGAACATCAAATCCAGTAAGCCACATATCAACAACAATTGCTATTTTTCATGGGATTATCGATTATCTTTTAAATTTTCCCAGCTAAGTTTCTGTTTTATGAGATTTTGTTCCAATAATTTCTTTCCAATCTTCTGGATCATTATTGCCACTTGTCATTACTACACCAACTTTTTCATTCCAATCTGGACGAATTTTTCAAGATACGACGATATATTTTCATTGCAATTGGTCTTGAATAGCTACAATCATTGCTTTTTCCTGTAAGAAGATTAGCTCTATGTTTTCATAGTGATTAACAATATCATCACAAAGGGATTCAATAGTAGAATCAGCACCTAAAAACACTTTCCATTTGTCCAAGCATTTTTCTTACTTTTTTTCAATAGTTACCGCATCAGACTGTTCCTCTAAAAATATCGTAAGTAGAATCAATAAGTTCAAGAGTGTTTTTATCAAGTTTTAATTGAACAACACGACTTTCATAATATACTGGACGAGTTGCTCCATCTTCTACTGCCTGTGTCATATCGTAAACATCTATATAATCACCAAAAACTTCACGTGTATTTTTATCCTTTTTAGAAATTGGTGTTCCTGTAAATCCAATAAAAAGTAGCATTTGGCAATGCATCATGAATAATACGGGCATTCCCAATTATTGTACGAGCTTCTTTTTCACCTTTTTCATTTTCAGAAATAACTATTTTTTTCATTAAATCCATACTGTCCACGATGTGCTTCATCAGCCATTACTATAATATTTTCTTCGTTCTGATAAAGGTTTTTCTCCACGTTCAAACTTAAACATAGTTGTAAATATAATTCCATTTACATTTCTCCCCTCAAGAAGTGTCTTCAGGTGTTCCTTACTTTCAGCTTGTACCGGTGTCTGACGTAAAAACTTTTTACATTGGGAAAATTGAGTATAGAGCTGGTCATCCAAATCAATACGGTCTGTCATAACAATTAGAGTTGGAGTTTCTAGAGCTTCTTGTAATAAATGAGCATAAAAAACCATAGATAGTGATTTTCCTGAACCTTGTGTATGCCAAAAAACTCCACCTTTACCATCTGTTTTTGTTGCTATCTTTGCTTTTTCGATAGCTTTACGAACAGCAAAATATTGGTGATATCCTGCTAATACTTTAAATCTTTCATTACTTTTTACCTGAAAAAGAATAAAAATTTTTAGTATATCGAGTAAACGTTCCTTTTGGAACATACCTTCATAGAAAAGTTTCAAATCCAGCAAATGAAGTATCTTCATAGCTTCCATCTTTTGTCTTCCATTCCATAAAAACGATCAAGTCCAGATGTAATTGTACCAGCCTTATTTGTAGACAAATCACTTATTACGCAAATAGCATTATAGTAAAAAAATAGTTGGAATATCCTTTCATATAATTACGAATTTGGTTGTAGGCATTCTCAGCTCCTACTTCATCCTTTGTAGGGACTCTTAAGCTCCATTAATACCAAAAGGTAATCCATTTATAAATAAAATAATGTCTGGACGACGATTGTTTCCATTTTCAAGAAATGTAAATTGATTGACTACATAGAAAGAGTTATTCTCTTTATTTTTCATAGTCAATGAGACGTACAATTAAAGACTGTTCTTCACCTTTCACAAAAATTTAACAGTAATACCGTTTTTGTAAATAATCCATAAATATTGTATTTTTGCAAAAGACTTCCGGTATCAAAATTTTTAAGTTTAGACAATGCTTCATTTATTGCTTCTAAAGGAAAGTCCACGGTTAATACGTACTAAACTTTCTCTAAGAGTGGAATCTAAAAGAGGGCTAGTATGGTCTCTAGTTAAATCTGGTGCATAAAAAGTAATCATAGCCCATATTTTTTTAAATAATTCTATAATTGCCTGTTCATATTTATCTTCTGTAAATAAATCTGACATCTTCAACCTCCTGTTATGTTTTTATGTTAACAAGAATTTATTTCTGCCTCAAAAATTAAAACTATACGTAAAAAGAATACCAGAAATAATACAAAATATTACAGGTATCTTTGAGTGACAATGGATGTTTAAATATCGATGTTGGAAACATCAATCTCACCAGACATTAATTTAGGTAAGAGAGTGTCTCTTAGGACAAGTTTTATATTTTCATTATTATTTCTTTCCCATTGACCCATTAATGAACCTGCAAATTCCTCAAATTTTTGAGAGTATTTTCATCAGGAACCAATATAACGATTTTTATATCTCCTTGTGTAATAAGAGGTTGTGTTGAACCTCTATTCATTGTTGAAAAATCAATTCTATTCAAAATTTGATTAGTAAATTCGTAATAGGAACTTTTTATCACAAGAGTATTATCTGAAGCCCAACAAGGAGTATTCAATCTTTTGAATTATGCCATGAGTTCCAACTCTGCTCTGACAAGAATTCTATCTCATATTGTTTGATTTAGAAGTAAACTATTATAGAAGATGCACCAACGATAGAAATAGGTGTTTCTTGATTGCAGATATTTGATTTTAATAGGTGGACGTTTTCCACTTGAGAAAATATTAGCTAAATGTTGAAAGCTCTTTATAACTCCAATATTCTGACAAATACCATTTGTAAGTTTAGAGTCTTCAAACCAAGATTGATAAACAGCACAAACTTGTTGCTCTAAATTCTTATTTATCTTTTCATTTTCTTCAATTTTATCATCATTTAATGATATATAGCGAGCTATTTTTCTGTTCAGTTTCCTCTTTTAGGAATATCTACTTTTCAAGTTTCATTTATATCTTTTTGTATTAATCCGATCCAAACACTTTCTATCTGTCTCTTTTATTTATCAATTGTGACATATAGTAAAAGATAGAATAAAAAATCATTATTTCCATTTCTTCATTTTAATTCCACAAACTCCTCGACTTAAGACACATATCTACAGGAGCAATATTTAAATCTCCAACTGAACATGAACACTCATAATAACGTCTGCCTGCTTTGGCAACTTTTTGTTAGTAAAAGTAGTATATGTATCAACATTAGGATATCTTCTGCCGAATGTCCTAGTTTTCCTTTGAAGAAAAGTATCCATCTCCTTTTTGCTATAATATTTCGGGTTTTTGGAGATTGTCCCATAGTAATATCTGCTAACATCTACTAATGTACATTTTTCATCCTTATTACCTTCCTAACCTATATATTTCTTATGAGCAATCTTAACATTGCTCTGTTTTAACTATTGCATATTGCAAGGTTGTATCTATTCTTTTATGACCGAGCAATTGTTGTAATTGCTCAATTGGCATTCCTTTATCAATCGCTAATGTTGCTAATGTTCTACGAAATTTATGTGGATGAACTTTCTCAATACCTAGTATCTTACCAATACTACGTAGTCGAGATTCAATTCCACCTATTTTAATACGCTCAAAAGGAGCTTTTTAATGTTACAAAAGAGCAGGATTATCATCTACTCTACTGTCAATATAGTTCTTTAGATGAATCTTGGTTCGTGCATCAAAATACACAACACGTTCTTTATCACCTTTACCAAAAACAACGCATTCTCTTTCAGTAAAATCAATATCAGCTATATTTTAAAAAGCACCATTTCACCTATACGCATTCCAGTAGAAGCTAGCATATCTATCATTGCAAGGTCTCTCAATTCAGGGCATCCATCACGCATTATTTCAAGTTCTTCATCTGTGTATGTTTCTTTTATATTAGTCCCCTGTTTTGACCTTATGAATTCGACGTACTGGACTTTTTAACAATATAATCTTCATCTTCAAGCCATGAAAAAAACTAGATAAAATTCTTCGAATATTATCAATTGTAATCCTACTGGATCCATTCTTTTCTTGATAATCTGTTAAATAGTTTCTCAAATCATCAGTTTGTATATGTCTTACTTCTTTAGAAATCGTATTTATCGTATTTTCAATGGTTGTAAGATAATATTTTATAGTTTTTCGAACAACCTTCAATTCTCTTAGCTGCAACAAAAGAATAAATCAGCTTTTTGACTATCATCTTCCCTTGTTTCAACTTTTTGTAGTATCATAACTATAAAGTGTATGATTCATTACTTCTTGTAATTTCTGCAGTTGAGCATTATCGAGATACGACAACATTTGTTGCATAATCTCATCAATAATTCTTTGTTTCATAATTCGTTCTCCTCAAAGAACGACTCAACGGCAGTTCCGTTGGTTTTATACTTCCGCCGTTGATGGAAGGTTATGTTAAAATAAATTTAGAGCAACAAGTATTTGCACTATTTATCATCTTAGTTTGAAGACTCAAACACTTGAAAAAGTTCTCTACTTGAAATTGCACTTATCTTAATGGTCTTGTATGCAAACAAATTCCGTCCTTCTAAAAGAAAAGGATTACCGTTCTAAAATTAAAAGAACTGCGACAAAGGAATGTGTGATTCAAATAGTCGACTTGGTGCTCTCCAACTATTAAGTCTGATACTGTCTATTCATAATGATGGGATGAGAATTTTCTTGGTCAGAAGTCTACTAGTTGGATTTCTGGGTGGTGAAATATGTGGATTAAATCACCCTTATTCAAAGCTTTCACGATGAACTATGATAAATGGTTCTATTACAGCTGTACTAATCATCATCTTCAAAAATTTATTGCTATAGCAGCAGATAAGGCAACAACTATGCGACATATTAAACGAGAAGATCTATCTTCTAAAGCTTCTGTTTTAATACTTTCACATGAAGATTATATTAGAATTGTGGATTACTAAAACCAATTTATAGATCTAATAATAGAAAATCGTCTTGAAAAATGTTCGGCTTACTTTCTAAGAGACATTCTCTTACCTAAATTAATATCTGGTGAGATTGATGTTTCCAACATCGATTTTGTACAGCCATTGTCACTCGAAGATACCTGTAATATTTTTGTATTATTTCTGGTTACTCTTTACGTAGAGTTTTAATTTTTGAGACAGAAATAAATTCTATGTTATATTAGCATTGTTTTTGTGTATCAATTTTACTCAATATAGAAGCGATCTTAAGTTGATTGTTCTTATTTGGAATATCTGTTTCAATTCCATCAAAAAGTATCTCGTGTAATTGTATCAAAAACTGAACCATGTGTATTTCTCTTTAATATAAAGTAACATTATATTTAATCAAGTAATATAGAAAATCATCTGTAATAATATCCTTATCAGCTCTTAATCCATAACAAGACTGATTAAATGCCATTGGATATGGTATACTAGCAATCTCGCCAACTGTACCTCTCGCAGAGATAATAACATCTCACTTTTTGAAGTAATTTTGTAGAACGAGTTATCTAAACCTTTTTTTCGTAATACTTTTTCAGTTTTCATAAACATATCTAAAATCATTATTGAAATCTTTTACAGAAATCCACGGTATATCACCATCCCAATATTCAGTATTTGAAGTTTAGGTGTCCACCAATTAACACTATTATTTCTGAAAAGCTTATATCTCATACCCAATCGCTCCCAACTTCTTCCTAATCTCTTCTTCAAGCTCACGACTCTTTGCAAACATTTCTGAAAGTTCTGATGTTAGACGAGCCATTTTTCTTCAAATGGTTCTCCATCGTCTTCCTGTTCTTCAATACCTACATAACGCCCTGGAGTAAGTATATAATCTTGCTTTTTCAATTTCTTTTTGTTTCAACTACTGCACAGTAACCCTTTTCATTTTCTAATGTTCCATCAACAAAGGCTGTATAAGTATCTGCAAGTTTCATAATATCTTTATCTGTAAGTTCACGTAATTTACGACTTACCATTGTTCCCATCTTACGAGCATCAATAAATAAAGTTTTTTTCCAGTTTGTTTTTCTGTTTGTTAAGGAACCAAAGAGATACTGGAATTTGTGTAGTATAAAATAATTGCGTAGGCATTGCTACAATACATTCAACCAAATCAGCATTAATAATATTTTTACGAATTTCTCCTTCTCCACCTGACTGGGAAGAAAGAGAACCATTGGCTAATACCATACCAATTCGGCCTGCTGGAGAAAGATGATAAATCATATGCTGTAACCATGCAAAGTTGGCATTTCCTGCTGGTGGCATTCCATACTGAAAACGAACATCTTCTTTTTAATTTATCAGCACCCCAACCTGAAAGATTAAACGGAGGATTGGCCATTATATAGTCTGCACGTAATGTTGGATGACGATCCTCTAGAAAAAGTATCAGCAGAATAACCTCCAAGATCTGGTTCAATTCCTCTAATTGCAAGATTCATGTGTGCCATTTTCCAAGTAGTCGGATTTGAATCCTGACCATAAATCGAAATATTGCTAATATTTCCACTATGATTTTTCTACAAATCTTGCCGACTGTACAAACATACCACCTGACCCACAACAAGGATCATAAACACGTCCTTTAAAAAGGCTTTAATATTTCTACTAAAGTACGTACAACACAAGAAGGGGTAAGAATTCTCCGCCACGTTTTTCCTTCCTGTTCTGCAAACATTGCCAAACAATATTCATAAGTACGTCCAAGAATATCTTTTTCACTTCCATGTTCTATCATCTGAATATTTGTAAATAAATCAACTACATCACCTAGTCTTCTCTTATCAAGTTCTGGACGTGCAAAAATTTTTTAGGAAGAATATCTTTTAAGCCTTTTATTTTCCTTTTCAATAGCACGCATTGCTTCATCAATAACCGTACCTATTTCAGGAGTATGTGCCTTTGACGCAATTTCACTCCAACGAGCTCCAGCTGGTACAAAGAAAATTCCTTCAGATGTATACTCATCAATATCTTCTTCAAAACCGTCTCCTTCAGCAACAAGAGCATTATATTTATCATCAAATTTATCTGAAATATATTTTTAAGAAAATTAATCCTAATACCACATTCTTATATTCTGATGCATCCATATTTCCTCGAAGAACACACGCAGCATCCCATATCTGTTTTTCAAATCCAATAATGGCTGTATTCTTATCTGCCATAATATCATTATCCTTTCTTTTTAAATTAATTTCTCAATCCCTCTAATCCCTTACTTTCCTTAACATACTCACTACTTCCATATGCTGGCGTAACCGGGGAACATATCGACTGGGCAAACCTTTACAACTTCATAATCATTTCTCCTGAAAAAGTTATCAAGTCCTGAACCAGTGTTTTTCGGATTACATGAAACGTAAATTATATTTGAAACATCATATTTCGAAGTTTCATTATGGTCTTTTCTCCAACTCCAGGTCTTGGCGGATCAAGAATTATAATATCAGGCTTTATTTCCTTTTTCTTCCAGCTCATCGAGTTTCTCAAATACATCTCCCTGCAATGAACTCTAGCATTATCTATATTGTTTAATCTTTGCATTTTCATTGGCTTTTTCTGACTGCCTCTTCTACAAGTTCTATTCCATAAACCTTCTTAGCCTTTTTGATACAATCTGACCTATTGTTCCTGTTCCGCTGAACAGGTCAAAAATAGTACATTCCTTTGTATTTCTCATCAATATTATCAATGTACTCCATAACTTTTTCCATAAAAAGTTCCACTCCATCAGAATTTGTCTGAAAAAGCTGTATGGACTTATTTTAAATTTCAGTCCAAAAATTTCTTCCGTCAAATCCCTTTCTCCATATAAAATAGTTTCACTTTCAGAAATAACCATATCTGAAAAATTATCATTAAATGTATGTAAAATTCTGAAATTTTAAATCCGTCGCTCAAATTTTAATGCCAGAAAGACCTTCCTTGAACATTTTCCTGAAATTCCCTCTTCTGAGTGTCCTCAATTTCTGTAGTCGTTATAATATTTACTAAAAATCTGCTTTGTAAACTCTGCTTTCCGTATTACAAGATTTCTGAAAAATCCCTTTATGATCAAGCCTGTGATAAAAAATCAAAGACCTGTTTTTCTTACAAAAATTCATTACAGAAAAATATATCTGATTAAAAATTATCATCCATCAGCTTAAGTCCGTCAACTTCCACAATATCGTGAAAACTGTTCTGTTTATGAAGCCCAAGAATTATAGGACCATCTTTTACTGCATTTCCAAAGCTGAATTCCATTTTATTCCTATATTTTTCTGGCTTTCGGGCTTTTTAACCGGTTCTTCAAAAATATACTCATTCTTAATAATCCTGTCCAGTTCCTTTCTTAATATGCCCCGCTTTAATTTCAAGCTGTTCTTCATAAGTATAGTACTGATAGTTGCATCCCTCCATTTTTGTCTAGCTTTCGTCATCATAAATCGCATTTTTCTCCCTGCAAAATCAATTATTTTTACAATGTATCAGCTCATATTTATGACGTCTTTTTAATAAAAATCCCTTCAACTATCTGATCTTTTGCCGCATTTATATTTGTATATATCTTTATTTCTCATCGTAGAAATCCATATGCTCTGCCTTTTTGTATCAAGATTTTCAATTTTTAATTGTATCAAATCACCTTTTCCTTAAAGGTTTTTTTATCTTTATTTTTCCATTAATTTCTCCATTTTATTATAAATTCATATATTTTTCAGTCTTTCAATTGCCTCTTCCAGTACAGGTATGTCATGAACTATGGAAAATCTCACGTAACCTTCCACCTGAAATGTTGACCCCGGAACAATTGCAAGTCCTGTTTTTCAAGTAAATCCAGTGCAAAAATCCAAGGATTTCATATTTTCTAAGCCTGTCTATATTCTCATATCCTGCAAAAAAATATAGAATGCTCCTTTTAGGTTCAAGACATTTAAATCCCATTTTTCAAGTTCCTTCTTAAAATATTCAACTCTTTTTCTATATATTTCCAGAAACTTCCTTTCTGTCTGAACATTTTTCAAGAGCCGCCAGTGCTCCATATTGTGACAATGTAGAAGTACTTGTAACATTATACTGACTTACTTTTCTTTACCTGAAGCTGTAAATCAGGATTTGTAATTATATACCCTATTCTGTACCCTGTCATTGAGATGTGATTTTTGAAAAATCCGCTCACTATTATAAGCTGTTTTTCCAGTTTTTTTCCAATATTCTGCAAATGAAGTATATTCCTCAAAAAACAATGGAAGCATATATTTCATCACTTAAGAGATATATTTCCTTATCTTTTAACAAATCTGCAATTTTCTCCATTTCTTCCTTTGGCAGAGTTGTTCCCTGACGGATTGTTTGGATTAGTCAGAATTATAAGCTTTGTTTTTGGTGTTATATGTTTTTCAAGTATTTCTGCTGTCAGCTTAAATTCATTTTCCCTCAAGTCAATGTATTTAGAGTCTCCTCCTGTCAGCTTTTATTAATGAACCATATCCCACATAGGCAGGAGTCGGCATCAGAACTTCATCTCCATCAGCAATTATAGCTTTCATTACTGATCCCAGTCCTTCTGTAGATCCCCACTGTTACAAGAACATTATCTGCAGAAAATTTTCCACTAAAAATTTTTCATTATAAAAATCAGCTATTTTTTGCGTAATTCAGGCATTCCACCTACAGGAGAGTATTTTATTCTTGTATTTACTGCATGATATGCGATAGCCTTTCTTTTTACTTCCTCAGGTACATCAATATCAGGTTCTCCAAGTGACATATTTATAGTATTTTCATAAGTCTGCATTTTTCATATATTTTTCTTATATCTGAAATCTGTATTTCTTTTTACTGTTTTATTTATATACATAATTTTCCCTTTTCACTGTTAAAATACTGTTATTTGTTTATTTTATCATATTTTTGTAACTAAAAACAGTTACGTCTCAATTTTTATTTGAAAATTTTTTAAAAATTTAGTTTTGTATTATGTATATTTTTTTGATAAAAATCTATATGTAGCTCTTTTAATTTTTAACCTGAGCTATCAGAGATAAAAATTTAACATTGAAAGGATAATATAATGAGTGAAAGATAAGCAACAGTCGATAAATTTAAATATAATAATCAAAATAATTTATAAAAAAATATTTTTTTCTTATAGGACTTGTTACCATTCTTATGACCGGATTAGCAGGTTTTTATGCTTTCAAGTAAAGGGTTTAAAAGTGAAATTATTTTATATGGAAATGACAGGGTTTTTAAATGAAATCGGAGAAAAATTCCCAGTATTCGTTAAACTCCTTTGATTTTCTGAGATTTATACAAAAATAACTCAAAAACATTGACAAATACAAAAACTTTCTGAAGAAAAAAATTTTTAAATGAAATGTCAAAAAAACTGACAGCTCAAACAGAAACTGGAAATCCTACAGTTAAAGTAAAATATTCCAATTCAAATAAAAACTGAAGCAGAAAAATTTTTCTAAAGAATATACTGACCTTGCAGCAAAAATATCTGGCTGCAAAGGGAAGATGCCTTCTTAGACAGAAAAGTATTAAGCTACTGGAAGAACAGTACGATTTTCTGGCGAAATAATATTGATTTAAGGACAACAAAAGATTCATTGAGTGATACACTTGTTTCTAGGCTTGCATACTACAGACTCCTGAAAAAGTGATACTTCTCCCTTGTAAAACTTGTAAATATAAATGTAAAACCTGCATTAAATAAAAAACTTTGTTCTGGCAGGCGGGATTTTTCGCAGGATTGTTTTTAGAGTTTTGATTGCATTTATTAAAGAATTCTCCAAATCACTCGACTGGAATGACATAAAATCAAAAATAATAAACTATTAGGAGGAATTTATGAAAGATAAAGTTTCTAGTAAGCTCAAAACAATGGGAAAAAGCTTCATTTTTCCAATAGCACTGCTGCCTCTTGCCGGACTTTTGTCTGGGACTGGGAACATTATTTACAAACGCTGTTAATATAAAAGTATATGGTCTTCAAAATATTTTAGGGAAAAGTATATTTTTGTCGGAGAGTACTCTTACTGTAACTAAAACTACTGTACTGTATGAATTTCTGATTATCCTATCAAAAGCTTGGAAATATAATTTTTCAAACCTTCCTCTACTTTTTGCAATTGGAATGGCATTTGCATTTTCAAAATATGAAAAAAGCTACAGCAGCACTTATGGGAGCTGTATTCTTTCTAATTATGCATCAGACAGTCAACGGCCTATTATCTACATCCCTAGTACCAGGTGTTTCAATTGTAACTGACACTCCTGATAAATCCTTATGTAATGCTTATGGCAGGGACAAAGTGTCATACTTGGAATACAGTCACTGCAAATGGGAATATTTCGGAGGAATTATCGCTGGACTTATGACTTCAGGAATACATAGCAGATATTGTAAAAGTAAAATTATATTCTGACAGTGATTCTGTTTCTGTTGCATGAATTTCTTTCAAAATTTCTAAAACTGACAGTTATTTTAACTATATATATGTGCCATTTTTACCGGTATTGTTTCGTATGTCGTATGGCCACTTATACAGATGGGAGCTGCTAATTTAGGATTTTTTTATAAAAAAATACAGGATATATCGGAACATTCCTGTTCGGTTTCATGGAAAGAATATTGATGCCTTTTTGGGTTACAGAATGTTTTCTCACTCCGTCTTATGTATACAAAAACTGGGTGGAGAAATGATTATCAGGGTGGAACTGCCGTTCATGGATTTTTATAATATGTTTCTAAATCATCTTACTAATCCTGCTACAAAAAGATTTTCTACTGATTATACAAGATTTCATGACAGGAAAAGTATCTGTTCATGATGTTTGGATCTGCCTGCAGCTTCACTTGCAATGTATAATGCAGCTTCAAAAGGATAGAAAAAATTTCATAAGAGCCTGCTTTTTCAGTAGCACTTTGTTTCATTCTTTGTAGGATTTACTGAACCACTGGAACTGCTTCTTCTATTTTACTGCTCCGTTATTATACGTAATACATATTATTCTGGCAGGACTTTCATTTTCGTAGTAATGCAGAGTTATGAATGTTTCAGTCAGATTGTCCTTTTCCGAGGATTAGCATGGATTACTATTTATTTGGTAGTATCTACAAGGACAGCCTAAGACTGGATGGACCAGTGTTATTCCTTTAGGGAATTGCATGCTTTTCGTAATTTATTACCTGTTGTTTAGAATTCTTATCAGCAAGTTTGAATTTAAAAACTCTCGGAAGAGAAAAATATGAAACATTATAAAAAAGCAGATAAGGATAAAGAAATTACTCAGACTGTAGGTACTGTTACTGTTAGCAGCTGAAGAAAAATTTCTGAAGATGAAGATAAATCTGAAAAATACTAATGAAAACTGCAAATGAGATCTTCTGACAATAAATCTGAAAAATCCTGAAGAAGAAGATTTCGAAGAAAAACAATATTATAGATTTAGAAAAACTGAAGCAATTATTTCAGCTCTTGGTGGGAAAGGAAATAATATAGTAAAAAAATCGATAACTGCTCTTCCAGATTGAAACTTGAAATGAAAAATAATTCTCTTGTTAATGATGCGGCTTTTAAAAAATTACCGGTGCACTAGGAGTTATAAAAAAAGAAGATTCTGTTCAGGTAATTTATGGTTCTGCTACATCAGATATAAAAAGAGGATTGGAAGAGTATTTTGAAAAAGCAAACGAAAAGTACAAATAATGATAATTTCAATATATAAACAGATATATTCCTACAGAATTTCCTTATACAAAAAAGTTTTTCATAAATAAAAATAGTCTTCACCTGGTAAAAATATCACTAGAAGTACTATATAATTTATAAATATGCTAATCTTTTCTTTTTTTCTATACAGTAAAATTCGATTATTATAAAAACTACTATACAGGGTAATAAAAAGCAACATAAAGTTTCTTTATTTATCACTACAACTATAAAAAGTAATAATTGAAAGCAATATTAATATCAATTTATTTATATTACATAATATTCTAGCACATAAATATCCTATTAAAAACCGATATCATTGAAATGAATAATCAGTATAAGTAACCCTTTTCCATGCAAGGAATAAGACAAATAAACAGAAAACTTTTAAAAAACACTGCTTTTGTATGTAAATAATAAAGAAAATATAGAATAAATCATTAATTTTAATATTAATATTATATTTTGTATTTCTTTATATTTTCACACTACCTATAAAATTAGTACATTTTTATAACTTTCATATAAAAGATTCCAGAATTTTTCCAGATTAATTTTTCTTTCCTGCCATAATAACAGTACCTTTTCTGATTTTCCTGTATTTTCACAGTTACAGCTGCTGCACTGTCTGACCATACTTTTTCAGAATCTTTTGATTTCAACTCTAGCATTCTACCTTTCTTTCCAGTTCAACAATGCTTTCATCAATAAGATAAGCCAATGTCACAACATCATGTAATGTATGATAGATGAAAATTTCCCATTTTTCATCATATCTTTTTGGAAATGACAGACTCTTGATATAAAAAGTCGCTTGCTTTTTGTGTTTGTAGCCTGAATTTTATTTACAATTTCAGCATCAGGCATTGTCTTATTTGTAACATCAAGTCCCCATCATTACAACAGTACACCTGATGAAAATACAATATGAGCCGCTTCAGGATCGGCATATATGTTAAATTCAGCATAAGGAGTATGATTTCCGGCACCACAGCTTCCACCCATAAGGACTATTCTTTTTAATTTTTCCCTTTTATTTCAGGTTCAAGTCTTAATGCCATTTGCAATATTTGTCAAAGGTCCCACAGGAACAAGTGTAACTTTTTCTTCACTGTTTCAGAAGTGTATCTACTATGAAATTCACTGCATGCTTTTTCAATCTTTTCTTTCTGTACCAGGTAATTTTATTCCATCCAGTCCTGTTTCCCCATGAAAATCACTTGCAATGACCTGTTTTCTTACAAGCGGACCTTTCACTCCACCATACACATGTGTATCAAATCCAAAATAATCGCATATTCTCAATGCATTATTTAGTTACATTTTCATAAGTCTGATTTCCTGCAACTACTGTTATTCCTAATAAATCCAATTTTTTTCATGAAGTCCTGCCACCATTATTGCAATCGCATCATCATGCCCAGGGATCACAATCTAAAATTATCTTTTTCTTTTTAACATACCTATCTCTCCTTCTCTAAATATATTTACTTCCTTCTTTGATACTTAATTTTTGCCATTTTTATCCTTATCAATAAAAATCTCTTACCACTTGGGATTTGTCTTACTGTAATCCCTCAACGCCCAGCCAATAGCTTTATTAATAAAAAATTCTGTCTGACCAAAAGTATTTTCAATAATTTTTCAAGCAGTTCATGTTGTTTTTCTTTTCTTAAAAGCTGATGATCTGTAGCTATTCTTCTGAGCCAGATATTTTCATCAGTGCTCCATTGAAGGATAATATCATTTACTTTCGGATATTTTAGAGCTATTCCGCCTATAATCATGTCAAGACAGTCAATCGTGTCCCACCATGACTTGGAAAGGGCAAGTGCCTTCAATTTTGAAATATCCTTATCAGTTAAAAATATTCTTCACTGCCTGCAGATAATCAAGTGCCGAGTATTGTAATTCTCATATTCATTTTTCCAGCAGTTGTTATAAAATCCCATTCTATTTTTCCGGATTTTTCCTGTTCTTTTTATATTCCTTAAAAATCTTTAAATATTTTTCCTTCTTTCAGGAGTTCTAATTCCAATATGTTTAAACTTATTAAGCATATAGGCTGACATTTTTCTGCCTGTTCTTCATTTTTATAATTTAACATTTCAGCGTATAACTTTTCATAGTCCATGCTTTTTATCCTCTTAGATTAATATTTTTAATTTAGCAATATTAAATAGATTATTTAACTCTTAATTTATTTTTTACTTCCTTCAGTTCAAATGCTCAAAATAAATCAAAAATAGCAATTTCTATCATAGTTATTGAAATTACTACAAAAGCTCTGCTTATGTTTTTGCATAATAATTAACTGCGTCATAATACAATGAAAAAGAGACAAGATTAACCAGATTTTATAATGAAGCGTTATTATATATTCCTGAACTTCTGAATTTACATCTATAACTTTCTTTGGTGATTTTTCACTATTGTATACTTGAATAGTCTGTTTACCATAATCCATTTACAATTTCATTTTTCACATTAGGCATTATATCTTCTATTCTTTTCATCATTTATTCTCAGTTTATAGATTTTTATATTCTTCCTTGCTACTCTAGATCTTAGAATATTTTTGGATTCTACAATAATTTTAGGGCATATCATTCCTCTTTCTTAACTTAATATATCACACAATTACAACATCTTTCAATCCATTTTTAATGCAATTCTTTTAAGTTTATTCATATAGACATCATTCGGTGTATAAAGCTTTAAGAACATCCTCCCTGACACCATTCTGACGGAATTTTATAATCTTGTATTTTATATCACTATTACATTCTGCAATAAGTTTACTTATATTATCAACCATTTTTCATTATCAGTTATTTCAGGGCACAATTACTGTCCTTACTTCGTAAATCTTATCCAGTCCTGCTAAAAAAACCTGAAATTTTCAATGACAGTCCTATTTTGTCGTTCCTGTGATGAGATTATGCTCCTCTTCAGTAAATCCTTTATATCTATCATTACCTTATCAAAGCACTTCTACAAATTTCTTCTTTTCCTCAGTCCAAAGCGGAAATGAACAGTTGCTGTCCACAAAAGCAGGTCAATCTTTGGCCATTTCTCCTTCACTGATGTAAAAAAGTTCTGTTAGAAAATCTCCATTGTAATGTACACTCTCCACCTGAAACAGTTATTCCAGATATAAAGGAAGAAACTTCTGAGATTTCCTTCATAATCTCTTCCACAGTCATTGGAGTTACATCTTCAGAACAACTTCCTTCCTTCATTATTTCAATTGTTTTCAGGATTGTGACAATATAGGCAGTCAAAATTACATCCCTGAAAAAAATATTGACAGCCTGTTACCCTGGGACCGTCAACATTACTGAAGGGTATTATTTTGTTAACAATCCCTTTCATTATTCATTTCCTCTCACTTTTTCTTTCTAATATTTTTAGAATTTTCCCTTGCTCCCAGTCCAAATACAACTGTCTGCTGTATAACCTGCTCATTCTTGTATAATTTTTTTCCATTTCAGATTTTCTTTACAAGATATCCTGTTATTCTTATTACATCAGCATCTGTAGAGTAAACAGAGAAATATCTCATTCCTTCCTTAAAATGCACCTTTTTATAATGTCAAGAATTGAAGCTGGATTTTTTAGAAGACATCTCATCAAATGGGAAAAATATCTCCTATTCCTGATTTGAAAAATAAGGGTGGAATTTAGCAGTCTGTTTTATATGTTTAGGTAAAGCAGGTTCATCTCCTATAGGGAATTCTGCATCCTGGACTTATTCCGGCATCTGTATCTATTCCTACCTGAGCATGAAGTACATAATGATTATCAGTTATTTCACAGTATTCTGTCTTGTAGTTATGCTACTAAATTCCTGTAGTCTATCAACAACTCTTAACTCCAAGTTCATCAGCATATCTCACTCCATCCAAACTTGTCTTCCTTTTTCTTTTTCTGCACCTATTATTTTATTTACACATTCAGCAAGTCCTACTACTCCAAACATTCCGCTAAATCTATCTCTATGGATTAAACCTTCTTTTTACAAGAAAACTTGTATCAAAAGAACCCACTTTCTTCCACAAGAAACTTAACTCTTTTGTCCATATAGCTTGCCATTCTTTTTACTGCTTCAGGCAATACATTATTAAGCAAATCTTCCTCATCTTTTTGCTTCATTTTCGCCAATTTTGCAAGATTAAGTCTTACAAGCGTATAAGCTCCACCACCTATGCTAAGCCCATTGTAGCAGCTTGCTATTGCATAGTCTTCTCCATAAAAAGTCCTTTTCTGAACATTTTATTATTTGCAAAACTAGGTTTAGCAACTTTTAGACTTGTTTCAATTCACAATACTGCAAAATCATCAGGAGTCACTTCTTCATCATATTTCAATGTCAGGGTTAGGAGTCATTGTATTGAGCTCAGCTGTTGCTCTCATTATCATTTCTCCTGCCTTTGTTTTGTGAGGTCCCTAAATTTGCATGACAGAAAGGAATCTGTAATAGTTCTGTCAATTTGAAGAAGGAACAGCTTAATAGCCTTTATATGCTTCTTCCTCATCTTTTTATGTATGGTTCAAGCAACGTATCAAGATTTCCAAGATAAACTGGATACGTAGTTATGGAAGGTACATGATTATATCAATATAAGTAAATTAGTAGTAGCTTCCCATATGTCCTTTGCAGGTTTTATTTCAAGAAATTTGCTTCCCTGTTTCATAAATACTTCATAGTCAGGTGTAATGTATCTTGCCCTGTATGAGCATTTCCTTCAAACAAATCACAGATTATGCCTTTATCTCTATATTCCTGAATTTCAGGTGTAATTCCAAGAACATCAAGTGTTGCTTCAGCCGCTCCCGCCAGTGTTCTCAGCTTCTGTTCATAAGTCAGAACTCTATTTTTTTAACGATAGATAAAATTTGATCCGACATAAAAAGTCCTCCTCTAAATAAATTCTTTTTCCTTTACTTTTTCCTGCTATATTTTAAATCAAAAATCCTCAAATCTGATTTTTCCTCTTTGTCTTTTCTTCTTACAAATATTGTACCACATTTTTCTATAAATGGTAGAAAATTTTGAAAATATTGGCTTAAATAAGAAAAAAATAAGGACTCCTCTCAGAAGAAAATTTAAAAATAATATGAAAATTATATTTATAAATATGTTTTCACTTATTTTCTTTATATTCTCTTCATTTTGAGACAGTCCTTTTTCATTATTAAAGGTTTATTTCAACTGTTGTATCTGAAGTATCATTTTTCAGTAATGATTCCAATATTTCTATACTTTTTTTAGATAATTCTGAAAATGGTATATCATAAGACACTATTTTTCTCATCAATAAATCTTATAATTTCGTTATCTTCAAAAGTTGCAATTTCCATGCTTTCAGAATTTATATTTAATTCTTTTTAAAGCCTTTAAAAATCTAATGTCATTGAGTTATTAGAAATATATGGCATTTATTTCTCTTTTGCAAAAATTTCTTTTCCTAAATTATAACCACTTTCTAATGTAAAATCTCCATAGAGTACTAATTTCTTTTATCATACTTTAATCCCATTATCTTTCAGAGCTTTTTATAGCCATCTAATCTTTCTTTTGCTGTACTTATAGTTTGAGGTCCTGCTAAAAAGCCTATTTTTCTTTCCAAGTTTTATAAATTTTTTTCTATAACTCCATAAGATGAATAAAAATTTTCAAAAAATACTCCAGGCATCTGTTTATCTATTTTTTTCTATCAATCAACACTAATGGAATTTTTGAAGATACCTGATCAAAAATTAATTTTTATCGTATGAATTTTTGTGTTACAGCAATGATTATACCTTTAACTCTCTGTTCTATAAATAATTCGATATATTTTTTCTGTAATTTGAAATTTTCATTGGAACATCCTAAAATAATATTTAAATTTCTGTTATTTGCTTCATCAACTATTCCATCCATTATACTTGCAAAATATAAGTTTTTTTATATCGGGAACTATAACTCCTATTGTATTATTCTCATTTTTAGAAAGATTACGTGCAATTATGTTAGGGATAGTAGTTATTTTCCTTTTATAATTTGATTTATTCTTTCTTTTGTTTCTTCTTTTTACATTGTTATTATTATTTATTACCCTTGAGACAGTTGCAACAGAAACATTTGCCAGTCTCGCTATATCCTGTATTCTCATAATACCACCGTTTCAGTTTTATTTCATATTATTTTTATATTTTAACGGTGTATTTGTCAACTTTTATTTATGAAGTAAGCCATTTTATAATATTCTGCCATAACTTATCGTAATATTTCCATTCTACAAATTCTTTTGACCCCAGTGAGGTGCACAGTCAGAAGTGAAAAGCAACGCTTTTTCCTTTTCCAAAACTTTTCCTGTTGCTATAAATGGATCCTCATCTATAAAGAGCTATTACTTCTCCTTTTGTGTTATCAGAAAAGTTTTATTATATCCTAGGAAGAAAGAAATTCACCTTCTATGCCTTCAAATATTTCATGTTTTGCTACAATTTTTGGTACAATTCCTTCAGGTCTTTCAACCCTATCATCATATTTTTAATAAAGTCCACAGGCAGAATATCCCTTTACTTCTGTTTATCCATATCTTGTCTTAGCATCAATCCCGGTAAAAGACATGTATCCGCCTATCATACAGAAACCTCCGCCGTTTTCTACATATTCCTTTATCAGTTTACATCTGTTAGGGTGTTTTTCACTTCTTGAAAAACGTTGCTGAAGGTAGCAATAAAAGTATTTGAACCTATATCTGACAATATTACAACATCATATTCTGAAATTTCTTCTTTTAGTTTTTGGAAATTTTTCACTCGCATGATGATTCGGAATGAAAGTTATCTGATGATTTTGCTTTTTCAAGAGCTTCCTTTAACCATTTCACTCCTTCTTCATAAACACTGGTAGTAAATGTATCAAATCCTTTTTATATGTATTGTATGACTTGTCCATGATTCTCCCGCTATCAATATTTTTGACATATTTCCCTCCTATTTTCTTATTTGAAATTCAATATAATATTGGCATAATTAATTATATATTTGTAATATTCATTAATATCCAGTTTTTCATCTATTGTATGACAATCTTTTTAAAAAGTCCCGGACCTAATATTACAGTCGAGTATTTTTGATATATTAGAAAAAAATTCTTGCATCGTTTCCTGCTGTTCCACCTGCAATATCAATATTATTGTCAGTTAATGCACAAAGTATCTTTTGATATATTTGACAAATTTATCTTCCTGATTTATTTCAAAACCATTTCCCATCTGATATATTTCCAGTTCAGGAAGATTATGTTTCATAAACTCATCTCCTGTGCCCTTTCAAAGATTTTTCTCTTCAAATTCTTTTTTACCTGACTGTATGACATTTTACCGGAATATAATGTATACATAAATCAAATTCACAGTAATCAGGAACTGTAGAACCTGCATCTCCTCCTTTTATAACTCCTACATTTATTGTAGGAGGCGGAAAGTAAGGATGCTTGTATTTCATAAGCCATGTTTTCTCAAGCTCATTAATGGATTCTATAAGTTTAATCGCTTTTTTTCAATTGCATTTATCCCTTTCCATTTTTCAGCTGAATGTAATGCAATACCTCTTACTTTTTACTTTTAAAAAGACAAATCCCATATGGGCAACTAAAATTTTATTGTCTGATGGTTCGCATACAATTACTCCGTCTCCATGAAACATTTTTTTGTTCATTGCTGTGACGATACTCCCATTTCTCCACCCTCTTCATCTGCCACGGAGTTTATCACTACATTACATGGGTAATTCAACATTTGAATCTTTAAGGAGTTTTATAGCCATAATTGCTGCCATCAATCCCCCTTTCATATCAGTTGTACCCCGTCCATAGATATATTTTTCATTAATTTCTCCAAAAGGATTGTATTTCCAGTCTTCTTTATTTCCAATTGGCATTGTATCCACATGACCATTAAATACCAATGTTTTTGTCACTTTTCCCTTTAAATTCAGCTATGAGATTATATCTGTCATTATTATTATGCCCTAAATTTCCCTCATTGTATTCTTCCAATGCTTTTTCTAATACATCATCATCCAGATATTCTCTTTTTAATTTTAAAAAACATCTAATTCATTAAATAGATTTTCCAGAAAAATTTGTCCATTTTTCGTTTCCACCTTTTATTCCATGACCAATTGTCTGAGTATCTATTTCTATGAATTTTTAAAATAGTCTAAATATTCAGATTTTTCTTTTCAAATATATTTAGTAATTCATTCAATTATATCACTTCCTAAATGTGATTATCGTATAATTTTCAAATTCTCGTAAACAAGATTCCAGAACCTGTCAAAATCAAGTTTTACTGCCACATCGACATTAGGCTCTTTTTAAGTATTCCAAAATAATCACATAATGTTCTACCATATGATCTTTCACTCCAAAGTTCGATTTCGCAGAAACATAGGTTTTTAACTTCTATGCATTCAGGATCAATTATATGAGGCAATAGTAGTAGGGTCATGAACAGGAGGAGCGCTCCACCCCGATAGACATTTTTGAGAAGCTGCGAAAAACTCCATTAAAGTCTACAAACAGTTTTGATGCCTTTGTTGTTCAGTGATTTTATTTTTTTCCACTACTTCCTTAGTTGCCGAGGCCTGTCTCGTCAGATCAAGTCCCATCATTACCACTCTTTACTCCCGAACTGAATACAATATGTGCCGCATCAGGATCTGCAAGAATGTTAAACTCTGCTGCCGGAGTCATATTTCCTAACTGATATGAACCTCCCATTAATACTATTCTATTAATTTTTTTCTATTATTCTAGGCTCAAATCTTATTGCCATTCCTATATTAGTTAAAGGTCCTGTAGGGAACCAGTGTTATTTTTCTCATCTGAATTCATTAACGTGTCTATGATGAAAGTTTACTGCGTGTTTATCTTCAGCTTTTATTTTTAATTCTTCAAATTTTGGACCATCTAATCCTGTTTCTCCATGAATATCATCCGCTATTAGCTGTTCTCTTATCATAGGGTCTTGACATTCTCGAATAGACTGGAACATCTAAATTCAGATGATTACAGACTTTAAGGGCATTATTTACTGTCTTTTCAAGTTTCTGATTTCCTGCAACAACTGTAATTCCTAACAATTCAATTTTTGGATTTATCGCAGCTAGCATTATTGCTACAGCATCATCATGTCCAGGATCGCAATCCAGAATTATTTTTTCTTTTTGCATTTTCTATATTCCTCCTTCTATACTGCACTTCTTCTTTTTCTTTATTTTTATACTGTCTTATCATCGAAACACTCAATATTGAAATCGTAATAATATATGGCAGCATAAGTACAAATTGGGACGGAAAACCATGAGCCTGTAATCTTGCTCCTACTGAATCTGTAAATCCGAATATCAGACATCCGATAGTATGTAAAAATAGGATTTGCTCCACCGAAAAAAACATTGCAGCTACTCCCATAAATCCACGCCCATTTGTCATATTCTCAGTAAAAAGGTTTGAATATCCTAAGGACAGATGAGCTCCTGCAAGTCCTCCTATTACTCCTGAAATCAGTATCACTTGAAATTTTCTTTTATATACATCTATTCCTGCAGTCTTCGCAGCTTCAGGATTTAACCCTATACTTCTTGTTCTAAGCCCCCAGACAGTTTTATAAAGTAAAAACCATAAAAAGTATTATTAAAGGTATACTTAAAATTTCAAACAATGAATAATCATTGAAAAGGCTATTCAATATTTTATTTCCTTCAAATATTTTCAGATGAATTTTTGGTATTGAGACATTGTCTTTTAATGTAAAACTTCCTGAAACTCCCAATAACTGCTGTAATAAAAAAATCTTGTCAATGCCAAAACTAATAAGTTAATGACAGTACCCTACCGCAAATATATCACCTTTATATTTTTAAAATGTGCTACTCCCATAATTGCCGCTATGATTACACCAGCTACTACTGCAGCTATTACCGCCAGTATCCAGCTCCCTGTTATAAAAACATACATAAACTGCTATAAACGCTCCCATCAGCATTATTCCTTCTACTCCGACATTCAGTATATCAGCCTGTTGAGTTATAACAGCTGAAAAAGCGGCCAGAAGGATTGGTGTAGTTGCTCTAATAGTTGCATGAACAATGGTATAGTCTACTATTGAAAAATCTTATTCATAACTACACCTCTTTCCCTTTTTTTAATTTTTCTGATTTCAAACAGTTTTTCCATTGTTACTAGTAAAAATGAATACTGCTATAATTATATCTATAAGAGATTTTGGAATACCTGTATGTCTTTCCAGTCCTAATGAACCTGATTTCAAAGCTGCAATGAACAGGCTTAAAAATGGTAATGCCACTATGCTTCCTTTAGCGATTAATGCCCAGCATACCATCAAAATGCAATATTTGAAGAAAAATTATCTAGGAATACACCATAAATACCCATAACTTCGATAGCTCCTGTCAATCCTCCTATTGCACCACTTAACATCATTCCTGTTACCATTATTCTTTTTGATTTTATTCCTACATATTCTGAGAAATGTGGATTCATTCCTGTAGAACGTATTTTTAAATCCTAATTTTGTTTTTAAACAGATAATACACTAAAAATACATACTATTATTGCTATAAATATACCTGCATTAGCTCTGCTCGGTTTCAATATTTTTCATAAGTGCTGCACTTTTTTCAATAGGGTTTAGTCTGAGAGATTCCTGTTTTACCTGATAAAGGTCCGCTTACTAGATATGAAGTTATGTATATTGCTACATAGTTCATCAAAATTGTTACACATACTTCATTCACATTATAGAAAGCTTTTTAAAAAACCGGGAATAATGCTCATAATGCCCTACAATCATCGCCACCAAAAAGCATATCAGTATATGAAATAAAGATGGCATTCCTTTTAATGTATATCCTACATATGCCGCATGACTATAGCACCTAAGTAAAGTTCTCCTTCCACACCTACATTGAAAAACGCCAACACGTGATGACACAATAAAAGCCAGACCTGTCAGTAGCAGAGGGACAAACTTTTCAATTGTTGTTCCAAGGTTAAAATTCCTATAAAAAGCACTTTTAAATAACTGCGCATACACTTCAAAAGGATTTTTCCCCCATAAATGCCATAACTATTCCACTCAATACAATGCAGACTATTATAGAAAAATAAGACACTTAGATATTTACTGTTCATTATCTTTTTATATAACATCTTTTTCTTTACCTCCGGTCATTAAAATCCTACATTTTTCTTCATTTGCATTTTTCGAATCCAAGTCTCCTACTATTTTTCCTTCGTACATCACGAGAATTCTATCTGACAATGTCAATATTTCTTCCAATTCTGCAGAAATAAGTAAAACACCTTTATTTTTTATCCCTATACTCAACTATATTTTTTTCTTATAGTTTCTATGGAACCTATATCTATTCCTCTTGTAGGCTGAGATGCAATCAGCAAATCAGTATCACTCTCTAATTCTCTTGCAACTACTATCTTCTGGGCATTTCCTCCAGAAAGGTTTTTAGTTGTAATATTAAAATTGTAGGTCTGATATCAAATTTCTTTATTATATTCTCACAAAAATTTATTTATTTCTTTTTCTTTTTTTAAATTAATCATACCTGAAAAAGCATTGTCTGAAAAATTTTTGTAGCTATTAAGTTTTCCTTTATATTCATTTCCTATTCAGACCCCTTTTATTTCTATCATCAGGAATATGTGCAATACCTGTTTCTCTTACAAATTTAGGTGTCTTATTTGTTATTTGTGTATCTTTGAAGTATATTTTTCCTTTTTGAACTTCCCTGTAATCCCGTTATTGCCTCCACAAGTTCTTTTTCTGTCCGTTTCCATCAACTCCTGCTATCCCTAGTATTTCACCTCTTTTTTAATGAAAAGGACAGTCCTCTTATTTTTGATAATTCTCTGTCACTTGGAACATAAATATCTTCTACTTTTAAAAATAACCTCTTCTGTTTCCATTTTTTTCTTCTCTACTTCCAGCAATACTTCTCTTCCCTACCATCATTTTTGCTACATTTTGCATGGTGATATCTTCTTTGAGTACAGTATCGATATATTTGCTATCTCTCATTACTGTAATTCTGTCACTGATTTTCATTACTTCATTCAGTTTATGAGATATAAAAATTATTGATTTCCCAGATTTTTAAATTTTCTAAAAATTTCAAACAGTTTTTCAGTTTCTGAGGTGTAAGAACAGCAGTAGGCTCATCTAAAATAAGTATATCCGCACCTCTATATAGAGTTTTTTTATTATTTCCACCCTTTGTGCTTCTCCAACTGATATATCCTTTATTTTTATTTATCTGAATATCTAAATCGTATTTTTACATATTCCAAGACTTTTGACTTAGCTTCATTAAAATCAACCATGGCAATTGAATGTTTTCGGTTCAAAAACCAAGAATTATATTTTCGAGAACTGTCATTTCATTTACTAGCATAAATTCCTGATGGACCATACCTATTCCGAGAGTTATTGCTTCTTTTTGTAGTATAATCTTTCATCTTTTTATCATATATTTCTATGTCTCCACCATCAATAGGATATATACCATACAATATTTTCATCATTGTAGATTTTCCTGCACCGTTTTCACCAATTAATGAATGAATTTCTCCTTCAAATAAATTAAAATTTCCATTTTTATTGCCTGAACTTCTCAAAAGTTTTCACAATATTTGTCATCTTAATTATTTCTTTCAAAATAATTCCTCCTATTTTAGAACTTATTCAACTTTAAATCCTGGATAAGACTCTACTTTTATTTCTCCTTTTTATTTTTTTCAGTTAATTCATTAATTTTTGCCAATATGTCTTCAGGAATTTATCTTTTAAGGCAGTTTTCATTGTGGCCATATCTGTCAGACCTACTCCACCATTACTTGCATCCATTCTTACAATTTCTCCACCTTTAAAATTACCTTCATAAACCTGTTTTATCATATTATATGTAGCAACATCAACTCTTTTTCAACATAGAAGTAAGAATGAATCCAGGATATATATCATCTTGATTTATATCAACTCCTATTGCATATTTTTACTGTCCTTAGCTGCCTCCAATATTCCATTACCTGTATTTGAAGCTACGTTCATTACGATATCTGCTCCTTGGCTATATTGAGCAAGAGTCAGTTCTTTTCCTTTTAACGGATCATTAAAAGTTCCTGCAAATGATACCAACACTTTTGTCTGCGGATCAATGTAAGCTGCACCCTGTTTATATCCAGTCAGAAAATCCTGTAAAACAGGTATATCCATTCCACCAACCCATCCTATTATTTTTTTCTCCATCACATTAGGAATATCTGTTTTTGAGTAAATAATGCTGCTGCTCGCACCTGCTAAGAAAGATCCCTCATTCTGGCAGAAATATAGCTGAAGAAACATTAGGTTTTTAACTACACTATCTATAATTCCCTATTTTTACATTCTTAAATTCGTCTGCATGATTGTTTTACTATATCAGTAAACTGTGATGAAATTGCCAAAAACCAAATCATAACTGTCATCTGAAAGCAGCTGAAACAAGTTAGTTTCCCAATCTGATGGAACTTTAGATTCAAGAACTTTTAAATTCTATTCCAAAATCCTGTTGCGCCTTTTTAAACCTTCATAAGCAGAATCGTTAAATGATTTATCACCTAAGAAACCTGAAAATACTACTGCAACTTTTTAGTTTTTCTTAGTGTTTCCTCCTTCATTGCTACTTTTATCATCTTTTTATTTCCACAAGATACTAATACTAATCCAATTAATAATAATAACGTTATTTTTAAAAATTTTTTTCATTTTATTTTACCTCCAAATTATAGATATTATACATGAAAGTCTCAATTAAGTATTATTATTCTGTTTTATGTAATCGCTTACATTTTTTTGAAAAAAACCAATTCCATTAGATTCAACTATTTCTATGTTGTTCTAAAAATTCTTCTATTTCATCTTTTGTAGGATTGAACTTTGTGCACCCTGTCTTGTTACAACTATTGCTTTGAAACAGCAGTTGCATATTTTATTGCCTTCTCTGTATCTCCACAATCACATATTTTCATGGCAAAAGCTCCAATAAAGGAATCTCCTGCCGCAGTTGTATCTACTGCTTTTACCTTTATATGCTTCATACTTATTGACATCATTATTTTTATCAAAATATACACAACCTTTTCACCTAATGTAAGAATAATATTTTTATTCCATTTTCTTCTTTTTACAAAGAATTTTTTTCAATATATCCTTCATCAGAAATTTTTATTTCAAATATTTCTTCCATTTCGGTTTCATTCAATATTAAATAATCTGTGTTATGAAAAATTCTATCATTTAATTTTGTCGCAGGAGCTGGATTAAATACTGTAATTTTATCAAGTTTCTTAGCTTTCAGAAGACAAAATTCAACTACAGAAAGAGGAATTTCATTTTGTAAAAATTACTATGTCATTCTCTGCTATTGCATTTATTTTTATTCTGAATATCTTTTTCTGTAATTTTTGAAATTACTTCCTGCAATAACAATAATATTATTGTCACCATTTTTATCTACCGTTATTATAGCTCTTCCCTGTTAATTCATCACTTTTTGATAACATTATCAGCTTTAACTCCATTATCAACTAAGTTTTGAATTAACTTTTCTCCTTGACTGTCCTTTTCCTACCATTCCTATCATTTCTGTTTTCATTCCAAGTTTAGCTACTGCAACAGCTTGATTTGCACCTTTTCCTCCACAACTTTCGTAAAATTCATTTCCAAAAATTGTTTCACCTAATTTAGGCAGTTTTTCTACCTTTTACAGTCATGTCCATATTTAAGCTTCCTATTACAAGTGCTTTTTCATTTTTATCACCTCCCGTTATATAAAATTTCATTTTTAAAAATGTAACCGCTTACATAACTTTCTTTATTGTGAGTATACCTCATTTTTAAAGCAAAGAGCAAAAATATAAATAAATTTAGAAACTGTTTTCAAATATAAATAAAATATAGCATTTCAATATTTAAATTATTATTTTCTCAAACTTTTTAATTATAGTAAAACCACTTTAAAGTAAAACCGAGAAAATTTATCTAATTTGTTTTTGTATGGAATTATCACTTCGATATTAAAAGAAGTTTCACTATAAAAATAGATTTAATTCTCTTATAATATAAAAATACAGGAAAAACGGGCTATCTCAAAAGAAAACTTAAAAATAAATGTAAAAAAACTATATTTTTGAATTATTTGAAATTTTACAATGTAAAACAGAAAATGAATTTAGGAAAAGTTAACTGTTTGAGCCTTTAGGGCGAGTTTTTTTGACTTTTCCTTAATGAATGACTGTTTTATATGAGTAAAAATTTTAGCAAATGAAAAATATAGTTTTATATATTATTTATGTTTCTATTATTTTGAGATAGCCTCTCTTTCCTGTATTTTTAATTAATCCACCCTCAATGCTTCCATCGGCTCCAGAGCCGCAGCTTTTCGCCGGATAAACTCCAAATACAAGGCCAATCATTGTTGAAACGAAAATACATACAAATACAACAACAGGACTTAGAATAGGAGTTGCTCCCACAAATATTCCTATAAGAAGTGCCAGCAGATATCCTATTATTGCTCCAATTATACCTCCAAAAAATGTAAGAATAATGGCTTCAATTAGAAACTGCACAAGAATATGCACTGTTTTTTGCTCCAATCGCTTTTACGAAGACCAACTTCCTAATTCTTTCCGTAACACTTACAAGCATAATATTCATAACTCCTATTCCACCTACAAAAGTGAAATGGCGGCAACTCCGCTTATAAACAGTGACAGCATATTTAGAATATTGTTAAATTCATCAAGTCCCTGGCTTGTAGAAGATACATTATAAATATCCGGGTTACTTCCTCTTGTTTTCAAGAGACTTCTTAACTACTTCCATTACCCTGTTCATATCATTGGCATCTGTAGCTTTTTACCTGTAATTCCGTATATTTATCCTGTTCATTACCATTTATATGGTTAAGATAATTATTCGGCAAAAGTCCCATTCAGGCATACTGTTATCTCCGCCACCTAAAGTCGCATATGGATTTTTAAAAAAATACCCACAATCGTAACTGTCTGACTGTTTTTCTAAAATTTCAAGGTAAGTTTTTCCTATTGGATTTTTCACCAGGAAATAATTCCTCTGCTGTTACGTTATCCAGCATTACATATTTTCCCATCTTTTTCTATATTCATTCGGGTAGGAATTTTTCTTCCTTTTAGTACTGTATAACTCTGACATTTTTAAAGTAATCCTCTGTCCTCCTGTTCCTGAAAACATTTTTGTGCTGTCGTCTACAGTTAGTCTGGCGAAGGTGCTTGAAGTAGGAGTAACCGCCTCAACTCCTTCTATACTTTTTATTTTTGCTATATCTTTTTGATGTAAGCAGATCATCTGTCTTATACGTCTGACCAGGCGAAGTATCAATTGAAACTTCAAAATTTGACACTCAAGCTTATTTAAAATCCCCGTAATATTCTCCTTAATTCCTGCACCAAGAGAGGACATCAGTACAACTGCGGCTATTCCAATTATTATTCCCAACATTGTTAGAAAGGAACGTACTTTATAGCTTAACAGATTTGACAGGGATAATTTTCAACAGTTCAAAAATCCATTTATACTCCTCTCCGATTATAGACAATTTCATCTTTTTCTATTACACCATCTTTTCAATCTTATTATTCTTTTTACAATGTTCCGCCACATCTTCCTCATGGGTAACCATTACTATCGTTGTTCCATTATCATTTAATTTTTTTAAATATTTCCAGAACCTCTTCTCCTGATTTTTGAATCCAGGTTTCCTGTAGGCTCATCCGCCAGAAGAATTCTAGGATTGTTTATTATCGCCCTTGCTATTGCAACCCTCTGTCTCCTGTCCTCCTGACATTTCACTAGGGTTTATGGTGTATCCTGTCACCTAATCCAACACTTTCAAGTGCTTCTGTCGCCCTTTTATCCTCTCATTCTTTTTACTCCTGCATAAAGTGCCGGAAGAGCAACATTTTCCACTGCTGTCATTTTTAGGGAAGAAGATTAAATGTCTGAAAGACAAACCCTATTTTTCTTATTTCTAACCTCAGCAAGTGCATCCCCTTTTATCGTTGAAACATCCTGATTATCCAAAATATACTTTTCCTGATGTCAGGCTGTCCAGACATCCCTAAAAATATTCATAAGAGTGGATTTCCACTTCCTGAAGGTCCCATAAAGGCCACATATTCACCTTCCTTAACAGAAAGATTAAGTCCTTTTTCAATACCGTCAGTTCCAAATGGCCTGTTTTATATGTTTTTACTATATCGCTTACGTTTATCATAAAAATTTACCTCTAATTCATATAATTACTGTTTTCCTACATTGGCGGTCCATCCAGGACCTCCTCCGCTCACCTTTTTTTCTTATTGCCTTTTTATATTCGCTTTTTCCATCATTTTTGTGAAGGAGCTGCTATTTTTTTATTTTTTTCACCATCTTTTAAGTGCTTCATCAATTACTGAAATTATTCTTGTCTCCTTCTGACAATCCTGATGTATTTCATAATATGAATCATCATTTGTTCCAATCTGTATTTCCTTTTTTGTCACTTTGCTGCTATTATCCACTGTAAATACATAATATTTCCCATTTTTCATTCATAACTGCACTATATGGAACTTTTATTACATTTTTACTTTTCCTTGTAGAAAATTACGGCATTGATTGTCGCTCCAGGTCTTAAGCTCTTGGCATCATTAAATTTTTATTGTAACTGTCGTATTACTTTCATCAAGGCTCGAACTTTTTGTTGCAACTCCTGATACTTCAGTAACTTCTCCCTTCAACCTTTTCTCCCATCAGGCAATGAATCTGATGTTATTTCTACCCTTTGGCCTACTGCAACGTTTTATTTGTGAATCTGAAAGGCTCACTTCTACCTTCATATTTTTTTGTATCTGATACTTTAAAAAAGCGTAGTTTCTGTATTTACCCTATAGTTTTCATCTGCTGTCATTTCAGTAATTACACCATCTACCGGACTTACTATTTCATCTTTTATTAAAGATAAATCTTCCTGTAATGTTGACAGTTCCAGCTTTGGGCAGTTTCAAGAGCGATTCTTGCATCATCAATAGATACTTTTGATGCTCCTCCAACTTTGAAAAAGCTCACTTGCATTTCTCAAATCTCTTCTTTTCTGTTCTACTTCCAGAGCTTTTTATCTGTATTTTTCTTACAGTTTCATTTTTATCCACAGGATAGAATGTAACAACTACATCACCCTTTTTTACATTATCTCCCTTTTTGAAAAATACCTTCTGAACTCTCTGGCTTGAAGTTGTATAGACTGAAATTTCATTATCAGAAACAACTTGTCCCGTTTTTCTCAGTAGAAAGCGATATATCTCCCTTTTCCACTGTCGTCAACTTCATATTCCTTGACTTCTGTCTTTTTACCGCAGGAAAGCAGAAAAACCAGAAGCAGGGATAAGAATAATATTCCTTTTTTCATGGAAATCTCCTTTTTCATTATTTATAATATTTTATTTTTCTAGTATATGCGGCCAGTTCATTTTTAGCCACTTCATAGTCGATTACTGCCTTGTTGTAAGCATTTCTTTTTTTCCACATAGTTTTCATATGTATCTGCTCCAAGCTCGTATTTTTAGCATAAATTATGTAGTTTTTCCTTCGCTATATCCATATTTTTCTTGCTGATCAGTTCATTTGTTCTGATAAGTAGTATAATTTAACATTTCCTGACCTACATTTAGACAGTATTTCATTTTTCTTCTGTTCATATTCCAGTTTCAGCTTTTTCCGATTCATTTTTTAAATCTTCAAGTGTATCATTATACTGTTTAAAAAGTCTTTTTGTTATCCCACACCTACAGTAAAACGATTTATTTTTGTATTGAGTATCCTGCATCTGCTGTTACTTTTTGGAAATTTATAATCATAAGTTTCCTTTTTCAGTTTTTCATTATTTAGACTTTCATTTAGCTCTATTTTTCTGCTTCTGACAATCTCAGTTTATAAAAAAATCTTCATTTTTTCAGCTCAACCTTTTTATATCTTCAAACTTTTTCATTTTCTCAGGGAATTGTCACATTATAAATCATGAAATTTTTCCTTTCAAAATTTTCAGTTCCCTCTCTAAATTTTCATATTTCAGCTGGGAAGTCTCATATTCTGTCTTTAGCTAAATCAAAAATCATATTTTGCAGCTGTTCCAACTTCATATTTTTAGCCTGTATTGCATAATCCTTCTTTTTTATCGTCCAGAGAGCTTCCTGAGCCATTTCCTTTTCCTTGCTTTTTATAGTTTTTATAAAGATCTATCAGATCCCTTATTTCAGAATTTTTGTTGTTTCATTAGTTATTTTCTGAATATCTCTCTGAATATTGTTTATTTTTAAATTATATTTATTATCTCCATTTTTGAAATAAATCATTTCAGACACTTTTGAAACTCCAATTTTATTTTCTGTCATTTCATTATTTGTTATATTGTAAGTATTTTTATAATAAAAATAATCCATATTTTACAGTATTGTCCGTACTTATTCCATCATATGTGTGACTGTTTTTCGTATGTATTTTGGGAAGATATGGATACTTCATTCCATGAACCTTTTTCAGAACTTTATCCTTTTATGTCATATGTTTTTCAAATTTGCTTCGTTTATTTTTGTAGTATAGGATTTTTCATACTCTAAAATTGCTGTATCTAAATCCATTCCATAACTTAAAGCACTTAAAAACATAGAAAAAAGCAGTTGCAATTTCTTACTCTTTCATACTAAGAATTACCTTAAACATTCTATACTCCTTTTCTTACAAGATGAATTGTATTATTTTATACCTTTTTCCTTAGAATACTCTTTTTGTACTCCTTTTTTATGCTTTTTCAAGCTTTTTACTATAATTTTTCAGTTGAGTAAATCCTATCAGATAAATTTTGTCAAAATTGTGTCATTTTTCTTTTTATTCTGAATATTGGATTTTTGTAGTTAAATTTTTCTTATTTATAGAATTTCAGTTTGAAAAATATGTTAAAATAATTAATAATATGAAAGGAGATTTTATGGCAAATTATAAAAAGATTTGATTTTAAAGAAAACTGTATTTTATTTTATACATAGTACTTGTACTCATTGTAGTATACTCTAATTTTTAAACTTGGGATTTTTCTGTTTCCTTTTACGTTGGCTCTGTTTTTCAATAATGACTCAGCCATTTTCAAGGTTTCTGGAGAAAAAGCTTAAATTTTTCACAGAAAAATTGCAACCATAGTGTCAATTGTTCTGTTTCTAGTAATATTTTTAGGATTTATAAGTCTTTCTGCATTACGCTTATCAGGAGAGATTTATAAGCTTTCCATAAATCTTAACAAATATTCCAAAGATGTTCAGAGCTTTGTGGAACACTACAATAGATAGAGGTTTACTCCTTCTCGGATATTTTCCTGAAGGTTTTGATGAACAGGTAAAAAGTTCCATAAACGGATTTATCAGAATGGGAACTTCAAAAGCTAGGTTCTTTTCATAAACAGCCTTATAAACTTTTATTACATCAATACCTACAATAATACTTTATATCTGTATTACAATACTTTCAACGTTTTTATAAGTCTGGATAAAAATAAAATAATGGCTTTCCTGGAACAGCAGTTTCCCAGAATCATGGATAAAAAAGGTATATAACATAAAAGAGAAATGTTTAATGTCCTCGGTTCCTACATAAGAGCTCAGATTATACTTATGACAATCTGTTTCTTTTGAGTTACTGATTTCATTTAATATACTTTCATTCTTAAAATTTAATTTACAGTATCCAGTTGATTTTTCAATCGTAATCTGTATTATTGATGCACTTCCTATATTGGGAGCCGGAGCTGTACTTCTGCCATGGAGCTTAATATCATTTGTAACAGGAGATATTAATCTTGGACTGGCTTTTACTCGTTATTTATTTTCTGGTTCTTTCTGTACGTCAGATGCTTGAACCAAAAGCTTATAAGCCAAAATTTAGGAGTTCACCCGCTTGTTACACTAATATCAATGTATTCTGGATTTAAATTTCTTTTGGAGTTATAGGATTCCTTATAGGATCCTGTTGTAATGATTATACTTAAAAATGTATTCTCACGTGAACTGGAAATTGGATTTTTCAGGGAAATTTTTACTGAAGTTCCAGATGATGATGTAAAAATAAATCTGACAACGGTAAATCTGATAATGCTGAAAAATGGTGATTCTGATTCTGATTCTAATACAGAATCGGATAGTAACTCTAAAAATAATGAATCTATAAATGAAAAAGTAAAAATATATAGATAAGGAATTTATTGAAGACAGAAAATGTTAAAAATAGAAATAAAAACTATCAAAA